>Ga0209450_10001478_pt1 | contig 11794 bp, 20 predicted proteins | sample FrelakmetLWP11LW_FD_187149 | JGI IMG/M metagenome (GOLD analysis project Ga0209450, IMG submission 187149) | Freshwater lake sediment microbial communities from the University of Notre Dame, USA, for methane emissions studies - LWP11 LW (SPAdes)... | ecosystem: Environmental > Aquatic >... | reverse complement strand
CCCTGTTCAGCACATGCGTGTAGATCATCGTGGTCGAAACATCCGAATGCCCGAGCAGTTCCTGCACCGTGCGAATGTCGTAGCCGCCTTCCAGCAAATGCGTGGCAAATGAATGACGCAGCGTATGCGGGCTGACCAACTTGAGCAACTCAGCCCGTTCGGCCGCACGCTTCACCGCACGTTGCACCCTTTTCTCGTCCACATGATGTCGGCGCACCGCGCCCGAACGCGGATCGACGGAAAAGCCCGCTGCCGGAAACACATACTGCCAAGCCAGCGCTTTGCCCGCATTGGGATACTTCACCGCCAGCGCATCCGGCAACCACACCTCCCCGCGCCCCGCCGCCACATCCTGCGCGTGTTGCCCCTTCACAAATTCCATCTGGGCGCGCAGGCGATCCGCCAGGCTATCCGGCAACATCGTCACCCTGTCTTTATTGCCCTTGCCCTCGCGTACCACGATTTCGCGCCGGGTGAACTCCACGTCCTTCATTCGCAGCCGCAAACACTCCAGCAAGCGCATCCCCGTCCCATACAGCAAACGCACAATCAAATCGATCAAGGGATCATCCACATACTTCAGCAGACGCTTCACTTCATCCGCCGTCAAAACCGTAGGCAAGCGCACCGGCTTCTTCGCCCGCGTCACCGTATCCAGCCACGGGAACTCCAGCTCCAGCACATCCTTGTACAAAAACAGCAGCGCGGACAGCGCTTGTGTTTGGGTTGAAGCGCTTACGTTTCGATCTACCGCCAACGAAGTCAGGAATGCCTCCAGTTCCGGCTTGCCCATCTCAGCCGGATGCCGTTTGCCATGAAAAAGAATGTATCGTTTAATCCAACCGACATAAGCCTGCTCGGTGCGAATGCTGTCTGCGGAAGGGTGGTCACGCTAGTGACCGGGTACCCACCGGCGTACCCCTTGCGGGTGAATGCTTCAAGCGGAGGCGCTCACGCGCCTGGTCGAGCAGCTTGGGCGGTGGCGCAGGACTTTTTTCTGTCGTTTCAGCGTTGTTAGGCATGATCGGTCTTATTGGACAAGGTGGTTTATATGAATCAACAGCTTATCATCCAACCCAAGATTACCGGACGTGTCCAATAATCTTTTATTCCGTCACGTGACGGCTATTTAACGTTATGCGTATTAAGCGAGCCTCATGAACAAGTGGAAAATATCCTTCTTCTTATCCGTGGCACTCCTGGTAGCCACCAACCTCTGGTGGCTTTACGCTGCAATCGACGCTGGCGTCACTTATACATACCAGCAAGTCAGCTTCGATGAAAAATCAAAAGCAGTAGAAATGCTTGGCGCTTTGGTGGTGAGAGGCGGCCAGCAATACACAAAGAAAGATGTTCTTCACGTCCTGCGCCAACTAAACAAGGACGCCTTCATTGTTGAAGAAGAGAGTCTTATTGATGTCGAGGGTGTGAAGTTCATCTTTCTCAATGGGAAGCTGTCTGGGGTCAAAGGGTGAATACGCATAACACCGCGTTCAACTGGACCTCGGGGTCGCTGCGCGCCCCCTCGGCCAGTTAACGCGAACGTTAGGTGCGGTAACAACGATGCCGAAGATTCTGAAAGCCGGGTTGTGGTCTTTGGTTGCGGGGTTGCTTATTTTCGTTGGCTTCGTCTGGTTCCTTGGCGCGAACACGCCCAAGCGAGATCGCTACCTGATACCTGAGGGTTATGCCGGCTGGTTGTGTGTAACCTACTCGGTGTCTGGTGCCCAGCCTCTCGAAATCGAGGATGGTTACCGGCTTGTAAAGTTCTCGCCGTCTGGTGTCGTCGAAACTTCGACAGAGGGAATGCCGGGAAAGTACAAAGACGAATTCTGGTTCTATGGTGGCAATACGCTCAGGCAAATAAACACCGAAAAAGAAATGGGGGGCGGGTACACAGTTGCCAAGTCCGAGGCCCCAGATCGTTTTACTTTCATGTTCTGGGTGAGCCCAAATGCCAAAGAGCAACAACCTCCGTATTCTCCGGAGAAACCATACAGGTGTGGCCCGTCAAAATGAAAACCGCACCTAACCCCCGGTTCCAGGCGACGTCGTCGCTGACGCGCCGCCGCGCCTGAACCGGAACGTTAGGCGTCATGAGACAGAACCCACAGTTCATTGTTTACTTGGTTGGCATCTTTTTGCTTGGCGTGTTCTATGGCCCCGTGAAATCTGCGCTTGGTGGGCAGTGGCTGTTCCTTCTTGCCGTGGTCAGCTACTTATTGGCTCTGCGGTTACTTGGTGCTTGGGCTGCAAAGGTGCGTAGGCAACGGGCGGTGAAGCCGTGACGCCTAACCCTGCGGTCAAGGCGCTCCCTTCGGTCGCTGGGACGCGCCGCAAGCGGCGCGCCCCTTACCTTAAACGTTATGCCTCTTATCCCAAGATGCTTCCGCCTCGTCATCATCCCATTCGCTCGCGTAGGTGCGCACTGGCCCGTTCGCTCCGCATTGACCGCAAGCTACCATCGCCAGTTCACGTCCGTTTGGGTGTTCTCGGTAGCTATATCCAACATCCTCACTGCCGCAAAATGGGCACGGTTTCATGACTAATACCTCTTGGAAAAATGAAATTAAATACCCTGAGCACCCATGCAAACATTGTGGTGCTACTGGATGGGGCGTAGGTCATTACGTTGATGCTGGTGGAAACCCGAAATATCCGTTTTATTGCCTTAACTGCGGGAAAAGAATCCCTGGCTTCGCAAAACGGAAAGCCGTTGAAAAATCGAGCGTCGAAATAAAACAGCTTCACCCACTTCTGCTCCCCTTCATATGCGAGGTTTGTGGAGCGGAAGGCGCTGAAAACCATCATTGGGCACCGTTTCATCTGTTCGGCGACGAAGCAGACCGTTGGCCACAGTCGTTCTTGTGTCCGCCCTGCCATAAACGCTGGCATGATCTCGTTACCCCAAATGCAAATGGCACGCGCAAGGCATAACATGGCGCTCAACCTCGCTCCCTTCGGTCGCTGGACGGCGCTAAAGCGCCGCCGGTTAGCTCTACGTTAGCCGCCAATATGTCGTGGTCTCATGCGTGAACTAGACAAAAAACTAAACAAGGCTTTTCAGCGCTTGGGTATTAAGCCGGGCGACATTTACGAAGACTGTTCATATCATCCAGTGCTCTGCCTCGGGGTTGACTACAAGCGTGGCGATATTTGGGGGGTCTCAATGATTGATGGCAGTTACCCCAGATCTTGTAGCCTTGTCCATTGCGGTGTTCGAAAGTTAAGTCCTAAGCAAGCGTGGCAAATCAAAATGCATGGCCCGCTTGATCTTGAAGTCCGCGAAAACTTCTCACCAGAGAGCCGTTGGTGGAGACAAGGCACCGATACTTCGGCTTACCCTGTAAGACTTGTTGGCCCCCGCTCAATAAAACCTGCCGCACCAAAACCTAGGCACAAAAATGGCGGCTAACACCTCGTTCAACACCGCGCCGCTTCGCGTCGCTCGGACTGGCCGCCTGCGGCGTCCAGCCGGTTAACTCAAACGTTAGAGGGCTATGGAAACATCTACACTCTGTCGTTTGGGCAAGAGCCCCAATTCAGGTTGGGATGTCTACTCCCTCGGGATTGACGCTGCCCACTCCTTGCCCTCAGAGATTTCCATTTCCTCAAAGCATTTCGTTTGCCTTCTCTCGTGGGACGCCCAAGGTGCTTCACCAAACATCATTGCGTCGGTTGCCGAACGCTTGCTTGAACTTGGCTGCGTTTACTTCTGCTGCTGGGGCGCGGATTGCGAGCGTGTTCACGATATCGTGGATGAGGTGTTGGCCGGCGGCACGAGCAATGTTGCGTGGCTAGACGTCATGACGACTTGGCACGAAAAGGAGTCCCTTGCCGAGGCCATAGACTTCTTTCTCGACAGCGCGTGCCCGGCCGACCGGTACCTTGATCAATGCAGCGCAGCACTAGCTATCACCATCGGAAACGAGTACCAGGTCTCGTCAATGGAGCTCGCCATTACTGTGAAGTTGTTGCAGTCGCCCTTCTAACCCACCGCTCCAAGGGACGCGCCGACAAGCGGCGCGCCCCTGAGCTAACACGTTAGGTTGCAAATGAGCCAGGCCACGATCACGCTACTTCTCTTGTGTGTCGCCGCTTTTGCTTCGGGCGTGCTCAGTAAAACTAAGAGCAAGCTCACAAACTCACTATTGGTGGTGTTACCCCTCGCCACCCTACTCACAATTTCTCTCGTATCGTCGCGAGAACACATTCCTTTTCAAGACGCGTTTACCAACCTTCTCGCATTCAATGCACATGCAGCAAAGGCGAGTCTTGGGCTTTACGCAGCTCTTGTTCTATTTTGTTTCTGTGTTGGCGCAGCCATGCGCAAGGTGAGCCGCAGTGCAACCTAACACTTCGTTCAAGTTCGCTCCCTTCGGTCGCTGGGACGCGCCGCAAGCGGCGCGCCCCTAAACTTAAACGTTAGGTTTCACAAATGCGCATCAGCTCGCTAATCCTTATCACGCTTCTTCCTACCGTTGCGCTAGCTGGCTGGATAAACAAGCAGGGTGAAGCATTGCCTGATTCAGACAACCGAAAAGCAGTAGGAAATTTTGGGGCGCAACTTATATTCGTTGGCAATGAAAATCAGCTTTTCAAAAGTTGGGCAACACCATCAGAGACTGTCGATGTCAAAACCATCAACACCGTTAAGGTCGGCGAGGCCATCAATGCTTTTATTGTTTTCAGTGGATGCAAAGAAGATCAAAAAAACAACTGTAGTGTCTCCATGCGATTCCGCGTAATCCAACCCGACGGCAAGATTTACGCAGACACACCTCCTATGGAGGTTTGGGAAGACAAACCCTCACCGCCTGGAAAAACCCTTGAACTTAGCGTTCAGTACCTAAAGGTAACGATTGAACCTAAAGATCAACTTGGTAAGTATGTTGTTTACGCACAAGTCCGAGATAACAACACCGGGACAGTATTGCAGTTACAGTCGCCATTCACTGCATCTAAGGGTGGACTATGAAACCTAACCCCTCGGTCAAGTTCGTTCCGGCCTTCGGCCTCCACGGGACGCGCCGCAAGCGGCGCGCCCCTTACCTCAAACGTTAGGCGTCGCTCGCGCCTTCAGCACAGAACGGACAACAACTCTCTCAACCCGATCATCCACACGAACATCATGAACACAGAACTGCCACCAGTCATCGCGGCATTCTTCCGATCCACCAACACTCGAGAATTCGCCGATTTCCTTTTGCTATTCACCGACGAGGCTCACGTCAACGACGAGGCCAACGATTACTACGGTGCCCAAATCGCAGAGTGGATCGACCGTGCCACTGCGGACGCCAAGCCAACTGCCGACGTAACCGACATCACGCGTGGCGGCGACCAGTTCGTTGTCACTGCACAAGTCAGCGGCAATTTCCCAGGAAGTCCAGTTCAGCTTCGTTACTACTTCACTCTCAAGGATTGCAAGATTGCCACGTTGCTCATCAAGCAATGAGTCGAGGCCACCCAAAATAACAAATGACCGCAACGCCTAACCATACGCTGCAGCGGACCCGGCGGGAGCGTCGCGGCTGCAATCATTGCGTCCCGTGCGCCGGGTCGCTGGGCTTGGGCCGTTAGCCCCATCAAAGAAGGCCGCACATGCCATCAATCGCAGTACTCGGTGCAACAGGAAACCTTGGCCGACATGTTGCCAGCCAGACCCTTGAGAACGGCTGGCCCCTTTCTGTGGCCGTCCGCAATCGTGGTCGACTCTCGCCTGAGGTCTCCGCCCGCGCACAGGTCACCGACCTCGATCTCGCCTCCGTCGCGACAGCGCAGCTAGCATCGTTCGCTGCCGGTCACGATGTACTCGTCTCCTGCGCTGGCTTGGTAACGGAAGGTGAAGCGTTCGTCCGGCTCGTCGACACCGTTGTCACCGCGCTCGAATCGCTCCGAGCCGAAGAGCGCCCGGTTTGCTGGTTTCTCGCCGGTGCGGCGCTCCTGCCGCTGGATGCAGCGGGCAGACTTGGGGTGGACCTTCCCAGAGTGCGCGACACCTACTGGCCACACCGCAGGAATTTTGAACGCCTGCAACGCTCCGAACTCGACTGGCGGCTGCTGTGTCCAGGGCCGATGGTCGAACAGCCTGCCGTTGGCTTGCCGCGGCTTCGCGTGTCTGTCGACAGCCTGCCTGCGCCGCTGCCGGCGTTTGCCCGACTATTGCCTGCTCCACTCGTCCTTCCGCTATTCGCAATGAAGATCCCGGAAATGATCATTCCCTACGCCGATGCGGCCTCGCTGATTCTCGCGAATGTGAAACGCGGTGACTCGATGTCAAGGCACCGTGTCGGCGTGGCTTTGCCCGTCGGCATGAAGGGCAAGAAGAATGTGTGGGCCGCGCAACCGCGAAGAGCGGGCTAACAACCGGTTGCAGAGGACGGCGCTTCGCGCCGCCGCTGAACCGGAGCGTTGCGTCACCATCCCGTCGCCGAGCTTGACATACCATTCATGGTATATACATAATGTGGCATGTGGCAAATCGAAGAGCACCGCCGTGTCGACAAACAGCTTTCTGGCCCGGTCCCGATCGAGGTTCTGAAGCGTTACGAGAAATGGAAGGACATTGCCAGGCTTTCCGGGCCGCAAGGTCTGCGAGCCATCAAGGGGTTTCACGATGAAGCCTTGTCTGGTGAGTGGAAAGGCCATCGTTCCTCTCGGCTCGGGCTACCGTGGCGAGTGATTTACCGAGTTGTCGCCAACGTATTGCAGATTCAAGTTGTTCACGTTACCGCCCACGATTACAGGAGGCCATGAAATGAAAGAGTTTCGTCCTGCGAAAAAGCGAGTCGAGGTCTCGGTAGGAGAATCCGTCCGTATCATGCGGGAACTCCAGGAACTGAGCCAAAGCCAACTGTCTGAACTTACGGGCATTCCCCAAGCCACCATCTCCGCCATTGAAAACAGCCGCGTGAACCTGGGTGTCGAGCGTGCCAAGGTTCTTGCCCGTGCGCTCAAGTGCCATCCAGCCGTACTCGTATTTCCCGGCTGGGAGGTTCCGCTTGACCGTGCCGCATAAGCTTTCGGTCCACCGGACGCCAGGCAATAAAGCCGCGCAGCGCCGGTGACTTCTACGTTGGGCAGTGATCGAATCCATTCACACCCGTAAGGAGATTTTCTGCATTGGATATTCCACGGATCTTCAACATCACCGAAAGTGCTCACCGCATCCATGACCCGTTCACACCCGAAAAGCTCGCCACGCTCGGCGCGGCGCTGCGTCTGGAAACGGGGACCCGAGTGCTCGACCTCGGCAGCGGTTCGGGCGAGATGCTGTGCACCTGGGCGCGCGATCACGGCGTCGTCGGCACCGGCATCGACATGAGCCAGCTGTTCACCGAGCAGGCGAAACTCCGCGCTGAAGAACTCGGTGTCGCCGATCAAGTCAAGTTCATCCATGGCGATGCTGCCGGCTACGTCTCTGACGAGAAGGCCGGCGTGGCAGCCTGTCTCGGTGCCACCTGGATCGGTGGGGGAGTCGCCGGCACCATCGAACTCCTGGCGCAGAGCCTCCGCCCCGGAGGGATCATCCTCATCGGCGAGCCCTACTGGCGGCAGTTGCCGCCGACGGAAGATGTTGCCAGGGGGTGTCTTGCCGGCTCAATCTCCGACTTTCTCCTGCTGCCAGAACTTCTCGCGTCTTTCGGCCGCCTCGGCTACGACGTCGTGGAAATGGTTCTGGCTGACCAGGACAGCTGGGACAGATACGAGGCGGCCAAGTGGCTCACCATGCGCCGATGGCTTGAAGCCAATTCCGGCGACGAGTTCGCGAAGGATGTTCGAGCCGAACTAAGCTCGGAACCCGAGCGCTACGCCGCTTACACGCGTGAATACCTGGGCTGGGGCGTGTTCGCGCTGATGACGCGGTGATGAGGGGATTGCCGGTCGACTCAGAAAGTGGGGAAAATCCAATCATGCCTATTGATCCGGCACGAATTATTCAAGAGTCCGTTCGTGTTGAGCCCTTCGACTTCGCTCAGTACAGGCTTGTCGAAACATGAATGGGCTCTTGGCCTTCGACAAGCTCAGGCCGAACGGCGGGCAAGTTTAATTCGTGCCGGATCAATAACAACTCATTCAAGCCGACGCCGCTTCGCGGTGCGGCATAATTCAGGCGTTAGTCGGCGATGTCCCTGACCTTCCTTTCCCAAGCTGTGATCGCAATGCTTGCGCTATCGGTCCCGTTGTTGGGCGTGCTTGTTGCCGGGCGTCTGGCGTGGTGCACGTACCTGGCGCTGCGTGCAGCCAGATTCGGACTTGCCGGCTTGTCCGTTGCCTACCTGGTCTTCCTCGCTGCACTGCTGGCTGCCGTGCTGGGGGTCTGGTTCGCGTATGGGGTTGCACACTCGGAAAAGACCCGATGGACCGACCTGCTGGTGATCGCGCTCACGGTCCTGCCGTTCTATGCCGCATGCTATGCAGGATGGAAAATAGCCAGGAAGTTTCAAGCACGGCTGCTCGACCGCAAACCTTGACCGTGTCACGGAGCCCTTGGGCAGACCCTGAACAAGTCCTTCGACAGGCTCAGGACGAACGGCAGGTGGTTGATTTCGTTCGTGGTGAGTCCTTCGAGTTGCCTCAGGACAGGCTTGTCGAACGCTCTCCTTGGCGTCGTCGAAGGACATGTGCGGAATCAGCTTCTTCAGCGTTTCCTTGGCGGCAGCTGCGCCGCATTGGCGCAATCCAAGGAAAATTGCTTGAATTGCTGAAGCAACAGCGCGCATCCCACGGAGCCCATCATGGAACCTCGTCTCAGCCTCGTCACCCTCGGCGTTGCCGATCTCGAACGCGCCACCCGTTTCTACGCAGACTGCCTTGGCCTGCCGCAGCTCGAATCGCCGCCGTCGATCGCCTTCTTCGAGCTCGGCAAGACCTGGCTCGCCCTGTGGCCGCGCGATAGCCTCGCCGCCGATGCCGGACTTGCCGCGGCGGGTTCGGGCTTTGCCGGTTTTGCCCTGGCGCACAACGTGCGCTCGCCGGCGGAAGTCGACGCGCTGCTCGCCCGGGCGGCCGCCTGCGGCGCCAACGTCACCCGGCCCGGCCACGCGACCGACTGGGGCGGCTATTCCGGCTATTTCACCGATCCCGACGGCTTCGCCTGGGAAGTGGCGCACAACCCGGGCTTTCCCCATGTCTGAGCCGATTCCCATCGCAACGAACCGCAGGAGGAGCCCGCATGATCGCCAGCTGGTATGACCGCCACCTTCTGCCGCACCTGCTGGACTTCGCTTGCGGCATGAAGCCGATCCGTCGCCAGCGCCAGCAGATCGTGCCGCTGGCACAGGGCCGCGTGCTCGAGGTGGGCATTGGCACCGGCCTCAATATGCCCTTCTACGACACCTCCCGGGTCCGCTACATCATCGGCCTGGATCCCGCGCTGCAATTGCATCCGCTGGCGATGAAGCGCATCGCCAGGTCGGGGATCGCCGTCGAACTGGTCGGGGTCTCCGCCGAAACCATTCCGCTGGAACGTGCCAGCATCGACACCGTGCTGGTCACCTATTCGCTCTGCACCATCCCGGACCCGCTCGCAGCGCTGAAGGAAATGCGCCGCGTGCTCGCGCCGGGCGGCCGGCTGCTGTTCTGTGAACATGGCCGCGCACCCGACGAAAACGTGTACCGCTGGCAGACCCGGCTGCAGCCGCACTGGCAGAAGATCGCCGGCGGCTGCCATCTGGACCGGGATATCCCGGCGCTGCTGGCGCAGGCCGGATTCCGCTGCGACACGCTGCAGACCGGCTACCTTCCCGGACCGCGGCTGCTGACCTTCAATTATCTGGGCGAGGCGCAGGCCGCCTGACGTGCCCGACCTCCATCCCTGCCAAAGCTTTGGCTAAAATCCCGGCAGCCCCCCGCTCTGACAGGACAGGAAAATGAAGGCCTCACTGAAAGCCGGAATACGGTACGAACACAGGTTCGTGGTGCCGTCCTCGAAGACCGTCCCGGCGCTGTATCCCGAGTCGGAAGAGTTCGTGGCGATGCCCGAGGTTTTCGCGACGGGGTTCCTGGTGGGTTTTCTCGAATGGGCCTGCATCAAGGCGATCAACCCGCATCTCGACTGGCCGCAGGAACAGACGGTCGGAACCCACATCGACGTCAGCCACGAAGCGGCCACCCCGCCCGGCCTCGAGGTCACCGCGACGGTCGAACTGATCGCGGTCGATGGGAGGAAACTCGTCTTCGCCGTGGAGGCTCACGATGGCGTGGACCTGATCTCGCGAGGCCGGCACGAGCGCTTCATCATCAACAAGGAAAAATTCGACGCCAAGCTGGGCCTGAAGAAGGGAGCCCGTTCGTGAAATCGGCCTGGATCCGCGAGGCCGGCGCATGATCCGGCTGCCGCACGCGCTGGCTGCCTGGGGAACGCCGGAATTCACCGAGGTTCTCAGGCAGGAAATCGAGCAACTGGGTGCCGAACAGCTGCCCCTGCAGCAGGGTTTGTCCCGCAGCAGCTACGTCACGGATCAGCCCTTCCAGGTGAGGATCATCGCGGCGCGCGAGGACGCGGGCTCCCTCCGGGTCAAGGCCGGGATTTTCTACACCGGGGTGATCGCCGGCTGCAGCTGCGCGGACGACCCCACGCCTGTCGACGAAATGATCGAGTACTGCGTCGTGAGCCTGGACATCGACACGACGACGGCCGAGGCAGGCGTGTCGCTGCTGGACGAATGAGCTTCCGATCGTCCGGGCACAAGCGAGATGCTGGTCCTGCAGCCCCGGGGCGGGAGCGATTTCGATGTGATCGGAAAAATCGGGGCGGAAGGCGAAGAAAAATGACCAGGCCCTTGCTATCCTTGCGAGGCCGGAAATCGTCCGCGAACCCGCATCCTGCATGAACACTTTTTTATTGACCCGCGCGAAAGGAAACAAGCATGTCCAGTGTTGGATACCACGAGCCGATTGACGAACTGTCCGATGAAACCCGCGACATGCACCGGGCCATCGTTTCCCTGATGGAGGAACTGGAAGCAGTCGACTGGTACAACCAGCGCGCCGATGCGTGCAAGGATGCCGAGCTGAAAGCCATCCTCGAGCACAATCGCGACGAGGAAAAGGAACACGCGGCGATGGTGCTGGAGTGGATCCGCCGCAAGGACCCGCGTTTCTCGCACGAACTGAAGGACTACCTCTTCACCGACAAGCCCATCGCGCACAAGTAAGTTCGCCTGAAAGGCAAATACGGCATCCCGCCGGCAACATCGGCTAACAGCCCCGGACCCACCAAGCATGTCCGCCACCCTGCGCGCTGTTCAGGCCGACATCACGACCCTGGCCGTCGATGCCATCGTCAACGCGGCGAATACGACGCTGCTCGGCGGCGGCGGCGTGGACGGCGCGATCCATCGGGCGGCCGGCCCCGAACTGCTGGAGGAATGCCGCCTGCTCGGCGGCTGCCCGACCGGCGACGCCAGACTCACCCGCGGCTATCGCCTGCCCGCGCGCTTCGTGATCCATACCGTCGGCCCGGTGTGGCACGGCGGCACCGGCGGCGAGCCGGAGTTGCTGGCGTCATGCTACCGGCGATCGATCGAGGTCGCCGCTGCTGAGGGCTTGCACACGCTTGCCTTTCCCGGCATCAGCACCGGCGTCTACGGCTACCCGGTCGATCGCGCGGCGCCGCTCGCCATCGCCACGGTCCGCAACGCCCTGAAAGACCATCCGACCCTGCGCGAAGTGATTTTTTGCTGCCACTCCGCCGCCGACCTTGCCCTCTACGGGAGGCTGCTGGACGGCACGCCCTGATTCTGCCCCCGCTCACGCTCGCGGACTGTCTGATTGCAGACTATTCTTC
>Ga0209450_10001477_pt1 | contig 11795 bp, 11 predicted proteins | sample FrelakmetLWP11LW_FD_187149 | JGI IMG/M metagenome (GOLD analysis project Ga0209450, IMG submission 187149) | Freshwater lake sediment microbial communities from the University of Notre Dame, USA, for methane emissions studies - LWP11 LW (SPAdes)... | ecosystem: Environmental > Aquatic >... | reverse complement strand
ATCCGGCGACATCACGGTGGAGGACATCAACGATGTCACCAGAAAGCGACTGGTGTCGCCAAACGCGCAGATGTAGTCTTCATGTACCAGATTCCCGCCGCCGGATCTCAGGACTGTCCACGACACACCGTCGGGAGATGTCGCTATCATGCGATCGTAGCCGACAGCCACGAACACCCCTTGTGCGAAGGTGATTCCGTGGACAGGATACACGAATGCGGGGGCAGCCGACTGCCACTTCACACCGTCGTCAGAGTACCAGCTTGCCCCGTTGAGATCGGCAACGGCGACAAACCGGTTGTTGCCGTAGGCCACCTGGGCTAGCCACGTCTTCCCAGAAGCTTCGCCTATCGGGATGAGCGGACCGGCTGCAATCGTCGCACTTCCGCGGAGATCGGAAACGGGAAGCGAGGCTATTAGAGTCCTTGAGCCTTTCCTTCCAATGTCCGCCCCCATGATGACAAGCGTGTCACGCCCCACCGTCATGCTCCAGAACAGCAGGTTCGTCTGAACCGGCAGTCGGCTGGTCCATACGTGGCCGTCGGGTGAGGTCAGCAGGCACCCATTGTTGCCCACCGCTGCAAACAGGTCGCCGATGCGCGTGATCGCAAGCAGGGAGTCCTGGGTATGGCTTTGTTCGACCGTCCAAGTGCTCCCGTTGCCGGAGCGCAGAATGACGCCGTGACTGCCAACGGCCACAAACACACCGTCTCCGTAGGCGGCACCGTACAGGTCGTCCTGCCACTGCTCAGTGTTCCAGGTCACACGCGGGACCTGTGGGTTGACCTCGTGCTGCCACGTCAGCCCGTCGGTCGAGCTGTACACGGCCCCGTTGAAGGCATCCTCGGTGCCGACGCCCACATACGTCCCTGCGCAACTCGCTATGCCCACGATGACCGCGTTCCCTGCGGACGTGTGATTTGTCCACCGCATGCCGTCCGGCGAGGTCTGGGCCGAGCCGTTGTCTCCGAAGGACACCAGCTGTGATCCTGTCCACAACATGCCGCGCACCCAGCTGGAACGTTTCCAGACATAGGTCTCCTGCCATGTCATCTTCTGCCAGGACGTTCCGTCGACAGAGCGGAAGTAGAAGACCGCCCACCGTGTCGGCACGGTCACCGTCTCCAGCATCGCGTCGTAGTTGGCCGCCAGGACAAATGCATCGCCTGCGTATGCGACGGCTGCAAACGTCAGGTCATCATATCCTGCCGTCCTCTTCGTCCAGGAGAGGCCGTCTGGAGACGAGAGGATGAGTGAGGCCCCTCCCCCCGCCGCAACATACATGTTGTTGCCCCAGGCCACGCCGTAGAGGTCGGCTTCGGAGGCGACCGTTCGGTTCTCCCATGTCAAGCCGTCGACGGACGTGACGATCGCGCTGTCCTGTCCCACGGCGACGAAGCGACCGCCGCCAAAGGAGATGTCATAGAGGTTCTTGTCCATCGGCGCCGTCACCAGAGTCCACTCCGCGCTGTCGCTCGAGCGCACGATGCCTCCGCCGAGACCAACAGCGACGTAGATTCCGTTCCCAAACGCGACAGCGGCAAGGCTGATGTCTGCCGGGACCTCCCGTTGTATCCACAAACGCCCGTCCGTTGACGTGAACAGCGTCCCTTCATCGCCGACGGCAACGTATATGCCGTTCCCCCGGCAGATGCCATACAAGTCCTTGCTGGTGAACTGCTCGATGGGCTCCCAATGCACCAGATCACTGGTCAACGCGACTGCTCCCCGAGTACCGACATTGACCACGACTTTCCCATCCGTCGCCCCATCGGTGTAGGAGATGTTGCGCGCCTTCTGGCTGATCAGGTGCCATATGGAGCTGGTGTCGGCAGCGCTTGCGCCCCCTGACGGCGCCACCGCTCGTAGCACCAGCGTGAAGAAGAGCAGAACAGCAAGGCTGATGTCCAAGAACGCTTGATGATGCTTGTGAAGAACCATGAATGCCTCCCCTTCCAAGATGCAAGTGCGCGTGCTCCTGCCAGTACATGCAGGCGTAGAACCGGAAACCGAAAACTACGGAGCAGCGAATTCTGCCGTGAACGTGATCGTCTCGCCGGCGCGACCAAGCTGGGAACGCATCGGTGCGACACTGACCAGCTTAGCGTCAGGAGGCCCTCCACCGGTCACGGTCAGAGTATAGACACCTGGACGCACGATGATTTCGTAGGGGACCATTGAGGCTGTCCACTGCTGCGTTCCATTCAACCGGAAGGCGAGGCGCCCCGACCATGCCGTTCCCTTCCGGGTCACCTGGATACGGACAATGGTTTCGCCTTCTGGTGCCTTGGCGCGCCCAACCTGACCGAACAACACGGGCAAGACCAGTCCAAACACGACGCAGAATGTCAGGAACACCGGCAGGCCGCGCTTCACCTTCGACAAGTTCTCAGCATCGCGCCAACCAGAGCGTTCCTGGCCCAGCACGGTCGAGCGCGCCACCTTGTAGTGCGACCTGGCATGATAGCGTGCCCCGTCCACGCTCCTGGATGAGTGAGGGGCCGGTACGTATGAACTACGTGATCTATAGAGTCTCATGGTGTCCCGTCAGTGGTGTGGCAGGCTATGCTGCCAGTCTAGCCCGTCGTCCTCCGTCGCACCTCGCGACCAGTCAGTCATGTCACATGTCCGATACAGCCTTCCTCCTGCGCCAGAGTGCAGCGACTCACCGCCTGAACAGCGACTGGAACGTCTTGGTGAAGGCGGCCATACCGAGCATCAGGCCGCCGATCCAGACAATGCCACCGTTCTGCAACGTCCAGGCCATCGCTTCTGTAGAAGCCTGCGTCTGTAGCCACTGGACAGTCTGGTACAGTCTGAGGCCACAGAGGGCAAAGACTCCAGCACTCAGGAGCGCCCCGACGATGACCGGACCCCATCCCCGTACCATGAGTGCAACAACCCCGCTGGCCAGGCACAGGAGCCCCAGCCCGACGTTCAGCAGGTTCAGTAAGTTCCCCTTGCCAATGAAGAGACCCTCCGCTGCCAGCATGGCGATGCCGCCGAGGACGGCAATGAAGCCGCCGCCAAGCCGTTTGGCCGATGTGGCGCCGCGAGTGCGCTGAAATCCAGCAGCCGTGACCGGCTGAGGATATGGAGGAGGACTGCTGGCATAGGGACTTCTGGGCGCTGCGCCGGGTCCGCCGTAGGGCGCCGCCTGCGCTGGCTGGCTTGCCGACGCGACCGGTGGAGATATCGGTGCAGCGCTGTACGGTCCTGCATTGACAGGTTGGGGAAGAGGTTCTTGTGTCTGCGGTGTTGGAGTCATCTGCTGGACGTCATCCAACGGGGCCGCCTGCAGCGCCACGACCTCGGCTCCGCAATTGGGGCAATGCTTCGCTTCGGGCGGTAGAGGCTTGCCACATTCGATGCAGAACTTCGCGGGTTCCATCGTCTATCCTCCTGAACAGTCTGGTATTCTCCGTACAGGTTCGACGGCCATGCGGTCATCCTTGCTGCGTTCAGTATACGGGGCGGACGAAGGGCTTCAAGGATTCCGGCAACTCTTGACAGCGCGGAACGCCAGCGCATGCTAGAAGGGCTGGTGCGGGAATGACCCGGCTGTGCGAATCACCCGTATCGCCCGACGCCAGATGCCCGGTATGGTGTCAGAAAGGACCAGGATGAACAACGACCTCATGTACCAGGGCTCAGATCTTATGCTTGACCGTCTGCCCCTTGCCGACGTCGCGAAGGAATACGGCACACCCGTCTACGTCTACTCGGCCTCCTCGATCCGAAGGCAGGCCGCTCGTCTGATGCGGAGTCTGGGAACAATTGGATCGCTACGCTACGCGGTCAAGGCCAACGCGAACCCTGCGCTCCTTTCCCTCATCTTCAGTATGGGCTTCGGCGCCGACACGGTGAGCCGGGGAGAAATCCAGGCGGCTCTGGACGCCGGTTGTCCTGCAGACCGCATCGTCTTCTCCGGCGTTGGAAAGACCCCGGAGGAGCTGGCATCTGCACTGAACCAAGGCATCTTCATCAACGCTGAGAGTGAGGAGGAGCTGGCCGCCATGGCCCGCCTGCAAACGGGCACCCACGTCGGCATCCGCATCAACCCCGGCGTCGACGCACATACCCATCAGTACGTCACGACCGGTACAGACGAGACCAAGTTCGGCATCCCGATTGACGCCGCGCCTGACGCGTTCCGACTGGCGATGAATGCCGGACTTGTTCCCAACACCATCTCCTGCCATATTGGCAGCCAGATCACGAGTCTCGAACCCTATCGAAAGTCCCTGGCTCGACTGGTGGAACTCCGTGATTCCCTCATGAGCGACGGTATCACCGTGAGCGCTCTGGACATGGGAGGAGGATTCGGCATCGCCTACGACGAAGGCGCTGACTTCTCTGTTGAGGACCTGCAGGCTCTTCTGCATCGCGATGTTCCCCAAGGGATGCAGCTCTCGTTCGAACCCGGCCGGTACCTGGTGGGGCACGCTGGCACGCTGGTGACACGTGTCCTGTACCGAAAGCGCCATGCCACGACATTCGTGGTTGTGGACGCAGGCATGAACGACCTGATTCGTCCTGCGCTGTACCGGGCGCATCATGCTATCCTTCCGGTGACACGCAGAAATTCGGAACCAGTCCTGTGTGACGTTGTCGGCCCTGTCTGCGAATCCGCAGATTGCTTCGCCCGGGACTTCCGTATGCCACTTCCTGAGCAGGGAGACCTACTCGCTATCTGCGACACGGGCGCCTATGGATGGTCCATGAGTTCGACCTACAATGGCCGTCCGCTGCTGCCAGAAGTCCTCGTCGAAGACGGAGAGCCAGCGCTCATCCGCGAACACGGGCAGTAACGAAGGCCGTCGCGAAGACGGTCAGCTACCTGGGGTTGGAGGGGTCTACGCCAAGCTTGCTGTAGAGTTGATTCCGTGTGATGGGAAGGACGTAGACTTTGACTGATCGACGGCCCCACCTGCATGCGTCGCCAAACGAGTTGAAGAAGAGGTCGATGCAGTTCCCGTTGATGCTGGTACCTGTGTCCGCTGCGACTGCGTAGCCGTATCCTTCGATGTACAGTACGGTTCCCATGGGAATGAGGCGCCGGTCGACTGCACAGGTGCCATAGTGAAGCCACAGCCCGGAGTATCCATACAGGTGGTCCTTGCCGTCGAGGATCGTGGCCCGTCTGTTCGAATAGGCGGTGGCGGACATCGTGTACGTGCGTGTCGGCTTGAGGTCCAGGCGGGCGGCACCGACCTCATAGACCTCGTGCACGACAGGCTTGATCGTCTGTGTCTTGACGACAGCTGAACCGACTGCCTGCTGGGCAACCTTGGTCACTTTGATCGTCTTCTTGAGAATGCCGTTCTGACCCATCACGCTGATATAGCTTCGGCCGACTTCCATATAGGGGTTCTTCTCGTAGACGCGCTTATAGGCGATCGTTTCCGTATTGCTGGTGTACGCGTATGTCGTGCGCATGACGACGATGTCATCGTTGTACGGCACGGGGTCCGTCGGATCGGGGCTGACCTTGTCTTCCGTGTTCAACTTGATGCCGTTGTCTGCCAGAAGCTCTCCGACCGTCTCCGCGGTTGAGTACATGGTTTCGCTGGTATGATCGATGGTGAGCGTGACCGGCTTGGCGCGCACGATAGCGATTTCCCCATGAGAGATGACCGCGGCGACACCCGGTGTTACCACATCTTCCGGGCGCAGGGAATAGGTATTCGCCTTCGCCAGGACGCTGCTCACCGACATGCTGTGGAACGCGACGATCCACGTCTTGTTGCCTGCATCGTTGACAACATACGCGTGGACCCCTGCACTCCAGAGGAAGACCCCACCGAGGAGGACGCCCACGACAGCAAAGAGGACGGCCTTTCTCCTGTGGAACACCCCCACGAGTCGTGTTGTGTCCATAGTGGGCCGATTATACCACCGGCTGCAGCGGCTGCAAAGGTTCCGCCCAGTCATGAATGGCTGGACCACTCATCTGGAGACGTTCGGCCACGTTCACGGCGTGGAGACGACTCGGGGGCGCCTTCGGTTGCCGAAGAACCTGAGAACAGACAGGAACAGACTGCGAAACGCGGACTGACCGGCCTGCATGTGTTGCAAATCGTGTCCTGACCATACAATGAAGATCGGGGATACTGCTGCCAGGAGCAGAGGGGCTTCCTTGTCGCACCTGCTGCGGAAACAGGGTCTGTCCCATGATACGGAGGTGACACGGTGTTCGCTGACTATTCACGAGTCTGGCCAGTTCACGCAATCCTGATGGGAAGTGCTGTCCTGTCGCTTCTCACAGCCACCTGGGCCGCTACGCTCGGACGCTACCGAAATGGGTCTTTCCGTCTTCACAGAACTGCCGCCGTGACCGCGTTTGTGCTGTTGGCAACAGGACTCCTTGTCGCGGTCGGCATGGTCCAGGCCAGTGGGGGGCCGCACCTCCGTGTCCTCCACGGTGTAGGCGGCACGGTGACCATCGTGCTGGGGTTTCTCACCGGCGTAGGAGGGTTCATTGCAGCCAAGGCACGCTCCAACAGGAAACAGCTGCGGACCGTCCACCTGTGGGTGGGCCGTCTGGCCGTCGTGGTGTTCCTGTTCACCATCCTCGCCGGACTGCGGCAGGCCGGCCTCTTGTAGCAGGGAGTCTCAGGGCTTCGGGTACGTCACTGTCACGAGCTTCGTCGCGGCGTCATAGGCGACCGCACATCCCATCTGCTCAGCGACGAAACGGGCCGGCAACATCGTTCTGCTCTGGAGGATGACCGGGACGACCCGGCTGTCTGCCGCATCGATCGGCACCGGGCGCCCGTTGACAACTGCTGTCGCCTTGCCCACGACCAAGGCAAGCGTCAGACCTGTGCGCTGGATGGTCACCGTCTGGGTGCTAGCGGTCCAGCTGACTGTTGCACCCAGTGGCTCAGCCACGTAGCGCACGGGCAGCAGCGTTCTCCCGTTCAGGATGATGGGGGCAGCATCGAGCGTCACCGGTGTGCCGTTTCGCGTGGCTTTCGTCGACCCGATGGTGAACGTCAGCACGACAGGCACAGGAGCCCCCATGTCAATAGAAGCACTCCCCTTCCGTGCATGTGGAGATACCCCGTCTGCATTCCCGGTTGCCCAGACAATCTTCAGGTTGCCGAAAGTCGGCACTGCCTTGTCATGAGCGTCGCCAGTGACCCGCTTGCGGCTGAACTCGATCGTCGTCGTCCCCGCCTGTTCGCTCCCTGCGCTGTCCAGGACATCCATCGTACCACCCAGCGACGTGTCGTCAGGGTGGGGTCCGAACATCCCGGTGGAGTACTGGTCAAGGACCGTCGCCTTGCCTCCGCTGACCCAGCCGAACACCATGTCGGCTTCGTCCATTGCAGTCTCGGGGTCGATGCCCAGCGCGACCCAACCCGTCGTCGTCGCCCGGATGCCGAACCAGGTCATGTCACCCACAACAGTCCAGGAAAGCGTGTAGACCCCGTCACCCAGCACAGTGCTATGCTCATACTCGCCCACGTTGACGACGCCATCGAGGGTCGGTTGTGCCGCGCGGACCCCTGCTGGCAGTATGGACAACACTGCAATCACGGCGACTGCCACACAAAGCCGAAGTCGGCGTTTGATGCATACATGTTGAGTCATGCTGGACCTCCTGGTGTCAGCCATTCTCTAGGAGCGACGTCTGTTGACAGACAAGCCGACCCGACCGCCCCTAGTGGTTCCTGCCGTCCACAATAAGCCCGGCTCCCTCGCAGGACTCGTACTCAAACTGCAATGTGGCGTGTGTGATGCCGTACTTGTCGAGCAGCAATTCCTGAATCTGCCCCCGCATCGGCCCGGTATCGCGGACGGAGATGTCGTCCACGTTGACATGCCCCTCGAACATCGTCTCGGTATCGCTGATCTGCCACACATGAACATGGTGCAGGTCCTTGACGTGCGAAAGCGCGCGGATGTCAGCGTCCAGCCGCGCCAGTTCCAGCCCGCCTGGAGCACGTTCCATGAGGATGCCCCCGGCCTCATGGACGACAGAGAACGCTTCCTTGAGGACCCACGCTGCCACAAGCACTGTGATCAGCGGATCGACCCAGGTCACCTTCCACACGATCACGACAATAGCACCAATGACGACGCCGACTGACGAGAGCGTGTCCGACAGCAAGTGCAGGTAGGCGCCACGAATGTTGAGGCTTTCACTGGCGGAACGGTGGAGCAGGAGAACCGACACGAGGTTGGCCACCAGCCCGACCAACGCAACGGCCAGCATGATACCACCCTTGATCGGGACCGGATGCAGGAACCGGTCGTATGCCTCGCGGCACAGGATAACCGCAATGACGACCATGGCCCCGGCGTTGACGCCCGCGGACAGGATCTCGGCGCGGCGATACCCGAAGGTGTACTGCTCGTCGTGAGCGCGGCGCCCCAGGCGCAGCGTCCACAGCGCCAGGACCCCAGCCAAGGTGTCCGTCGCATTGTGAAATGCGTCGGCAAGCAGCGCCAGCGAGCCGGAGATGAGACCGCCGACGATCTCGGAAGTGGTAATGATGACGTTCATCAGGATGGAGATCAGCAGGTTGCGCCCGGTGGGCAGTTGGTGCTCCCGGTGATCACTCATGGTGCACTTCCTTTTCTGAAAGATGGTCCAGCGCGAATCCGACAATAATGTCGATGTGCTTGTCCGCCAGGGTGTAGAATGTGCGGCGCCCATCCTTGCGGGAGCGGACGACATCGCTGCGGCGCAACGCAGCAAGCTGGTGCGAGACGAGCGTCTGGCTCAAGCCCGTTTGGCCGCAGATACCGGCGACGTTGTCCTCACCGTCGCGGAGGGCAAGCAGGATGGATAGTCGCGATTCATTGGCCAGTAGCTTGTAGAATAGCGTCAGCGCGTTGAGCGTAGTGTTGGTTTTCATGATGCCAGTATCATATGACAGACTTGTCACATGTCAAGATCTTCATCAATAGCCAGCCGTTCCAACCTCACTAAGCGTCCCTGAGGCTATCCCTGCAGAGGTAAGATTCCTTCCTTGAAGAGGCCTGTCTCTCTCGACGCGTTGAGAGCAGTCAGGTCTCCACGTAGTATGTGTTGTCGCAGTCTTCGTCGCCGTTCATGAGTGTCCTGGTTCGTTTGAACGCTAGTTTTGGGTTGAAGGATCTGACCCAGGGCTCGTCTCTCGCACACATGATCAACCCCAATTCAGGCTCCTCGAGCTCACGGAAGATTTCGGCGTACATGCATCTGGTAAACCTGTAACTCACGCTTCTGAGCTCGTCCTCCGCCTTGGTCCAGGTATGAGTGCCCGCGGCCATCTTCTCCACGAGTGTACAGAACTCACGCAGGTCCGTCTCCGGCCTGCCGACGTCTGGGCGTACGTCAAACTCCTGGTGGGCAATCATCGCCCTAACGACCTCACGCACCCTTGGCCCGAATTCCTTTTCCATGGCCCGGAGAATCTCGACGGCGATGTCAGCCATGACCATCATCTTGCGCTTCAACAAGTCCAGTAGAACTCGCTCATCTTCCTCGCTGATCGGATCGGGCAAGATCTCATTCAAGTTACCCGTCATCTCGTGCCTCCTTTGTCTGCCCAGGAGCAGAAGTGCCAACGTCCTCCCGAAGCCTCCGACTGGCTTGGCGCCAGTTACTGATCGTATCCCGTCAACTCTACATAGGCGAAGCCTTCCAGCACCTTTCGGTCAAGGAAGCTGGCACCCTCCACGTCGACCGAGGTCAGGACTTCTGCGTGGACAGTGCACAATCCCTCCCAGTAGTCTGGTGTGACCAGTGATGACAGGTACTGCTCCTTGAGGACCGGTCTGACATGTGCGGTCATGAAAGGACTGGACGCTTCTGCACTCTCGAAGATCCGTATCTCCCAGTCGATGGGGTAGGTGATGCCACTCCTTGCCCGGCAGACGCCCGACGCCCCCACCTCGAACCGTTCGACGCGCATCGTTCGCCCATGGCGGTAGATGTTCCCTGCTCCGTACGTCATGCCCCACCGGTCGAAGTTGAACAGCATAACGTACAGGTCGTCGGCCTCGAACCGCAGGGAGAACCAGTCCCACTTGAGATTCACCACGTTGAAGTTTCCCCACTGGTGGTCGTGCCACGTCAGCCCGGTAATGGGGAGGCTCTCGCCGTTCAGGACGATCGTGCCCTCGGTTGTCATGTTCGGCAGCGTGAAGTAGTAGGACGCATCCCCTGGGCTGTTCTGCATCTCCAGGACGCCACCCGCTCCCTGCGCCATGACATCCTGGATGGAACAGGAACAGTGCACCTGAAGGCCCCTCAGGGCTGTGTCAATGATGAGGCTGCTGCCACTCTCGTTGAACCCCACCCGGCTTCCGAACAGGGCAATCACTGTCTGAGTGTCGGAGGTGAACGGGATGTGTACGGGCAGGACCATGCCGGTGAAGGAGAACTTCTGGCGCTCAACGTCGGTGATGGCCGCGTGGACAATGACGCTGTCGACCAGTGTCCTCACCCTGAAGAAGGTCACTTCAAGTCCGACGGGGGATTTCCTCATCGGTGTCGTCAGGACGCTGGTGAAATACCACCACTCGACGTGCGCCCCCCGATGGGGAAAGTGGTCCTTGCTAGTGAAGTCGACGCGCGGCAGTGGGCGGCGTGACGCGCCTCGGACCATCAGCTCATAGAGCTCGATGGGCAATTGGGTCAGCGCGCCTTTCAGGATCTTCCTGCCCGTCATTATCGGTCACCTCTGCAAAACATGCATAGTATGGCCGCGTTTCCCTCTGCACCAATTGTGAACTCTTTGGTGTCAGACACTGTGGATGTTCACAATTGAGGTTGAGGCGAAAAGAGCAGTAAAATGCCCGTACGAGAGAATGAGCAGTGGAGGAACACATGAACATCGGCCTGGCATTGGGAAGTGGAGGGTTCCGCGGACTGGCACGATTCATCGAGAGCGGCGAGCAGGCTCCTCTCGCCATGCTGCCGCGCATTCTTGAGAAACTGGGGCACTAGCTCCGCGGGATCCCATGTCCAATCATCTTGCGGACTCAGTGTCGCGCTACCTGCTGCAGCACGCAGACAACCCCGTTGAATGGTATCCATGGGGAGATGAGGCGCTTGCCCGAGCCCGGGCCGAGGACAAACCGATCTTCCTGAGCATCGGCTACGCCGCCTGCCACTGGTGCCACGTTATGGCCCATGAATCTTTCGAAGACCCGGACACGGTTACCACTTTGAACGCCCGGTTTGTGTGCATCAAGGTGGACCGTGAAGAGCGACCTGACCTCGACAGCGTGTACATGTCGGCCGTCACAGCGCTGACGGGCCAAGGTGGCTGGCCGCTGTCGGTCTTCCTCACGCCCGACCTGCAGCCGTTCTATGGTGGCACCTACTTCCCTCCCGAGGCGCATCATGGCCTGCCTGGCTTTCCTCACCTCCTGCGTACGCTGGCTGACGCCTGGAGAGACCGACGATCCGACATCGCGCGCGTCGGCGCACAAGTCGCAGCGCAGGTCGTCAGCCAGTCCGCGGGCCCCGAGCCGGAAGGAACATTCGACATCGATATGCTGACCAGTGCCACACGTTCCCTGGTCGAGCAGTACGACTGGGAGAATGGCGGCTGGGGCATGGCTCCCAAGTTTCCACAGCCCATGTCGATCGAGTTCCTGCTGAGACGGCATCTCGTCGGTGACACGACAGCACTAGCTCCTGCGGTGCATGCCTTGCTGGCGATGGCAAGAGGCGGTATGTGGGATGTGATCGGCGGAGGGTTTGCACGCTACTCGACGGACAACATGTGGCGCGTCCCGCACTTCGAGAAGATGCTGAACGACAATGCACTGCTCGCGCGCGCCTACCT
>Ga0209450_10001476_pt1 | contig 11796 bp, 9 predicted proteins | sample FrelakmetLWP11LW_FD_187149 | JGI IMG/M metagenome (GOLD analysis project Ga0209450, IMG submission 187149) | Freshwater lake sediment microbial communities from the University of Notre Dame, USA, for methane emissions studies - LWP11 LW (SPAdes)... | ecosystem: Environmental > Aquatic >... | reverse complement strand
TTACCGTCGGCGCTATTGCCCGGCCGACGTCGGCTGGGGCACGGTCTACCTGTCGCGGCAGGTGAGCGACACGCGCTGCGTCTACGGCCGCAACTGGTCGTTCGACCGCCGCGGCATCTGGGTCGAGGACGGCTGCGCGGGCGTGTTCGACATCAGCTACGTCGACAACGCCTGGCGTCCCGGCGCCGGCGGCGGTGGCAACTGGGTGCGCTGCGAATCGCGCGACTACGAGCCGAACTACTGCAGCACCGGGCGCGGCAGCCGGGTCTCGATCGCGCGCCAGATCAGCCGGGCCCCGTGCATCGAGGGCCAGTCCTGGGGCCGTGACCGGCGCGGGATCTGGGTCAGCAACGGCTGCGCGGCCGACTTCGAGGTCCGCTGACCGGGCGGGCGGCCGGGCGGGCCGCTGCGCCCGCCCAGCCGCCGTTCAGTTTCGAGGCGACACCATGGCGGCCAACGTCCCCCGTGGAGTGATGCCATGTACCGTGTCCTGATCGCGCTGCTGCTGTGCGCCGGCCTGGCCGCCTGCGCGAGTTCGCCCCCGCCCCGCTACTACGCCGCCGACGGCGGACCGGTGCGCTGCGCGGACTGCGGCGTGGTCGAGCGCATCGAGCGCGTCTACGGCGGCGATTCCTACGCCTCGGGCGGCGGCGCCCTGCTCGGCGCCATCATCGGCGGCGCGCTCGGCAACACGGTCGGCAAGGGCGACGGCCGCAAGGCCGCGACCGTGGCCGGGGCGATCGCCGGCGGCATCGCCGGCAACGAGATCGAGAAGCAGAACAACCGCGGCCCCTACTACGAGGTCTTCGTGCGGCTCGACGACGGCCGTCGCGCGATCGTGCGGCAGAAGGAACTCGACGGCCTGCGTGACGGGATGCGCGTGCTGGTGCGCGACAACCGCGCGCGCCCGCTCTGACGCGCACCGCTCAGCTCGGCTCCATTTCCACCCGGTTGCGGCCGCTCGACTTGGCCCGGTACAGGGCACGATCGGCGGCGGCCAGTGCCGCGGCCGCGCCGTCGACGATCGGCGCGAAGCCGATGCTGACCGTGAGCACCACGCGCACGCCACCGAGGTCGACCTGCGGGCGCTCGGTGTCGGCGCGCAGCCGTTCCGCGGTCGCCCGCGCCGCCGCCACGTCGGGCGACGCCAGCACGGCGATGAACTCCTCGCCGCCGTAGCGCCCGTAGGTCGCGATGCCGGCGAGGCCGGCGTCGAGCACGGTCGCGAAGCGCTGCAGGCACTCGTCGCCGGCGGCGTGGCCGAAGCGGTCGTTGATCGCCTTGAAGCGATCGAGGTCGAGCAGCATCACCACCCCGCTGCGTGCCGCGCCCAGCGCACGGTCCAGCGCGCGGCGGTTCGGCAGGCCGGTGAGCGGATCGTTCTCGGCCAGCGCCTGCGCGAGGTCGCGCTCGCGCTGCAGGCACAGCGCGCGGTCGGCCAGCGCCACGGCCCAGATCAGCCCCTGCAGCGCGCAGGACACCAGGATGTAGTAGCGCGGGCTGTCCGGCTGCGGCGCACCCAGCAGCGGCCCGAGGCTGAACCACGCGCCGCACGCGACCAGCGGCGCCCAGCCGGCGAGGAACACCCAGGGCATGCGTGAACCGTCGCGCGCGGCGAGCACCAGCAGGCCCGCGCTGCCGAGCGCGGTCAGCCCGAACAGCACGTTGATCAGGGTGAACACCGTATGCGCGACGGCCGGCGCGGCGAGGATGGTCGCCACGTCGACCACGGCCAGCGCGACATTGCCGAGGGCCAACCCGCGCAGCAGGCGCAGGGCGCGCGGATGGCGGTCGGCGATCCCGGCCGCGGCGCGCATCAGCTCGATCACCGCCCACGCGGCCAGCGCCGATGCCAGCACGCCAAGGGCTGCGACGCGCTCCGGTTCCAGGCCGAGCGCCGTCGCGTGCCGGAACGCCACCGGATGGCGCATCCACAGCGCGGACAGCATCAGCGCGAGGTAGCACGCATACGCGAGGTACATGCGATCGCGCAGCGAGACGTGGAAGGCGAGGCTCAGCACCACCAGCGCGAGCAGCACGGCGCCGAGCCCGGCCTCGAACACCCAGTCGGCGCGCTCGGCGGCGAGGAACACCCCGAGGTCCTCGATCCGGGCGTGGGGGAACACGCCGAGCGTCGACTCGACCGCCAGCCACAGCGGCCGCTCTCCGGCCGGCGGCAGCGCGAGGGTGAGGCCGCGCGTGCCGACCTCGCCGCTGGCGGCGGCACCGCGCGGCACCGTCGCCAGCACCCGGCCGTCCGCGTCCAGCAGCCAGGCGCGCTGGCCGCGGTCGCGTTCGAACACCAGGAAGTGGACCTGCGCACCCGCCGCCGACGGCGTCAGCGTGCTCCACTGCATGCTGCGTCGCGCCGCGCCGGGGTCGTCGGCGCGTTGCGCGGCCACCGCTTCGGCCACCGGCGCCGGCGGCACGCGGGTGCCGGGCTCGATCTCCCACGCGCGCAGCGGCGCGGCCACCGGCAGCAGCGCCAGCAACAGCAGGCTGCACGCGACCGAGCGCAGGCGGAGGGCGAGGAAGGCGACCATGGCGGGGGCCAACGATAGCCGGCCAGCCCTCGCACCGGGGCCGGCGGCGTTCCGCGCTTGCACGGGTTTACCATTGCCGGGACCGACGGAGCGCCCATGGACACCCGCACCCACTTCCGCGCCTGCCCGCTGTGCGAGGCGATCTGCGGCCTTGAGATGCGCGTCGAGGACGGCGCGCTGCGCGCCATCCGCGGCGACCTCGCCGACCCCTTCAGCCGCGGCCACGTCTGCCCCAAGGGCAACGCGATCCTCGACCTGGAAGCCGATCCGGACCGCGTGCGCCGGCCGCTGCGGCGGCGCGGCCGCGATTTCGAGGAAATCGGCTGGGACGAGGCGCTGGCCGAGGCCGGCGAACGGCTGGCCGCGGTGCAGGCCGCGCACGGCGCCGATGCGCTGGCGGTCTACGTCGGCAATCCCAACGTGCACCACTTCGGCCACATCGCCTACCTGCCCGCCCTGCTGCGTGCGCTGCGCACGCGCAACGTGTTCAGCGCGTCCTCGGTCGACCAGTGGCCGCACCAGGTCGTGGCCCGCGCGATGTACGGCCACCAGTTCCTGCTGCCGATCCCGGACCTCGACCGCACGCAGTGGATACTGGTGCTGGGCGCCAATCCGGTGGCCTCCAACGGCAGCCTGATGACCGCACCGGGCGTGGCGCGTCGGCTGGAGGACCTCGCCGCACGCGGCCGGCTGGTGGTGGTCGACCCGCGGCGCACCGAGACCGCGGCCATCGCCAGCGAGCACCTGCCGATCCGGCCCGGCGCGGACGCGCTGTTCCTCGTCGCGCTGATGCAGGAACTGCTGGCCCTCGGCGCGCCGCGGCTCGCCCACTGGGACGGCCGGCTGCGCGGCCTAGACACCGCGCTCGAAGCCCTGCGCGCGTTCGACACCGCGCCGCTGGAGGCGCGCAGCGGCATCCCGCGCGCCACCGTCGCGCGCCTCGCGCGCGAGCTGCACGCGGCGCCCTCGGCCGTGGTCTACGGGCGCATGGGGCTTTCGACGCAGGCCTTCGGCACGCTGTGCCAGTGGCTGATCCAGTTGCTCAACCTTCTGTCCGGCAACCTCGACGCGGAAGGCGGCGCGCTGCCCAACGACGCCGTCATCCCGATCACCGGGCCCGGTACCTCGCGCGGCCAGCGCGACCGCTGGCGCTCGCGCGTGCGCGGCCTGCCGGAGTTCGCCGGCGAACTGCCGGTGGCGGCGCTCGCCGAGGAGATCCTGACCACGGGACCGGGCCAGGTCCGGGGCCTGCTCACCTGCGCCGGCAACCCGGTGCTGTCGGTGCCGGGCGGTCGCGCGCTGGATGCGGCGATCGCGGGGCTCGACTCCTATGTCGCGGTCGACATCTACGTCAACGAGACCACCCGCCACGCCCACCTGATCCTGCCGCCGGCCTCGCCGCTGACCCAGTGGCACTACGACCTGATCTTCAACGCCTTCGCGGTGCGGCGCGTGGCGCGCCTCAACGCGCCGCTGTCCGCGCAGGGTGCGGACGAACGCGCCGACTGGCAGATCCTCGACGGCCTCGGCGCCGCCCACGCGCGCGCCAGCGGCCGCGAATGGCGCGCACAGCCCGATCCGCGCCGCATGATCGCCGCCGGCCTCGAACGCGGCGGCAGCGGACTGACCCTGGCCGACCTGGAAGCCGCGCCGCATGGCATCGACCTCGGCCCGCTGCGCCCCAACCTGCGCGAGCGGCTCGAGACCGAGGACGGCTGCATCGACTGCGCGCCCGACTTCATCCTCGACGACCTCGCGCGGCTGGCGGCGGACGCCCGCGCGACCGAGCCTGCCGGCGCGCTGCGGCTGATCGGCCGGCGGCACGTGCGCAGCAACAACTCCTGGATGCACAACGCGCCGCGCCTGGTGAAGGGCAAACCGCGCCACCACCTGCACATGCATGCGGACGACCTCGCCGCGCGCGGGATCGCCGACGGCGCGCGGGTGCGCATGCGCTCGGCCGCCGGTGCGATCGAGGTCGAGGTGCGCGCCGACCCCGACCTCGCGCCCGGCGTGGCCTGCCTTCCGCACGGCTTCGGCCACGACCGGCCCGGCACGCGGCTGTCGCGCGCCCGGGCCGTGGCCGGGGCGAGTTACAACGACCTCGCCGATCCGATGGCGCTCGACGTGCCGTCCGGCAACGCCGCGCTCAACGGGCTGGCGGTGTGGATCGAGCCGGCCCACGACTGACGGCCGGCCCGCGCCTGCGTATCCTGCGCGTCCCCCGACCGGAGTTAACGCGATGTCCGCCAGCGACGCGACGCCACCCCTCGACGCCGTGCAGGCGCGCATCCTCGGCTGCCTGGTGGAGAAGGCCGCCACCACGCCGGATGCCTATCCGCTGACCGAGAACGCGCTGGTGATGGCGTGCAACCAGAAGACCAGCCGCGAGCCGGTGATGGACCTCGAGCCGGGCGTGGTGGGCCACGGCCTGCGCCAGCTCGAGGACCGCGGCATGGTGCGCGTGGTGCATGGCGCGCGCGCCCTGCGCTACGAGCATCGTTTCGACGAAGCCTTCACGGTCACCCCGCGGCAGCGGGCCGTGCTGTGCCTGCTGCTGCTGCGCGGACCGCAGACCCAGGCCGAACTGCTGGCGCGCGCCGAACGGCTGGCGGCCTTCCCGTCGCTGGACGACGTGCGCGACACGCTGGACCGGCTGATCGCCCGCCAGCCCCCGCTGGTGGTGCGCCTGCCGCGCGGCGCGGGCCAGCGCGAGGACCGCTACATGCACCTGCTGTCCGGCATCGAAGCCGCGGAAGCGGCCGCCGCCCGCCTGCCCGCCGCGCCCCTTGCGGCGGCCGCGTCGTCCGACCTGCTGGCCCGCATCGACGCGCTGGAAGCGCGGATCGCCGCGCTGGAAAGCCGGCTCCCCGATTGACCGGCGCGCGTGGCGCGGATCTTGCCGATCGCCGTCTGATCCTGCCGACCTGGGGTGGGAGACCGCCGCGCCCGGCTACAGCAGCCGGGGAGAACCCCTGCGCCGACGCTGGGAGCGTGACGTGCTCGCCGAATCTTTGAACAGCGCCAAGACCCGCAACACGCCCGGCCTGGCCGACGAGGAAAAGGCGTGGCGCGCGCTGGACGAGGTGCTGCGTCGGCTGGTGGGCCATCTGTGCGTCGCCGCACGCGGGCAGTCCACCCAGCTCGACGCCCAGCTCGGACGCGTCGCGTCGGCGCTGCGCCGCCGCGCGCCGGCGGTCGAGGTGGAGGGCCTGTTCGGCGACCTGCACCGCGCCATCGTCGCCCTCGACGAAGTGCCGCCCGGCACCACCCGCGCGGTACCGGCCAGTCCATTCGCCACCGCGGCCGGCTATCTGGTGCGGCTGCTCGATCGCCTCGCCTTCGACCACCGCCTCGGCCCCAAGGTCGACGAGATCAAGTCCAGCCTCGCCAGCGCCGCCACCGACCTCGCGGTCGCCGAGGCGATCGAGCGTGTGGCCGAACTGGTCAACGAGCAACTGCAGTCCTTCCAGCGCGACCGCGGCGAGGTCGAGCGCACGCTGGCGCAGGTCAACCACCAGCTCGACGAGGTCGCCGCCTACCTGCTCGGCGAGGATGCCGACCGCGACGCCGCGCTGCGCTCCGGCCAGGAGATGGCGGGCCAGGTCGGCGCCGAACTGCAGGAACTGGGCGCGAGCGTGCAGCGCGCGACCGAACTGGAGTCGCTGCGCCGCGACGTGGTCTCGCGCACCTCGGCCATCCACCGCCACATGCTCGACTTCCGCGAGCGCGAGTCGTCGCGCCTGGCCGCCTACCAGGAGCGCGCCGAGCGCATGCGCGCACGGATCGGCGAACTGGAGCGCGAGACCAAGACGCTGCAGGAATCCCTGCACCGCGAGAAGCGCCTGTCGGCCACCGACGCCCTGACCGGCATCCCCAACCGGCTGGCCTGGGACGAGCGCATCGCGCACGAGTACGCGCGCTGGAAGCGCTTCGGGCGCCCGATGTGCCTGGTCGCCTGGGACATCGACCGCTTCAAGGCGATCAACGACGGCTACGGCCACGCCGCCGGCGACAAGGTGCTCTACGTGGTCGCGCAGCACCTGCAGCGCGGGGTGCGCGAGATCGACTTCGTGGCCCGCTATGGCGGCGAGGAATTCGCCATGCTGCTGCTTGGCACCCTGCCCGAGGACGCGCTCAAGGTATGCAACGGCCTGCGCGAACGCATCGCGCGGCTCAACTTCCACTACCGGCAGAAGCCGATTCCGGTGACCTTGTCGTGCGGCATCGCCGCGTTCCGCGAGGACGACACGCCGGACACGGTGTTCGAGCGCGCCGACCTCGCGATGTACCGCGCCAAGCACGAGGGCCGCAACGCCTGCGTGCTGGCCTGAAGCCGCACGCTCAGGCCGGTGCCGGGCGCGACCACGCGCGACGGCGGCGCCACGCGCCGCGCAACTCTTCGGCGAGGTAAGCCACGATCGCCGGCGCCAGGCCGAGCGCCGGGTCGGGGTCGCGGCCATCGGCGAGGCGCAGGATCTGCTGGTAGTACCAGCCCTGCGCGCCGAGCACGTTGGCCACCCGCATCGGCAGCCAGCGGCTGGTCGGCGACCGCCAGCCGCGCCGGGCGAACACCAGATCCCGTTCGTGGGCATGGGCCGCGCGGCTGCGGCCGTCGAGCAGCCGCAGCGGCAGGTCGGGCTCGGTGACCAGCGGCCGGCCGAGGCCCACCGCATCGCAGGCCCCTTCAGCGAGCGCGGCGTCCATCGCCTGGCGCGAGCGGAATCCGCCGGTCAGCAGCAGCGGCACTGTCGCCACGCGGCGGATCGCGTCCGCATATTCGATGAAATACGCCTCGCGCGCGCGCGTGCTCTTGCGCACCGGCATCGCGCTTTCGGCGATGCCTTCGTGGCCGAGCAGGCGCGGCTGCTCGTAGGTACCGCCGCTGATCTCCAGCAGGTCGACCGACTCGGCGCCGAGCAGGCGCACGACCTCGAGGCAGTCCGCGTGGCTGAACCCGCCCTTGCGGAAATCGTCCGAGTTGAGCTTCACCGACACCGGGAAGTCAGCGCCCACGGCGGCACGCGTGGCGCGCACGGCTTCGATCAGGAAGCGCGCCCGGTTTTGCAGCGTGCCGCCCCAGCCGTCGTCGCGCCGGTTGGTCACCGGCGAGAGGAACGCACTGACCAGATAGCCGTGCGCCGCGTGCACCTGCACGCCGGTGAACCCGCAATCGCGCGCGATCGCCGCCGCGTGCCCGAAGCGGGAGATGAAGTCGCGGATCGCCGGCTCGTCGAGCGCGCGCGGCCGCGCGTAGTTGCCCATCAGTTCCAGGCCCACCGCCGACGGCCCGACCGTGCGCGCGGTGACGTAGCGCGGGCTCTGCCGGCCGGCGTGCGAGACCTGCATCCACAGGTGCGCGCCCTCGCCGGTGCCGGCCCGCGCCCAGCGCGCCAGCCGCGCGCGCGCGGCCGCATCGGTGGTGCGCGGGTCGGTGGGATCGATCGCCACGTTCCCGGGGCGCTCCAGCACCGTGCGGTCGATCATCACGTTGCCGGTGATCGACAGGCCCACCCCGCCCTCGCGCCAGCGCCGGTACAGGGTCTCGTGGCGGGGCGTCGCCCGGTGCCAGGCGTCGCCCACACCCTCGGTCATCGCCGACTTGCACAGGCGGTTCGGCAGCACCGCGCCGCAGGGCAGCCGCAGCGGTGTGGCGATGGTCGGTGCCGGCGATGTCGCCACGGAGGCCCCCTTTCAATGCGCGCCGAAGTGTCGCAGCATCGGCGCCGGAACACGACCCTGGGGGTGCGACATGGCGGGGAGCGGCGGTGGGATCGGCGCTGTATTGCGCGACATGGGTTCGTCGCTCGGCGAATTGCTGGGCGGCGGCAAGCTGGGCCAGGCCGAGGAGGTCTCGACCGGCGTGCTGTTCGGCCTGCTCGGTGCGCTGGCGCGCGCCGACAGCATCGTCACCAGCCACGAGACCGGCCTGGTCAACGGCCTGCTGGACGAACTCAAGCTCTCGACCCGCGGGCGCGAACTCGCGCTCACGGCGTTCGACCGCGGACGGCGCAATGAACTCAACCTCGCCGACGAACTGGACCGGCTGTTCACCGTGCACGCCCGGGGTTCGGAGCAGGCCACGCGCCTGTTCGACAGCCTGGTGCGGCTGGCGGTCGCCGACGGACGCATCCGGCCGCGCGAGCGCGAGTTCCTCAACGAACTGACCCTGCGGCTGGGCTACGACCCCGGCCTGCTCGAGGACAAGCTGAAGCGCTACGGCAGCACCTGAACGCGCGTACGCGCCGCCCGCTCAGCGGAAGTTGCGCCGCAGCCAGTCCGGCACGCTGGCCATGCGCACGCCGACGGCCCGCTCCAGCGGCGCGGGATCGAGCACCGCGGCGTCGGGTGCCGCCGCGGCCACCGTGGCGTACATCTGCGCGATGCCCGCGCCGATCTCCGCGCTGCCCAGGGTTGCGCCGAGCGCGGCGCCGAAGGCCTCCGGCGTGGCCGGACGATGCACGACCTCGCGGCCGAGGACCTCGGCCAGCAGGGCCGCCAGTTCGCGCTGGGTCGGCGCGCCATGCGCCACCACGTCGTAGGCCCCGGTCGGAAACACGCCGGCGGTGAGGGCCGCTGCCGCCGCCTCGCCCTGGTCGTCGTGCGCGGTCCATGACAATCGCCGCTCCGCCGGCAACGGCGGATAGGCGAGGATGCCCTCGCCGCGCAACGCCGTGGTGAGGTCCGTCCACAGCAGGTTGTCGAGGTAGATCGCGGGGCGCAGGACCAGGGCCGGCAAGCCGAGTCCACGCACGCCGTCCACCATCGCCAGGTTGCCCTGCACGTAGCCCGAGGCGGCGAGCCCGGGCACCGCGAAGCCCCCCGTGCTGTACACGAGGCGTGGCGCACGCGCCGCCGCCAGCGCCCGCAGCAGCGCGCCGGCCCGCGCCTGCGCCAGCGCGAACCCGGGCGCGATCGGCAGCATCGCGAACACGCCGACGCAGCCCGCCAGCGCGGCGGCGATCGAATCCGGCCGGTCGAGGTCGGCCGGCGCGAACGCGACCTCGTGCCCGAACGCGGCATGCACCCTCCCCGCATCGCGCCCCAGCACGCGGACCGGCGCGCCGCGACGACGCAGCGCCCGCACCACCGCCGCACCCTGTGCACCACCGCCGCACAACACCGCGAACTCACCCGCCATGGCATCACTCCCTCCGGCTCGCGCGCAGTCTCGACCGGGCGACGGCCGCGCGGCATGATCGAGATCAATCGCCGCGCGCTCGCGCGCCCCACCGATCGCCTCGCCCACCGGAGCCGCCATGTCGTCCTTCAGTCCCCCCGAGCGCCTGCTGCTCGGCCCCGGCCCCTCGAACGTCTCGCCGCGCGTGCTGGCCTCGCTCGCGCGCCCCACCATCGGCCACCTCGACCCGCGCTTCGTCGGCATGATGGATGAGCTCAAGGCGCTGCTGCAGCGCGCCTTCCGCACCACCCACCGCCTGACCCTGCCGATCTCGGCCCCCGGCTCCGCCGGCATGGAGGCCTGCTTCGTCAACCTCGTCGAGCCGGGCGACACCGTGATCGTGTGTCGCAACGGCGTGTTCGGCGGCCGCATGCGCGAGAACGTGCTGCGCATCGGCGCGCGCTGCGTGCTGGTCGAAGACGCCTTCGGCCAGCCGGTCGACCCGGCCAAGGTCGAGGCCGCACTGAAGGCCAACCCCGGCGCGAAGGCGCTCGCCTTCGTGCACGCCGAGACCTCCACCGGCGCGCGCTCCGACGCGGCCCTGCTGTGCCGGCTGGCGCGCGAGCACGGCGCCTTGAGCATCGTCGACAGCGTGACCGGCCTCGGTGGCATCCCGGTCGAGGTCGATGCCTGGGGCGCGGACGCGATCTACTCGGGCTCGCAGAAATGCCTGTCGGCCCCGCCCGGCCTGTCGCCGCTGTCGTTCTCCGACCGCGCGGTGGAGGCGCTCAAGGCGCGCAAGACCGCGGTGCAGAGCTGGTTCCTCGACCTCGGCCTGGTGACGGCCTACTGGTCCGGCGAGGGCGCGCGCACCTACCACCACACCGCGCCGATCAACATGCTCTATGCGCTTCAAGAGGCCTTGCTGATCCTGCACGAGGAAGGCCTAGAGGCCGCCTGGGCACGCCACCATGCCAACCACCTGCGACTGCGCGACGGCCTGGCCGCGATCGGCCTCGACCTGCTGGTGCCCGAAGCCGCGCGCCTGCCGCAGTTGAACACCGTGCGCATCCCCGAAGGCGCGGACGATGCCGGCACCCGCCGCCGCCTGCTCGACGAGTTCGGCATCGAGGTCGGTGCCGGGCTGGGCGAACTCGCGGGCAAGGTCTGGCGCATCGGCCTGATGGGCCACGGCAGCCGGCCGGAGAACGTCGATCGCGTGCTGGGCGCGTTGCGGACGGTGCTGGGGCGATAGCGCGACTCGACGGCCGTCGCGGCGGCGCGAGCGGATGCTTCCGTGCCTGCGCTGCTGGGGCGCTGCGCGCCGCGCGACCGCCGCGTCTCGACCTTGCCACTGGCGCCTTGCGTCAAGGCCTCCGCCGTAGGAGCGCGCTTGCGCGCGACCGCCACGTTTCGACCGTGCCGCAGGCGTCTTGCATCGCGCCCTTGCCCGTAGGAGCGCGCTTGCGCGCGACCGTCACGTTTCAACCGTGCCGCAGGCGTCTTGCATCGCGCCCTTGCCCGTAGGAGCGCGCTTGCGCGCGACCGTCACGTCTCGACCTTGCCGAAGGCGTCTTGCGTCGAGGCCTCCGGTGTAGGAGCGCTGCGCGCAGCGCGACCGCCACGTTTCGATCTTGCCGCTGGCGTCTTGCGTGCGGGCTTGCGTTGTTGTCGCAAGCGACAAAGCGTTTTCGTGCCGCTGCCGCGGCCCGACCAGTGGGTCTTGCTTGTCCAAGACCCCCTGGACCCCCAAGGACACCCCGACGCGCCGCCGCGCGCCTTCCTGGCGCGCGGTTCCCTGCGCTTCTCGGGCAGACCGGGGTTCGCGCTTGACGGCGCATCCTGCGCCTGCGCGAACTCGGGCCCATCCCTGGACCCGACCCCCTGACGGGGGCAAGAACCCGGTCCGCCCTGCGATGCTCGGCGGCGCTCAGTGGCCCCATACGACGAACCCGCCATCCATGGCTGGTCCCTGATGTGGGGCGTAGGCGTGGCTTCGAGCGCGGCGCGCACCCAGCATTCGAAGCGAGGTAGTCGGCACCCTCGTGCGACCAGCCATGGATGGCGGGTTCTTCCACCGGGGCCCCCTAAGGTCCGCTGAGCATCGCAGGGCGTCCAGGGTTCTTGCCGGCG
>Ga0209450_10001475_pt1 | contig 11800 bp, 13 predicted proteins | sample FrelakmetLWP11LW_FD_187149 | JGI IMG/M metagenome (GOLD analysis project Ga0209450, IMG submission 187149) | Freshwater lake sediment microbial communities from the University of Notre Dame, USA, for methane emissions studies - LWP11 LW (SPAdes)... | ecosystem: Environmental > Aquatic >... | reverse complement strand
CGTGGAATGCAGGAGCACATCATACGCGTTCAGCTCCGAGAAATGAAGCAGGCCAAGCCGCGGAAGGTTGAGGCCGGAAAGAACGACTTCACCATTCTCCTCAGCAAAGACAAGCAGTGCATTCTCCGGAATGCCCGCGGCCTTCAGCGCCGTCAAGAGCGCCTTCGTCTTGGGCTGCTCGAGCTTGAGTCCGTGCAGGACCACAATCGCGTTCTCGCCGGCCCGCTGGGTCAGCGAACTGAGGATGGCGCTCCGCCTGGTCGACTTGTTCAGGTCAAGGGTGAAGTCTCTGGCCTTGGGACCGAAGACAACGCCTCCACCCTTCCACTGCGGCGCGCGCTTGCTGCCCTGACGCGCATGCCCGGTACCCTTCTGCTTCCAGACCTTCTTCGTCGTCTTGTTGATCTCACTGCGACCCTTCGTGTTTGCAGTCCCGCGACGCAACCCGGCCAGGAACTTCTTGACGCCCATATACATGGCCGTCTCACTGATGCTGCAGCCGAAGAGTCCTTCGACAAGTTCAACTTCACCGGCGTCGGCGCCAGTAACATCAATCATCTTCACAGTGCTCATATCTCTACCCCTCAAGCCCTGATCGTCAGGAGCGCATTGTCTCCGCCAGGAATACTGCCCTTGACCACAAGCAGGTTCTTCTCAACGTCGACTGCGATCACTCTGATTCCTGTGACAGTCGTCACGTGGCAGCCCATGTGACCGGCCATCTTGTGGTTCTTGAAGACGCGGCCAGGAGTCAGGCGACACCCGATAGCGCCCACGCGGCGAAGTCCCTTCGACCCGTGGCTCTTGAACCAGCCTGAAAAGTGCCAGCGCTTGACGGGGCCCTGATACCCTTTGCCTTTGGAGACTGCGGTAATGGTAAGGACTTTGAGCCCATCGAGCACACTCACGTCGACCTTCTCGCCCACTGTCCCTTCCATGCCACGAAACTCCTTGAGGTGTCTCAGCGCAGGCACTCCAGCCTTTGTGCAAACGCCAGTCTCCGGCTTGTTGATCAAAGATGCACGAGCCTCTCCATAACCAAGCTTCACGCCCTCATAGCCGTTGCGCTCCTTTGTGAGCACGTCGACGACGAAGCATGGACCGGCCAGGATGACGGTCGCCGGGACGAACTTGTCCTCATGGAACACGCTGGTCATGCCAACTTTCTTGCCGATTATACCCTTGCTCATCTTAGCCACCAGCCTACAGCTTGATCTCGATATCCACGCCCTGCGGCAGGTCAAGGCCCATGAGCGCCTTGGTTACCTCAGGAGTAGGATTGGTTATCTCAATCAGCCTCTTGTGAATGCGCATCTCAAACTGCTCACGCGACTTCTTGTCCACGTGGGGCGATCGGAGCACCGTGAATATGCTCTTCTCGGTTGGAAGCGGAATGGGTCCCGAAACACGAGCCCCCGCCTGCTGGATGATCTCAACGATCTTCCCAGCCCAAATGTCGAGCGTTCTGTGATCAAACGCTCTCAGCCTTATACGAACTTTCTGCTTCGCCATAGCAACTCCTTGGATGAATGACTGCCCGACTACTCCAGAATCTTGGTGACGACGCCAGCGCCAACCGTGTGACCACCCTCGCGGATGGCAAAGCGGAGGCCTTCCTCCAGGGCGATGTGCGTCATAAGGGTAACGGTCATGACGACGTTGTCGCCGGGCATGGCCATTTCCTGACCCTCGGGGAGAGCGATGGAACCGGTCACGTCGGTGGTGCGGAAGTAGAACTGGGGCTTGTAGCCGGGGAAGAAGGGCTTGTGACGGCCACCTTCTGCCTGGGACAGGATATAGACCTGTGACTCGAACTTCGTGTGCGGGGTGATGGAGCCGGGCTTGCAGATGACCTGCCCACGACGCACATCATCGTGCTCGACGCCGCGGAGCAGCAGGCCGACGTTGTCGCCCGCCTCACCATCGTCAAGCAGCTTGTGGAACATCTCGATGCCAGTGACAACAGTCTTGCGGGTCTCTTCCGAGAGGCCGACGATTTCGACGTTGTCCGCCATCTTGACGATCCCGCGCTCAATACGGCCGGTCGCAACGGTACCGCGGCCGGTGATCGTAAAGACATCCTCGACAGCAAGCAGGAACGGCTTGTCGGTCGGACGGACGGGGGTCGGGATGTAGTTGTCGACGGCGTCCATGAGCTCCCAGACCTTGTCGGTCCACTCGTTCGTGCCACGAGCACAATCGCCTTCGTACTCCATAGCCTTCAGGGCGGAACCGCGGATGATCGGAACCTCATCTCCCGGGTAATCGTTCTTTGTCAGGAGGTCACGGACTTCCATCTCCACGAGGTCGATGAGCTCGGGATCGTCAACCTGGTCTACCTTGTTGAGGAAGACGACGATCTTGGGGACGTTGACCTGGTGAGCGAGCAGGAGGTGTTCGCGAGTCTGAGGCATGGGGCCCTCGGATGCGGCGACAACGAGGATCGCACCGTCCATCTGGGCGGCACCGGTGATCATGTTCTTGATGTAATCCGCGTGGCCAGGGCAGTCGATGTGCGCATAGTGACGCTTCTCGGTCTCATACTCGGCATGGTGGGCGTTGATCGTGACGCCGCGGGCTTTCTCTTCCGGAGCGTTGTCGATCTCGTCGTACCGCTTGACCGCCGTATGACCCAGGGTCGCAAGGCACTTGGTGATGGCAGCAGTCAGCGTGGTCTTCCCATGGTCAATGTGACCGATGGTTCCAACGTTGACGTGCGGCTTGTTACGCTCAAACTTCTCTTTCGCCATGATAACCTCCCGTGAGATATGCTCTCGTGTATACAATGCAATGGAGCCCACGACCAGAATTGAACTGGTGACCTTATCCTTACCAAGGATACGCTCTACCAACTGAGCTACATGGGCTTGGTCGCGGGGGACCGATTTGAACGGTCGACCTTTGGGTTATGAGCCCAACGAGCTACCAGGCTGCTCCACCCCGCATTCCTCACTGTCGTCGTGCATAGGCACACAAACAGCAGTATGTATACTACTCGAAAAGCACAAGAAGTCAATCACCATCGAAGCGCCGAACGCTCCGCCGGAGGCGCCGCACTACAGAAGCTGCCCGGAAGGGCACGCACAATCCTCCTGACGGAGGAGTGCTGCTCCAGTCGAAACGCTGGAGCGGGAAACGGGATTCGAACCCGCGACAACCTGCTTGGAAGGCAGGGGCTCTACCACTGAGCTATTCCCGCCAGTGCAATGGTGGGCAGGGAGGGATTCGAACCCCCGTAGGCATTGCCAACAGATTTACAGTCTGCCGCCATTAACCGCTCGGCCACCTACCCACACTGGAGCCGACGACCCGAATTGAACGGGTGACCAGTTGATTACAAATCAACCGCTCTACCAGCTGAGCTACGTCGGCCTGCATCGCAGTTAGTATAGGTGCAAAGCCACGTCTGTCAAGCTGTAGAGCGGGACAGACCTATGAGAGCTCCTTTCCCAGCTTCCGTCTGGCCCTGGCGAGCGCATTCGAGACGGAGGCCTTCGACAGGCTCAGTCCTGCAGCGATGATCTCGAGAGTCTCGCCCCGGAAACGTCTCTCGAAACACGCGCGTTCGCAATCACTGAGCGTGGCAGCGAGCGCAATCATGTCGGGAGCTCCCGCCTGTGCAGGGTCGCCGAGAGAACTCGCCCGTCCATCGAGAGTGTCCGTGAACTCAACAGGGTGACGGGCACGTCGCCGCGCCATGTCGATGAGTCTGTGCGATGCGACGGTGGCGATGTATCCGTCGAGACGGCCCCGCTGGGCATCATAGGTGCGAAGGGCACGCAGAAAGCCAAAGACGGCCTCGGCGAGACAATCGTCTCGTTCATCCCGCTCGGTGCAGTACTTCCGGGCAACAAACTTGAGGAGGGGCATGTACAGCCCCAGCAAGTCCTCGAACGCCGCGTTGTCACCCGCCAGGAAACGCTGTCTCAGCGATTCGACGTGTTCCGATGAGCGATCGCTTCTAGGACTCGATGGCACGGAAGAGCACAATTGCGAGTGCTGTGGAGACATTCAGCGAATCGACGCCCTGTCTCATCGGAATCGTGATGAAGAAGTCCGCATTCTTCCGGGTGAGTTCTCGCATGCCGGCCCCCTCACTGCCGACAATGAACGCAGCTGGGCAAGCGTACTTCTCCTTCCGGTAGTCGCGACCATCTGCTGTCTCCAGTCCGTACAGCCAATACCCATCCTTCTTGAGTCGTTCCATGGCGTACGCCAGATTCGCTACGACGGCAATTGGAAGTCCGAATACCGTCCCGGCTGAGGCAGATACCGCTGCGGGCGAAAACGGACTTGTCCGATCCTTTGTGACGATGAGCCCCCCGGCTCCTGACGCTGCCACCACACGGATGATCGCTCCCAGATTGTGGGGATCCGTGACCTGGTCCACGAGGACTACTGAACGGCGGGCAGGCTCGGGAGGCATAGCCCCCATGAGGGCATTCATGTCCAATAGCCGCACGCGAGCACACTGAGCCGCAATACCCTGATGAGGCACGTCGCCGAGGCTCTTCTGGAACCACGATCCGACCTTGTACTCCATCGGAACCTTCAGCCGCGAAGCCACATCTTTGATCAGCCGGATACGGTCGTCCTTCTCAGAACCCGCTTCAAAGATGACCTTCTCGACTGGATGCTCAGCGGACAGTGCACCCAGAACCGAGTTCTTGCCATAGATAAGCATGCCTGCTGGTTTCGTTCTTTGTATGTTAGCCACGGATGCGATACCTCACGCCGTCAACGCCGTCCTCCAGAGCAATACCAGCACTCCTGAGGCGCTCCCTGATCTGGTCAGCCATATCGTACTGTCCTGCGTCACGAGCCACCCGACGCTTCAGGGCAATAGCATCGAGAAGGTTGCTCGCGGAGTCGTGACTGTCAACGGTAGCTCCAACCTCAGCGGCAACGGCCATGAGCACCCGCTGTTTGCCGACAAGGAGAGCGGACTTGTGTTCCCTGTAGTCACCGGTCTGGTCGAGCCCCAATACCCAGAGCGCGGACCGGAACGCTTCGAGAGCGCGAGAAGCTTCTGATCCACCAAACAGCCGCTCCGAAGCCGTGCGGCGTACTCGAGTCATGAACTCATAGACGGCAGCAAGTGCTCGGGACGCATTGAGGTTGTCAGCCAGTGCAGCGTCGAACTCGCCGAGGAAGCCGGAACACGTGCTGTCAACTTCGACAGGGACGCCCTGATCGGACGCCTGAGTCAATCCTTGCAGAAACGCCTCGAACTCGGCCATGCGCTCGTAGTTCGTGAATGCCTGCCCGAACCCCGAAATGCTGAATCTGAGGGGTTTCTCGTAGGACGTCTGAAGTAGATAGAGCCGGATAACCTGCCCTGGATACTGCTCCAGCAGTTCGCGTACGGTCATGACATTGCCCAGTGACTTCGACATTTTGTCGCTGCCCATGTTGACCATGCCAGAGTGCATCCAGTACCGAACGAACTGCTGTCCGTCCAGACCTGCTTCGCTTTGCGCTATCTCGTTCTCGTGGTGCGGGAAGATAAGGTCCTCGCCTCCCCCATGAATGTCGAACCCTGCTCCGAGATTCTTCAGGCTCATCGCCGAACACTCGATATGCCATCCCGGACGACCCTTTCCCCAGGGACTGTCCCAGGAGATCTCGCCGGGCTTGGCGAACTTCCACAACGCGAAATCCAGTGGGTCCTCCTTCGCCTCATTCACCTCTACCCGCGCCCCGCTGCGCATCTCGTCGACGGAACGGCCGGACAGGCGGCCGTAGCCGCCAAATCTGCGAACGGCAAAGTAGACTCCGTCTGACGAGACATAGGCATACCCGTTCTCGACGATGCGACCAATGAGGTCGATGATCTCCTGGATGCTTTCCGATACCCTTGGCGTGATGTCCGGAGGAAGGATATTCAGTGCCGCCATGTCCTCAAGATACTCGCCGATGAAGCGAGCAGAAAGCTCAAGGGGCTCAACTCCCTGCTCCTGAGCTCGCCGGATGATCTTGTCGTCGATGTCCGTGTAGTTGCTGACGTGGGTTACCGCATAGCCCGCGTGCAGGAGGTACCGTTTCAGAAGATCGTAGACGGCCGCCGTCCGCGCATGCCCCACGTGAGCCGAGGCATACGGCGTCACGCCGCATATGTACATCGTGATCTTGCCTGTCTCACGGGGCACGAGTTCGACGGTCTTCCGCGTCAGCGTATCATGAATCCTCATCGTTGGTTTCCTCCACTACGCAAGCGTACCTACAGGGTATCAAAAAAGGCAGCAGACACAATGTGCTGCTGCCCGGTGAACTGCAAGGAGACTCGTCTAACGTTTCCTGTACTGTGTGGCCTTGCGGGCGCCCAGGAGACCGTACTTCTTGCGCTCTTTGATGCGAGCGTCGCGCGTCAGAAGTTTGGCCTTTTTCAGAACCGGCTTGTTCTCCGGGTCCTGCTCGACCAGCGCGCGGGCAATTCCATGTCGAACGGCTTCGGCCTGGCCATTGAAGCCACCGCCGGCAACGCTCACCATCGCATCGAACATGGGCGTACCCCCCATGGCGGTGAAGGCAGCCATGGTCTTCATGGAAACCGTCTGGACGGGAAAGTAGACCTCGACCGGCTTGCCATTCACGACGATCTTGCCGGTTCCTGCAACGAGGTGAACACGTGCAATAGCAGTCTTTCTCTTACCCGTTCCCCAAATCTGCGTGGTTGCCACAGCACCCTCCCTAGTTAGCCTTGAACTCAACAGGCTTCTGAGCCTGGTGAGGATGCTCGGGCCCCTGATAGACGCGCAGGTTGCTGAGCAGTTCCTTGCCGAGTGTGTTCTTCGGCAGCATGCCGCGAACCACACGCTTGAGCAGGAAGTCCGACCGCGTCTCCAGCATCTTGTTCCAATTCGTGGCCTTCAGGCCGCCCGGGTAGAACGAGTGATGGAAGTGCATGGTCTGCGTACCCTTCTTGGGATCGATCGCCAGCTTCGAAGCGTTGATGACGATGACATTGTCCCCAACCATGGCATTCGGCGTGAACTCCGGTCTGTCCTTGCCGCGAAGAATGTTGGCAATGACCACGGCAAGTCGTCCAACGCTCTGGTCCGTAGCATCAATAAGAATCCATTGACGGGTGACTGTCTCTGGTCTAAAAAACGTTGTCTTCATTCATATCCTCCTGGTGAATTCTTCATTAGATTACCACAAACCCGCGATTAGTCAACGCCTTGAGTCAGCAAACGATGGTGGACCCGCATGTCCGGAGAGGGTTCGGACTCGAGGCTCTTCACAGCGCGCAGTAGTTATCAAGCGTAATCGACGGCAACCAGATAGAGGCCGCCAGCGGCCATCACCTGTCGCGTATATGGGACGTCGAGGCCTGCAAACGCGTTGCTCCACGTTTCGGCACCCATCCTCCCTTGCCCGGCCTTGAGAACGAAGTACGCCATGCGGCGTACCATATGATACAGGAAATGATCTCCTGAGACCATGAAGACAACCGCCTTATCCGTCTCCATGACATCAACGGCGCTCAGCGTGCACGTCGTGTCTCGACGCGGCCTGCTTGGGTCAACACTCCCAAACCCCTTAAAATCATGCGTTCCAAGCAATGCATGCGCAGCCTCATTCATCGCGCCAGCCTTGACCGGATAATCGAGTCGATACGCATAGCGAGCAAGGAACGGTGTCCAGCGCCCTTCCTTGATAAACACGTACGCGTAGGACTTCCTCACTGCAGAGAACCGGGCGCTGAAGTTGGCGCACTCACGAACGCAACCGCGAATCGTGAGCCATTCAGGCATCATGAGAGGAATGCGTCGTGCGACGCGTTCATAGAGAGCATCGTCACGTAGCACGAAACTCACAACATTGTGAAGTGCGTGGACGCCTCTGTCAGTTCGTGATGCCCCAACAACAGGGATGAACGATCCACAAACAGCCTTCAATGCCGCCTCGACGGTGCTCTGCACGCTCACGAGGGACTCCTGCTTCTGGAACCCATAGGTGAACGAGCCGTCGTAGGCTATGTCCATACGCACCGTTACAGGAACAGACGCCACAGGACGACTCCCGACAAAGCCGCTGCCGTTCCAAGAAGAATGAACGCATCGAAGGACCGGAAGTGACGTGCATGATACCTGGTTCGGGGACTCCCCACGCGAAAGCCCCGTGCCTCCATCGCTACGGCCAGATCGTCTGCCCGGCGAAAGGAGGAGACGAACAACGGGATCAGAATCGGAATGAAACTCCTCATGCGCATGACGAGGCTGCCTTCCCCGATCCGGGCTCCGCGCGAAACTTGAGCACGAATGATACGCTCGGTCTCCTCGAGAATCGTAGGAACGAAGCGCATGGCGATGCTCATGACAAGAGCGATTTCAGCAGAAGGAAGGCCAACACGGCTCAGCGGCTTCAGCAAATCTGAGACGGCATCGGTCAGCTCTATGGGAGACGTACTCGCTGTAAGCAGGACGCTTGCCAGCGTAAGTAGGACCAGCCTGCAGAGAATGAAACCGGCCAGTGCCAATCCCTCGCTTGTGATGCGAACAAAACCGAACTGCCAGAGAGGCGTGCCCGGAGTGAAGAACATCTGCACCACGACGGTGAGTACAATGAGAAACAGGATGGGTTTGAGACCCCGAGCAAAGAAGCGCAGAGGTATTCTTGAGACCCCGATGCCAAGGGCCAGGAAAGCGGCAATGGGAACGTACTGCTCCGTCTTCGTCGCGACAAAGACCCCAATCATGACGACTATTGTCGAAACGAGCTTCACCAGAGCGCCAGACCGGTGGACCACCGAAGTCCCAGGGTAGTGCTGGCCAAGAACGAAACTACGAGAGAGGGCCACTACGCTCCCCTCGGGTCAGAGATGCACAGCCTCAACGAATCCAGCATCCGGTCCGTCGAGCCTTCGTTCACCGCAAGGGTGCTTCCGCAATCCTTGAGCGCACGTGCAATGCGGTAGCTCTCGGGAAGCTCCAGACCCGTTCTGTCGACCAGCTCGGCGTCACGAAAAAACGCGTCGGTCGATCCCTGGAATGCCACTGTCCCCTCGTCAAGGACAACAACCTCTTCACAGAACTCGGCAACCTCGTCCATATTGTGGGACACGAGAATCACCGTGACGTTCGCGGTCTGTCGCAGTGACTCCAGCTCGGTCAGGACCGCCAGCTTGGAGCCGGAATCAAGCCCAGCGGTGGGTTCATCAAGCACGATGTACTTCTGACCCATCGCGACGACCGAAGCGATGGCCACACGGCGCTGTTCTCCCCCGCTCAGCTGAAAGGGAGACAGCGGCAGGAAGCGCTCCGGATCAAGACCGACGGTACTCATCGCTTTGCGAACGCTTTCGTCGACCTGCTCTTTGCTGAACCCATAGTTGTGGCAGCCAAAAGCTACCTCCTCGAAGATGGTCTCGGCAAAAAACTGGTCCTCGGGGTACTGGAACACGATGCCAACTCTGCGGCGTATTCTGGCAAGCATCGCCCGATCGTTGCGGACGACGTCACCGTCGACAATGACGTCCCCCCGTGTCGAAAACAGGAGCCCGTTGAGATGCTCGACCAGCGTCGATTTTCCCGAACCCGTTCGTCCAACGACACCAACGAAGCTACCGTCATCGATGTGCAGGCTGATCCCCCGGAGTGCGAAGTACTCGAAGGGCTCGCCACTATCGTAAATGTAGTCGACGTTCTTCAGTTCAATTGACATGTCGCTCTCGCAAATTCGTCAGGACTCAGGCACAGCGGGAAATCCGTCCAGCGCTCCTGCATAAGAAACGAAGCTCGAGCGCTCAGCGGAAGCACCAGACCTCCCTGTTCTACAACCGCAGGGCCCGAGAAAACAGAGCGCGGTGAGTCCCAGGCCGCCAGCACTCCATTCGCCAGGACGCCCACGCGTGACACAACAAGCACTTCATCCAGGAGATGAGTGACGATGACGATGCCGATGCCCAACTCGCTGTTGAGGCGGAGTACCGTCTGCATGACCTCGCGGCGATTGGCTGGATCGAGGAGAGACGTTGCCTCGTCCAGAATGAGGAATGAAGGCTTCATGGCAAGCACCCCGGCTATGGCTACTTTCTGCTTCTGCCCACCGGAGAGACGATGAGGCGGGTAGTCGCGGAACTGTTCCAGGCCAAGCAGATGCAATGCGTCTCCAACGCGCCGTACCATTTCGGCGTGGGGAAGCTCGAGGTTCTCGAGCCCGAAAGCGATGTCGTCTTCCACAGTCGTCGCCACCAGCTGGTTGTCCGGATTCTGGAATACCAGGCCCACGTCAAGTCCCGGGCGGACATCCGTGACCTCTTGGTTGTCGACGTCCGGGAGCAGGCGCACGCTGCCGGACGTCGGACGCAAAAGCCCGCTGACAAGGCGGGCTAGAGTAGACTTGCCGGATCCGTTGGGACCGACAATCGCGGAGATTGAGCCATCTGGCAACTCCAGGTCTATGTCACGAAGGACCTGGACAGCCCCCGCGGAGGTCTCGATCTGATACGAGACCTTGTCGAGGCGAATCATCTACTTCTCTACAAACTCCAGGACCGCCATGTTCGCTGCATCACCCTTCCGATATCCGGCCTTGATGATGCGCAGATAGCCACCCGGGCGGGTGATGTAGCGATCCTTGGTCAGCTTGAAGGCTTCGTCGACCGCTTCTGGTGTCAGGAGGTAGGCGTGCAGCTTGCGCCGCGTCGTCAGATCGTCGACCTTTGCAGTCGTGATGAGCTTCTCCACCACACGCTTCACTGACTTTGCACGAGTAACTGTTGTCTCGATGCGACCTTTCTCGATCAATGAGGTCGAGATATTCCGTAGCATCATGCTGCGCAGGCCGCTGTATACGCCAAGCTTCTTCAGTTTTCTTCCATGTCTCATATCAGGAATACTCCTCTCGTCACGTTCGCGCTTACCACCGGTTGCGCGCTAGTCTTCTGGCACGCTGATGCCGGCATCTCTGAGGGCTTCGTCGACGCTCTTCCGACCGGCCTCCCCGAAACCGCTGACAGTCTCTTCGCGATGCTCCAGATAGTCAGTCACAGTCTCGACGCCCGCCTTCCTGAGAACCTCTACCCAACGGCTCTTGACACCCTCCACACTCTCGAGGCTCTTCGACATGACGTTCTCGTTGGATGTCGTGGACTCCGAAGCACTGTCCACGGAACCCTGGGTGGTCAGGCACGCAAGCAATTGCCGTGCATGACGCTCCACGATATGAAGAGCTTCCTCAAGCGCATCGCGGGCTTTGATGGTTGGAAAGTGGGTAATCTCGACGATCAGGCGTTCAGAGTCAGCCTTCTGTTTGATTCTTACAGGTTCGACAGTGAAATTGGCTGTCCGCACGGGAGAGTAGATGCTGTCGAGTGCGATAGTGTCGACCGTCCCGCTCAGCAGTTCGTGGTTCTCCTCGTTGCTGACATACCCTACACCGGTGCGCAAGAGCACCGTAAGATCGATGACGCTGTCATCCGCGGAGAGTTCTGCAATCTTCAACTCTGGATTGAAGATCTTTACCAGTGAGTTCTTCTCGAAATCCTCGGCTTTCACCACTCCTCTCCCCTGTCGCTTGAGGGAAAGCGTGGCTTCGCTGCCATCGACAATGGAAACCTGGAGGTTTCTGATATTGAAGATAAGCTCCTGAAGATCCTCCTTGATGCCAGGCAGTGACGTGAACTCATGAAGTGCACCGTTCACCTTGATCGCCACAGGCGCACTCCCGGGAATCGAAGACAACAGAGCGCGGCGAAGTGCATTACCCATCGTGGTTCCGTATCCATGCTGCAATGGCTCGAAGACGAACTTGCCGTATTCGGCGGTTTCTTCAGCAGATGTCAGTCTGATACCTT
>Ga0209450_10001474_pt1 | contig 11800 bp, 11 predicted proteins | sample FrelakmetLWP11LW_FD_187149 | JGI IMG/M metagenome (GOLD analysis project Ga0209450, IMG submission 187149) | Freshwater lake sediment microbial communities from the University of Notre Dame, USA, for methane emissions studies - LWP11 LW (SPAdes)... | ecosystem: Environmental > Aquatic >... | reverse complement strand
GGAGCGCCGCAGCAACCCGTTCTGCGGCAACGGGAAATAATTAGAATAATTGGTGTCAGGTTTGCAAGATCTGCAAGATCGCGCGTCTGCAATCTTGCAGATCTTGCAAACCTGACACCAATTTATGACACCAATTTATCGACACCAATTTATCTGCCGTCGGTCTTGCGCCGGCCGCGTTGCGATTTCTGCCGCTTGTCGTCGCCGTCGTAGCCGTCGGTCGACACGCCGAGGTCGTGGGCGCGGCGCCCGCTCTTGCGGCGATCCTCGTAGTGCTCGTAGCGGCACTCGCACTGCGGCGAGCCGCAGTTCTTCAACGGCAACACCGGGGCCTCGCGCGACAGGAAGCGCTTGCCGCGCAACTCCCGCGCCTCGGCGCAAGCCTTCCCGCCGGGAGCGATCGTCACGGCGTGGAACTTGCTCGGCACCTTGCGCGGCGCGACCGGGGGCGATTCGGGCGCTTCCCGCCCGAGCAGTGCTTTCGCTCTCGTGAACAGTCCGGCTGCCATCGGTCATTCCCCTCGGACGATGGTCGCAGGCTAGCGCTGGCCGGCGACCGGGCGGTGTGACCGGTGTCGCAACTCCGGGGACCGCCACCCTTGCCGGTCCGCCCCGGGAGGCCGAAACTGGCCGTGTCGTCCCCGGCAAAGAGCCCCGCATGGCCAAGTCCCGTCGCCCAGCGCCGCCGCCGTTCGAGTCGATCTACCGGCACGGCTTTGCCCGGGTGGCAGCGGCCACCCCCCGCGTGGAGGTCGCCAGCCCGGGCGTGAACGTGGCCCAGACCCTCGACCTCGCCCGGCGCGCCGCCAGGGAGCGAGCGGTGCTGGCTGTATTCCCGGAACTCGGACTGTCTGCCTACTCCAACGAGGACCTGTTCCAGCAGGACGCGCTGCTCGACGCCTCGCTCGACGCCCTGCAGGCCCTGACCGACGGCAGCCGCGACCTGCCGCTGGCGCTCGCGGTCGGCCTGCCACTGCGTGCCGACGACCGGCTTTTCAATTGCGCCGTGCTCGTGCATCGCGGCCGCCTGCTCGGCGCCGTGCCGAAGACCTACCTGCCCAACTACCGCGAGTTCTACGAGCGGCGCCAGTTCGCCCCCGCTGCCCAGGCGATCTCGACGTCCCTGCGGCTGCTCGGCCAGGACGTGCCGTTCGGGTCGCGACTGCTGTTCGCGGCACGCGACCTGCCGGGCTTCGTCCTGCACCTCGAGGTCTGCGAGGACCTCTGGGTGCCGCTGCCGCCGAGCACCTTTGCCGCGCTGGCCGGTGCCACGGTGCTCGCCAACCTGTCCGCCAGCGACGTCACCGTGGGCAAGGCCGATTACCGCCGCCTGCTCGGTGCCTCGCACTCGGCCCGCTGCATCGCGGGCTGCCTGTATTCGGCCGCGGGCCCCGGCGAGTCGACCACCGACCTCGCCTGGGACGGCCACGCGCTCATCTACGAAAACGGCGAGCGGCTCGCCGAGTCCGCGCGTTTCCCGTTGGAACCCGGCCTCGTGACTGCCGACCTCGATCTCGACCACATCCGCCAGGAACGCATGCGCATGACGAGCTTCGGCGACAACGCCCAGGCGCACGCCGCCGAACTGCGCGAGTTCCGGCGCATCGAGTTCGACGTCGGCATGCCGTCCGGACGCGTGCCACTGCGTCGGCGCATCGAGCGATTCCCGTACGTGCCCGCCGACCCGGCGCAGCGCGACGAGCGCTGCGCCGAGGTGTACGACATCCAGGTCGAAGGGCTGACGAAGCGCCTCAGCGCCACGGGCCTGAAGAAGGTCATCATCGGCATCTCGGGCGGCCTCGACTCGACCCAGGCGGCCCTCGTGGCGGTGCGCACCTTCGATCGCCTCGGTCTGCCCCGCAAGAACATCCTCGGCTACACCCTGCCCGGCTTCGGCACGAGCCAGCACACCTTCGACAGCGCCCATGCCCTGATGCAGGCGCTCGGCATCTCGGCCGACGAGATCGACATCCGCGCCGCCGCGCAATTGATGCTCGAGCGCATCAAGCACCCAGCCGCGAAAGGCAAGCGCGTGTACGACGTCACCTACGAGAACGTGCAGGCCGGCGAGCGCACCTCGCACCTGTTCCGTCTCGCCAACCTGCACGGCGGCCTCGTGCTCGGCACCGGTGACCTGTCCGAGCTCGCGCTCGGCTTCACGACCTACGGCGTCGGCGACCACATGTCGCACTACAACGTCAACGCGTCGGTGCCGAAGACGCTGATCCAGCACCTGATCCGCTGGCTCGTGCGCACGGCGCAGTTCGACGACCGCACCATCGCCGTACTCGATCGCATCGTCAACACGCGTATTTCGCCCGAGCTCTTGCCGGGCTCCGGGGAAGAGCCCGAGCACTCGTCCGAGACCGTGGTCGGCCCGTACGAACTGCAGGACTTCAACCTCTACTACCTGAGCCGCTTCGGGTACCGACCGAGCAAGGTGGCGTTTCTCTCCCTCGCCGCGTGGAGCGACGGCCTGGCCGGCACCTGGCCGGACACGGTGCCCGAGTCCGAGCGGCGCGAGTACGACCTCGCGACGATCCGGCACTGGCTCGAGGTATTCGTGAAGCGCTTCTTCCAGGACAGCCAGTTCAAGCGCTCGGCGATGCCGAACGGACCGAAGGTGGGTTCCGGCGGCTCGCTGTCGCCGCGCGGCGACTGGCGTGCCCCGAGCGACTCGCCGGCGACGGTGTGGCTCGAGGAATTGCGCGAGAACGTGCCGGCGCGCGCCAAGCGCTGACGCTGCGAACCGCGCCCGCTCGCATGCGTCGGGGCGGGCAGGACTCAGTGCCGGTGCAACCGCACCGGCATCCGCTTCGCCCCCCAGGTCCCCGGCCGCGACTCGAACACGCCGGGAATGGTCGCGCCGCAGCTCGCGCAGCGACCGTCCGGCGCGAGCCCCCAGCGGCCGAGCTCGTACCAGTCCCGCTCGATCAGCAGCGCGCCGCAGCCGTGGCACCACGTGCTGCCGCCGTCGCGGTCATGCACGTTGCCCGTGTAGACGTAGTGCAGGCCGTTGCGCAGCGCGATCTGCCGCGCGCGACTGAGCGTCGCCGGCGGCGTCGGCGGGTGATCCTCCATCTTCCAGTCCGGGTGGAACGCTGAGAAATGCAGCGGCACGTCGGGCCCGAGGTGCGCGGCGATCCATTGCGTCATTGCGTCGAGTTCGGCGTCGGAGTCGTTCTCGCCCGGGATGAGCAACGTCGTGATCTCGAGCCAGGTCCGGGTCTCGCGCTTGACGTACTCCAGCGTCTCCAGCACCGGCGCCAGTTCCGCGCCGCAGAGGCTGCGGTAGAAGCGCTCAGTGAACCCCTTGAGATCGACGTTGGCCGCATCCATCGCCGCGAAGAACTCCGTGCGTGGCTCGGGGCAGATGTAGCCGGCGGTCACGGCCACCGTGCGCACATTCCGCTCGTGACAGGCCTGCGCGACGTCGATCGCGTACTCCATGAACACGGTCGGGTCGTTGTACGTGAACGCTACGCTGGCGCAGCCAAGCCGGCTGGCCGTGGCGGCCAGCTCCGCGGGTGAGGCCGCGTCGGCGAGCGTGTCCATCGCGCGCGACTTGCTCATGTCCCAGTTCTGGCAGAACTTGCAGGCGAGATTGCAGCCTGCCGTGCCGAACGACAGCACCGCCGAGCCCGGCAGGAAGTGGTTGAGCGGCTTCTTCTCGATCGGATCGACGCAGAAGCCGCTCGAGCGTCCATAGGTATAAAGCTCTATGCCGTTGCGATCGCGCCCGCGCACGAAGCAGAGCCCGCGCTGTCCCTCGTGCAGCCGGCAGTGGCGCGGACAGACGTCGCACTGCACGCGGCCGTCGTCGAGGCGCCGCCAGTGGCGCGTAGGAGTGGCAGAAAAATCGGTATTCATACGATTGGCGCGGGTATGACCCCGGCGAGATATTGGCCTGCATTGACGCAAGGCCGCCTGCGGGAGGATCGCACTCCCATGGTACTGCGATGTTGAGCCTGGGCCCGGACATATCAAGGGTGCGCCTGCCCGCGGTGGCTGGGCTGTTCTACCCCAGGGACGCCCAGGAGCTGCGCCGCGCGGTGACGGACCACGTCGACGCCTGCCAGCGCACCGGCCCGGCGCGCCAGCCGAAGGCCCTGATCGTGCCCCATGCGGGTTATCCGTACTCGGGGCCCGTTGCCGGCTGCGCCTACCGGCTGCTGCGCGATTCGCGCGCACGGGTCCGCCACGTGGTGCTGCTCGGTCCCAGCCATCGGGTGCCGATGCGCGGCCTTGCCGTGCCCTCGGTGGACTGCTTCGCCACGCCCCTTGGCGAAGTACCGGTGGACGTGCGCGAACGCCAGCGGCTGCGCGAACTCGGCCTGGTCGGCGTCTCCGACGCGCCGCACGCCGCGGAGCACTCGCTCGAGGTGCAGCTGCCGTTCCTGCAGGTGGTGCTCGACGAATTCGACATCCTGCCGATCGCTCTCGGGCTGGCGCCGCCGGGCCAGGTGGCGCACGTACTCGACGCCGCGTGGAACGGCGCGGACACCCTGATCGTGGTCAGCTCGGACCTGAGCCACTACCACACGTCCGAGGAGGCGAGGCTGCTCGACGAGGAGACCTCGCGCGCCATCCTCGAACGACGCAGCGACCTTCCGGACGAGCAGGCCTGCGGCGCGCGCGCGATCAACGGCCTGATGCAGGTCGCCAGCCGGCGCGACCTAGCGGTCGAACTCCTGGACCAGCGCAACTCGGGCGACACGGCCGGCGATCGCTCGCGGGTAGTGGGCTATGGCAGCTACGCCGTCTACGAGGCTTGAGCCCGCTGCGCGGCAGGCGCTGCTCACCGCCGCTGCGACTGCGATCGAATCCGGCCTGGCGCGCTCGATCGCGTCGCCTCCCGACACGCGCCACCTCCCGCAGCCACTCGGCGATCCGCGAGCGAGCTTCGTCACGATCACCGTCGAACGTGCATTGCGCGGCTGCTGCGGCACCCTCGAACCGGCCCGACCGCTGCTGCTCGACGTCTGGCACAACGCGCAGGCCAGTGCGTTCCATGACCCGCGCTTCCCGCCGCTGACCCTGGCCGAATGGCGGCTCGCCGAGGTCGAGGTGTCGGTGCTCACGCCCTGCGAGCGGGTCATCGTGGCGAGCGAGCAGGAGCTGCTGCTCGGGCTCGTCCCCGGCCGCGACGGGCTGGTGCTCGCCTGGCGCGGCGTGCGCGCGACGTTCCTGCCCAAGGTGTGGGAACAGGTCGCGGGTCCGCAGGACTTCGTCCGCCGCCTCAAGGCGAAGGCGGGGTGGCCGGCGGAATTCTGGTCGTCAGAAATCGCGGTCTGGCGCTATGAGACCGAGATCGTCGGCCCGGCGCGCCCGGCGGCACCAGGGGTTGTCCCGGCGGCGTGAACGAATCCGCCGTCCGGCTCGCGGCGAACGAGGCCGGCATGTCCTCGCGCGCTGCCCTCCTCGCCCTGTTCGGCGGCATCCTCGCCGCGATGCTGGTCGTCACGGTAACGGCCAGCCTGCACCAGCCGCTGTGGGAGTGGAACGGCCTCGAGGCGGAACCCGACCGCTGGTGGACCTGGGCCACCCTTGCGGACGCCTACTTCGGCTTCCTGACGTTCTACGCCTGGGTGTTCTACAAGGAAACGCGCGCGACCGCGCGGGCCGCCTGGTTCGTCGCGATCATGCTGCTCGGCAACATCGCCATGGCCGTGTACGTGCTGCGGCAACTGACGCAGCTGCCGGCGGGCGCACCCGCTGCACAGTTTCTGCTCAGGAATGCAGACAGAGCATAGCGGTCGGCGGTCAGTGACCACCCACCGATCCCCCATGACGTCCCTCCCATTCAAGCTCCTCGAGTCCGGCCTGCTGCCGGACCCCCTGATCCGCGCCGGCATCCGCCGGCTGCTCGCCGCGCGGCTGCGCGACGAGGACAAGGGCGACCCGGAGGCTCAGCAGGCGCACTTCATGGAACTCGTCGAGCAGCTGCGCCGCAGCCCGGTGGCCATCGAGACGCAGGCGGCGAACGAGCAGCACTACGAAGTGCCCGGCGACTTCTTCCGCCTCGTGCTGGGCAGGCACCTCAAATACTCGTCGTGCTACTTCGATCCCGGGGTCAGCTCGCTCGACGAGGCCGAGGCACGCATGCTCGCGCTCACCTGCGAGCGCGCCCGCCTGGCCGACGGCGAGCGGATCCTGGAGCTCGGTTGCGGCTGGGGTTCGCTCACGCTGTGGATGGCCGAGCACTATCCCGGCGCGCGCATCACCGCAGTCTCGAACTCGCGCAGCCAGAAGGCCTTCATCGATGCGCGCGCCGCCGAACGAGGCCTCGCGAACCTCGAGGTGATCACGCGCGACGCGAACGTGCTCGACTTCCCTGCCGGGCAGCGGTTCGACCGCGTGGTCTCGGTCGAGATGTTCGAGCACATGCGCAACTACCAGACGCTGCTCGGACGCATCGCCGGCTGGCTGCGTCCCGGCGGCACGCTGTTCGTGCACATCTTCACGCACACCCGCTTCGCCTATCCGTTCGAGGTGCGCGACGACTCCGACTGGATGGCGCGCCACTTCTTCACGGGCGGCCTCATGCCGAGCGACCACCTGCTGCTCCATTTTCAGCGCGACCTGCGCTGCGTCGAGCACTGGCGCGTCAGCGGCAGGCACTACCAGAAGACCGCCGAAGCCTGGCTCGCCAACATGGACCGCCGGCGGGCGGCCGTCATGCCCGTGCTCGCGGCGACCTACGGTGCGGCCGACGCCCGCCGCTGGTGGGTATACTGGCGCGTGTTCTTCATGGCCTGCGCGGAACTGTTCGGCTACCGCGGCGGCAGCGAGTGGATCGTGTCGCACTACCTGTTCGAGCGGCCCGCGTTCGACGGCTGATGATTGCGCCGCGCGACCGCGCCGTGTCACTGTTGCGCGACGTGATCACACTGCCGACATGCGCGCGACTCTGTGCCGCCGGCGTCGCTCTGCTGGTCGCGGCCACCTCGGCGTGGAGCCAGGTGACTGCGCCGCCGGACGCGCCCCCGGCCGGCGGCGATCGCACGGCGGCCGCCGCAGCGCCGGACGACCGCGCCGAGGCTCACGCTGAGTTCAAGCGACTCCTCGACGCGGGCGACTTTTCCGCCGCCGCCGAGCACGCGAGCCGGGTCGTCGAGCTGACGGAACGCGACGCGCCCGGCCAGCCGGAGGAGCTGCAGGTGGCGTTGATGAACCTGGCACTCGCCCAGCACCGGGCCGGGGAGTACGTCTCGGCCGAGACCAGTTACCAGCGCGTCATCGGTCTCGTCGAAGCCTCCGGCCGGCTCACGAGTCCGCGTCTCGCCCGTGCCCATGCCGGACTGGCCACCACCTACTACGCGGCGCGCCGCTACGATCTCGCTGCCGCGGAGTTCGAGCGAGCCATCGGGCTCAGCCGGCGCAGCGAGGGGCTGTTCAACGAGGCGCAGCTGCCCTTGCTCGAGAAGCAGGCCGACTCGCTCGTCGAACTCGGCCGCTTCGAGGAGGCGCTGCGCGCCCGCCGCTACGCGTTGAACGTCGTCGGCCGCAAGCACGGCGAGCGCAGCCTGCCCTTTGCGCGGGAGCTGCATTCCCTGGGCCGCTGGTACACGCGCGTCGGCTCGTACGAAGCCAGCCGCGCCACGCTGCGCAAGTCGGTCGAGCTGTTCGCGGCATTGTCGGGCCCGGCGTCCACCGACCTCGTCGAGCCGCTGGCGGCACTCGCCGAGAACGCCCGGCGCTGGTTGCAGGACCCGCAGTTCCGTGAAGCGGCCGCGCTGGATCCGGAGCGCAGCGTGCCGTTTCACGACATCCCGATGCCGACGCCGCCGACGCTCTCTGCAAGCACCATCGCCAGCGAGGGGCAGAAGGCGCTCGAGGCGGCTGCGTCGATCGTGGCCGCGAACCCGGATGCGCCACCGGCACTCGTCGCGGGCGTCCGCGCGCAGCTCGGCGACTGGTACGTGGTCCGCGATCAACCCGAGCGGGCGCTGCCTCACTACCGGCAGGCGTGGCTGGTCGCCGCAACGGCGGCCGACGGCGCGGCGCTGCGCCAGTCGCTGTTCGGCGCTCCGGTGCTGCTCAGCTACGTGGCGCCCGAGAGCTGGAACCGGCACGCACAACGCCCGCCGGAGGCAGTGGAGGTCCGTCTGGTCGACATCGAATTGATCGTGACCGCGCGGGGCGGCGTGCGCGAGCCGCGTGCCGTCGGCGGCACGGGCGAGCAGCGCCTCGTGTCGCAGGCGCTGCGCTCCCTGCAAACCGCCCGCTATCGGCCCCGCCTCGAGGAGGGCGAGCCGGTGGAAACCGCGGGCGTGCGCTTCACCCAGCCGTTCTACGTGCTGCGCGAAACCGAGCCCGCCGGCCAGACGGGCCCGCCACCACCGACGGCGCCGCCGCCTCAGGGCGGCGGCTGAACCTCGACGGGCACCGCGGCCGCGGTCGCGTCGATCAGGCCCCGCACGATCGCCTGCTCACGGAACTCGACGGCGAGCTTGGTGCCTGCGTCGCGCATCGCCATGCCCGCGGCCTGCTGCAGCGCCGCCGTTCCCTGGCCCGGCACCGAACCGACCGACTGTGCGCCGTATCCGGTGAAGCTCCACGAATCGACGAGCCTGCCGTCGGGCGTGTAGGCGTTGATGCGGTACTTCAGGCTGACGGCGAACAGCGCGGTACCGGTGTCGCGCGGCGTGACGAACGAGAACTCCTCGAGCACCGGTTCGAGCACGCCGCGGATCTCGGGGTCGGTGGCCGCGCCGGCGTCGCTCGAGGACACCGGCACGACGCGCGTGAACATCGCGTCCATCAGACGGCCGAATCCGTCCGCCTGGGCCTTGCCGAGCACGATGGCGTAGTCCGTGCCGTCGTGCTTCTCGCGGTGGACCGCCTCGCGGAACTGCGCCGGCATGTGCACGCCGACCACGACCGGGATGCGCGTGATGAGCGGTGGCGGAATGACCGGCTGCGCCTCGAACTGCGTCGTGCCGCAACCCACGAGCAGCGCGGGGAGCGCCCACGGCGCCAGCCGCGTCCATCGCTCGCGTCGCCCCGCGCGCCCGCCGTCGCCTGCACCGCACTGCCTCATCGCACCGATCCTCGCACGTTACCGCTCAGCGGCGATAGTTGCCCGGGTCGTCGAGCCCGACGAACGTCCCGCCGTTGCGGTCGCAAAGGATGCGCATCAGCGTCGCGAAGCGCACGCTGGTGTATTGCGGCGCGTCCGGGCGCACCGGGAAGCCGATCGCGTGGATGCGCACCCGGCGCCGTCCGCCCTTGTCCTCGCGGTTGATGACGTCCACCGCGCGCACCACCGAGTCGATGGACGAGCCGGTGAACTCGTCGCCGAGCACGTACAGGCTGATGCGCAGCCCGCTCGCGTAATAGGTGCGGATCGCCTCGACGATGCCCTCGACCGGGCTCGAGTTGCTGAACGGGAACCAGCTGCGCAGTCGGTCGAGCACGATCTTGCGCTGCGACGGCGTGTCCGGCAGCCAGCGGCCGCGATACGAGCTGAACATGTAACCGCCCTCGTCGTTCATCACCTGCCAGCCCTTTACCGTCGGGTGGGCGTCGAGCACTTCCTGCATCTTGCGCAGCATCAGCGGCCAGGCGTAGTTCGCCATGCTGCCCGAGGTGTCGATGATGAAAATGATGTACTCGCTGTCCACCGGCACGCCGCCGACCGGCGAGTCCTCCTTGCGGCGGTATTCCGCGCCGAGCAGCCGCTTCATCTCCTCGGTGATCTCCTGCTGTGCCGACACCAGCCGGCCCTCGATCTCGTTGGCGACCTCGGCGTCCTTGCGCGACGACTCGTACTGGCCGCGCAGCGCACTCAGGTCGCCGCGCAGCCGGGCAATCTTCTGCTGCTCCTCCGAGAGCTGGATGCGACGCGCCGCGAGCTCGCGGTTCAGCACCTCGCTGGTGCCGCGGATCTCGGCGAGTTCTTCCTGCAGCTTCAGCACCCGCCCCTCGAGATCCTCGCGCGATTTCTCGAACACCTGCGGCTCACCGACTTCGGTGAGCACCAGCAGCAGGATCACCGCGCCGAAGCCGCAGCAGATCGCGTCCAGGAACGAGAGGCTGAAGACCTCCACGTCGCGACGTCCGAGCCTCGAGCGCTTCACGGCCAGTCCCTCGCCGGGCTCAGGAACGCCCCGTCAGTGCGACGCGTGAGCGCCCAGAAGGCGCCGGGCGCGAGCGGATCACCCTCCATCGGCAGCAGGATCACGTTCACCGGAACGCCCCGCGGCAGCTTGTCGAGCGCGCGCTCGAACAGCTTGAGCCGGCCTTCGCCGTCGATGGTCTTGCGCATCGCGGGCGGCGCCGCGCCCTGCGTGGGCAGGCCGTCGGTGATGAGGATGATGTTGTCCGGCCGCGGCGTGAGCGACTGCGCCGCCGCGAACGCGTTCTCGAGGCTGGTGCCGTCCTGCGGCACGACGCGCCGCAGCTCGCGCAGCACGTCGTTGAGCGCCTGCGCGCCGCCGGCGTCGAGCCAGCGGCCGTCGCTGCCCGGCACGAGCGAGCGCGCCCTGGTGTTGAAGGCATACGCCTGGAACTTCGCCTTGGCAGGCAGCTGCGAGGTGAGCCAGTCGACGGTCGCGACCGTGCGACGCCACTTCGCCGCGGCGATGCGACGCGACTCCGGCATGTTGCGCAGCCGGATCACGTTCACTACCGACTCGTCCATCATGCTCGCCGACACGTCGACCAGGATCAGGATGCGCTCGCCGCCGACCTTCAGGCCGGTGAGGTACTGGCGATCGCCGCTGCCCACGAATCCCTTGATGCGCGAGCCGGGCTGGCCCGGGCTCGGTGTGCCGGCGCTCAGGCGGCGGGTGCCCTCCTCGAGCGACTTGAGGTCCTGCTTGAGCCGCTCGATCGTCTCGCGCTTCGACAGCGTGTCCTTCTCGGCCTCGGCGAGCTGCTGCCTGAGGCGCTCGGTCTCCTCGATGATGCGTGCTGCAAGTCCCTCGGCCGGCACGGCCTCGTCGGTGCTCTCGAGCGAATTGCGCAGCACGACGAGGTTCTGGTAGCCCTCGAGCACTTCCTCCTCGAGCCGGTCCGCCTCCGCCTGGATGTCGTCGTTGCGCTGCTGCCGCTGCACGCCGGCCTGCGCGCTCAGGATCGTGTAGAACAGGACGACCGCGCCGAACCCGCACGCGATCACGTCGAGGAACGAGAGGCTGAAGACCTCGGTCTTACGGCGCGCCATCACCGTCCACCACTCGCACCAGTTCGAGCTCGACGCCCGGGTGGCCGAGGCGCAGTCGGTCGCCGGCCCGCAGCGCGACGCGCCCGCCCACCCGCTCGCCGTTCAGGTACGTGCCGTAGGTGCTCTGGTCCTCGAGCCAGGCGCCGTCGGCGTCCTGCGACAGGCGGCAGTGAGTTCGCGACACGCCGGGACCTGCGGCGACACCCAGTCCGCGCAGATCGGCTGCAACGGCTGCCCCGACGTGCAGCGGTTCGCCCCCGAGCGGCCACGCGCGGCCAAGGTACACGACATGAGTCGGGCGGTCCGACGGATCCACGCGCGCGACCGTGCCGGGCACGGAGTCACGGCCGCGGACCAGCGGCACCGGCAGGCGCTGCACGAGGGTGAGTTGGGCGGGGTCGCGCCGCAGGACGCGTTCGAAGGCGAGCGCCCCGAGCGCCGCCGCACCGCGCGGCAGCGCCAGCACCTCGCAGTTGCGCAGTTCGGCGAGCCGCCCGGCAAATCCCGGCAGGGACATCCAGCGATGTGACACGCGCAGGTGCAGCGGGCCGTCGGCCGGACGGGCGCGCTGCAGTACGTGCGCGACGGCGTCATAGATGCCCCTCGCCGCGGCGGCGAAGTCTGCACGTG
>Ga0209450_10001473_pt1 | contig 11804 bp, 12 predicted proteins | sample FrelakmetLWP11LW_FD_187149 | JGI IMG/M metagenome (GOLD analysis project Ga0209450, IMG submission 187149) | Freshwater lake sediment microbial communities from the University of Notre Dame, USA, for methane emissions studies - LWP11 LW (SPAdes)... | ecosystem: Environmental > Aquatic >... | reverse complement strand
GTTATAATTTCATCGAATTTTTCTATCAATCAATCTGAAATCATCGATAAATTTGATTTGCCTTCCGAAGGGGTTCGTCGTTATAACCGTTTAAACAAAAGAAGTCCGCAACACCTGCCTTTTTCCGGCAGGTGTTGCGGACAGCGGAAGGAAATTGAAGATGTTTTTCATGAAGAAGAAAACCCTGATGGGGATGTCGCGGACCTGCGGGTGAGCGGCCAAAATCGGTCCGGCGGATCTGTCGGACGCGCTTAAAGAGCTGCTCATCCCCAACGATCCGAATCTGCTCGTCGGGTTTGAAACCAGCGACGATGCGGCGGTGTACCGCCTTTCCCCGGAAACGGCCGTGATCAGCACGGTGGATTTCATCACGCCCCCGGTGGACGACCCCTACTGGTTCGGCCAGATTGCGGCCGCCAATTCACTCTCGGACGTCTACGCCATGGGCGGCACCCCCATCCTTGCGCTGAACCTGGTTATGTTTCCATCCAAGGCATTGGATCTCGCGCTGCTCAAAGAGATCCTGCGCGGAGGCAACGACAAGGTCCTTGAGGCCGGCGCCTGCATGGCCGGCGGGCATTCCGTGGACGACAACGAGCCCAAGTACGGCCTGTCCGTGACGGGCCTCGTGCATCCCGGCCGCATCTGGACCAATGCCGGCGCGCGGTCCGGGGATGCCCTCGTTCTCACCAAGCCTCTCGGGACCGGGGTCCTCTTCAACGCCAACCGCTCCGGGAAGCTGCCCTATGGCGAACTGGAGGCCTTACTGCCGACGGTCGCAACCCTCAACGCCAAGGCGCGCGAAACGGCGATGCGATTCCCCGTCCACGCCTGCACCGATGTCACAGGTTTCGGGATCATGGGACACAGCGTGGAGATGGCCCGGGCCGCCGGCGTGCGCATCGAGCTTGATTACCGCAGCCTTCCCTTTCATCCCAATGCGCTTGAGATGTATCGGCGGGGGGAAACCACCGGCAGCAACCGGCCCAACCGGAAGGCGGTGGAGGGGTTCTGGGACCTTCGGTTGAAACTGAGCAGCGCGGAGGAGGAACTGCTGTTCGACCCTCAGACCTCCGGCGGTCTTCTGCTCTGCCTGCCGGAGTCGTCGGCCGACGAGCTGGTTCGCGCGCTGAAGTCTGCCGGCCTCGGGGCCGCCGTCTGCATCGGCCGGGTCAGTGAAAGCGACCAGCCGCAGGTCGTCGTCGGCTGAGGAGCCGCTATCGTGGATCATCGCATCTGTGACGTCCTTGTGATCGGAAGCGGGGCGGCGGGGCTCCGAGCCGCCGCCGCCGCAAGGCAGGCAGGGGCCCGCGTCCTGGTCGTTTCCCGGGGCGCTCCCGGCAAGGCCGGCGCCACCATTCTGAGCGGCGGCGCTTTTGCCGGAAGCCGCGACGGCGAGCCCCCCACCGGCCACCTGGAGCGCACCCTCAACACCGGCCGCGGCTTGAACCAGCGGTCGCTCGCGGAGGTTCTCGCGGCGGAAGCGCCGGACCGCCTCAAGGAGTTGGTCGCCTGGGGGTTCGACGGCGTTTTTCACGACGGTTATCTCTTCAGCCGCGGTCGGGCGCCGGTCTGGGGCGAACGAATCGTTCGGTGCCTGGTCGAACGCAACCGTGCTTTGGGATCCGAGTTCCAGCCCGGCCTGGCGATCGCCCACCTGCGGATGGAGGAAGGGTGCGGTCTTGCGACCGCCTGGGCAACCGCCTCCGGCAAACCGCAGACCATCGGCGCACGGGCGATCGTGCTGGCCATGGGAGGGGCCGGGGGGCTGTATGCGCGCCACGACAACCCCCGCGGAATCGTCGGCGAAGGCTATGCGCTGGCCCTGCGCGCCGGGGCTGTATTGCAGGATATGGAATTCGTTCAGTTCTACCCTCTGGGGCTTGCCGAGCCCGGGCTGCCGCGCCACATGGTGCCGCCGCGGTTGGGGGATCACGGCCGGCTTGCCAACGACGCGGGCGAAGACATTTACGAGAAGTACGGCATCACCGAGCGGCCGGCCGCCGAAAAGGCCCGCGACCGGCTGTCGCAGGCCCTCTTCAAGGAAATTTATCGGGAGGGACGCAAGGTCCGGTTGGATCTGACCGGTGTTTCAGAAGAGTGCTGGACATCGGACCCGCTTTCGGCTTCCACCCTCGGCACCATCGGAAAGCGCTGCGGCGCATGCCGGCGTCCATTGATGGTCGCGCCCATGGCTCACCACACCATGGGCGGAGTGCACATCGACCCGCGCGGCGCAACCTCGGTGCCCGGGCTTTTCGCCGCCGGGGAGGTGGCCGGAGGGTTGCACGGCGCCAACCGCATGGGCGGCAACGCCCTGAGCGAGACCTTGGTTTTCGGGAAGCGGGCCGGGGAAGCGGCGGCGGAATGGGCCGCCGCCCACCCGAAGACCCCGCCAGCGGCGGCCGGGGCATCACCCGCAGACCGCTCCGCCATGCCGGCCGGTGGGGTCCCGGTCTCGGTCATTTCGGGGATGAAGCGAAGGCTCGGAATGGTCCTGTGGGAAGACGGAGGGGTCATCCGCAACCGGGCAGGGCTTGAGCGCGCCTTGAATGCCGTTGGCGCCCTCGAGGCGGAACTGCAGGCAAGCCGGGGGAGCGGGACGCCCCCATGCGGGCCGGCGCGGGTCTTGAGCCTCACGGCGGGCATCGAAACCGGCCGGCTCATACTGCAGGCGGCGCTGCGGCGGACGGAAAGCCGGGGGGCGCATTACCGGGAGGACCACCCCGAAACGGATGACAGCCGGTGGCTCGGTCACCTGCGCGTGCATTTGTCCGAGGACGGCCGGCACAACTGGTTCTTCAAGAAGCTTTGAGAATTGGCCGGAAAGCCGGATGAGAGGCGGTCATCCGACCGGCTGTGGTTCAGCCTCGGGCCTTTTGAAAGGCCCGCTGAAAACCCTTCACAGACCCGCGGATCGTCTCTTCCGGGACGGCATAGGAGATCCGGAAATACCCGGGCGCGCCGAAGGCCCGGCCGGGGCTGACGAGGATGCGCTCACCCTTGAGAATTTCCGTGAATTGGACATCGTTCGCGATGGGGCTCTTCGGGAAAAGGTAAAAGGCCCCTTCGGGTTCCGTGAACTCATAGCCGGCGCTTTTGAGGATGTCGCAGATCAAATCGCGACGGCGGCGGTACAAGGAAACATCCACCCCGGCTCCCTCTGCTTTGACGGCGGCCTGCTGAAACAGGCTGGGCGCGTTGACGACGAGCATGGAGTTGACGGCCGCGGCGGCAGCAAGGATCTGTCCGGCGTCATCGGCCCCGGGGTGGACGGCGAGATAGCCGATCCGTTCGCCCGCCAGGCTCAGCTCCTTGGAATAGGAGTTGACCACGATGCTGTGGGGATAGGCAGCGAACACCGACGGCACCACGGCGCCATACGTGATGAGGCGGTAGGGCTCATCCGATACCAGGTAGATCCGTTTGCCGAAGCGGGTGCTGGCGTCCTGCAGGGCATTGCCCAGCGCCTTGAGCTCGGCTTCCGAATAGACGGCCCCGCTGGGGTTGTTCGGCGAGTTGATCAGAACCACACGGGTTTTGGGTGTGAAGGCGGCGGCCATGGCCGCAACGTCCAGGTGGAAGCGGGCGTCGGTCGGCACCGCCACCAGCCTGGCGTCCGAGAGAAACGCGTAGTTTTCGTATCCCAGAAAATACGGGGCAGGGGTCAGCAGCTCCTCGCCGGGGTTCACCAGCGCCCGCAGGATGTCGTTCAGCGCACCCGAAGCGCCCACGGTCATGAGGACCAGGTCCGGGGGGATCTCGATCCCTTGTTCACTGCGGAAGCGTCGGGCCACGGCCTCGCGCACCGGGAGGTGCCCGGTCACCGGCGCATATCCGTGGTTGAGGGCGGGGGAGGCCACCAGCCCCCGCAGCGCCTTGCGGAACCGGTCGGGAGGCGGAACGTCGGGGTTCCCGAGCGAGAAATCGTAAACGTTGTCGGGGCCGAACTCGGCTTTGAGCCTGCGGCCCTCCTCGAACATGTTCTTGATGACCGCAAACGCGGCCACACGCGGAACCATCCTGTCGGCGATCGGCATAGCGCTCCTTCCTCTTCGGCCAGGGTGAGTGGCGCTTCGGCCGCGGCCGAGAGCGCGGCAACTATAGGGGGTAATACCTGGAGGGTCAAGATATATGGTTTCCCGGTTCATGCGGTTTTTTCGATGGGCGTTGGTTGCCGCTCTCCTGACGCAGGCCTGCGCGCCCCATGGCAGCGGGGCCGCCGCTCTTTCGACCGAGCGCAGCCCAGGGACCACGCTTTATTTCGTTCAAATCACCGACACGCACCTCGGGGACCGGGATCACGTGGCGCGCACCCGCAAACTGGTGGATCAGATCAACGCTTTGCCCTATGACATCGCCTGCGTGGTGCACACCGGAGACATTTTCGCCGACAATCTAACCAATGCGACGGCTCGTGAAGAAGGGCTCGGCGTGCTCAAACGCCTCAACGCCCCGCTGCACCTGCTGCCGGGCAACCACGACATCCTCGAAGCCAGCCTCGAGGACACCCTTCGGATCTACACCCGGGAGGTCGGGCCGTTGATTCACCAAGCCGAATACCGGGGGGTGGTCCTCGTGTTCGCCTATACCGAACCGGCCGCCATGGGATTCAGCGTCCCCGGTTACGAGCCCTTGAAGGCGATGGAAGCGGCTTTTGCGCAGGCGGCAGGCAAACCCATCATCCTCTTTCACCACCGGCCGGCGGTGGACGACTATTACGAGTTCGCCCTGCACCCCGGCTGGGACCCGAAAGGGCGTTCGGCGCTTGAGAGCCTCCTGCGCGAACAGCGAGTGCAGGCCGTCATCACCGGCCATTTCCACCGGGACGAACTGCACTGGCTGGACGGCATCCCGATCTTTGCCGCACCGCCGGTGGCAGGCTACTGGGGCCGGTAGGCGTCCTTCCGGCTATATGAATACCGTGACGGCCGCCTGGGGTACCGGGCGGTTTATCTTCAGGAGCAATAACCCCGCTATTGACAGGCTGCCGAGCGCCGGATATCTCTATTATAAGATTCAATCATCTCATCACAGCGCAGCCGGGAGGCGTTGGCTATGCCGTTCGGGTACACCGGAAAAATCCTGCACGTGGACTTGAGCCGTCGTAAAATTGAAACCGAAGAACCGGGAGAGGTATTTTACCGCAGCTACCTGGGAGGCCGAGGCATCGGCTACCATTATCTGCTGCGCGACATGCCTGCACATGCGGACGCGCTTGCACCGGAAAACGTGTTCACGCTCGCCACCGGCGCCATGACCGGGGTGCCGATTGCCGCCTCCTGCCGTTTTGCCGCGGTAGGAAAGTCCCCGCTCACCGGGACGGCCGGAGAGTCCGAGGCCGCCGGCTTTTTCGGGCCCGAGCTCAAAAAGGCCGGATTCGACGCCATCGTCTTCCGCGGGAGGTCGGAATCACCCGTCTACCTCTGGGTGACCGAAGGGCGGGCGGAGATCCGTGATGCCCGCGCCATGGCCGAGCAGGGCTCTCGAGAGGTCGAGGACGCCATCCGCAGCGAGCTGGGCAGCGACAAGATCCGAGTGGCGCAGACCGGCCTGGCCGGCATGAAACGGGTGCGGTTTGCGAACATCACCAACAACCTCGGCCATTTCAACGGCCGCAACGGGTTCGGAGCCGTCATGGGCTCCAAGAACCTCAGGGCGGTCGCGGCGCTGGGGGCCGGCGAGCTGGAGGTCCACAACCCCGACTTCCTGCGGAAAACCGCCACCGACTACGCCAAGACCTTTCGCAAGAGCCCGGCCGGCGATTCCCTCTACGTTTACGGCACGACCGCTTTCCCGGAACCGCTGTCGGCCGCCGGCGGGCTGCCCGTCAACAACTTCCGCGGCAGCGCGCTGGCGGATGCCTCCCCCATCGGCGGGGACAGCTACAATACCCTGCTCCTCAAGAAGCGCAAGGGGTGCCACGCCTGCCCCATCATGTGCAAGCGGGTCATCGCCCTCGACGACCCGGTCTACGGTGTGGATTCGCGCTACGGCGGTCCGGAGTACGAAACCATCGCCGCCTTGGGGAGCAATCTCAACATCCTCGATTTGAGGGCGGTCGCCAAAGGCAACGAGATTTGCGATCGTTACTGCATGGACACCATTTCGGCGGGCATGACCATCGCGTTCGCCTGCGAATGTTTCGAGAAAGGGATTATCTCGGCTGCGGACACCGGCGGTCTCGAACTGAGATTCGGGGATCCGCTGCTGATGTTGAAGCTGCTCGAATTGACGGCCCGGCGGGAAGGCTTCGGCGACCTGTTGGCCGAAGGCTCGGCCCGCCTGGCGGCCCGGTGGGGGGTTGCCGGATCAGATTTCTGCCTGTGCGTCAAGGGCCAGGAGCTGGCGTTGCACGACCCCCGGATCAAGGTCGGGGTGGGCATGAGCTATGCCCTATGCACCTACGGGGCGGACCACATGAACACGCCTCACGACCCATCCTTCGTGGACCCCAACGGCTTTGCGTTTAAATCGGTAAACGCCCTTGGGATCTACCGGGCCATGCCCGCCACCCAGCTCAGCAACGACAAGGTGCGCAGTTTCGTGATTCTCGAGAATTTCTGGAGGATGCTGGACTCCCTCGGGTTGTGCGTCTTCGGCTTCGCTCCGCGCGGCGTCATGCCGCTCGAAACCATGGTCGCCTGCATCAGGGCGGCCACCGGATGGGAAGTGAGCCTGCACGACCTGATGGCATCGGCCGAGCGATCCTCGATGCTGGCTCGGGCCTTCAACAGTCGTGAAGGTTTTTCCATCAAGGACGACCGCCTGCCGGGGCGTTTGTTCGATCCGAAGCCGAACGGCCCGAATGCCGGCACGCGCATCTTTTCCGAAGAAGAGTTCAATGGCGCCCTCGAGAAATACTACGCCATCATCGGCTGCGACCCCCAGACCGGCCGCCCGTCGAAGGGCAAGCTGCTGGAGATGAACCTGGAGTGGGTGGAAGACCTGCTTTCGTCTTAGGGTTTCGAATTTTTTAAACACGAAACGATATACAGTATGCCTCCTGAGCCCTCCAAACTCTTGACGCTCGGCGGCGGCAGCGGCCAGTTTGCGCTGCTGTCGGGGCTGAGGGACCAGCCGGACATCGACATCACGGCGGTCGTGTCGATGGTCGACAGCGGCGGCTCCACCGGCCGGCTGCGGGACGAGTTCGGGATCCTGCCGCCCGGCGACATCCTCAAGTGCATCGTGGCGTTGTCGCCGCACCGTGAAGTGGCCCGCATCCTGCTGTTGAAGCGCTTTATCGAAGACCGCCGCCTCAAAGGCCACAACGCGGGCAACATGCTGCTGACCATGCTCTCGCGCTATGCCGGGAGCTTCCCGGCCGGGGTCCAGGCCCTGGCGGAGATCCTGGACGTGCGGGGTCGGATTCTGCCGGTGACCATCGACCAGGCGACCCTGGTGGCAGAATTGACGGACGGAACGCGCATCTTCGGTGAGAAGGCCATCGATGTGCCGCGCGGCACGCAGCGCGAGAAAATCAGGGACGTGTTCCTGGTTCCCCATCACAACGAATCCATATCGGTTTACCCCCCGGTGATCGACGCCGCCTGGTGGGCGGACTACATCATCATCGGGCCCGGGGACCTCTTCACCAGCATCATTCCGGGTCTCATCGTGCCCGGGGTCGTCGAAGCGTTCAAGAAATCCCGCGGCAGGCTGCTGTTCGTGATGAACATCATGACCAAGTTCGGCGAGACCCATAATTTTGCGGGTTGGGATTTCGTTGCACGTCTGGAAGAGGTTTTCGGGCGCGAAGTGGACGGGGTCCTCTACAACTCCTCAAGGCCGGACGAAAACATCCTGGCACAGTACCGGAATCAGAAATCCGAATTCGTGGAAATCAATCCGGAAGATGTTTGCTGGGGGAAACGCCGGATTTACAGCGGCGATATGCTGGAGACCTCGGGCGGCATCGTGCGCCACGACCCGCGCAAGCTGGCCGCCATGATCCAGCGGATCATAAATGAATACCGGCCCGCGCTTTCCCCCAACCCCTGATCTTCAAGTTTCGACATGGACGGGATCGACGCTTTCGTATGACGGCGGGCCCAAGGACGGCAAGCGGGCCAAGGGCAATGTTTTCCTCGCCTCCGCCGACCGCGTGGCCGTCGATGCGGCGGGGCTGGCTGTGCTCAAGCACCTGGGCAGCAACGCGCGGATCATGCAGACCAAGATCTTCGAACAGGAGCAGATCGCCCGCGCCGTCGAGCCCGGCATCGGGGCCGGCTCTCCGGCGGACATCGACCTGGCCGCCGCCAACGATGCGAGGCGCGGATACCGGGACGCCGTTGCAGCCATTTTAGCCCGGGGATGATCGGGCACTGAAAAGGGAGGGAAACATGCGCATCAAGACCGCCACCATCACGACCAACTACGAGCTATCCGGGCCCCAAAATGCCCCCGTCGTGCTGCTGAGCCACTCGCTCGGCTCCAACCTGCACATGTGGGACCCTCAAATGACAGCGCTGGAAGCGAAGTACCAGGTCCTCCGCTGCGACACGCGCGGCCACGGCGCCAGCGACGCGCCCGGCGGCGCCTACACCCTCGACCAGCTGGTCGCTGATGCCGTCGCGCTCATGGACGCGCTGGAAATAAAAAAAGTGAACTTCGTCGGGCTTTCCATGGGCGGCATGATCGGGCAGGGGTTGGGCCTGAAACACGCCGACCGGGTGGTTCGCCTCGCACTGTGCGACACGTCCGCCTTCATGCCGCCCGAGGCGCAGCCGATCGTGCAGGAGCGGATTAACACCGCCCTCAAAGAAGGGATGCCCGCCCTGGTCGATTCGACGCTGGCGCGCTGGTTCACTCCCCCCTATCTTAAGAAAAAAGGCCCGGGGGTGGACATGATCCGCAACATCTTTCTGACCTCTCCTTTGGCGGGCTACATCGGCTGCACCGAAGCCATCCGGCGGCTGAACTACATCGACGAGCTTGCCCGCATCAAAACACCGACACTTATCATGGTCGGCGCCGATGACCCCGGCACTCCGGTGGCGGCTGCCCAGGCGATCCATGAACGCATCGCAGGCTCACGCCTGGTCGTGATCCCTTCGGCCTCCCACCTTTGCAACATCGAGCAGGCCGAGGTGTTCAACCAAAACCTGGTCGAGTTCCTCTCCAAGGCCGACCGCTGAGGGCTGAGATGGTAGATCATTTGAAGGAAAAATTATTTAAAAAACGAATTATACAAGAATGTTTTCCCTCAATTTAAGTGCGTTGGACATGCGTGAGCGGCCAGTACTTTACATCTTGTTCATGCTTGCGTTGCTGATGGGGGCTTCCGCGGCTTTGGCCGCGCCGGTTGAGCAGTCGATTCAGTATGCCGGGGCCAAACGGCACTACCTGGTCAGCCTGCCTCCCGGGTATTCCGACCGGACGCAATGCCCCTTGATCCTTGTGTTCCACGGGGGCGGGGGCAACCCCGAGCAGGTCCTGAAGAGCACGGACATGGCCGACCGGGCGGCGCGGGAGGGGTGGATCCTGGTGGCGCCGGCCGGGAGCGGGCGGCTCAACCGCTTGCTGACCTGGAACGTCGGCTTCGGCTTCGGCTATGCGATGTCGGCCGGCGTGGACGACATCGGCTTCGTACGCCGGCTGATCGAGGTGCTTCAGACTGCCTACCGCATCGACCCCGACCGCATCTACGCCACCGGCATCAGCAACGGCGGCATCCTCTGCCACATGCTGGCCGGGCACCTGTCGGACCGGATCGCGGCCATCGCGCCCATCGTGGCCACGGCCGGCGGCCGGGCCGAGGGCCGCTCGCAATGGCTGCGCCCGCCGGACCCGAAACACCCCGTCGCGGTCATCAGCTTCAACGGCGCATTGGATCAATCGATACCGCTTACGGGCGGCCTGCAGCAGCGCTCGTGGGCCGAACCGGTCGAGGTGTGGTCGGCGCATGATCTTGAAACCTACATTGCCGAAAACAAAAGAGAGTGGGTCGATACCCACTCGAAACTCGCCGGGAAACCTCTGAAGGAAGCGGATTGCCTGCCCTATGTTTTCGAAAAGTTGTTGAAAACATAAATCAGGCCCCCTTCACCTCCGATCCTTCCGGATCGGCCTCGAGTATACTTCCATATCGGGGTTTGCGCTGAAACAGTATCGCTTGACAGGTATGTATTCGTACTTTATAATTCATACTAATGTGCATCTGGAGGTACACCCATGAAGGCGAAAGTGGCTGAACGAGGGCAGGTAACCATCCCGAAGGCGCTGCGCGATCGCTTGGGAATCGTTCCCGGAACCGTCTTGGATTTTATCGAGGAACAAGGTCGTTTGATCGCCAAGAAAACCGAGACGGTGGACGCGGTCGATCAGGTATTTGGCCGCCTGGGGCGGGGTCGGAATACGGATGATATCATTCAAGAAATTCGAGGCGCCAAGTGATCACGGCAGTCGACACCAATATTTTGATAGATATTCTGGAGCCGGACCCGGTTCATGGGCTGCGTTCCAAGGAAGCCTTGAAAAAATGCCTGCGGGAAGGAGCGGTGGTTGCCTGCGACGTGGTTTGGGCGGAGGTGGCTGCCGCTTATGGGAACAACCAGAGTGATCTGGTCGAGGCCCTGCAAGTCATGCGGATAGGGTTTTCGGCAATGAGCATGGAGTCAGCCTTAGGGGCGGCACGATCCTGGCATAACTACCGACGGCGCGGCGGGGGACGCGATCGAATCGCTGCAGATTTTCTGATAGGAGGACATGCAGCAGCGCAAGCGGAGCGGCTGTTGACGCGCGACCTTGGTTTTTACAAGAAGTATTTTACAGGCTTTGCGGTGGTGTCTCCCTAAACGCAAACTGAACACTTTTGTTTTTAGAAAAAGTGTCACCGGCCATCGAGCAGGTGGATAGTTCATCAGGCGCCATCGGAACAGCTGTGAACAATGCCATCGATGCATTGGTTACGATCATCGCCGATGCGTCGGCGAGTGACACGCAGCGAGATAACTGGCTGGAACGTCTCTGGAGGGCTGTGGAAGCCGATGATATCCCCTACATCGAGTTGCTTCCCGACCATTGGGGAAACCTGTGCGTTACACCCGAACGCGCCTCGCGCTGGGCGGACGAGTTCATTGCTGCCCGCGACATGGCCGAAACAGAACCGCGATTCGCCGTAGAGGCAGGTGTGGCGTCACTGCGGTGGATGGTCGAGGGCCATGGTTACGAGATCACCGGCCTGGACGTTCGGGCAGCCTATGGTTGCACCATTAAAGCTGCCGAGAATGCGGGATGCAAACCTGAAACCTTCAAACGCATTCGCGAACTGGTTGCGGGAGAGAACTTTGGTGAACGTTTCGTCACCAGAATTTTAGGTCATGAGCTTGGGTTGTGAAAGGAAAGGTGTAATGAAAAAGAACCTGACACTAATAGGACTTTTGGTTTTAACTGCCTTGGTAATGGCAATTTTTACGGGTTGCGTGAAGGAAAAAACAGTCGCCGTTTTCGGCCAGAGTGACGCTTCCCCTGCCCAGCCCCTGCCCACGGTCGCACAGGACAGCGTCGGCCTGTCGGCCGAGCGGCTGAAGAACATCGACGCCTTCTTCGCCAACGAGATCGAACGCAAGCGCGTACCGGGAGCGGTGGTGGCCATCGCGCGCAACGGCAAACTGGCCTACTTCAAGGCCTTCGGGCAGGCCGACCCGGTCAAGGGTGTGCCCATCGCCGCGCTGTGGCCCAGCGGCGGGCAAGCCCAGGTCATGGGCACGGCCGCCCAGATGGCCGACAACCTGACCAAGCTGCCGCTGGTCTTCCAGCCTGGCACGGTGTACGAATACAGCCTGTCCTTCGACGTGCTA
>Ga0209450_10001472_pt1 | contig 11805 bp, 10 predicted proteins | sample FrelakmetLWP11LW_FD_187149 | JGI IMG/M metagenome (GOLD analysis project Ga0209450, IMG submission 187149) | Freshwater lake sediment microbial communities from the University of Notre Dame, USA, for methane emissions studies - LWP11 LW (SPAdes)... | ecosystem: Environmental > Aquatic >... | reverse complement strand
AAACGGGTACTGGTAAGGGTGGATTTCAATGTTCCGCTCGATGAAAACAGGAAGATAACGGATACGAAAAGGATAACAGAAAGCCTTCCGACAATAAATACCATAGCAAGAAACGGCGGTAAATGCATCCTGATGAGCCATCTCGGCAGGCCCAAAGGAGAAAGGAATCCGAAATATTCTCTTGACGTAGTTGCTCAGTTTCTTACATCTTATTTAAATAAGCCTGTTTTATTCTCGGATGATTGTATAGGGTCAGATAATGATAAAGTGATAGACAATATGCAGGAAGGTGATATACTGCTTCTGGAGAATCTTAGATTTTACAAAGATGAAGAAAAGAATATACCTGAATTTGCGCAGAAACTTGCTTCATACGGAGACGTTTATATAAACGATGCATTCGGAACAGCTCACCGCGCGCATGCCTCTACAGAAGGCGTAACAAAATACATAAAAACCTGTGCTGCGGGATACCTGATGGAAAAAGAACTGAAATACCTCGCAGGTGCAATTGATAATCCGAAACGTCCGCTGTGCGCGATTCTCGGAGGTTCAAAAATTTCCGGAAAGATAGACGTACTGGATAATCTGATGACCAAAGCTGATAAGATTCTGATAGGCGGCGGAATGATGTTTACATTTTATAAAGCAATGGGACTTAATATCGGAAAGTCAATTCTCGAAGAAGATAAAGTTGAACTTGCAAAACAGGTTCTGGAAAAAGCAAAAGCAACAGGTAAGGAAATTCTTCTTCCGTCCGATGTGGTAATTGCAGATAAATTTGAAAATACAGCGAATACTAAGGTTATAGCATTTGATAAAATGACTGATGACATGAATGACTGGATGGGAATGGATATCGGACCCGATACTATAAGCAGATTCAGCGATGAAATTATTAAAAGCAAAACGGTCGTATGGAACGGACCTATGGGAGTATTTGAAATGGACAATTTTGCAAAAGGGACTTTCGGAATAGCCAACGCGCTTGCTGAAGCGACTTCAAAAGGGGCAGTAACAATAATCGGGGGGGGTGATTCGGCATCTGCAGTCGCAAAGGCCGGCCTTGATGATAAAGTATCGCATGTATCAACGGGCGGCGGAGCATCGCTGGAATTCCTCGAAGGTAAACAACTGCCCGGAGTAGTTGCTCTGAGCGAAGCATAAATTTTAGTTTTTAAAAATAAAAACCCGTTATGTCGGCATAACGGGTTTTATTATCTGTACTTTATTTATTATTTCACATTTCCCTGTCCACAATCGCAACGCTGTATTCTCCTTCCGCTGCTATTTCTCCGCCGATATATCCTTTATATGCTTTTCCTTTCATTCTGCAGAAATTCCTCCTGGTAGAAAGAATTTCCATTTCAAGTACCAGCTGGTCACCGGGAACAACCTGTTTCTTGAACTTGACGCTGTCCATAGTAGTAAAAAAAGCCATTTTCTTGCTTGTATCTTCCATTGTATGCATTATTAGTATTCCTCCGCACTGAGCCATTGCTTCAACGATTAAGACACCCGGCATGATTGGCTTGGAAGGAAAATGTCCCTGGAAGAATGGTTCATTGATTGTAACATTTTTTAATCCGACAATACGGCTTTTCTCAATATCAAGTTCAATTATCTTATCGACAAGAAGGAAAGGATACCTGTGGGGCAATATTTCCATAATTGAATTTATGTCAAGGATACCTTTAGAAGACTTCAGCATCTGGAATTTTTTAACCGTTTTCTTCTGGAGATAAAGTTTCCTGAGCATCTTGGTGAATTCAACATTTGCTTTGTGCCCGGGCCTTGCCGCAAGAATCTGTCCTTTTATTGGCGCGCCGATAAGAGCAAGGTCTCCGATTAAATCGAGCACTTTATGCCTTGCGGGTTCATTCGCATACCGCAAATGTGTGTCATTCATTATTCCTGTTTTACCGAGCGTTATTTCAGGGTTTATTTTATATTTTTTCTTAAATTCCGAAAATTGATTTTCACTTAATTCACTATCTACTATTACTACTGCATTATCAATATTACCGCCCTTAATAAGATTATTTTCGTACAGCATTTCAATTTCTTTGAAAAAACAGAAAGTCCTGGCGGGAGCAAATTCCTTTTCATATTCTTCCTGAAGGTTAAAAAGACCCGAGTGCTGTACTCCGAGCGCAGGATTCTGGAAATCTATCATTACAGAAATTCTGAAGTCGTCTTTCAGAGGCAGCGCAACAATGTCAACATGGCCCTCATCGCTGTGGTAATGCACCGTATCCTCGATAACCAGATAATCGCGGTCAGCATCCTGTTCGACAATACCAGCTTTGGCAAGCGTAATAACATAGTCTTTCGCGCTTCCGTCCATTACGGGAGGTTCGTTTGTATCGAGTTCGACTATGATATTGTCAATTTCGCAGCCCAAAATTGCCGACAGAACGTGTTCCACAGTATGAACTTCTGCACCGTCTTTTGCTATTGTCGTTCCTCTTGAAATATCAACAACATGGTCTATATCAGCCGGTATCTCCGGTGAGTTTTCAAGGTCAATCCTTTTAAACCTTATTCCGTAATTCTCGGGAGCAGGCTTAAAATTCATTTTTGATTTGTTCCCCGTGTGAAGGCCAACGCCCGATAATGATACCTGTTTCTGTATTGTTCTCTGTTTTACTAACATTAACTTTTTTTATTAATTTTATTTTCCAGTTCTTTTACTCTTTCTTTTAAAGCGGGCAGGTCTCTTAACATGGCATCTTCCCTGAGGGATTCTCTCATGGGTTTTCCCCTGTAACCAAGGTACACACCGGGTTTTGTAATTGATTTTGAAACTCCCACTGCGGCGCCTATAATAACATCATCGCAAATCGTAATGTGGCCTACAAAACCGCTCTGGCCGCCTATCATACATCTCTTTCCGATTTTTGTTGAGCCGGAAATTCCAACCTGTGCTGCTATTACCGTATCTTCGCCGATTATTACATTATGGGCAACCTGAATCTGATTGTCAAGTTTCACCCCCCTGCAAATTCTTGTTTCACCTATTGTTGCCCTGTCGATTGTAGTGCTGCTGCCAATTTCGACATCGTTTTCCAGCACGACAATTCCGTTCTGCGGAATTTTTTTAAACTTTCCGTCAGCTTCTTTGGCAAAGCCGAATCCGTCGCTGCCTATTACCGTATTGGAATGGATTATAACATTATCACCGAGTTTGCAGCCGTCATATAGCGTAACATTGCCGTATATAATGCAATTACTGCCGATTTCAACGTTATTTCCGATTGTTGTGTTTGAGTGAATTAAAGTATTATTGCCGATTTTGCATCCTGAACCTATTTTCACAAAATCATCAATCAGTACATTTTCAGGGAGGTCAGTATCTTTTCCGATTGAACATAAATCCGATATGCGGAATAAAGTTTCTTTTTTTGGCCTGAATTCCTCAAGCAGTATCACGAAAGACATATACGGGTCCCTGACCTTTATCACCGTAATATTTCCAGGATTGTGACTAATATCAAATTCTTCCGAAACTATTACAGCGGCTGCCGATGTCGTAAGAAAATACTTTTCATATTGCGGATTAGAAATAAATGAAATCTGCCCCGGACCTGCAGAATCAATCTTTCCTGCTTCTTTAATGTCAATATCAGGATTTCCGATAACAGTTCCGCCGAGTATTTCTGCAATTGCTTTTACCTTCATTATTTTCCTTCGATTACTCTCTGAACTTTAAGGGTTACATCATATTTTTCGTTAACATAAAGAAGAAGGAGGTCCGAATTCCTGTCAAAAACGTAATCAAAATCCTCCTTCAAAGCTACCGTCTCAATTGCCTTGAAAACTCTGTCCTGCACGGGTTTCATGAATTCAGTCTGCTTCTGAAAATATTCCCCTCCTTCGCCGAATTTCTGAACCCTGAAATTAGACACGGTGCTTTCAAGGTTTTTAATGTTTGTTTCATACTGCAGTTTCAGCTGTTCCGATAATATAAGCTTTTTCTTGTCGAAATCCTCCTTATACCTTTTCAGGCTGTCCTGCAGGGTATTCAGCTCTTTCTGCCACTGGCTCACTAATTCATCAAGTTTTACCTTAGCATCTTTTGCTTCCTGCATATTGTCGATTATTTTCTTTGAATCTATATAGCCGACTTTTGTCTGCGAAAAAACTGCGGTACTTGAAAAAGCAAGGATTACGGCAGTTAAAAACAGGGATATTATTATTTTATTTTTCAAAATAAAAATATTTATTATTAATACATTATTTTAATTTATCAAGCACCTTAAAAGTTATATCGTATTCCTTGTCACCGTACAGTAGTGTGCCGTCGGCTTTGTCAAATACAAAATTTATTTTAAGTTCTTTTGCAACATTCTCTATTACTTTCGTGATTTTTTCCTTCAGGGGTTTGAACATTTCTGACTGCTTCTGCACCAGTTCTTCCTGTACTTTCTGTTTGTAAACGGAGAGTGCCTCATCTTTATCCTGAAGCGCTTTTTGCATACCCTGCATTTCCTCGTTCAGTTTCTTCATATCGGCCTCAGACTTTACCTGGCCGGATTCGACCAGCTTCTGGGCTTCCTCGTATCTTGTTTTGAAAGTTTCCGCATCAGACTTAAGCTCTTTTTCTTTTGTCTGAATAGTGTCAATGTACAGTTTTTTCAGTCCTTCCAGCTGAGAAAGGATTTGCTGTGATTCAGGCAGCTGTTTAAGTATTACTTCGCTGTCTACGTATCCAACTTTTACCTGTGCATCAGAGTTCACGGCTGAAAAAACCATGAAAATAAATAAGACCAGTCCTGATAATTTGCTTAATAGTGCTTTCAAAAAATTATCTCCTTTGATTTAATTAAATTATATAAAAATTGTATTTTTAGAATCCTCTGCCAAACTGAAAATGGAACAGCAGTTTGGGATCCTGATTTTCAACTTCTTTCCTGTCAAATCCGTAACCGAAATCGAATCCGATTAATCCGACCGCAGGAAGCATTAACCTTGTTCCAAAACCAATGGAGCGTTTCAGGTCAAACGGGTCAACTTTGTTGAAATCAGACCAGATGTTTCCTGCTTCTGCAAATGCAAGCACGAAAATCGGAAACGGGTCAAGTGATAACGGGTACCTTAACTCAACTCCGTATTTAATTGCTACCTTTCCTCCGATTATGGCGTATGAACTGTTTCTGGGTCCGACTGCCCTGTCTTCATATCCGCGCAGGGGGATAGTATTGTATGCAAGCCCGTTACCGCCCATATAAAACAATTCAGTCGGCGGTAAATACCTGTCATCACCCATCGGATTTACAAGATAAAAATTAAAATTTGAATATAACACCAGTTTTGTATTCCTTATCAGGGGCGCATATGTTTCAGCCGCAAAAACATTCTTTATGAATTCAGTATTCCCGGGAAGGAACGGTCCGCCCGATAATTCTGTCGTGTTGGAGAACTTTGTTCCTGTAATCGGGAAGACAGGGTCAAAGACAGTTGAACGCGAAATTATCTGCCTTATGCTGAACTGATTTCGTCTGCCTGTCTGATAATAACCTCCGCCGTATATGACGTCAGTAAGCTGATATTTGACGGCCCAGTCACCCCTAAAATAATCGTCAGGGAATTTAAACCTTCTTCCGATATTCACAATACCTCCTGTTTCCCGCACAGAATAAGTATAATTTGTTTTGGTATCGAACACGCTGAATCCGAGCAGAGTCGGGGTATTCAGAAACCATGGTTCCTGAAGCCCTATTGAGAATGTTCTGTATGTTCCTGCCTCGCCGAACTGCCAGCTGAAGTTAAGCTGCTGGCCTCCGCCTCCGGAGAACGGTTCCATCACGTCAAAATTATTAAAAGTCAGTCCGAGTGCGCCCGTTATTCCGAAAGAACCGCTGTAACCTACCGATGCGTTGAACTGGTCGGATGAACGTTCTTCAACAATATATTTGATATTTACAGTCGTGTCATTTGCGAGCGAAATATCCTGGTTTAATCTTTCAGGATTGAAATAATTCAGAGCGCTTAACTGCTGAAGGCTTCTTTTTACGTTGCCCCGGTTAAAATAATCGCCCGGAATAGTGTACATTTCGCGTCTTAACACTTTTTCTTTTGTCTTATCATTTCCTTCGAAACTTATCTGTCCAAGTCTGTACTGATTATTCTCGTTTATTTTTATGGTAATGTCAACTTTATCGGACCCTGCATTTTTCTCGGTTACTTCGGGACTGAATGCAAGGTATCCGTTATCGAGATAAAGCGCGCTGATATCCGATTCGGTTTCGTTGCCGTAAAGGTTTTGCTGAAATTTCTTCATGTTATAGATATCGCCGATTTTCATATCAAGACGCGCCCTTAAAATATCTTCTTCGTAAATCTTGTTTCCTTCAAATTTTATGCTGTTTATTGTGTACTTCTTTCCTTCCGAAACTTTTATTTTAAGGTAAACATCTTCTTTATCAGCTGAAAGTTTAATTTCATGTCCGATAATATCAGCATCTTTGAACCCCTGTTCTTTGTAATATTCCTGTATCAGTTTTTTGTCGTCTTCCAGTTTATATTTATCATATCCTGCGCCATCCCAGAATTCCCACCATACTTTTTCTGAAATGTTATCCATGGCGCCTAACAGGTCGGAAGAAGGAATATTAGTATTTCCTTCAAAAACTATTTCCTGAACGGTAATCTTATTCCCTTCCTCTATTTTTATTCGTATTCTTGCTTCATTTCCTGCGGATATGAGCTTGTCGGTCTTAACTGTAGCCAGCGCAAAACCGTCTTCTTCGTAATATTTTACAAGATTATATTCGATATCTTTCAGTCTCTGTTCGGAGATAACTTCTCCTTTTGTTATTCCTATTTTTTCCAAAACCTCGCTTTCGGAGAAATGGTCATTGCCTCTGATTTCTATACTTTCAATTCTTGGAAGTTCCTCGACTTCGATGATAAGATAGACATCGCGGCCGAATTTCTTATCGATATATAATTTTATGTTTGAAAACAGCGAAAGCCTCCAGAGTCGTTTAATCGCTTCTCTTGTTTCATCCGACGGAATTGCAATTTCCATGTTTTCTTTAAGTCCGGAATAAGCAATTATAGTCTTTGAATCGTAGGCTTTATTGCCTTTTACTGAAACGTTTGCAATCCTGTATACCGTTGCGCCTTCGTCCTGTGAGAAACCCCGGCTGCTGCAAAAAAACGCAAACACCAGGACAGAGATAAAATATACCGATATTTTTCCGAATGTCATTCTTTAAATTTTCTTTTTTAATTGTTCACTGACCAGCCCGAACCTTCTTTCCCTTTTCTGGTATGTCTGTATAGCTTTGTAAAGATGATTTCTTCTGAATTCAGGCCAGAACACCTCTTCTATGTAAATCTCAGTATAAGCCAGCTGCCATAACAGGAAGTTGCTGATGCGGAATTCTCCGCCTGTTCTTATCATGAGTTCGGGGTCGGGTATTCCCGATGTTACCAGATAGTCCGAAAAAATCTTTTCGTCAAGATCTTCAGCCTTTATTTTCTTATTTTCACAATCCCTGCATATTGTTTTTACCGCGTTTATTATTTCCCATCTGCCGCTGTAACTCAGCGCAAGATTAAGTGTCATATGCTCATTGTTTCTTGTTTTGATCATTGCATCGTGCAGTTCCTTCCGTACTGAGCTGGGCAGTTTGTCAAGGTTACCCGATGAAATAAGCCTTACATCATTTTCGTGCAGCCTGTCCGTTTCATCCCTGAGAGATTTGATAAGCAGTTTCATTAGAATAGTTACTTCATCAAGGGGCCGTTTCCAGTTTTCCGTTGAAAACGTATATAACGTAAGATATTTAACCCCGAGCTGGCCGCACGCTTCAACCGTATCCCTTACCGACGCTACACCCTGCCTGTGCCCGAAAACGCGCGACTTTCCGTGCTGTTTCGCCCATCTGCCGTTACCGTCCATGATGATGGCGATATGACGTGGAATCTCACCGTTTGCTTTCAAAGCATCCTGAATAATTTTGTCTTCCTTTGTAGGATTTATAAATTTTTTCTTCATGTTTTTATCCGATTTTCATTGATTCACGGACCTCATTCATTGTATTCTTCGCTATTTCTCTTGCTTTAGTTTCACCCTGAATTAATACTTCCAGAACACGGTTTTTGTTCTGTTCCAGTTCAGCTCTTTTTTCTCTTACAGGCCTGAAATAATCGTCTATCCTATGGGATATTTTAAGTTTGCAGTCAGCGCATCCGAGAGCGCCGGAAGTGCATCCTTCCCTGATTTCAAAAACTTCGCCCGGATTGAATTTTTTGTGATACGTATAAACCAGGCAAATATCCGGATTTCCATTGTCACCTTTTCTTAGTTTGTTCGGGTCGGTGAATGCCTTTTTCATTTTATTTTTCACTGTATCAAAATTATCAGAAAGCAGTATAGTATTGTCGAGCGATTTGCTCATCTTTGCCTTGCCGTCAAGGCCTGGAAGCCTTGCAAAATCTGTTATTTTAGGTTCAGGTACGGGGAAAATATTTTTGCCTGATTTATTTTTAAACTTTTCGTTAAAATTTGATGCAATCTGCCTTGTGATTTCAACATGAGGGACCTGGTCTTCGCCGACAGGTACAAGGTCTCCTTTGTACAGCAGTATATCTGCCGCCTGGAGCACGGGATATCCGAGATGTCCGTATGCAATCGTATGCAGGTTCATATCCTTTATCTGTTCTTTTAGCGTCGGGTTTTTTTCCAGTCTTGCTTTTGTAATGAGCATGGAGAAAATCAGAAACAATTCCGCGTGTTCTTTTATCTGCGACTGTCTGAATATCGGTGATTTTTCAGGGTCAATGCCGCATGCAATCCAGTCGATTGCCATATCAAGAGAGTCATTGAAAATATTTCCTGTGTCAAGGCTTGTAGTCAGGTTATGGTAATCCGCAATCAGATGATAATTTTTGTAATCATCCTGCAATGCAACCCAGTTCTCAAGAGCACCGACATAATGTCCTATGTGGAGTTTTCCCGTTGGCCTCATTCCGGATAATATTATCTTCTCACCGCTCATTTTGTACTGTCAATTTCTATTTTATAAATAATTTCGCCTTCTTTTGTCATCCCGTATTTTTCACGGGCAATTTTTTCAATTTTTTTATCGGACGTATTCAATAATTCAATTTCCTTTTTCAGTGAATCCTGTTTTTTCTTTTCATCCTCCAGCAATTTGCTCAATCTTTCCTTTTCCCTGTTCATCTTCATCCTTGTTAAAAGACCCTTGTCCGAAAATACCGAGTATGCCGCAACCGCAAGAAATAAGACCAGAATTCCTATCAGGACTTTATGATACTTGATAAATCTTGCCGTAACCGTCAGTATACTGTCCCTGCTCTGTTTAAGCATATTTCTTTAAGGAAAGATTTATAATCCTGTCAATAAGATCATTAAATTCAATCCCGGTTGCTTTTGCTGCTTTTGGAACGAGCGAAAGTTCAGTCATTCCCGGCAGTGTATTAACTTCAAGACAAAACAGATTTCCGCTGTCTGTCAGAAGAAAATCAACCCTTGCATATACTTCGCATCCCAGTGAATCAAAAGCGGCTAGCGCAAGTTTCTGAGCTTCCTGTGCAATATCCCCGGGAATTTCCGCCGGACAGATATATTCCGTCATTCCTTTTGTGTATTTATGCTCGTAATCGTAAAATCCTTCTTTCGGCTTGATTTCAATTACGGGCAGGGCATCTTTTCCCAGAATTGATACAGTTAATTCTCTTCCTTTTATGTATTCCTCAACCAGAACTTTACTGGAAAAACTGAATCCGTATTCTATGGCTTCAGCCAGTTCTTCTCCGTTGTCAACAATCCTCAGCCCCACAGTGCTTCCTTCATCTGACGGCTTGACAACAATCTTTCTGCCGAGAGTACTGAAAATCATGGCAGAATTATGATTGCTGTTTTTTCTCAGTGACTGCCAGTGCGGCGTCGGAATGCCGTTATGCATAAACACTGTTTTGGAATAATCCTTGTCCATTGCTATGCAAGAGGATTCTATTCCTGAGCCTGTATATTTAACGCCTCTCAGCGAAAGCAGAGTCTGTATTTTTCCGTCTTCACCGTACTTTCCGTGCAAAGCAAGAAATGCCAGGTCAATATCATCAAAAATCACTGAATTAATGCATTCTATCAGATTCCTTGAATTATCTGACTGCATTTTCCGTAATTTTTCCAGCGAAGGGTACTCCCTCGAAACTACATCCGTAAAAATAATATCTTCGCCGGTTATATTACTTCCGTGAATAGGATCAATTACAATAACATTATGTCCCAGTTTCCGGAGTGCATTTAATACACCCCTTCCGGAAGATAATGCCACTTCTCTTTCCGAAGAGATACCTCCCGTTAACAGAGCTATTTTCATATTTTTCACAAACATATAATATAAGCAATATATAATTGTATTTAAATATTGAATTTTATGTATCTTGTATAAAAATAATATAGTTGTCCGACGATATTAATTTAAAATTCAAGTGATTTCGAAACACTTTAAAAGTGCGTCTGATGTTTATTTTTTCCCTTTTTAAGCATGCAGATTCGGGTTATTTTGAACGAAAATATATTTTTTGATTAAAGCTGATTTACATTTACATACGAGTTTTTCAGACGGAAAATATACTCCGTCTGAATTGTTTGAACTGGCGTCAAAGAAAAAAATCGGCATAATATCTGTAACAGACCACGATAATTTTGAGGGTTCACTGGAAATGTCGAAATATGACGGAAAAAACGGCATGAGGGTAATACCCGGCATTGAATTAAGTGCTGAATTCTACGGAAGGGAAGTTCATATCCTGGGGTACAGGATTGATTTTGACAGTATTGCATTGAAAAAACACCTGAAATTAATCAAAAATCTGAGAATAAGCAGGTTTGACAAAATTATGAAGAAACTATCAGGCCTCGGTGTAAATCTGAATTCTGCTGAATTGCTCGAAAAATTCGCGGTAAGCTGTTCAATCGGAAGACCTCATATTGCAAAAGAGCTGGTTTCACAGGGTTTTGTAAAAAATTACAAGGCGGCATTTACAAGATACATCGGCGACAATAAACCTGCCTATGTTGAAAAAGACAACCTTAATTACAAAACAATAATTGAACTTATAAAAATATCCGGAGGCACGGCGTATGTCGCGCATCCTTCCACTTATTTCAGGGAAAGCGCATTACTGGAGCTGAAAAAGGCGGGTATTGACGGCATAGAAGCAGTCCACCCTTCACATACGGAAAATATGACAAATAAGTATTTAGGACTAGCAGAAAAACACGGTTTTTTTATTTGCGGGGGTTCTGATTTTCACGGGTATAACGAAGACGATAATGATAATTTCGGGAAATTTTACGTTGAGGAGAAAGCGATACTGAACCTTTTAAAATGATTTTTAAAAACGAAACTGAAAAATAATTAATGAAATCAAATAATAAAATTGCAGTTATATCAAGCAGGTTCAATCCTGAGATAACAGGAAATCTTATAAAGGGCGCGTTAAAATTATTTTCGGAAAATAATATAAGTGAAGATAAAATCACCTTTTATAATGTACCGGGTGCATTTGAAATACCTGCAGTGCTCGAAAAAATCTGCAAAAAAAATGACACGCTGGGATACGACGGTATAATAACGATAGGATGCGTGATAAAAGGCGAAACGGCGCATTTTGAATATATCTCAACTGCGGTTTCGTGTAATATTAACAGGATAGCATCGGAGTATTCAGTGCCTGTCGGATTTTGTGTTTTAACCTGTTACACGGACGAACAGGCTGCAGCAAGAAGCCGTCTTGACGTGTGCAATGCGGAAACGAACA
>Ga0209450_10001471_pt1 | contig 11810 bp, 9 predicted proteins | sample FrelakmetLWP11LW_FD_187149 | JGI IMG/M metagenome (GOLD analysis project Ga0209450, IMG submission 187149) | Freshwater lake sediment microbial communities from the University of Notre Dame, USA, for methane emissions studies - LWP11 LW (SPAdes)... | ecosystem: Environmental > Aquatic >... | reverse complement strand
CTACTACGCCGCCGCGCGTGAAATGGGGCGCCTGCTGGCGCAGCAGAAGATCGTGCTGGTGTACGGCGGGGGGCGCACTGGTTTGATGGGCGCATTGGCTGAAGGTGCGCTAGCCGAGGGCGGCGAGGTGATTGGCGTTGTACCGCGCGGCCTTGAAAGCCCGCAGCTCATCTACACAACTGGGCTGACCAAGCTGGAGATCGTCAACGACATTCAACAGCGCAAGGCGCGCATGAACACCCTGGCAGAGGCGTTCCTGTGCCTGCCGGGTGGCTACGGTACACTTGATGAAACCTTCGAGGTGCTCACCTGGTCGCAGATCGGCATGCACCGCAAACCGTGCGGCTTCCTCAACACCAATGGCTATTTTGATCACCTGTTTGCCTGGGTGGAACGTGCCTTCGACGACCACTTCATTTACGAGGAGCACCTGGACCTGTACGTGGAGGATGCCTCCCCGCAGAAACTGCTGGACAAACTGGCAGCGTTCCAATTCCCTGCCAACATCGGGCGCTGGTTGGAAAGATGAGGCAACTTAGGAGAAAGATTTGAAGAATGTATTGATCACCGGGGCAGCCGGTTTCATCGGAGCCAATTTTGCCCAATACGTATTGGAACGGCGCAAAGACCTGCGCGTGGTGGGGCTGGACTTGCTGACCTACGCCGGCAATGAAGAGAACCTTGCCCTGTGCCGCGCCAATCCGCGTTTCGTTTTTGTCCACGGCAGCATCAGCGACCCTTTGCTGCTTGATCGTGTGATGGCGGAAAATGCCATCGATACCATCGTCAACTTTGCCGCCGAAACGCATGTCGACCGTTCCATCCTCAGTCCCATCCAATTCCTTGAGACCAACATGGTCGGCACCGGTATCCTGCTGGAAGCCGCTCGCCACGCCTGGAAAGGGAAGGGGGTCGGGGAGTTGCGCTTCCACCAAATCTCCACCGATGAGGTATTTGGCTCACTGGCATCGGGCGAGGCGCCCTTCTCGGAGAGAACCAAATACCAGCCGAATTCTCCCTATTCTGCCAGCAAAGCCGGCAGCGATCACCTGGTGCGGGCGTATGCCCATACTTATGGACTACCCATCTCTATCAGCAACTGCACCAACAATTACGGTCCCTACCAGTTCCCGGAAAAACTGATCCCCCTGATGATTCTCAACTGCCTGCGGGGCAAGCCGCTGCCGGTTTACGGCGACGGCAGACAAGTACGCGACTGGTTGTATGTACAGGATCACTGCGAAGCCATTCTGCTCATCCTCGAGAAGGGCAGGGCGGGAGAAACCTATTTGATCGGCGGTAACAACCAGCCGACGAACTTGGAGATCATCCAGACCATCACTGGCATTATGGACGAGCTGCGCCCGGAGTCACCTTATAAGCCGCACATGCAACTGGTGCAGCACGTGGCAGACCGCCCCGGGCACGACCGGCGCTATGCCATGGATATTTCCCATATTAAAGAAGAACTTGGCTGGATACCGAAGGTTAACCTATCAGCTGGGCTGCGCCAGACGGTAGAGTGGTACCTTTCTCACCTGGAATGGATCGAGCACCTGACCCGGAAACATGAGTTCACAAAATGGACACAAGCCAATTACGGCAACCGGGGGGAGGCAAAATGAAAGGAATCATCCTGGCTGGCGGCAGCGGTACACGCCTGCATCCGGCAACACTATCTGTCAGCAAGCAACTGCTGCCGGTGTACGACAAACCCATGGTGTACTATCCCCTTTCGGCATTGATGCTGGCGGGTATCCGCGAGGTGCTGGTGATCAGCAACCCGGAGCATATTGACGCTTACCAGATGCTTCTCGGCGACGGCGCCGGGTGGGGGATGCATTTTGAATACAAGGCACAGGCAAGCCCGCGCGGACTGGCGGATGCCTTTATCGTGGGCGCAGACTTCATCGGGTCTGACCCCGTAGCGCTGCTATTGGGCGATAACATCCTCTATGGCAGCGGACTGGTGGAGAAACTACGTGAGGCGGCTAGCATCACCAGTGGGGCAGTAATATTTGCCTACCCGGTGCAAGACCCGGAGCGCTTTGGCGTGGTGGTGCTGGATGAACAGCAGCGACCGCAGTCCTTGGAAGAAAAACCGCGCATCCCTAAATCCAATTACGCGGTGCCGGGATTGTATTTTTACGATAACCAGGTGGTGGATCATGCGCGCAACCTCAAACCTTCACGGCGCGGCGAACTGGAGATCACTGATCTCAACCAGATCTACCTTGACCGCGGCGAGCTGCAGGTGAAAGTGCTGGGGCGCGGCATTGCCTGGTTGGACGCCGGTACCCCGGAGGCACTACTGCAAGCCTCCAATTTCATCCAGGCGGTGCAGGACCGGCAGGGATTCAAGATCTCGTGCCCCGAGGAGATCGCTTACCGCGTGGGATTCATTGACCGCGGGCAGCTTAAACAACTGGCGAAGAAGATGAAGAATCCGGATTATCAGAATTACCTGGAAAGTATTTAGATTATTAATTAAGGAGGAATCGAAGGTGAAGAATTCATCCAAAGTCATATTTTATATTTTTTTTATCGCCCTTGTGGTAGGACTCTTTGGTGTTATGTCGTTTCATTTTCGAGAACGGGGAGATTTTCCTGACCATATGGAGTGGGTAAAGCAGCAGTCGGAAAATGGTTACATGTATAAAGTTCCACGAACGCTTTACCAAAAAATGGTAGTCGTCGTTAGGGCTTTACTGCCTGCAAACGTTTTAGTATGGAATAGTGTATGGATCAAGCAAGTATACGATCTTAAATCATTTGAAATTTCCAGCATCATCCTGATGACGTTGACGTACCTATCAGTAGCGCTCATCCTGGTGAGACAATTGCTGAAGGAATGGAAGGAAAGCCGATCAAAAAGGCTGCTTTGGTGGGCAGGGATGGGAGCGTTGGTGATAATGCTGGTGGCACCGGTGTTCATCTTCTCGCTGCCGCGCATGTTTTTAGGGTATGCTGCTGGCAACCGTTTTGACAGTCCATCTTATATAATGGCAAAACCTTTTGTCATTCTCACGTTTTTTGCAGTCGTGCATAACCTCTTCAAGAAATGGAATTGGACCAATTCACTTTGGATGGCCGCATTCATGATGTTAGCAACAATAGCAAAACCTAATTTCACCATTACTTTTCTACCAGCGCTTGCAATCGTACTTGTGACGTTTTACCTAAAAAAATGGAAAGGGGTCAACTGGCTTTATATCATTTTTCCCATGGGATTGACTGCTTTGATTGTACTTATAGGTCAATATTCAATCCAATATGTGGGTGACCGAGGTGATCGAATGATATTTTCGCCATTTGAAGCAATTCTTTACCTCACAGATGGCAGTTTATCAAATGTTTTTATTTTTCTGTTTATGTCACTTCTATTTCCATTGGCAGCAGTTATCCTCTATTGGAGAAGCGCCAAAAAAGATCTCTCGATGCAGTTGGCAGTGATCAATTTCCTGGTGGCGTTGACATATGGTCTCTTGCTTGGGGAAAAGATTGACATATCCGTAGCACTATTTTGGAACTGTGTGCAATTTGGCAGTTTTGTGTTGTTCATGGCCACTGTGGTATTTTTCGGAAAAAAATTGATCGAATGCTTCAACAACGGGGAAAAACTCCGCTGGCGTGAATGGACGGTGAGCGGACTGCTGGCAGCCCATTTCATCTGCGGATTGGTGTATTATGTGGCTTCTCTGGTGAACACCGGAATCATAAAGATCTGACAGGGGAGAATCCGCGCACGTAATGTGAAGGGAGCACTCATTCTTGTCTGAATTTATCGCCTCATTTATTCAATACTTTTCCGGCAGCCAAAAACGGCGAAACATCCTTTTTGCCACCTTGATCCTTGCAGCGCTGGCAATAAGAGTATTTCTGCTGTGGGTGCCAAGTTGGGACGTGGATTCGATTCAATCCAAATGGTACGATGAGCTGATCAAAGTCGGGCGTATCGATGCTTTTGCAGAGATCTTTTACAATTACACCCCCGCGCCGGTTTACCTGATCGACATCATGACCCTTTTCCGTTTCATCCCCAAAGAGCCGGCGATGAAATTGATCACGGTTATTTTTGATTTTCTGGGAGCGTGGGGCATCTGGAAGATCCTGAAGTTAAGAATCCCAAAAGGGTCTGTCGCGTGGTTGGGCTTTTTTGCTTTCCTTTTCCTGCCGACCGTGTTTGTTGAAAGTGCCATGTGGGGTCAAACCGACATCCTGTTTACAACTTTCCTCATCTGGTCCTTCTATTATGTGCTCAAAGAAAAAACCTGGCCGGCGATGTTCTTCTTTGCCGTGTCCTTTTGTTTCAAGCTGCAATCCCTATTCTTGGGACCGCTATTGCTGATACTGCTACTCAGGAAGAAACTTCCGATCTATCAGTTCCTGATGATCCCGGTGGTGTACTTCATGTCACTGGTGCCAGCCTGGATTGCCGGCGCGTCGCTTAAAAAGCTGCTGCTCACTTATCTGACACAATTCGGAACCTACCACGAACTCTCAAAACGGGCGCCAAATTTGTATGCCTACTTTGAATCAGACATCCCTCAATACAATGCCATCGTCCTTGGGGGGATCATCCTCACACTTATTGTCATCCTGGGATATGTGTATTTGCGGACTTTCCGGTGGAAAGACCTGGGGGCGAAGTCACTGGTCTATGATGCCGCACTATTTACTTTTATGATCCCCTTTCTCTTACCGAAGATGCATGACCGCTATTTTTACGTCGGCAGCGTATTTTTACTGCTGCTGTGTTTTTACGAAGTGCGCATGTTTGGCGTGCTGATCCTCTCACAAATCGGGTCGCTGCTGGCGTTTATCCCGTATTTCTCCGGCTGGTCGCCGGTATTTGTGATGGTGGCGGCACCTTTCATACTGTTGGCAGTGATTGGCTTGGTGCTCCATTTCCGGCATTATCAAATGGAATTGCAGTCAACCACGGCGGCTGGTGCCGGGTAAAAATATCCGCGGGTGAATGTGTGGTTTAATTGACCGATGAATAAGAATGGAATACACGATGACAAATGAAAAGCCCTCCATTTCCGTGGTGATACCGGTCTATTTCGGAGAAAAAGCGCTCCCTGAATTGGCAACCCGTTTACAGCAAACGTTGACGCAGCTCGCGAACCAATACGAGATCATCCTGGTCAATGACGGTAGTACCGACAGGTCGTGGGCAGTTATTGAAAGCCTGGCTGGCAAAATCCCCGAGGTGCGTGGCATCAACCTGATGCGCAATTACGGGCAGCACAATGCATTGCTGGCCGGAGTGAGGAGCGCCAGTTATGAGCTCACAGTGACGATTGATGATGATTTGCAGCATGATCCCGCTTTGATCCCGGTGCTGCTGGCAAAACTGAATGAGGGTTACGACGTGGTGTACGGTGCCCCGCTGGCAGAAAAGCACGGCATCTGGCGGGATCTGGCATCGGTAATCACCAAGGCGACGCTGGCGACAGTGATGAATGCAGCATCCGCCCGGCATGTAAGCGCATTCCGCGTTTTTTACACCCGGCTGCGCGATGCTTTTGTGCAGTATAACGGTCCATCAGTGTCATTGGATGTGCTGCTTTCATGGGGGACGTCAAAGTTCAGTTACGTGGAAGTGAAACATGAAAAACGCGCCCAGGGAGAATCACACTATACCTTCCGCAAGTTGGTGACGCATGCTTTTAACATGATGACCGGCTTTAGCACAATCCCACTACGCCTGGCGACATGCTTAGGGTTCGTGTTCATTTTATTCGGAATTGCCATCTTTTTATATGTTTTCATCCGCTATCTGATCCAAGGGGGCGCGGTGCCGGGCTTTACCTTTTTGGCATCGACGATTGCTATCTTTTCAGGTGTGCAATTATTTGCATTGGGCATTATGGGCGAATACCTGGCGCGCATGCACTTCAAGTTAATGGACAAACCCACTTATGTCGTTAAATCAACAACAGAAAAGGAAGTGAAAGATGACCAACTTACCCGTAGAATTCCTTAATTGGGACAGCAACTTTTTTTCCCGTCGGATTGCGCGTCTAACGACCAACTGTTTAACCCAGGAAACCGCTAAGAAGGTTGTAACCTGGGCATGCGAAGAACAGATTGATTGCCTCTATTATCTGGCTGATGGAAAGGAAATGAGTTCCGCCCGGGCCGCCGAGGATAACGGTTTTCATTTTGTGGACCTGCGCGTTACAATGGTCAAAGACCTGAAAAAACCTGAAAAACCCTATATTCCAAACAGACATATCCGCAGAGCAGTGGAGGAAGACCTGGGTATACTCAAAGCCATGTCACGGAACGCTTTCCATCTCTCGCGTTTTCGAGCGGATGATCACTTCGACCAGGAGAAAGCAGATGAGATGTATGAAATATGGATCGAAAATGATCTACGAATGAAGGGGCATGATGTATGGGTAATCGACGTAGAAGGACACCTGGCATCTTTTACTAGCGTCATTGTAAACGATGAAGGGAAAGCCCAGCTTGGACTGGCGGGTACGGTAGATGCCTGGCGCGGTAAGGGGTTATCATTGGAGCTTCAGCATTTTATCAATGAAGAGTTGAGGAACAGGGATATCGAGGAAGTGGAAATTGCCACCCAGGGACGCAACATCCCGGCGCAAAACCTGTTCCAACGCTCGGGGTATTATGTGCGCTCAATTGACCTGTGGTATCACAAATGGTTTGATTAAACCAAAACAAGGCATAATTAATGACCGATTCCTTCATCCCCTTCAACAAGTCGGCGTTCGTACCTGAAGAGACCGCATATATCCAGCAGGCGCTGGACAGCGGGCATCTCTCAGGGGATGGCGCGTTCACCAGGAAGTGCAGCGCCTGGTTTGAGCAGGGGATGGGGGTGGCGAAGGCGCTCCTGACTACGAGCTGCACGCATGCGCTGGAACTCTCGGCACTGCTGCTGGATATAAAGCCGGGGGATGAGGTCATTGTGCCGTCGTTTACCTTTGTTTCCACAGTGAACGCGTTTGTGCTGAGGGGAGCCAAACCGGTGTTCGCCGATATCCGGCCGGACACACTGAATTTAAATGAAGAAAGCCTGGAAAGGCTGATCACTGAAAAGACCAGAGCCATCCTGCCGGTACATTACGCCGGGGTGGGGTGTGAGATGGACGCAATCACGAATACTGCGCATAGCCATAACATTCCCATTGTGGAAGATAATGCGCATGGACTTTTTGCCAAGTACCGGGGCAGGGAATTGGGCACCTTCGGGGTGATGGCGACGCAGAGTTTTCATGAGACCAAGAACATTTCCTGCGGTGAGGGCGGCGCGCTGCTGATCAATGACAAGCGCTATGTCGAAAGAGCCGAGATCATCCGCGAAAAGGGCACCAACCGCAGCCGCTTTTTCAGGGGGCAGGTGGATAAATACACCTGGGTGGATGTGGGCTCGAGCTACCTGCCATCGGAGCTATTGGCAGCGGTTTTGTGGGCGCAGATGGAGTCGGCGGAGAAAATACAGGTAAAGCGCGAGCAGATTTGGCAGCGGTACAAAAGCGAATTGGCGGGATGGGCAGAAGAGAATGCAGTACGGCTGCCGTTTATCCCCAACCACTGTGAGCAGCCGTATCACATGTTCTACCTGTTGACGCCGAACCTGGAATGGCGCACCCGCTTCATTTCTTACATGAAGGAAAAGGGCATCATGTGCGTATTCCATTACCTGCCGCTGCACCTTTCGGACATGGGATTGAAATTTGGCGGAAAAGCCGGTGATTGCCCCGTGACGGAAGACATCAGCGATAGGCTGGTGCGCTTACCGCTTTTCTACAACATGACGGATGAAGAACAGGACCGGGTCATCCGGTCAATTGTGAACTTCAAATCCTAGCGTTTATCAAAAATTTTATTTCAATGGCATTCCATCATCCCATACTGGGTTTCGGCATTTAACCGTTCGGCGCTACCTGCCGGCAGGTTTCCAAAGTAACCCTCCCAGGTCTGGCACACGCCGTACTTGACCACGCTGTCGTTGACAATAATGCGGCTGGAGAGTTCTGCCGCTTCATCAAAATGGCCAAGGCGCAAGGCACTGGCAATGTAGGGATACCACTCAGTGAGGTCGCGGGGATAATAGCCGAGTTGATTCGCCTGCTGGATGAGAGAGTAGCTTTGCGCATAGTCTTCTTGCTGGCGGGCAAGCTCGGCCTTCTCAAAATAGTAGCACCAGGTGTGTAGCGGCTCAGAGCCAAATAGGTGACTTGGGGGAGTTTTTTGTGTGCTTGAAGGAATAATCGTATTTAAGTTGGAAATTGAAACTGCATCAAGCATTCGTTTAGGTATTGGGTAGAAATCAGTAAAGGATTGAATCTGGGTTAAGTTCTCATCCAGCACCCTCAGGCACCCACTGCTATTATCCCCAATCATTAGTACCTGGTTGGTGCTGCCTTTGAAGTCATAAGTGCGGAAGTCATATAGAATTCTATGATTGGGGGATAATTCCTCGATTGACTCAATCTGGGGGGAGTTGAGGAAGATGAACATATAATCCAATGAACGGCTTTCGGTGACAGGCGTAGTGGAATAAGTCCACTGGATCTCCGTGGTGATGGCATTGCCGCTGAGATAATCCTGTTGCGGCAAATTCCAGGCAAAGATAGTGGTGCCGGGTTCAAGGTCCGGAGCGCGCCAGACCAACTGCCACATCAATTCTTTCTGGTAGGTTGCCAGGTTCTTATATCGCACCATCTGATTGAATTGAAAGCCGGTGGCAGCGGCCACCAGCAGCGCCAGGAATATGATCTGAAGGGTGCGGCTGCGCGCAAACTGGTTGATCAGCCCGGCAATGAGCAGGCAACTTCCGAACAGGTAAGCCAGCATAAACCGGTCATAGGGGTAACGCGTACTCACCTCAAGGTCAGCCGCCCAGAATGGCAGGATGGCGACTGCCAGGGAGATTGCCCCCAGCCAGAAGGATTGATTTGCCCAAGAGTCATTGGTATCATCCTGCGCATCAGTTGCCCGGCGGTTGAATGCTTTAAGCCATAATGCCAATCCTGTAAAAACAAGCACCATCAGCGCAATGATAGCTAAAGCAGGTCTACTCATCGAAGGGTATTCGGCGAGATTGAGCGTTTGTGCCCAGACGTTGACGACGGAATCTACGATGGTTTGCACAAGCTTGGCGGCAGTTTTGGTGAGCATGGTGAAGAGGGACGTGGAAAGCTGGTCAGTGACGGCTACCGCGTGGTTCATGGATTCAAAGAAGAATGCGCGCCACACGGTGAAACCGAGGAATGAAACGAGGTATGGCGACCAGTATTTGAGCGTCTGCCAGAATCGCTGTTTGCGCAGCGGGAAGAGTCCGGTCAGCACAAGCCAGATGATCACCGGGCGGATCAATTCCAATCCGGAGTAAAACTCCGCTGCTGCAAAGGAATACACTCCAATGAGGATGGAAAGGATGTAATTGAGCCAGAAGCGTTTCTGGCTGCGCAGAGCGCGAATCATCAACGTGAAAGAGAAGAACAATCCTGCCAGGCATACGTAGAAGAAACTGTAAACCACGATGATCCAGTGCTGGAGGAAACCGGGGAATACCGCTGCCAGCAGCGCCACCCAGGTGTTCTGTTTGTTATTCTTGGGCCAAAGGGTGTTGAGGAACTGCCACAACGCCAGCGTGCAGACCCAGCGGGTGAGCAGCCCGAAAATGTGCCAAACCAGCGGGGATTCAGAGTTGAAGAGCAATGCATTAGCCACCACGTAGAAGTAGCCCATCAGCGGACGGTCGAGGGCAAAATACGCCGGGTACTGCAGCGCACCGAAAGTGTGTTTGAACCAGATGAGGTACCAGTCATCCATGAAATAACCCATGAAGGGGATCATCAGCCCGAAGCTGAGAATGGTAAGGATCAGCAGCAGCCAGGGGGTGAATTTACGCGAGGTAATAAAAGCGATGACCTTCTTCATGGGCAGATAACCTTTCAAATTTGAATAAGGTTATTATAAAAGGATTCCATATAAAGACTCAGAATTACCTCCAACCATTTTGAGGAGCATGGTACGGCTAAGAAAAACAGGTCATCCTTTGACCTGTTTTTGATTTAACAATTATTTTTCCGCTTCTGCGCGCTGCTGAAGCTGTTGATGCATTGCGTTGATATCCTTGGGGATGAGAAATATGGCGATGAGAATAAAGATGAAACACAATGCCCAGGTGGTCAGGCTGATGGATAAGATGGCGGTGCCCACGGAGAACTTATCCGCAATGATGCCGGCGATGAGCGGGGCAGAGGCAGACCCAATGGTTTCGATGAAATTCTGGATGGCATTGGCGGTGGAACGGACCTCCGGCAGTGTGACATCGTAAATGGTTGAGATGATGTTCGGAGAAGAAAAAGGCATAAATACAGCGGTGATCATAAGGGTAATGGCGAAGAGGATCACCTGCGTATTGGGTACATTCATGGTGATATAGAGGAAGATCATTCCCATCAGGATACCGGTGGCACCGGCGATCAAGCGTCCGCGCTTGGTCCTCTTAAAAAGTTTATCTCCCAGGATACCGCCAAGGGGGTAACCGGCAGCCATGAAGAGCACAGCCGGAGCCATGATCAGGAGCTGGGTATTGCTGTCGTATCCGCGGTCAGTTGCCAGGTAACCAAAGAAGTAATAGGTGATCACATTCCAGGGGAAGACTCCGATGAAACCCTGGGCGAAAACGAAAATTAGACTGCGCTTCTTAAAGATCTCGGCGGCGGTCTTCCAACTGAATTTGTACTTGGAGACTTCTACTCCTTTAAGTTCCTCTTCACTGGAACCGCGGGGAACATCCCTGACGCCGAAGAAAATGGCAATTGCCAGTACGATACCAAGAGACCCGGTGATGTAGAAAATTGAGCGCCAGCCGATCATACCGCCGAGGACAAGGGCAAGCACCATCCCCAGCAGGTAACCGAGGGGCTGGGTGAGCTGCAGGATGCCGAAGACCTTGCCGCGGGATTTTGGCGGGTAGTAATCCGCTAAAAGGCTCATCATGCCGGGGTAGCTTGAATCGTCAATGCCAGTGGAGGAACGACTGACAAGAAAAGCAGGGAAGGTTCTGACAACGGCGCTAAACCAGGTGGTGGAGCCCCAGACCAGGGACGCCAGGGCGAGCAATTTGCCGCGGTTGTAACGGTCATTGAGCCACCCCCACAACGGGTAGAGCAATCCCCCGACCAATAAAGCGCCGGTATTGATCATTCCCCATTGGGTATACGTCATCTTGAAGGTTTCCATTACCTGGTTCTGCATGGGACCGATCAGTAGTTTGTCGGTTTGATGCAACAGCATGAAGAAGAAAAACAGGATGGTGGAAGTGCGGGCAGCGCGCTTGAAGGTTGTACTTTGGATTGTCATAGGTTATTCCTCGGACGAGGGATGGGTGATGATAGGTAGATTATATAACAGCCAGTCCATATTACCAATCAGCTTCCCTTTTTACAACTATAATCTAATCAAAAAAGTTTATGTTCTATCGATACTCAAGATCTGGCGGACCGGGAGGTTGTGACGATCATGGCTTCAATCACAAAAGAAAGCGCATTGCAATACCATAAACTGGATGGCAGACCCGGGAAACTGGAGATCATTCCCACCAAACCGCTCGAGACCCAGCTGGATCTTGGGCTGGCATATACCCCGGGGGTGGCGTACCCTGTGCTGGAAATAGCTAATGATCCGGCAATGGCTTATGAATACACTAACAAGGGCAACCTGGTAGCAGTTATTTCCAATGGTACCGCCATTCTTGGGCTGGGAGACCGCGGCGCGCTGGCAAGCAAGCCGGTGATGGAGGGGAAAGCCGTTCT
>Ga0209450_10001470_pt1 | contig 11815 bp, 11 predicted proteins | sample FrelakmetLWP11LW_FD_187149 | JGI IMG/M metagenome (GOLD analysis project Ga0209450, IMG submission 187149) | Freshwater lake sediment microbial communities from the University of Notre Dame, USA, for methane emissions studies - LWP11 LW (SPAdes)... | ecosystem: Environmental > Aquatic >... | reverse complement strand
CGGCGGATCGCCTTGCCGTCGACCACGTTCGCCTTGCCCACGATGCCGACGATGAAGCCGGCGATGTCGTACTCGCCATCCCGGTAGAAACCGGGCATCTCGGCGGTCTCGCCGCCCAGCAGGACCATCTCGTTGTCCAGGCAGCCGTCGAGCACGCCGGAGACAACCTCGCCGACGACCTTGGGTTCGACCCGCCCCGAGGCCAGGTAGTCGAGGAAGAAGAGGGGCTTGGCGCCGTAGACCAGGATGTCGTTGACGCAGTGGTTGACCAGGTCGCGGCCGACCGTATCGTGCACGCCCATGAGGAAGGCGAGCTTGAGCTTGGTGCCGACGCCGTCGGCCGAGGAGACCAGGATCGGATGCCTGAGGTTGCCCTTGAGGGGGAAGAAGCCGCCGAACTTGCCGATCTCCTGCACTCCCATCTTCTTGACCATGGACTTGATGCGCTCGACGGCCTGGTTGCCGCGGTCGATGCTGACCCCTGCCTGTTCATAGGCGCTCTTGGGCATGACCTTCCCTCCTGGAGATAGGCAATACAGGAAAATTCTATCACAATCCCAGCGCCGGCGCCAAGAACCCCGCTGGCCGAAGCTTGCAAGCGCCGGGCCGAAGCACTATGATGCCCCTATCCGGTCAAGGGGGCAAAACCATCCTTAGCCGGGGAGTGTCGTGAGGAAGGCAAGGGCGTGCACTTGAAACAATCGATCCATCGCGCCGGCGGCCTGCTGCTGCAGCTCGTCCGCTCGGGGCTGTTCCGGCCGCATTGCCGAATCTGCGGCTGCGACCTTGTCCGCTATGAGGAGAGCGTGCTGTGCCAAGGCTGCCGGCAGAAAATCCGGCCGGCAGCGGAGAACCGCTGCCGCGTCTGCGGCAAGTTCATCCCCGACGGCATGGCCGATTGCGGCTCCTGCCTGCTCGAGCCGCCCCCCTTCGGGCAGCATCGCTCCTACGCCGCCTACGAGGGGACATTGCGCGAAACGATCATCCTCTTCAAATACGGGGAGATCGAGCCGCTGAAGCACCTGCTGGCCGGCCTATACCTGGAGATCATCGCGCGTGAGCTTCCCGGCCCTTATGACGCCGTGGTGCCGGTGCCAGGCGACCGCCGGCGCCGCCGCGATTTTCAGCCGCTGCGCACCGCCGGCCAGGCACTGGCCCGCCGCCTCCATGCCCCTTTCCGGCCCGGCCTGCTGGTGAAGAAAAAGAGCACTCCGCCCCAGGTGGGGCTGACGCAGGCGCAGCGCCGGGCCAACCTGGACGGAGCCTTCACCCTCGGCCGCGGCGCGCCAACGGCGGGATTGCATGTCCTGCTCATCGACGACGTGATCACCACCGGCACCACCCTGCGCCAGTGCGCCGCGGTCCTGCGCCGGGGCGGCGCCCGGGTGACGGCGCTCACCCTGGCCCAGGCGCGCTTCTGAACCCGGCCGGCCGCGGTGCACAAATGAAAAGATTGACATTATTTTTTTTTTACATAATATAGGCATTATAAAGACAATCCCAGGAGGAATCATAAACATGAAAACACACAAACGAGTGATCGCCGCGTTCGTCGCCTTTGCTTTCCTTACACTGCTGCAGGTGACGGCCATGCCGCTGCGGGCCGACCAGGCCCCCGACCGCTCCGGGGCTGCCGTCGCGAGCCCGGACGAGGCACCGAGCTACATCGAGGAAGAGGGAACCCCCGGCTCCGGGGGCAAGAAGAGCATCCTGCCCGTCATCCTGATCGGCCTGGGCGTCGCCGCCCTGGCGGCCGTCCTGGTCCTGGTGGTATTCAAGACCAAGTATGACATCGTCGGCGTCTGGACGATCAACGACACCATCGTGGACGAGGACCTGGTCATCACCTTCACGGGGAACAAGAGCGAGGGAAACCTGACGCTGCAGGACTACATCGACATCGGCACCTACGAGGTCAGCGGCAAGGATATCTATTTCGAGTTCGGCGCCCCCGGACAGAATTACAGATTCGAATACGAAGGACAGTTTGACGGCAAGGACAAGGCAAAAGGCACGGTGAAATATATTGTCGCCGGTATCGAAAAGGAAAGTGGCACCTGGAGAGCCACCAGGAATTCCACCAGCACCGGCAGCGGCGCGCTGCCCAAGTCGGTCCCGACAGCCAGAATGATCAAGTGATCCCTGCCGCGCCAGCAAGCCCCAGCGATCGCTCGTTCAGGGATGTCGGCCGCGACTGAAACGTAAGGCCCATCCGCAGTGGCAGGGCCGCCCCAGGCGGCTCCTGCCCTTTTTTTCTAGTATTTTTCCCCGTCCGGGGAGACGTAGATCACTTCCCTTTCCAGCACGATGCCCAGGCGCGCGGCCACGGTCGCGCGGATCTTCTCCTCCAGCCGCTGCAGGTCGGCGAAGGTGCCATGGCCGCGGTTGAGCAGGAAATTGGCGTGCTCCTCGGCCACGGCCAGGTCGCCGCAGCGTGTTCCCTTCAGGCCGCACTTCTCGATGACGATTCCCGCCGAGGTCTTTGCACCGTTCAGCAGCGGGTTCTTGAAAAAACAGCCGGCCGAAGCCAGGCGGTAGGAGGGGTGGCGGCTGGCCCGGTATTCCAGGTGCTCCCTGGTCTTCTTCGCGACCGCGGCTCCGTCTCCGGCCGCGAAGCGCAGGCGCAGGGACAGAACCGCCTCGCGGCCGAGCTTGAAGCGCGAATCCCGGTAGCGGAAGTCGAAGTGGGCGGCGTCCACCGCGCGGCGCGCGCCGGTTTCGTCGACGATGTCGGCTCCCAGCAGCACGTCGGACATGGAGCGGCCGAAGGCTCCGGCGTTGACCGCGACCGCGCCGCCCAACGTGCCGGGAATGCCCGAGAGGAATTCCATCCCGCCGGCGCCCTGGACGGCGCACCAGGCGAGGAACGGCCCGTTGCGCACGGCAGCCTGAACCTGGAGCACGCCGTCGCCCAGGAGGCGGGCGTCCACCTGGGGCGGGGCCGGCGCCAGCACCACCGCGGCCCGGGTCAGGCCGTCGGGGAAAACGATGTTGGACCCGCCGCCGATGACCAGGGCGGGCGAGCCGGCCGCGGCCAGCTCCTGCAGGACGGCAGCGAAGACCTCCGTTGTCGGCGCGGGCACCAAGAGGCTGACCAAGCCGCCGATGCGGAAGTAGAGGTGGGGAGAGATCGGGGCGTTCTCGCTGAAGGGGATGCGCCGCCGGCGCAGCCATTCAACCAGCGGCGCGAACATCCTACTCCGGGACCGTGCGCATGCGCACGATCCGGTCACCCTGGCGGATCGCGTCCAGAACCGCCTCGCCCTGGATCACCTGGCCGAAGAAGGTGTATTTGCCGTCCAGATGCGGCTGGTCGGTGAGGCAAATGAAGAACTGGCTGTCATTGGAGTGGATGTCTTCGTCGCGGGCCATGCCCACCGAACCGCGGAGATAGTGCAGGTGGGAGAACTCGGCGGGAACGGTCTTTCCCGAGCCGCCTTCGCCGCTTCCGGTCGGATCGCCGGCCTGGACCACGAAGTCGGCCACCACGCGGTGAAAGACAATGCCGTCGAAGAAGCCGCTGTCGGCGAGCTCGCTGATGCGCGCCACGGTCCGCGGCGCGACCTCGGGGAACATGCGCAAGGTCAGCGTCCCCCTCTCGGTCTCCAGGACGCACAGGCGGTTTGCCCCGGCGACCGTAAGGGCCAGCAGGCCGCAGGCAATTCCCAGCAGCCATTTGTTTCTCATGGGTTTTCCCCTCCGTCAGAAATGCAGGTAGAACGCGGGGGCGACCCGCAGCGGATCGAGCACCTGGACGGGCGCCGCGTTTTCCCACTCGCGGCCCTTGCTGCGAACGCGCAAATGGATGGTGTAGGCTCCGGGCTGGAGCGGCACCCAGGCCAGGGTGACCGGGCTGTATCTCCCCGCAGCGTCAGAACTTCTGCGGAACGCTTCCTGGCCCGCGGCATCGCGGATCACGCATTCCCAGGACGGGGCGGGCAGGTTGTGGAAGCGCAGGGTGAAGCGCAGCGAGCGGTTCAGCCAGCGGACCGCGGCCGGCTCGAGTTCGATCTCGCAGCCGAAGCGGCTGCCGATGCGCTGCAGGCGGTAGGTCTTGCCGTCATGCGCCATGAGCCACAGGTCGCCGCGGAAGACCAACGGCGCACCCACCGCATGGCTGCTGCTCTTGAAAACCGTCACCTTCTGCAGCGTGGGGTCGAGAAAGCGGATCTCGCGGTTCAGCAGCACCGCGGCCAGGTGCCGGCTCATGGGCAGCAGGTCGCGGCTCATGGTGGAGCCCAGCGCCTGCCACCACAGCAGGGTGCCGCGGCGATTCAGCTGCAGGACGTTCTGGTCGTTGGCGCAGGCCACGATGGTGCCGGCGAAGGCCAGCGGCTGCCGTTCCAGGACCTGCCCCAGCTTCAGTTCCCACTGGGCTCCGCCCCGCCGCAGCGGGAACTTCACCAGGCTGCGCCGCGTCGTGCCGAAGTAAATGCTCTCCCCCACGCACAAAAAGGGGGAAGCGGCCGGCTGGGGCAGCAGCTGGGATTCAAAGCGGCGGGCCTGCTTCCAGAAGATGAACAGGCGCTTCCGCCCCAGCACCAGGATGCGCTCCGGAGAAAAGTGGCAATTGAAAAAGCGCTCATCGTCCTCCTGGGCGTGGAAGACTTCGGTCGGTTTGTCCCAGAGGCGCACGGAAAGCCGCTGGCCGTCCTGCAGCACCAGGCCGTCCGCGCCCGCGCCCAGGACCCGCTTCGCCCCCAGGTGGAGCGATTCGAACTTCATGCCGTTGGCGGCCAGGTCGAAGACCACCATGCGGTCGGAAGCCTGGTCCTGAAGCAGCAGCAGGTCTCCCTGGCGGAACGGCCGGGCCTTGACCTTGAACGGCACGGCGAAAACCTCGGCAATGGCCTTTTTCTCGACGTCCCAGGCGATGATCCGGCCGGCGGCGTCGACCCAGCCGATGCCTCCGGCGCAGGGGAAAATGTCATCCCCGGCCAGGCGGCCTTCCCACGAGCAAACCTCCTCCTGGACGAGGGGCGGGCTGATCTCGGGGACCAGCAGCGGCTGTGCCCGCCGGCAGCCGCCGAGCAGCGCCAGCCCGGCCAGCAGGAACATGGGTGTTTTCCTCATGAGAGAAAATTATAGGGGAAAGCGCGGCGATCGTCAACCGACCGCCGCCGTCCCGATTGACATGGCCGCCGCTCTCCCCTATCATGCACTCTGTGAAAATCGAGGTGACCATGAAAAAAAAATCCATCATGCCGATCCTGCTGCTGGTCCTGCTGCTGCCTGCCGGCTTCCCCAGGCACGGCCGCGGCTGCACGACCGCGGTCATCAGCCCCGGCGCCGGCAGGGACGGGCGTCCCCTGCTGTGGAAGAACCGCGACACCGATTTTCTGAACAACAAGATACTCTATGTCAGCGAGTCGCCCCACTCCTACCTGGCGCTGGTCAACGCCGAGGACCGCTCGGGGCGCTGGGCCTACGCCGGCCTGAACTCGGCGGGATTCGCCATCTTCAATTCCGTGGCCTACAACCTCCCCGAGAGCAGCGGGGAGATGAAGGACCTGGAAGGCATGATCATGGCCGACGCCCTGCGCCGTTGCGCCAGCATCGACGATTTCGAGAATTACCTCAAGGATAGCCTGGGGCCCAGCCTGGGCAGCCTGGCCAATTTCGGCGTGCTGGACGCCCAGGGCGGGGCCGCGCTGTTCGAGGTATCCAACCGCGCTTACAAAAAATTCCTGGCCGCCGACTTTCCCGAAAAGTACCTGGTCAACACCAACTTCGCCCGCAGCGGCGAGCCCGGCGCCGGCGCCGGCTACCTGCGCTTCGCAAGAGCCAGCCATCTGTTCCGTGCCCTCCCTGCCGGAGGAATCTCCCACCAGGAGCTGCTCGGCCGCATCAGCCGCGACACCGGGCACGCCCTGGTGCTGCAGCCCGCCTTCCCGCAGTTCCGCGAGTTCTCCGGGAAAAAAACATACTGGGTCGCGAGCCGCGACACTATCGACCGCGAAAGCACCTCGGCCGCCGTGGTCGTTTGCGGCCGCGCGCCCGGCAGCGATGGCTCCCTGGCCACGCTCTGGGTGCAGCTGGGCGAGCCGCTGTTCACTATCGCCATCCCCCTCTGGGTCGAGGCCGGGACGGTGCCCGCCCTCCTGAACGAGGGCCGAACGGCCCCGTTGCTGCTGGAAGCGCAGCGCCTGAAAAAACTGGCCCGCCCCTTCCCCGAGGGCGACCGCCGCGAATACCTGGACGCCACCCGCCTGGACAACGGCGAAAAGACGGGCTTTTTGCCCGCCCTGCTGGAGGCGGAAAGGGAAATTTTCGCCCTGACCGCGGAATTCCTGAAAACCCCGCATCCCGCCCCCGAGCTGGCCGCATTCCAGGAGCGGATGGCGCGCAAGGCCATGGCCGCCCTACAGCAGGCTCACTGAACTGTTGGAACCTGCCGGCGGGGGCGGCGCCGGCGCGGAGAGCTGCCGCCCCAGAGGGGGCGGCCCGGGAAGGTTTTCTGGTAAAGATCCTCGAACGATTCCCCCGCCGCCGGCACCCGACCCTGGGCGATCATATAGCATAGCCGCGAGGCGAGCGCGTAGCCCGGCCGGCTGCGCGCCGACCAGCGCATGTTGCCGTCGCCCAGGGCGCGGACCATGCGGCCGGCCAGCGCCAGCAGGTCGGTGACCTGGGCGCGCATGCCCTTGGGCAGCGCCACCACCATGCCGGCGCCCAGGAACGCTTTTTTCAGCAGCGGGAAGGGGTCGGGCCCGGCATGGCTCAGCAGCGGGGCCGCCCAGGGCCAGAGCAGCAGGGAGAGCATCTCATCCAATCCCATGGGACGCCCCGCCTCCTTCTCCGCGTCGGCGCAGGCCAGCAGGGAGCTCGACACGGCGAACATGGGCTCATCGTTTTCGAGCGCTTCCCCGATACGGCCGAGCAGAAGGCGCAGCACGCCGTATTCCCGGTGCAGGGCGAAAACGTCCCGCGACCGCGGCCCCAGCAGGTCCTTGGAAAGCTCCTCGTACATCCGGGATTCCGAGCAGCCGGCCAGCAGCTGCCGCTGCTCCAGGATCTCGGCGCCGATGCCGTCGCCGATGGCGAATCCCAGCCGGGCCGCGTAGCGGATCACCCGCCAGATGCGCACCGGGTCTTCGCGGAATCTTTCCGCCGCGTCGCCGATGACGCGGATGCGCCCCTGGCGGAGGTCGGCGACGCCGCCGACGTAATCGATGACCGCGGCCGTGGCCGGGTCGTAGAACAGGGCGTTGACGGTGATATCGCGGCGCCAGGCGTCCTCCTCCGGGGTGCCGAAGGCGTAGAGCGGGGCGCGCTCCCCCGCGGCCATTACAGCGCCCCCCTCCTCGGGGGGCTTCTGGGCCGCGGGGATTTGTCCCGCGGCAAAGGCGGTTCCCGAGGAGGGAACCGCTGATCCTGCCGCGGGACCGGGATCCTTGCGGAATGTCGCCACCTCGATGACCTTGCCGCCGCGGAAGCGGATATGCGCCAAACGAAAGCGGCGGCCGATGATGAAGGCATTGGCGAAGTATTTGCGGATCTGGTTGGGCCGGGCGTCGGTGGCGATGTCGAAGTCCTTGGGCTTCCTCCCCAGCAGCATGTCGCGCACCGCTCCGCCGGTCAGGTAGGCGGTGAAGCCGAGGCGCTGGAGCCGGAACAGGATCTTGAGGGCTTCGGGATCGATGTCACGCCGAGAGACGCAGTGTTCGGCGCGCGGCAGGATGAGAGGCCCCGCGCCTTCGTGTTGAACTCCCGCCACTGCTTCCACGGCCGCCACGCTCAGTACACGACCAGGCTGGCGTAGCCTACGACTTCGTCCATGTCGCCCGACACCTCGCCCGAGTTCGTGTAGCAGACCAGCTCGGCGCCCGTGGCGCCGGCCTCGCGCGCGGCGCGAAGCATGATCACCGCCGGCGCCATGCCGCACATCGAGATGCGCTTCTCACGGACGATGCGGTACAACCCCTCCTCGTCCAGCCGCAGCATGCGCTCGATGGCCAGGTTGTCCAATTCCCGGGCGCGAACCGCAGCGATGTAATGGCTCATGTCGCTGGAGGCGACCATCATCAGGCTGGCGTTGCCCCCGAACAGGGCGGCGATCTCCCTGCCGGCGGCCTGCAAATCGTCCAGGCGGGTGGCGGCGACGGCGATGGGCAGGATGCGCGCCCCCGGTCGGCCATGCTGGATGAAGGGGACCTGCACCTCAAGGGAGTGCTCGAGGCGGCCGGCCTCGTTGTCCGCACGGAAGAGAGGGGAGGCGTCCAGCAGCCGCGCGCGCAGCTCGGAATTCACTTCCATTTTGCCCAGGGGCGTCTCCCAGTGGTCATGGCCGTCAATGGCCAGCGCCGCCCCGGCCCCGCGATGGTTGACCCCCAGCACGATGACCGTTTCGCTCAGCTCCACCCGGGCGTAGCCCTGCCCGGCGCAGCTGCCCGAGTAGACATAGCCGGCGTGGGGGGCGAGCAGGCCCAGGACCTTCCGCCGCTCGGACACCGGGGGCACCAGCCGCTGCAGCTCCCGCTCGAGGGCGCTGCGCTCGGCCGGGTAGAAGTGGCCGGCCACCACGCATTTACGCACCACGTCTCCTCCTTGCGGTCAGCGCTCAACAAGTCGCCGGTCCTGGACCACCACCTTTCCGGCCTTGATCACGGTGCGCAGCGGATCGATGCCCGGGTGATAGGCCAGGTAGGGGTAGTCGGGGACGTCGAGAAGCAGCAGGTCCATGTCCTTGCCCTTGGCCAGCGAACCGGCCTGCTTCTCGCAACCGATGGCATAGGCCGCATTGATGGTGACCGCGTTCAGGGCCTGTTCGATGGTCAGTCCCATCTGGAAAACGGCCAGCTGGAAAATAAAGAACTGCGACGAGATCATGGAGCTGCCGGGATTGAAGTCGGTGCCCAGGGCCACGATGCCGCCGGCGTCCAGGATCGCCCGCGCCGGGGCGTAGCGGCCGAGGCGCAGGAAGAAGGAGACGCCGGGCAGCAGCACGCAGGCCGTGTCCGAGGCGGCGATGGCGGCGATCTCGTCGTCGCGGATGGCGATCAGGTGTTCGGCGGAGACAGCGCCCAGGCGGGCAGCCAGCTCGGCGGCGCCATTGGAGGTGAACTCGTCGGCGTGCACCTTGGTTTGGAAGCCGAGAGCCGCCGCTTGCGTCAGATAGTGCTCCGCTTCGGCGTACGAGAAGTAGCCCTCCTCGCAGAAGATGTCGACGAAACCGGCCAGGCGCTCTTCCCGCACCCGCGGCAGCACGTCGGACAGCAGGTGGTCGATGTAGGCGCGGTTGCGGCCGCGGAACTCGTCGGGGATTTCGTGGGCGCCCATGAACGTGGGGACGATGGCGGCGGGATGGCGGCCGGAGAGCGCCTGCAGCGCCCGCAGCTGCTTCAGCTCGGTCTCCAGGTCCAGGCCGTAGCCGCTCTTGGCCTCCAGGGTGGTGGTGCCGCCCAGCAGCATCCGGTCAAGGCGCTGCGCGCACAACGCGACCAGATCCTCAAGGCTGATCCCCCGCGTCTGGCGCACGGTGCCCTTGATGCCGCCGCCGCGCGCAGCGATCTCCTGGTAGCTGATCCCCTGCAGCTTGAGCCGGAACTCGTCCTGGCGGGTGCCGGCGAACGGCAGGTGGGTATGGGGATCCACCAGGCCCGGCAGGACCACGCCGCCACCGGCGTCGAGTACGCGGGCATCGTCCTGCAAGCGGCAGCTCCGGCCCAGATCCTTTTCCGGTCCGACAAAGCAGATCTTGCCGCGGCAGGCCGCGACGCAGACATTGCGTTCCAACCGCAGCATGTCGGCTTCATGGCCGCGCGCCCTGCGGTCGGAGGCGGGATTGACCAGCTGGCCGATGTTGCGGACAATGATGTCGGCGGCGATCATCTCGGCTTCCCAGTGGACGATTTGCCTCTATCCATGGCCATATTGTAAGGGAAATCAGCCTGGATTTCAACCACGGCCAGGAATGGGGAGTTCCAGTGCCCTATATAGTAAGGAAAATACAATAAGGGAGAAAATAAAAAAAAGTGTTGACAAAACCGTATCGCTGTATTATTATTGTGATACAGTGAAAAACGAACTGTTTGCTGAACTGGCTGTCGACTTTGCTTCGCCGCTCCCGGTGTACGAGCAGATAAAAAGGAGCATCAAGCAAGCCATCGCCCGCAGCATCATTTCCGAGAGCCAGGCCCTGCCTTCCATCCGCGACCTGGCCTCATTTCTCAAGATCAACCCCAACACCGTGGCCCGGGCCTACCGCGAGCTGACCCAGGAAAAAATCGTCAACGGCCGCGCCGGCGTCGGCTTCTGGGTGGAGACAACCGAGCGGATGGAACTGGACAAATCCGACCTGTTGCGGGAGGAATTCAAGAATTTCATGGAAAAAGCGATTGAAATGGGATTTTCGCAGCGGCAGATCAGGGAGCTCATCGATAGGTATTTCCCGGAAGGGGGCGCACGATAATGGAAGCTCAAGCGGTTATCGGCTATGAGCCGGCGGGAATGCTCCCGGCCGGCGGACCAATCGCCCGGCAGGCCGGCCTGACGGCCTGGGCCATGGAACAGGAGATCCTGCCATCGATCCGGAACAAGGTCTTCTGCCTGTGCCGGGGATTCATAGGCAATTCCGCCGACGCCCTCGACCTGACGCAGGACACCATGACCAAGGCGCTGGCGCATTATCGCCAGGACAATCCCGAGTTCGTGCAGGCCTGGGTTATGCGCATCGCCCGCAACCTGTGCCTCGACCACCTGCGCCGCCGGAAAATCCGCGGTCCCCAGCAATCCGTTTCCGAGCAGTTGGCCAGCGAGTGGCAGTCCCCTGAGGACCTTGCCTACATCCAGGAAGACATCCGCATCGTCAGGGAGGCGATCGACAAGCTCTCGCCGTGCCTGCGCGCCGTGCTGGAGATGCGCGAATACGGGGAATTTTCCTATCTGGAGATCGCCCGGGCCCTGGGCATCGGCAGGGCCACCGTGAACTCGCGCCTGAACCGCGCCCGCCGGGCGGTGCTGGAATACTATCAGAAGAACGTCACGGCGACCGCCCGAACCCGGAGGGACTATGATCGCAATTAACCAGTTGACCGTGCGCTTCGGCAGGGTCCGGGCGGTCGACGGCCTGAGCGCGACCATCGACAAAGGAGAAAGCATCCTGCTGGCGGGCGCCAATGGCGCCGGCAAGACGACGCTGCTCAGGGCCCTGGCCGGGGTCCTGCGCTCCGACCATGGATCCATCCGCTATGGCGGCAGGGATGCCGACCACCGCACGCGCCGGAGGATCGCCTACATCGCCGCCTCGATCAGCCTGTACGACACCATGACCGTGAAAGAGGCGACGCGCCTGCACGGCCACTTCTACGGCCGCTCCGCGGACTGGGCCCTCAGCGGCCTGGCCTTCCCCCCCGGACAAAGGATCGCTTCCATGTCCAAGGGCGAGAAGACCATATTTTTTCTGTCGTTGGCCCTCGCCGCCCTTCCCGACTACCTCTTTGTCGACGACGTGGTCCATTTTCTCGATCCCCATCTGCGCGAGGTTTTCCTGACCTCCATCCTGCGGCTCATCGAGGAAAAGCAGCTGACCGTGATCATGGCTTCCCAGTCGTCCTTTGAGATCGAAGGCATCCCCGAGCGGGTCGTGATCATGGAAAAGGGAAGGATCATCCTGGACGAGCGCGTCGATGCGCTGAAACAGAAATTCGTCAAATTTTACGGCACCAGCGCGCCGCGCGACATCCCCGTTGTTTTTTCCCGGCAATGGCAGAACAGCAGGGAGATGTTCGTCTACCCCTACGTGCCGGAGGTCCACCGGCTGCACGGCGTCGAGCACCTGAGCCTCAGCGAAATTCTCAGGGCTTTCATAGGAGGC
>Ga0209450_10001469_pt1 | contig 11815 bp, 8 predicted proteins | sample FrelakmetLWP11LW_FD_187149 | JGI IMG/M metagenome (GOLD analysis project Ga0209450, IMG submission 187149) | Freshwater lake sediment microbial communities from the University of Notre Dame, USA, for methane emissions studies - LWP11 LW (SPAdes)... | ecosystem: Environmental > Aquatic >... | reverse complement strand
GGCTGAGGCGAGCAGCAACCTGGCCCGCTATGACGGCGTCAAATACGGGTTCAGGACCGGCGAGGACGCCCCGGACATGGTGAAGATGGTTGAAGAGACCCGAAGTGAAGGCTTTGGACAAGAGGTCAAGAGAAGGATCATGCTGGGCACTTTTGTGCTCTCCGCCGGGTACTACGACGCGTACTATATGAAAGCCCAGCAGGCAAGGGCCCTGATCAAGGAGGATTTCGACAAAGTCTTTGAGAAGGTGGATTGTCTTTTGACTCCTGTCTCCCCCTGTTTACCTTTCAAGTTCGGAGAGAAAATCACGGAACCCTTGCAGATGTACCTTGTCGATGTGTACACCGTGTCCGTCAATCTCGCAGGCCTGCCTGCGATGAGCGTCAATTGCGGCATGGTTGAGGGACTCCCTGTGGGCCTGCAGATCATCGGAAAGGCTTTTGACGAGGAAATGGTCCTGCGCGTCGCGCATGGGTATGAAACAATAAGATTGGAGTAATGGAGTACTGGAGTATTGGAGTACTGGAAAAAAGCTTAAAAGGAGTCTTTCCAACACTCCATCACTCCAGTACTCCAATACTCCATCCTGGGTTTATTCATGGACTTCGATGTCATCATCGGTTTTGAAACACATGTGGAGCTGAAGACTCAGACCAAGCTCTTCTGCACCTGTGCGGTGGATTACGAGGCTTCTCCCAACAGCCGCATCTGCCCTGTGTGCACCGGCCAGCCCGGCGCGCTTCCCGTGCTCAACAAAAAGGCCGTGCAGTTCACGGTCAAGGCAGGCCTTGCGCTCGGCTGCATGATCAACAGGCACTCGCGCTTTGCGCGGAAGAACTACTTCTATCCTGATCTTCCCAAGGGCTACCAGATTTCCCAGTACGAAAGACCTTTTTGTCAGGACGGGCTCCTGGAGATCACCGGAGATGACGGGAGACCTTACCCCGTCGGAATCAAACGAGTTCACCTGGAAGAAGATGCAGGCAAACTGGTCCATTCCTCCAGTTCCTTTGAGTCCTCCAGCCACAGCTTCGTGGACTACAACCGCTCCAGTGTTCCTCTTCTCGAGATCGTGACCGACCACGAGCGCAACCCTTTGCGATCTGTTCAGGAAGCGCGCACCTATCTCGAAAAGCTGCGGCAAATCCTTCGCTACATTGAGATCAGCGACTGCAGTATGGAAAAAGGCCAGTTCCGCTGTGATGTCAACATTTCCCTTCGGCCCAAGGGCGCGAAGACTTTTGGCCATCGATCGGAAATCAAGAACATGGCCTCTTTCAAGTTCATCATGGATGCGCTCGAATACGAGATCAAGAGGCAGTCGGAGATCCTCCAAACCGGAGGGGAGATGCCCCAGGAGACAAGGCTCTACGACGAAGCCAAGAGGGTCACTCTGCCGATGCGGAGCAAAGAGGATGCGCCGGATTACCGGTATTTTCCTGATCCTGACCTCGTGGAGGTCGAGCTCGATGAAGATTTTATCGGCAAAATCAGGAAAAAGATGCCTGAACTGCCGGATCAGAAGATTCATCGCCTGGTGGAAGAATTCGATGTCCCCCGCGACGAGGTCTTGATTCTGACCAAGGAAAAGGCGGTGAGCGACTATTTCACGACCTGCGCCCTTGCCTGCGAAGACCGGAAGAGGCTCAGCCGCTGGATCATCAAGGATCTCTTCAAACTCCTCAACAAGGCCTGCCTGCCCATGGAACAGTGCCCGGTCCCGCCGGATCACTTCTCCAGCCTGGTCAACCTCATCGCAAAGGGTGAGGTCACGGAGAAAATGGCTCGAACTATCCTGGAAGAGATGTTTGAAAAAGGCGTGAGCCCGGAAGCCGTGATTGAGAGCAAAGGATTGAAACCGATTCAGGACAGCGGCGCGCTGGAGAAGATCGTGGACGAGGTGCTTGCCAAGAACCCTGAGGCGGTTGCCAAAATCAAGGGAGGAAATAAGAAACCCGTCGATTTCCTCATCGGCCAGGTTATGAGAAAAACCCGCGGCAAGGCCGACCCTGCCGCCCTCACCAAACTCATCCAGAAGAAACTGCGCTCATAAAAAATCCCCCGGCCGCTTTTTTCCCTGGAGGCGGCGCGGGGGATTTTGTCTTTCTTCTACCCTACTTCATGGTAATGTAGGTCGGGAAGAACATTTCCGTGGGGGTCACGGGCATGTTCTGAATCTTGCTGTTGTAGGCGATGACGAACTTCTCTACGTGGAGCCACAGCCAGGGGCAGTCCTCCCAGACGAACTTGGCAGCCTGCACCAGCAGTGCCTTTCGTTTCTCCGGGTTCTGCTCGAGCCTGCTCTGCTCCATGATCTTGTCGTACTCAGGATTCGAATAGAAAGCCGATCCCAGTCCCTTGGGCGGATACACAGCCGTTGTGAACTGGCCGTACAGGGCCATATCCGCATCCATGATCAGCGGCCCCCAGCCCAACAGACAAGCGTCCATTTCAGACTGTTCCAGAGGCTTGTACACCACGGACATGAACGTGGGCCAGTCGTAGACCCTCAGCTCAGCTTTCACTCCGACAGCCTGAAGATAAGCCTGGACCGCTTCGGCCACCTGTGTGTCAAAGAGGTAGCGACCTTGCGGGGTTCCGAGCTTGACGGTCTGGTTGAAGTCGAAATTGGCTTCCTTGAGCAACTGCTTGGCCTTGTCCGGATTGTAGTCGTACTGCTTTTCCATCTTGGCATATCCGAAAAGCTTCGGTGACACAGCCCCGTCCATGGGCTCTGCCGTGTCAAAAAGGATCTTCTTCACGATCGCTTTCTTGTCCACCGCGTAATTGAAGGCCTGGCGCACGCGCTTGTCTTTCATCAGGGGCCGATCCCCTCGCAGGGCCATAAAGATGGTTCTTGTGTCGAGAGGCATGTCCACCTTGATTTTGGCATCGGCCTTGAGGGCCGCCACATTGGCCGGAGACGGCTTGTAGCAGATGTCGATCTGGCCGCTTCTCAGCATGGCTTCCCGCGTAGACACATCCGGCACGATCTTCCAGATGATTTTCTCAACCGTGGCCTTGGGTCCCCAATAGTCGTCGTTGCGGACCATCACAATACGGTCGCCCTTGACCCATTCGCTCAGTTTGAAAGGCCCTGCGCCGACCGGGTTATTGCGTACCTCATCCCCGTACTTCTCGATGGCTGCCGGTGATATGGTGGCAGCCACCACCATGGAAAGAGTCTGGTCCATTGGCGCAAAGGGGTACTTCAATTTGAGTTGAACCGTGGAGTCGTCGACCACCACGCACTCATTTACGCAGGTAACGGCAAAACGGAGCGGGACCCGCAGCATTTTGGGATCTAGGGTCCTGTCAAAGCTCAGTTTCACGGCCTTGGCATTGAAGGGCGTCCCGTCGCTGAACTTCACTCCTTTTCGCAGGTGGAGGGTCCAGTTCAGGCCGTCCGGCGACACCTCATATTTGGTGACCAAACGGGGTTCGAGTTTGCCCTCAGGGGTTTGGTACAAATAGGTGTCGTAGAGCAGGGCGCACATGTTCTGGATAAGGGTCGTTGTCTGCTCCTGCGGGTTCAAGGTATCCGCGTCAATGCCGATACCTATGGTTAACTGCTTGATCTGACCCCGGGCATCCATGGGCGAGTAAACGCCCCAAAGTGCCACCATCACAGTCAGCGCCACTACGATTGCAAATCTCTTTGTCACTCTCTGCATCACATTCCTCCTCGTTTCAGTTTAGAAGCACATTCGCCATCTCCCGCTCTGGTTGCGCATGCTTCTTACAGCCCGACTGTCTATTGCGGGCTGGACTATAAAAAACTCCCTGTTCTTTGTCAACGATGGACTGCGTTGTCGTACGTTGTTGAGGAGATCGTACTTGACCTACGTGAGAATATCGAGCAGAATCCGGCCGTTGACGTCCGGCATGTCTTTGAAAAGCGGCCGATGAAAATGCAAGAGAAAGCAAACAGCGGGAATGGGGTTTTTCACAACATCCAAGAGGAGGAGGGAGCGATGAAAAGGCATTGGGTTAAGAAGGTATTGGTTCTCGCTTTTGTGGTAGCGGTAGGTTTTGTTTGTGCACAGGCCTATGCGCAGGACAAAGTGATCAGCCTCAACTATGCGCACTTCATGCCTGCGCCAACCATGCAGGCTCAACTCTCCGACCAATGGTGCAAAGAAGTTGAAAAGGTGACCAATGGGAAGGTCAAAGTGACTTTCTACCCCGGTGGAACCCTGTCAACCGCCCCTCAGATTTATGACGGGATCGTCAAGGGAATCGCGGACGTCGGCTTTTCGATTTTCAGTTACACCCGCGGAAGATTCCCGCTCACGGAGGTCGTTGATCTGCCCCTTGGATACAAAAGCGGTTACGTGGCCACGAAACTCATCAATGAGTACTTCAAGAAGTTTAATCCAAAAGAAATGGATGACGCAAAGGTTATGTACCTCCACGCTCACGGTCCCGGCATTCTGGTCACTAAGACTCCGGTAGAAAAACTCGATGACCTAAAGGGAATGAAGATCCGGTCCACAGGGCTCAGCGGAAAGATCGCAGCGGCGCTCGGCGGAGCACCCGTGGGCATGCCGATCACCGAAGCCTATGACGCCTTGAACAGAGGGGTGGCCGAGGGGATCCTGACTCCGGTGGAGGCTTTGAAGCAGTGGAAGCTCGCGGAAGTCACCAAGTGCGTTACGGAGAACTACGGTTCCGCCTACTCGGTGGGATTCTTCATCGTCATGAACAAGGACAAGTGGAACTCCCTCCCCTCGGACATCCAGAAGGCGATCGAAAAGGTCAACGAGCAGTGGATTGAAAAAACCGGGAAAGCCTGGGATGAGATTGACAAGGAGGGTAAGGAGTTTGCTCTCGGCAAGGGCATGAAATTCATCCCCCTGTCCAAGCAAGAGGAAGTGCGGTGGAACGAAAGGGTTAAGCCGATTCTCGATGACTATGTGAAAGACATGAAGGCCAAGAACCTGCCCGGCGAGGAAGCACTGAAATTCGCCCAGGATTACCTCAAGGCAAACCAGAAGTGATCCATGACGAAGGGGTAAAGGCGCGGCGCCTTTACCCCTCGTTGACTTCGCCCCCTGAAGCTCTAGAGCTTGGGCAAATACCGGTCGATCTCGAACTGGCTCACGTGGGTCCGGTAGGCGTCCCACTCGATTTTCTTGTTTTCGATGAACTTGTTGAAGATGTGGTCTCCCAGGACCTCCCGGACCAGCTTGCTCTTCTCGGCTTCCAGGATGGCGGCGTAGAGATTCCCGGGCAGATCCGTGATGCCGTGAGCCCTGCGCTCGGCCGGATTCATTTCGTAGATGTCCTCTTCAATCGGATCCTGCAGCTCCATCTTCTTCTCGATGCCGTCCATGCCCGCGCCCAGCATCACGGAAAAAGCGAGATAAGGATTGCAGGCCGGATCCGGGGAGCGGAACTCGATCCTGGTGGCGGTCTCCTTCCCGGGCTTGTACATGGGAACGCGGATCATGGCGGAGCGGTTCCTGCGAGCCCATGAGACATAGACCGGGGCTTCATACCCCGGCACCAGTCGCTTGTAAGAGTTCACCCACTGATTCGTCACGGCCGCAATCTCCGGGGCATGGCGCATGAGCCCGGCAATGTAGTGCTTGGCAATCTCGGAGAGGTGATACTTGTCCGCCACGTCGTGAAAGGCGTTCTTCGAGCCCTTGAAAAGAGACTGATGAACATGCATGCCGCTTCCGTTGATGCCGAAGACAGGTTTAGGCATAAACGTCGCATAAACCCCGTGCTGCCGGGCGATTTCCTTGACCACCAGCCGGTAGGTCATGGTCTTGTCCGCCATGCGCAGCCCCTCGTCATAGCGGAGATCAATCTCGTGCTGGCTGGGCGCCACCTCGTGGTGGCTGTACTCTACGTCAATCCCCATGGACTGGAGTGTGAAAATCGTGTCCCTCCTGAGGTCGCTCCCCATGTCCAGGGGTCTAGCATCAAAGTAGCCGCCTGCATCCAGGACCTCTGTGCTTTTGTTGTCTTTGAAGTAGAAGAACTCGAGCTCCGGACCGGTGTAGAAGGTGTACCCCTTGTCCGCGACCTTCTTGAGAAGCCTCTTGAAAACATACCGAGGGTCTCCCTCATAGGGAGTTCCATCCGGGTTGAGGATGTCACAGAACATTCGGGCCACAGGCCGCTCCACACCACGCCAAGGCACGAGTTGAAAGGTCGTGGGATCCGGTTTTGCGATCATGTCGCTCTCCTGAATCCTTGCAAACCCCTCGATGGAGGACCCGTCAAATCCCATGCCCTCGGTCATCCCTTCTTCCAGCTCCGAGGGAGTAACCGCGAAGCTCTTTAGGAACCCAAGCACATCCGGAAACCAGAACTGGATGAAGCTCACATTCAATTCCTTGACGGCACGCTTCACGTCTTCGGCGCTCTGACAACTCATCTTCTTTATATTCGCCAGCACATGGCTTTCCATACTCCTATTCCTCCTACCCTCGTGGATGTGACCTTTAACCTCTATTTTCTGACAGGTCATAATACACCAAACTCCATCCAAGGCCATCTTTTTCTTGCAATCCATTAGCCTCGGCAGATGCGAAACGAGGTATTCCAATCCCTCGACGTCTATGCTAGAATATCGGGCTATTAAGAAGGGTGTTCAGTCTCCGGGGTCTCTGCCTGGAAAAGGGGGGTAGAGCGACCAGTCTGTGTTCAGGATTCTCCACATACACACGCTGCCCGTCATCAGTGGTTCGGGGATTAATACCTTCCTGACGATGCGAGGCATGCAGGGAAATCGCTTTGAATCGGTACTCGCCTGCGCGCCCGGAGGAGCGCTGATCGAACTGGTTCAACGTTACGGAATGGAAGTGAAGACCTTCCCCAGTCTGGTACAACCCCTCCACCCCATGATGGATCTCAAAGCAATCCTCGACCTGACAGGTCACCTCAAGAGGAAACCCTATCACGTCGTCCACACTCACAACTCCAAAGCAGGGTTCATCGGCCGCCTCTCTGCAAAGCTTGCCCGAGTCCCGGTGATCGTCCACACGGTTCATGGCTTTGCTTTCCACCAGCAAGAACCTCCCTGGCGTCGGTTTCTTTTTCGGAACCTCGAACGCCTGGCCTCTCACTGGTGTGACAAAATGATTTTCATTTCCCAGCCCCTCGTGGATTGGGCTTTGGAGGAAAAAATAGGCTCCGCAGGGAAGATGGCGAGAATCTACAGCGGGATTGAGATGGACCGCTTCCATCCCGTGTCTGAGGAGGAGAAAAAAAATCTGAAGAGAAAATGGGGCCTCCATGAGCAGGATGCCGTCATCGGTATCGTGTCGAAACTGTGGGAGGGAAAGGGCCACGCTCTTCTCATCCGGGCTTTCAAGGAAATCAGGAGAGAAAAGCCGCAAGCCCGATTGGTCATCGTCGGGGAAGGTTCTCTCATGGAATCCCTCAAGGACTTGGTGACTCACCTGGAGCTTTCAGGCGCCGTGATCTTCACAGGATTTCTCGAGGATGTCCCTCAAATCCTTGCCACTTTTGACGTCGCGGTTCTCCCTTCTTATTTCGAAGGAATGGGAAGAGTGCTTCTTGAAGCCATGGCCATGGAGAAACCCGTGGTGGGAACAGCCGTAGGCGGCATCCCTGATCTGATCGAACAGGGTTTGAACGGCTACCTGGTGAGTCCCGGAAGCGAAAAAGAATTGGCAGCTTCCGTTTTAAAGATCCTCAACGACAAGGCCCTTGCCCTCAAGATGGGGCAAGCAGGACGAATGAAAATGACAGACCGCTTCAGTGCGGAGTCGATGGTTCAATCCATAGAAAAGGTGTACAGTGGACTTCTTAAAAAGAAAGGGGTCTGTCTTGATTCTTAGAATCTTCTGGCAAACTCTTCTTGCCCTGTTGCTCGCTGCCCTGCTCCATCCTGCCACCCGGTCCCTCTTTTTCAATTCAGGGCTGAGGTGGCACTTCATCCTTCTCTTTTCAGTTCTGGCCGCCTGTTTTCTGACCCCTCTCTGCCGTGTTCTTGCCCTCAAGCTTAAGATCCTTGACCGGCCGGACTGGCGCAAAATCCATGATCAGCCGACCCCGCTTCTCGGTGGGGTGGCGGTCTTCATTGCCTTTTCAGTCGCCCTTTTCCTGAATAACGTCTTTCTGCCTGGAATGAAAAGCCTGCTTCTCGGAGCAACCTTGATTTTTGTCATGGGTCTCATCGACGACGTCAAGCCCATTCCCGCTCTGCTGAAATTCATCCTTCAAGTCGGTATCTCTCTTCTCGTTATTTTCATGGGCGACATTCACCTCACTTTTTTCCACCATTCGACCTGGGCGCCTTTCGTCAACGTCCCTCTTACTGTTCTCTGGATGGTGGGGTTGACCAATGCGATGAATTTCTTTGACGGCATTGACGGCCTTGCCTCCGCCATGTCCATTATTTGCGCGCTTTTCGTGGGCCTATTGGCCTTCAACACGGAGCAGCCGGCCTTGGGCTGGTTTGCCGTGGCCGTCGTCGGGGCCTGCGTCGGGTTCCTTCCCTACAACTTCCGTCTAGGGAAATCGGCCTTGCTTTTCCTCGGTGATGCAGGGAGCACTTTCCTCGGCTTCACGCTCTCCGGGCTGGCGGTCCTGGGGCAATGGTCCGTGACCAGCCACTTCGTGTCTCTTGCTGCTCCTGTTCTCATCTTCGGCGTCCTCATCTTTGATATGGTTTATGTCAATCTCTCGCGGATCAAGAACCGCCAAGCAAGGAGTTTCACTGAACTGCTCACCTGCGTGAACAAGGATCATCTGCATCACCGGCTCCTTTTTCTCGGCTTTGCAAGAAAAGAAGTGGTTTTCATCATCTCCACCATCTCCGTCTGCCTGGGCATGAGCGCGTTCATCATCATGGATCAGAAGTTTGTCGAGGGTCTCCTTGGACTGCTCCAGGCGGTTCTGATTCTGGGCCTGGTCGTGGCCTTAATGCTCAAGGGAAGAGAGCGTATCCCCGAGGAAGGGGACAGACGAAGAACGTTGAGACGCCGTGAGGACCGCATGCGAGCAGGGGACTTCAAAGATACATTTTCAGGATAAGCGTTTGAAGACAATGAGCCGCCGGTGATGGGAAGAATGGGGGATCGTGTAGGATAGATCCTGGCTGAGCTTGTACCTCGCCCCAAAGACCTCCAAGGCTTCCTGCAGCTCTTCTGCACAGCCAGGCCCCTTCATGAAAATAGCCCTGCCACCCGGCGCAAGGCACTTCATGACTCGGTCCAGGGTCTTGGGGATGGATTCCAGGGCCCGCGTGACGACGCCGCTCACGCTCTTGCTGAAAGAAGGATAAATCTTGCCTTCATAGATCTCGATGCCTTTAAGCCCAAGGGTTTGTACCACTTCGTGCAGAAAGGTTATTCTTTTGTGCCTGCCTTCCGCAAGGACCATGTCTGTTTTCGGACAGGCAATTTTAAGGAGAATACCGGGCAGCCCTGCGCCTGTGCCGATGTCGAGGAGCGGGGAGGGAAGGTCCCATTCCAGCAATTTCGCAACCAGAACACAGTCGATGTAGTGTTTCTGAACCATGTTGTCGAACTGATAAATGCGAGTGAGATCGTACTCCGCATTTCTCTTTCGCAAAAGGCTGTGATATTGCCATACTTGCTGGACCTGCTTCTCGCTCAGAGGCAACCGGCTTCGCTCAAACCATTCTCTGAGGGAAGGCAGACCGGGGGCAAGTTTCTGAGTTATCTTTCTCTGGAACCTTCTCTCGATTGTTTTAGCAGGAGGACGCATTGCAGCTTAAAACCGTAACCTCAAATATGTTCGCCAGACTTGGAGAAGTCGAACACTGTGCTGGAGGTAACATGAACCGCAGAATATCGAATAACGAATGATGAATGTCGAAGGAAACCCTGATACTCTTCAAACTTCGTCATTCGGAATTCGGCGTTCGGTATTCGATATTCGGTTCATAGGTCGCCTGTGGAAAAACTCCAGATTCTTTACGCAGACAATCATCTGATAGCCGTGCACAAGCCTGGGGGAACCCTTGTGCAGGGTGATATCTCCCACGAGATTTCCCTCCTGGACATGGTCAAAGACTATATCAAAAAGGAGCACAACAAGCCAGGGAAGGTGTTTCTAGGCCTTGTGCACCGATTGGATCGGCCGGTATCGGGCGTTGTTGTCTTTGCCAGGACATCCAAAAGCGCTTCACGGCTCTCCGTACAGTGGCGGCAAAGAAGCATCACCAAGATCTACTGGGCTCTGGTTCACGGGAAGATGCCTCGGCCTTCCGGGAGGCTGATTTCCTATCTTAAAAAAAGACGCCAAAAGGTCTCCCTTACAGACGAAACACACAAAAGGGCTCAGGAGGCTGCCCTGAGTTACAGGACACTTTTTGTAAAGGGGGAGGTATCGCTTCTTGAGGTCAATCTGCAGACTGGGAGAAAACATCAAATCCGTGCACAACTGGCCGCTGAGGGATGCCCGATCGTAGGCGACCTGAAATATGGAGCGCCTCATCGCCGTGATGACGGAACCATTTGCCTGTTGGCAAAGTCATTGACTTTCCTGCACCCCACCCGGCCCGAAACAATTCACATCGAGGCTCCCACGCCGGAGTGGGCTTTGTGAGTATGCTCCGAGAAGCTTGGTCCACTCACGGACAAGCCCGCTGTTCACGGGCTTGTCCGTGCCACCAAGAATTGCTTGTTGTCCGTGGTCAGAAGGAAGTGACGAGTAACAAGTGACAAGTAACGAGTAAGAGGCTTGATCTTGTTTTTCTCTTCTCTTGTCACTTGTTACTTGTTACTTGTCACTCCTTCATTTTTAGGCATTTCTCTTGAAATACTCTTTCACATCCGCCAGCGAGGTCTTCTCCCGCCGACCCAGGAATTTCATTTTCATTTTCTTGATCCTCTTGAGGGATTGCGCGACCCTTTCCTTTGTGATCGATCCTTCTGTGAGCGCACGCTGCATGCGATCCAGACTCTCCCGCACGTGCCCCTGATCCTTGCAGATGAGAAGGATATCTGCCCCGGCCTGAAAGGATGTGAGCGCTCCTTCAGCCACGCTCCAATCTTCGGCAATCGCACCCATCTCCAGGTCATCTGTGATCGTCAAGCCCCGAAAGCCCATTCTCTCCCTCAGCACCTTGGTCAACACCATGGGCGACAAGGTTGCAGGCTTTTCAGGGTCGAGGGCTGGGTATATGGCGTGGGAGGTCATGATTCCGCAGACGCCCTCCTCGATGGCGGCCGCAAAGGGAGGGAAATTGACTCTCTCCAGTTCTTCCAGGCCAATGTTGATTTTAGGCAGGTGAAAATGGGGATCCACATCTGCGCGGCCCAGGCCAGGGAAGTGCTTGGCCACAGCCATGATCCCGTTCTTCTGAAGGTGCTTGACGACGGTTCTTCCGAGGAAGGCGACAAGCTCCGGGTCTTCACCAAAACTTCGCCCTGCAAGGTGTTTCTCTATCTCTCCTCTTTGAACGTCGACCACAGGGGCAAGGTTCATGTTGAGCCCCACCATGCCCATTTCTCTGGACGTCACCGTTGCGAACTCGATGGCCTTTTTGACCGGCGCTTCGTCCATTCCAACGGCGGCATTTCCGGGGAAGCTCCTGAACGGCTCCTTGAGTCTCGCAACCCTGCCCCCTTCCTGATCCACCGCGAGAAAAAGAGGGGGATCTTGCCTCTCAGATGCTGCGGCCTGAAGATCCCGGCACAGTGCGGCCAGTTGCAGAGGGTCTTCGATGTTCCTTGAAAACAAAATGATCCCCCCGACGTGGCCTTCACGAATCAGATGCTCCGTAGCTTCATCCAGGTGCGGACCCGGCATCCCGATCATGAAGAGCTTCCCGATCGATCTCTCTGCATCAGAACGTTTCAAT
>Ga0209450_10001468_pt1 | contig 11816 bp, 11 predicted proteins | sample FrelakmetLWP11LW_FD_187149 | JGI IMG/M metagenome (GOLD analysis project Ga0209450, IMG submission 187149) | Freshwater lake sediment microbial communities from the University of Notre Dame, USA, for methane emissions studies - LWP11 LW (SPAdes)... | ecosystem: Environmental > Aquatic >... | reverse complement strand
TGAAAACCCTCTGCCACTTAGCTGGGATAGCCGTATCTCGGATCTCCAGAAGGAGGGAGGGACTATATGGATCATAATATTTTTTCTGCCATTAAACATGGTTGGCAAAAGACGATTGTCTTGAAGAGCCAAAACGAGTTCGATCGAATTATCGCTTGCCGCAAGGGCGTCCAGGAGGCCGGTGAGTACCCTTCCAATGCCGGTCAGACGACCGCAAGTGAATTCGCGGGCATCAACTAAAATCCTTTTTTCTTTTTGGGTCATTGCGATGCGCTAGCCTGAGGCTTCCTCAAAGACCTCTACCATTTTTCTTATGTGGTTCTCTAGACCGAACATCTCAGATCGCTCTCTGGACGATTGCCCTAACATTTCTCGGAGCGCGGCATCCCCGAGGAGACGCAAGCAGGCACTTCCAAGTTCACTTGCGTTGGCATGGGTTACCAGAAGCCCATCTTTGCCATGACGTACAATTTCCGGAACACCACCGCTTCTCATAGCAACAACAGGAACCCCTACAGCCATAGACTCAACAAGAACTCGTCCAAAAGGTTCATTCATAGAAGGCAAAAGCAAAATCGAGGCTGCCCTGTACCACGGCCGGATGTCGTCTGCGGCGCCGATCCAATGAATGCGACTGGAGAACGGTGAACTGTGCGATTTTCTTTGAAGAGATGCCCACCATTGAGATTCCCGTGGATCCTGGGCACCAACGCAGACGAGATGCGCATTGGGATCGGATGACGCGATGTGTTCAAAGGCAGCGAGAGCCAAGTCATGGCGTTTCCATCTGGAAATCCTGGAAACCATCAAAATCACCTTCCAATCTTCCTGAACAAGGTCAGGTTTTTTAATTCCTTTCTCCCTTAGCCATTCGAGATTCACCCCATTATGAATCACTTTGACCTTTCGGGATAACTCCTTCTTGAAGCGCAGCGCTGTTGCCTTGCTATTAGCAATGATGATGTGGCTCAACCTGGTAATGGTAGGATCGAGATAGTTATCCCGTTCAGTCATTCTACAGTGCCATATGACGGGCACGTTCATCATTCGCCCAGCAACGCCTCCATAAAAAGCGGCCCTCGAACCATTAGCGTAGATGAACCGGGCTTTTTCTCTTTTACACAGCTGGGCATAGGACCTTACGCCTTTGATTATGGCAAATATGTTCCATGGTCTGAGGGAAGGAAGGCATATGACACTGAGGGCAATCTGTTCTGCCTCGATTCGGGTTGCCACATGACCCCGCGCCGGGACCACGGCTAACGGCTTCCAAGGAGGGGGGAGATGAGAGAGGAGTTCAATGAACGAATGCTCTCCACCTCCAAGAAGATCAGCGTGATTAGAAATAGCCAGAAATATGTTAGTCAAAAAATGACTCCCTCACACGGCCCCAATCCGTTGCTAAGTCCATGACAAGCTTCACCAGAGGAAGCAAGAAAAACGTGGTCAGCGGGGCCTTGCTCAGCTTCCACGGCCCAAAGTAGCGGACAAACTGAAGTATAGCATAAGCCAGAAGCGCCAGGACTAGCAGCGCGGTAAAGAATCCCGGGGAAAAAACGCCAACGAGGACGACTAGTATGAATTTACAGGTGATGGACCTTCTTAGAATAGAGCCCAGGTTGGTTTCTTCAATTCTGCGCAGTTTGACCAACCGCATTTCAGCCCGCCCCCTCCTCACGAACCAACGCCAGATTTTCTTTAAAGAGCCACGGGGCTCATGGAAAACGAGTGCATTGGGCACGAAAAGGCAACGTCCATAGAGGCAAGCCTGCTTTGCGAGGAGATAGTCCTCTGAACCTAAAGTCAGGTTCTCATCAAATCCTCCAACTTTTTCAATGACCCATTTGCGGTAGGCACAATTGAGAGTGGAGATCTCTGTCGTCTCGCCTATTTCTCCTTTTGCCTCCACGACCCTTCTGATTCCGCCCCCAGGAAACCCCAGAATAGACTCTGCCCAACCAAAGCTGTTGGTGCCAAAAGGTACCGTTACACCACCTTGAACCCCCACAACGGTGTCATCTTGAAATGGCTCCACCAGCGTATCAAACCAATTCTCAGTAATTAAGCAGTCGTCGTCCAGAAAAAGAATGATTTCTCCTGAAGCTTGAGTTACGGCGAGGTTTCTGGCATAAGGGATTCCGCGATTCAAAACAGGATGGGAAATATACTTCACGCCGTCAATAGGTGCAGGTTTATGTGTTTCTTCGACTACAACTATTTCCTTGGGGAGACTTGGTGCGGTTTTGTTCAGGGAGTGAACCAGAGATGCCAAATCATCATGCCGATCGCGGGAGCAAATAAGAATGGAGATCAACTCGGTTTTGTTCGGCTTGTGTTCCAAATGGGCTTAGACCTCTATCTTAGAACTATCTTACTGCGTGTTGTGTCTTGGTCTCCTCTGAAGCAGACGCAACCGCTTGTAAATAGTAATCTCTTCAGGATCCGGTCTGCAGATATCGCACCTGCAGCCTGGGAGACTAAGAACACCTTGATTCAGTGTGGTCATTTTCGCTCTCAGCTCAGAGTATCTCTTAGAGCACCAGATTTGTTCAAAAGATTCCTTATTGAGGTTTCCCAAAGTCAACTGACAATCGCAACAAGGCACCACATCGCCAGTTGCAAGAATCCAGCAGAACGTCCAGCCCTTGTAACACGGTGTAGATCGCTTCATGCCGGATTTGTTCCAGAAAAGGATCCTTTGCTGATTTTGCTCTAAATCAGCACACATGGTCGTCAGATCGGTAGAAGAAATATCATGAGTGTTTTCAACGGATGCGATGACATCCTGAAGTTTTCTAAGCTGAACATCATCCAGAAAAAGCCCTCGCATCTTTTCGTGGCCAAAGATGGCCGGCTTGAAGTGCACGAAGTCGACCTGGTACTCTTCTCCCATATCGAGCATTCTAGGTATTTCTTCAAAGTTGTTTCTGAAGATGACAAACAATATCGAGACAACCGAGCGCGATTTCGATTTCTTCCTCAAATCGTGAATGAGGGTTAGGATATTCTTGAGCTTTTCGAAAGCCGCGGGACTTTGGTTGGGATGCACTTCAACATAGGTCTCCGGAGAAGCCGCGATGAGGCTGAACCTGAGGTTAACGTTTCTTTTGAGAAGTTCAGCGATTTGGCTTTCTTTAATCAATGTCCCGTTAGTGACAATGGTCACATCTTTCCTGTGGTCAGTCAAAGTCCGGACAAAATTCATCAGATAAGGGTGAAGGAATGGTTCCCCACCTCCCGTGATCGTCACAAGTGGAACTTTGAGGGCTACAACTGAATGTGCGAGGTTGTCCAGGATCTCTTCCTTAAGAAACCCCTTCTGGTTTACTTGATCTTTTTTCTCTACCAGAGGGCTGTACGTGGGACACATCAGACAATTCAGATTACAATGGTCAGTCAGGTTGACGTAGACTTGATAGGGACCTTGGAAAACTCTATCACAGCATATGCCTGACAAAATCATGGCTTTGCTTATTGTTTTGGCGATCAGATTCTTGTTCATACGTTGTTGTCCCGCCACAAATTCGTTTTCTTCATCGAGAAGAACCTCGGGTGGATTCTCTTAATCCTAAAGCCCAGAACACCAACCGAAAAGCGCTTAGCGTTTTTCGGAAATATTCTTTCCATTTTTTGGTCAAGGGAAAGTATTTTATCTGAATGCCGAGTATCCTTGCGATTGTGTTGAAAATGATAAGGCCCCTGATGGCGAAAGAGATGAAGAACCCGTGGTGCTTTTTAAAATAATGATAATAGCTTTCATAATAAACCGTCTGCCTGACATCAGTCTGGATGCTACTCCTCCCATGGTAATGGAGGACCTTAAGATGTGGCAATAGGACGATCTTTTGCTGTGGAATTTGGCTAACCCTCTTGCAGAAATCAACTTCTTCAAAATACATGAAAAACCGTGAGTCCAGTCCACCCAGAGATCGGTAAAGATGACTTCGCACCGCAAAGGCGGCTCCGGTGATGCACTCGACGTATTGGAAGTCCGCCGTGTCGGGGATAGATCCGGCACTGTCCCTTTTCGCTTTGATCGCATTGAAGAGAAAGAGCTCAGACAAGGCGGACTTCATGGTTGGAAAATGTCTCACATTGACAAGGCTTCTTCCGTCAGTGGCAACCAGGTTAGGCCCCACAATGGCGACGTCCCCGAAGCGAGAAAAAGTGTCCAGGATCCCCTGGATCGCCCCAGGCGTGAGAATCAGATCCGGGTTAAGGAGCAGAAAACAATCCGCCTTGGAGAGAATGAAATTCTGATTCTGTGCATAAGCGAAGCCCTTGTTGTCTTGGTTCACGTTGATGATGGCTTGGGGAAAGATCTGGTAAATCCTTTTCGGATCGAATGCCGTGGAACCGTTGTCAACAATAAGGACTTCAACGTTTAACCCTTGGGAATGCTTCTTGAGAGAATCAAGGCACCGGATCAGGTATTCAAGGGAATTGAAGTTAACAACTGACACAGATATGTCGGGTTTCTTATCAAGCATGCCTACCCCAACGCTTGCTGGACTGTTGTTTTCATTTTCTCCGACTGCGCCTTTGAGTGCTGGAGAAACGTTTTGAGTCTCGATGACTTCCAAACGGATCATGCCCCACATGAGTACAAAACCGGGTGCCGATCTGCGCAACGGCCTGCATTCCCTAGCGACCCGTGCTAGCCCGCTTCACAAGAGATGTTGCATTTTGCATCACCGCAATCACCAGACTCCATACAGCGCGCCGCTGGAAGGGATAGACCCTCAGGGAAGAGCGAAGCCTTAGCAGCGCTTCGCTCCACTGGCGCTTTTCCATATGCCTCCAGGCAAACCAATTGTGCATGTCGGCAACGGCTTTTCTGGAGGCTCGACCATGTTTTCGTATCTTCTCAGGATGTAAAGAAGCGATTTTGTCGAGGATGATGTATTTGTCTCGATCCATCCGCTGACGGTTTTGCCCTAACCCGCCGCGGTGCCAGGTGTACGTTGCGAGGATCTCGGTTGAATAGATGGCAGGGGAAAGGGCGGCAAGACGGAGTACCAAATCAAAATCCTCAAGTCCCGAAAACCGGGTGTCAAAGTGGCCGGCGACATCAAGGAGGTCCCTTCGTACCAGCAAGGACACCGGAGGAATGAAGTTCGAGGGGATGAGCGCTTCAAAGAGACGCGCACTCTCCAAGGCCAATTTCTCCCTGTAGCGGTACTGCTCTGAAAATTTCTTTGACTCTCCCGTGTTTTCGTCAAGAAAAACGCAATCGCAATAGGTCCATCCGCATTCAGGATGACGCTCTAGTAGCGCTATCTGTCTTGTCAGTTTGTTGGGATGATAGAAATCATCAGGATCAAGAAATCCTAGGAATGCCCCCCGAGCTTTACCAATCCCATTATTCCTCGCAGCGGAAACGCCAGCGTTTTCCTGCCTGATGGAAAGGACATAGGGGGCGTACGCGTTAAGGAGTTCAGGTGTATTATCAGTTGACCCATCATCGACTACTATGACCTCAGGCCTAACAGCATTCTGCTTCAATAGAGAATCCAGGGCGCGGGGCAAGTACCGTGCATAATTGTATGTTGGTACAATGACGCTGACAATTGGTTGTTCCATTCGGAAAAAACTTTCTTTCGATAATTCTTACCTTTGCCGACCGCTGAGGCTTAGACGACCTGCGGCTGTCGGCACTGCGCTTAAAGCTAGCTAGACTCGATTCGCCTCACAAAGGCGAACATTCGATATCCAGGGCTCAAGTCTGCCATTCGCAGCAGCGGACGCATCAATCGAATAATGAGGCACACGATATTGGTGATCGTTTTGTGACCATGAAAATCCCATGGTTTTGGGGCCATGAAATCTCCCACCGCAGCAATATATGGACCAATGCAGCGAGCGCCCTCCAATCTTTCGAACCAGTAATGCAGAGTCGTCCAGTTGCCTTCCTTGACAATCCACACACACGGGAGTCGATGAAGAATTTCTTCTGTTTCCGACAATTTCGGCAGCCCGTAAACGCGGTGCTCCGCAAGCCATGGCTGTATCATCGATCTTTTTCGAAGCCAGTATCGGTAAAGTCTCTCGTCCGAATCGACTGCGCAGGCGCCATTTGGGAATGCAAGGAAAAGACAGTCGCGGCTGACTCTCAGGCATTCAGAAATAGCAACAGGCCGTTGATCGGAGGGGATATGTTCCAACACATCAACGCATACGACGTAGTCGAAGCTGCGGTCTCTGAAGGGAAGAGCCGCAGCCGTTCCCTTCACGGGGATTAGATTTCTTTCTATGGGGCGGGTCACCCCGCTGAAATCGGTAAAGTCGATATCACAGCCTATGACTTTCTCCGCCCAGAAGGCCGCCATGCCCCTAGAACCGCATCCGACTTCCAGCACCTGGGCCCCTTTTTCCCTTTGAAGCACTTGAAGGATAGGGATATACCGAAGAAGCCGATTCAGATTACTCATCGGGGTCCTTCCGGGGTGCCTAAAAGGGGACGCAGTCTGAAGATGGCACGAAACAGTGCGAGGAAGAAGAGCGAATAAACGGTTTTTTGTAAAGGAGCAGCCCCGATGGACTTCATAAACATTTTGATCGCCATCCTTTCTTTTCGGGTTTTGAGCATTTCAGTACCGAGATAGTTCAGGATGTCCGCTTCTGCGCATCGGCCTGGGAATCCAATTCTTTTCGTTTCCTCAGGAAAGAGCTTTTTGGTTTTTTCCACCACTCTTATCCTTCCCATGAAGAAGCGGCATCTGTCGGCAGTTACGCTATCTACCTGGGAGTCTATAACAACAAGAGGCGTATAGATAAGGCGTGCCTCATACAACCTGGCTAGCCTAAAAAAGAAATCCATATCTTCGAAAGATTCCAGATCTTCGTCGAAGCCACCAACCTGCTCAAAGCACTCCCTTCTCATCATAACGGTATCAGTATTTACGAAATAGTGCATAAGGAGTAACTCAAACACATCCGGTTTCTCCATGAGTCTTGTCTTGAGTCTTTTTAAGGTCTTGTTTTTTGATTTAGCATAAGTGTAGTAGCAATCAGAGTAAACCCATCCCAGGTTGTAGTTCTCTTCAAGTAGAACGATCTTTTCCTCAATGTTTTTGGGGAGAAAGTAATCATCGGAATCCAAGAAGTGGATGTATTTGCCAAGTGAGGCTGAAAAACCAATGTTTCGTGCAGCCGCAGGGCCTCTATGCGCCTGATACACGTATCTGAACCTTGTCTCACTCAGAGAATTCAAGGTATTCCTCGTACTGTCAGTGGAGCCGTCATCAACGACGACGACTTCCAAGTTCTCAAAGGTCTGATCAAGAACACTGCGAACAGCGCGGAGAACAATTTGCGCTCTATTGTAAGTGGGGATAATAACACTCACCGAAGGCCTAGCATCCATAAGGCTCCTGAAATCCGTTTAACCAGGAAAACGAAAACAATAAACCTTCTGTAACGGATCAAAACTTCTTAAGTTCCATAACTTCGCTCTGAGCATAAGTAAGTAGACGACGAGCCAATCCAAGTACACGTCTTTCAAGTAATGTGCGAGGTGAACAAGAGATCATCTTAGCGAGTTTAGTTATTGCACTGAATCGACCTGTTTTCTTCCAGGCCACGAAAATTTCCACATAGCTGCGTTCCCTGATGATCTCTCCTATTTTAACTTTTTCTTCTCTATCTGTGAGGCCAAGTGATTGGCCGTGTTTCTTTACTATCTGAATGGATTCATCATAAAACTTCGTCAATTGCGTCTTGAATTTAGTACCCTGATGCACCCTGTATTTGGCAAGGCCATTTGGAAGAATTCTTGGGTTGATCCCGGATAACCCCACCCGGAGGAAAAACTCTCGGTCAAAACAGAAATTGAGACGCTCATCAAATCCGCCGACCCTCTGAAAAAGCTCTCGGTTCCAGAAAGCTGCTGGCTGTGCAAAAGCCAATGCCAAGGGACCAAGGAAGTAGTTCATGCTTTCGGGCCAGGTTGCTACGCACATTTCTTCCTGGCCGCGGTCTTCATAGAACGTGCAAGAACCAGCAACTAACTCTGTACGATCTTCAAGGGAAAAAACTGGTGCAATCGTATTCAGCGCTCCAGGCTGATACACGTCATCACTATTCAGGTAAGCATACACTTGGCCTCTTGCGTGGGCAAAACCCTTATTGATGGCATGGCTTTGCCCTTTGTCCGGTTCGCTTACCCAGAAGGCGAGCCATTGGGCGTATTTTTTGATAATTTCCACGGAGTCATCCGAAGAACCGCCGTCCACAATGATGTACTCCAGATCAGGATAGCCCTGAAGAAGAACTGATCTGATTGTCTCTTCAATGAATTGGTCCTGATTTAGACTTGGAGTGACAATGCTGATCTTGGGCCAGGGAGATCCGTCCGGCATCTTCTCTGTCAATTGAGGTGATTCCTCAGTCCAAGGCCAGCCCCGTTTGTCAGGGGGCGGAGATGGAAGTTTGCTTAGCGTTGGGCAGCGCATCGATTCCTTCTTCACTTGCGATTTAATTTGTCAGGAGCCATCGCCAAGGCGATCCTTTTCGTAACCTGAGGCTTGCTTCTTGCGGCCTTTTGGTCGCGATCAAATTGACATAAGGATAACTTTCACGAAGCGGGTCATAAATGAGCTCCATTCTCCGAAAATCGTAAACGAACATACGGTACCCAAGATGCTCGAGCATGTGGTATAGCTCTTCGCACGAGGAGCCAGCAGAAGCTGCGGCTGCGTCAGTGAATTCGACCTGCAACAAGGGAGCGTCCTCTCTGCTAAAGGTTTCTTTTCCACCGGAGAGGATGTGAATTTCCCATCCTTCAACGTCGATCTTCATCATCGCGACCCTGCCAACAAGTTGGTGGAGGCGAGCAAACTGGTCCCAAGTCACACATTGGATGAATTCTCTGGTAAAGGACTTCCCTGCAATGGGGCGGGCAATAGAATTCCAGGCGTCGAATCCATCCTCTGATGTGTAGAACGGAAATTCACCGGTTTCATCGGAAAGAGCCAACCGGAAACATTGAACATTGTGAAGGTTGTTGAGTTTCGTATTCTCACGAAGTCTCTGAAACGTCTTTCCGGAAGGTTCAAACGCATACACTTCCCCTGAATCTCCTACCCATTTCGCTGCGATGAGAGAGAAAAGGCCAATGTTGGCACCTACGTCAACAAATACATCCCCCGGTCTTAGAAATGCACTTACGAAGTGGCGCTCTCCTTTTTCAAACTCATCGCAATAGATGAGGCGAGCCAGTTCGCTGTCAAAATGGAGACTCATTCTAAGACCATGTTCAATTCTTGTTTCCACGTATTCTCGCTTACCGTTGCGGTTGTTCCACCGAATTCGTCGCCTTTTCTTGGCACGTTCCGTCCATTCCCCCTGAATCCGTTCGAGCAAAGTCCCTCTTTGGATGTGATTTATGAGCCTAGCGATTCTGCCCATCATCAGCTCCCAACGCTAGGGGCGCGGACAAAAATCCCGTCGATCTGCAGAATCGTTTGATTGGCCCCTTTTAACGGATTCAAGAGATGCTTCAAGTGGAACCCTTCTCTCACAAGAGCTTGATAGACGGAATCAAAGGTGGATGAACCCCGGTATAGGTCCTGCAGACTCAGTTCGCTCATAACTGCAGCGCAATATTTGAGGGTCTTTTCGGCTCCCTGAAGAACTTTATCCTCGTATCCTTGCACATCCATTATCAGCATATCCACCTCGGCTGCCCCGCAGCTTTGGAGGATTTGATCGAGCGGCATGATTTGGATCTTCGCAGCACGCCCTTTGCCCAGAAAAGGGAATTCCTTAATCGCGCTGCCTTCATAAGGCATGAGAGAGCTTGCAGGTGAAAAATCATCCACAAACATCTCACTGATTTTTTCTTTGGCCCCAGCAGCAAAGTTGAAGCACTTCATGTTCGGCAGCGATGAGACATTAGCCTCGAGTTTTTGAAAGGTGCTCGGAACCGGCTCGATGAGGTAGAAGAAGAGGCCAGGAAAAGCTTCGTTGAGGCTCAAGGTAAAAATTCCATCATTAGCTCCCACATGGACAACTGAGTGAATTTCCATGTCAGAGAATAGGGGTGAGAAATCAACCCAAGCCCTTCTCGCAGAGCGGGAGAGGTTCCTCCATCCTTGTCCCGGGAAGTGTTTCGAAAGATATTCGTCAATCGCAGTCTCGGGCGCGGGTACATAGCGGGTGGCAGACAGACGGTTATGCGTCTTTATGAGAAATGTTCTATCAAGGATCGATCTTAGGATATTAGCAAGCATAAGCTTATCGGGTTATCCCTTAATGGCCTACCAAGCGTGAGCGCAACGTCTTTAGTTTCTTCAGGATACGAAACGTTTTCCTCTCCCAGACATTTGACACAGAGGCTTCTCGCACCTCTCGGAACGCCTGGAGCCCCAATTTTGATTTGGAGGCAACCAAAATAGTTCGCCTCCTTTTATGCTTTAGAGTTGTCTTAAAATCTGTGTGATTCGGTAGTGACGCAGCTCTGTAAACATAAGAGAACCCAGCTCTGTAGAGCATTTTGACCAGACATGGTTCGGAAGGAACAAAGGCGACATAGCTCAAAGCCTGATCAATTCCCTTCGATTCATCAATTAAGACTGCCGAAGGTGAGGAGTGTGGAGCAATCATCGACTCAATGATGCTGATCTTTTTAGCAAGAGAATGTAAATGACGGATGGCTAGAAATGGGTTTTCAAGGTGATAGAGGAGGCCGAAACACAGCACCAAGTCGGAAGCCCCGAGTTCAAGTACCTTGGACTCCTCAATATTCTCAACGTAAAACTTGACGCTTGGGTATCTTTTCTTGGCTTCTTCGACATTCTGAAGGCGAGCATCGAAACCCCTCACTTTCATGCCCGCCTCCGACAACCACTGTGAGAAGAATCCCACCCCGCATCCGATATCCAGCGCTGTGCCTAGACCGCATTCAGTGACGAGAAGCGGCAGTACCTCTTGGAGGAAGCTTTTTCTGCTCTCATTGATAGGTCCATAAGCATCAAAGACTATCTCATTGTTCGGCATTTTGCTCACTCCGCATGTTCGATTCTAAGATCACAAGGTAGGTTTAAGACCCCAGCCCACTGATCAAGAGGGTGGCCGTGTGGTTCTGTCTCAATAACCAACTCCGGCAGGCAATACCAATTGTCAAGCAGAGAGCCGTCTTCATAGAGGCTGACCTGCCACTGATAAACGCCGGGGCGGAGAGGCAGGCTGCGCAGTGTGTAGACAAAGTGATTCAGTCCAGGCGATAGACGGAGTTTGGTCACGGCCCACGCCCATAGGAGTTGCCCATCACGGTTCCAAAGGGCGATACCGTGTTCGGCGTTCTGAATAGGCTTATTTGCTTGAACAAGGGTCTTGAAAGCAACAGTAGCTAATGTGCTCAGAACATTTGATTTTGCTCCTCTGGGTTCGACAATCTCCCAGCTCAAAAACCGTGCAGGGCCAGATGGATCAATACCTCTGGCAGAGGAATCCAAAGTCAAGGAACTTATTGAAGCTTCATACGCACTAACGACCTCTCCTGTGTTATCATATTTCAGAACATGCCCGTCGGAGATCCAGATACAGTGGTCGCACAATCTCCGAATTGCATTCATTTGGTGGCTAACAAAGAGAACTGTTCGGCCACCTTGGGCAATATCTTGCATTTTCCCCAAACATTTTTTCTGAAAAGCGGCGTCTCCGACAGCCAGGACTTCATCAACCAAGAGGATTTCGGGTTCGAGATGAGCCGCCACGGCAAAGGCGAGGCGCATGTACATGCCGCTTGAGTACTTTTTCACTGGGGTGTCGATGAACTTTTCGAGTTCGGCAAAGGCAACAATTTCGTCAAACTT
>Ga0209450_10001465_pt1 | contig 11824 bp, 10 predicted proteins | sample FrelakmetLWP11LW_FD_187149 | JGI IMG/M metagenome (GOLD analysis project Ga0209450, IMG submission 187149) | Freshwater lake sediment microbial communities from the University of Notre Dame, USA, for methane emissions studies - LWP11 LW (SPAdes)... | ecosystem: Environmental > Aquatic >... | reverse complement strand
GAAGATCGCCAGCAGCTCGCGGTCGGAAAGAGTCTCGCCCGGCTTGACCAGCCCTGCCGCAAGCAGCACGTTCTTCTGCCGGTACAGCCGCGCGTTGGTCTCCTGCCGCTCCCGCAGCCCGACCGCGGCGACCGAGACCAGCAGCGCGCAGGCCACGCACACCGCAGCGGCGAACAGGAACGTGTAGCGGGTGGAGTCAGTTCGCGCCACGACGCTTCAGCCTTCGGTTGATGTTGGCCTTGACGATCGGGTAGTCGATCAGCGGCGCCATCACGTTCATGAACAGGATGACCAGCATCATCGACTCCGGATAGGCCGGATTGACCGTGCGCACCAGCACGACCAGCGCGCCGATCATCAGCCCATAGATCCACTTGCCGCGATCCGAAAACGGCGAGGTGACCGGGTCGGTGGCCATGAACACGGTGCCGAAGGCCCAGCCGCCGAGCACCATGTGCCACCAGAAGGGAATCGCAAGGTAGGGATGAGCGGGCGAAGCGAGCGCGTTGAACACCAGCGCCATCGCGATCGTGCCCAGCGCCACGCCGGCCATCGTCCGCCATGAACCGACCTTGGTGACGATGATGATCACCGCGCCGATCAGGCAGGCGAGCGCCGAGGTCTCGCCCATGCTGCCCGGCTCCAGTCCGACGAAGGCGTTCCACCACGAGAAGCCGAGCGTCTCGAACGGCTGCGTCGTCTGGCGCAGCTGCGCCAGGAGCGTGGCACCGGAGAAGCCGTCGACCGCCATCCCGGCCGGCACCGCCGTCCACACCTTGTCGCCGGAGATCTCGGCCGGATAGGCGAAGAACAGGAAGGCGCGCGCGGCCAGCGCCGGATTGATGAAGTTCATGCCAGTGCCGCCGAACACCTCCTTGGCGAGCACCACGCCGAAGCTGATGCCCAGCGCCGCCTGCCACAGCGGCGTGGTCGGCGGCAGGATCAGCGGGAACAGGATGCCGGTGACGAAGAAGCCCTCGTTGACCTCGACCTTGCGCACGACGGCGAACAGCACTTCCCAGCTCAGGCCGACGACCATCGTCACGATGTACAGCGGCAGGAAGTACAGCGCGCCGTGCGTCACGTTGGCGAGCAGGCTCGATGGCGAGTAGCCGACGCCCAGCATCCTGATCGCGTCGTGCCGCCAGCCCTCGAGCGCGGCGGCCTTGGCCGGATCGATCGCCAGGTTGGCCTGCAGGCCGGTGTTGAACATCGCCATGAATACGCAGGGCAGCGTGGCGATGACCACCATCATCATCATCCGCTTCAGGTCGATGGCGTCGCGCACGTGGCTGCCGCCGTGCGTTACCGAGGCCGGCGAGTAGAAGAAGGTGTCGGCCGCTTCCCACAGCGGGTAAAGCTTCTCGAAGCGGCCGCCCTTCTCGAAGTGGTGCGCCTGCCGGTCGAGGAAGGATCGCAGGGCCTTCATCCGTGCTCCTTCTCGATGCGCGTCAGCGCGGCGCGCAGCAGCGGCCCGTATTCGGCCTTGCCCGGGCACACGTAGGTGGCGAGCGCGAGGTCCTCTTCCTCCAGTTCCAGCGCGCCGAGTTCCTGCGCGCGAATGTCGTCGCGGGTGATCAGCGCGCGCAGCAGGAAGGTCGGCAGGATATCGAACGGCAGCACGCGCTCGTAGCTGCCGATCGGCACCATCGCCCGTTCGCCGCCGTTCGTGCTGGTATTCAGCACGAAGCCGTGCGCGCGGCGAAACGCGCCGAGCACGGTGCCGGTGACCGAGAACTTCTCTGCGCCAGGACGGATGTAGCCGAACATCTCGCGGCTGCGGGCTTCCGGCAATACGGCGACCTGCAGGTGATAGCGGCCGAGGTAGCCGTGCTCCTCGCCCGTCGCCTTTCGCCCGTCGAGAACCGAACCGGAGATCACGCGGTGCTCGCCCTGCTGCAGTTCGCCGGCGACGAGCGCATCGACCGACTCGGCGAGCCGCGTGCGCAGCAACCTCGGCGAGCGCACCGACGGGCCGGCAAGGGAAATCACCCGCCCGACGTCGAGCTCGCCCGTGCGCAGCAGATGGCCCAGGGCGATCACGTCCTGGTAACCGATGTGCCAGACGTGCCGCTCCATGCTGACCGGGTGCAGGCAGTGGATGTGCCAGCCGACCGTGCCGGACGGATGCGGGCCGCTGAACTGCTCGACCTGAACGCCGGGCGGCGCATCGATCGCTTCGCCGGCGCCGGTGCACAGGTACACCGGCCCGGCGCCGAGCCTGGTCAGCGCGACGAGGCCCTCGTGGAAGTCGTCGGCTCGCGGGCCGATCACCAGCGAAGGCGGTGGTGCGTGCGGCCGCGAGTCGGTGGCGGTGACGAAGATGGCCTCCGCGGTACCGTCCGCAGCCGGCACGTGCCCGAATGGCCGCTGGCGCAGCGCCGTCCACAGCCCGGTTTCGTGCATCAGCGCCCGCACCGCGCCGACGTCGAGGTCGGCCACGCTGCGGCCGCCGTAGGCCGCGAACTTCACCTGCTGCGCGGGGCTGTCGGCGGCATCGACATCGATCACCACCGAGATCAGGGCGCGCCGGTCGCCGCGATGGATCGCCGACACGGTGCCGGCCGCCGGCGCGGTGAAGGCCACGCCGGGAATGCGCTTGTCCTCGAACAGTTTCTGGCCGCGCAGGACCCGGTCACCGACCTGCACCGCGAGGGCCGGCTTCAGTCCCGGCACGTCGGCCGCCAGCAGCGCCACGCGCCGGCTCGGCGCCGCTTCGCCGATCTGCAGGACCGGCGCGCCTGCCAGCGGCAGATCCAGCCCTTTGCGATTGCTGTGCACGGCCATCGATTCGTTCTTCAGGTGCGCGGCATCAGTGATCCCGTTGCGCCGCGAGGGGCAGCGCCCGTGTAACAGCCGGTGGAACGGTGCAAACGTATGCGTTCCGTCAATCGCGGGCCTTGAGCGTGGTCAAGGTCCGCAACCGGGGCGGCGATCGCAGCTGCACGCGGTCCGCGCGCCGTCCCGCGCTGCGCGCTACCCATGCCCGGCCCGCGGTTATGCGTACGACGCGTACTCGGGCGAGTACATCTGCGAATGTACGTAAGCCAGCATGTCGGCAGGCGGCTCGATGCCGGCCAGGCCGGCCGACAGTGCTTCCTCGATCACCGCCGCGGCGATGAAGGCGGAAACGTCGCGCACGCGCGCCAGCGGCGGATACAGGCTGCCCTGCGCAAGGTCGGCATCGCCGACCTGCGCCGCCAGCGTGCGCGCCGCCGCCATGAACATGCGGTCGGTCACGTGCGCGAGTCCGCCGGCGATCGCACCGAGGCCGACACCGGGGAAGATGTACGAGTTGTTGCCCTGCCGCGGCACGAAGTGCTGTCCGCTGAAGGTGACCGGATCGAACGGGCTGCCCGAGGCGAACAGCGCCCGGCCGCCCGACCAGGCGTAGGCCTGCTCGGCCGTGCACTCGGCGCGCGAGGTGGGATTGGACAGCGCAAAGACGATCGGCCGCTCGTTCAGTTGCGCCATCGTCTCGATCACTTCCCGGGTGAAGGTGTTCGGCGTCGCCGAGACGCCGATGATCGCGGTCGGCTTCAGTTGCCGGATCGCATCGAGGAAGGTGCTCACCGGCGGATGCTCGTGCGCATACGGCTTCTTGTGCACTGCCAGATCGCTGCGCCCGCCGACGACCAGCCCTTTCGAGTCGACCAGCCAGCAGCGCCCTCGTGCCTCCTTCGCGGCCATGCCGTCGTCGACCATCGCCTCGACCAGCAGGTCTGAGATGCCGGTGGCCGCCTCGCCGGCGCCGAGGCACATGAAGGTCTGCTGTGACAGCGGCCGGCCGGTGACGCGCAGCGCGGAGAAGACGCCGGCCACCGTCACCGACGCCGTGCCCTGGATGTCGTCGTTGAAGGCGCAGATGCGGTCGCGGTACTTCTGCAGCAGGGTGAAGGCGTGGTGGTTGGCAAAGTCCTCGAACTGCACGACGATGCCCGGGAACACCTGCTGCGTGGCGTCGATGAACTCCTCGACGAACTCGTCGTAGGCGGCGCCGGCCAGGCGCGGCTGGCGCAGGCCGAGATAGAGACGGTCGGTGTGCAGCGCCGTGTTGTTGGTGCCGACGTCGAGCAGCACCGGCAGGCAGTGGCGCGGATGCACGCCGGCGCAGGCGGTGTACAGCGCCAGCTTGCCGATCGGGATGCCCATGCCGTTGGCGCCGAGGTCGCCCAGGCCAAGGATGCGCTCGCCGTCGGTGACGACGATGATCGCCGCCTCGCGGTACGGCCAGTTGCGCAGCACCTGGGCGATGTGGCCGCGGTCGGCGGCGGAGATGTACATGCCGCGGGGACGCCGGTAGATATGGCCGAACTGCTGGCAGGCCAGGCCGACCGTCGGCGTGTAGATGAGCGGCATCATCTCGTCCGGGTTCTCGGTGACCACCCGGTAGAACAGCGTCTCGTTGCGGTCCTGCAGCGCCTCCAGCAGGATGTACTTCGACAGGTTCGAGTCCAGCCGGCGGATGTTCTCCAGCACCCGTTCGACCTGGTCCTGAAGGGGCGCCACCCGCGGCGGCAGCAGGCCGCGCAGGCCGAGCGCCTCGCGCTCGGCGTCGGTGAAGGCGGTTCCCTTGTTCAGGGTCGGGTCGCGCAGCAGCGTGGTGCCGCGCGGGAACCACTCGGGCAGCGGCGGCGGCAGCACGCGTTGTTTGGCACGATGCGGCATGGTGTCTCTCCTCGATGGCGAAGCCCGACTGGCCGGCATTTCTCGTGCGACGGTCCAGCCGGTACCCGATTGGAATTCGTGCGCTTCGCGTTGTGCGGCGCACGGCAATTGAAGGCTCGCGTAACGCTAGAGGCACGCCCCGGATTCGTGTTGACTGCGGTCAACCGAAGAGCCCGGACGCGGGATCGGCAGGCGCCGTGATCGCGCGCAGACTTTGCTTGCTTCGGAGGACACTGGCGCCCGACATTGCCGCGGGTCCGCTGCAACGCCGGTCGCACCACAAGGAGGGAGAAACCGATGGACGCGCACACGTTTCAGCCGCCTCTCGCGCGGCACCCGTTCTTGAAGGACTTCAAGCCGCAGCAGATCGAGCGGCTGGCTGCGCAGGCACGCGCCGTCACCTTCGCGCCGAACCAGGTCATCTTCCGCTCGGGCGACGACTGCGCCGACTTCTATCTGATCGTCAGCGGCCGCGTTGCGCTCGAAATGCCCGTTGGCAAGAACATGCTGCGCATCCAGACACTGGGCGACGGCGACGAGTTCGGCTTTTCGGCCCTGATCATGGGCCGCGGCATGACATTCCAGGCGCGAGCACTGCAGCCCGTCGAGGCGCTGGCCATCGACGGCGGCCATCTGCTCGAGGCCTGCCGGGCGGATCCGGAGTTCGGCTTCAGCCTGATGCGCAAGATGCTGCAGATCGTCTCCGAGCGCCTGGACGGGACCCGGCTGCAGCTGATGGACACCTACTCTCCGGTGGCGGCACGCGCCGGCGCGTGACGCGACGGCGCTTGCCCTGCCGAGAGCATTCGGCGTCAAGCGTGTTCTGCGGGAAAGAGCACAGCGCCCGAGCGGGCGCCGCGCCTTGCGCTACAGGCCGCCCAGCAGGCCGCCCGGATAGACCATCAGGATCACGGCCGGCACCAGGCAGACGAGCATCGCGCCGAGCGCCAGCGCCGCCTGCGGCTGCGGCTTCAGCCCGGCCGGCGCCGGGCTCATGAACATGTACTGCAGCACGCGCAGGTAGAAGTAGATGCCGAGGTAGCTGCCGACCAGGCCGAGCACGGCGTACAGCGTGTAGCCGGCCTCGATCACGTTGCGGAAGATCAGGAACTTGGCGACGAAGCCCGGCAGCGGCGGGATGCCGGCCAGCGAGAACATGGCGATGGCGATCATCACCGCGGCGAACGGCGCGCGCTGGAACAGTCCCTTGAGGTTGTCGAGGCGGTCGCGCTCGGCGTCGTCGGCGGCCATCGGCAGCGCCGCGAAGGCGAGCATGTTCATCAGCCCGTAGACCAGCGCGTAGAAAGCCACCGCCTGGAAGCGGCCTTCGCCGTCGCCGAGGAAGGCGTAGAAGAGATAACCGGCGTGCGCGATCGACGAGTAGGCGATCATGCGGCGGAAGCTGGTCTGCTTGATCGCCGCCAGGTTGCCCCAGACGATCGACACCAGCGACAGGATCGCCAGCAACTCGACCAGCCGGCCGGACAGCGAGTTGAAACCGAACAGCCGCACCGCGGCGAGCAGCACGCCGGCCTTGATCACCGTCGACATGAAGCCGGTCACCGGCACGGCGGCCGCCTCGTAGGCGTCCGGCGCCCAGGTGTGGAAAGGCACGATGGCCGCCTTCAGGAAGAAGGCCAGGAGGATCAGCACCACCGCGGTCTGCGCCATCGGGCTGCCGGTGTCGAGCAGCCGGCCGAACGCGTCGAGCGACAGCGAGCCGGTGAAGCCGAACAGCAGCGACACGCCCATCAGCAGCATGGCGGTGGCCGTGCCGCCGAGGATCAGGTACTTCAGCGCCGCCTCGGTGGCCTCGACGCGCTTCATCGCCAGCAGCACCAGCACGTACACCGGGATCGACATCAGCTCCAGCCCGAGGAACAGCGTCAGGAAGCTGTCGGCCGACAGGATCAGGCAGGCGCCATAAAGCGACGACAGCAGCAGCACGTAGAACGGCCCGTCCGGGAACTCGTCGCGCGCCAGCAGCAGCGCCGGAATCGCCAGCACCAGCACGATCGCCTTGGCGGCGAACGCCGACGAGTCGACCGACAACTGGCCCGGGAACGGCGCCGCCGCATAGCCGAAGATGGCCAGAGCCGAGGCAGCCAGCGTCGCGGCGATCACCGCCACCAGCGCCACCGGCAGATGGCCGCGCGGCCGGTCGAAGACGATGTCGACGGCAAGCAGCACGATGATCCCGACGAGCAGCAGGTGCTCGGGCGACATCGAGACGAGGAGCGTGGTCCAGTTCATCGTGTCGCCTCCATCCGGCGCTGCGCGAACGGCACCGGCGCGGCGACGAGGGCGTCCGGCTGCTGCGCCCCGGCGACCAGCTTCTGGAAGTGCAGCGCCGCGTGTTCCGACTTGCGCATCGGTTCGTCGGGGGCGAGGCCGAGCCAGAACACCGGCACCATCAGCGCAGCGAGGATCAGCTTCTCGCGCCGGTTGAGATCCAGCACCGGGCCGTGCGGGATCTTGGTCGTGCCGTAGAGGAAGCGCTGCGCGAACCACAGCATGTACAGCGCGCCGAGCACCACGCCGCCCACCGCGATCACCGCGAACACCAGCGGCGCGGAGTCGCCGGCGAGGTGCTTCGGCCAGGCCGAGTTGAAGGCGCCGAGCAGCACCAGGAACTCGCCGGTGAAGCCGCTGGTGGTCGGCAGGCCGATGGCCGCCAGCGTCAGGATCATGAAGAACACCGAGTACACCGGCAGCGCCTTGGCCAGCCCGCCGTAGGCCGCCAACTCGCGCGTGTGGCAGCGCTCGTAGATCATGCCGACCATGAGGAACAGGCCGGCCGCCGTCAGGCCGTGGCTGACCATCTGGATGATCGCGCCCTGGATCCCGAGCAGGTCCAGGCTGGCCAGGCCGAGCATCACGTAGCCGAGGTGGCTGATCGACGAGTAGGCGATGATCTTCTTGATGTCGGTCTGCACCAGCGCCAGGCAGGCGCCGTAGACGATGCTGACCACCGCCAGCGCCATGATCAGCGGCATCGCCAGCTGGGAGGCCTGCGGGAACAGCGGGAAGCCGAGCTTGATGAAGCCGTAGGTGCCCATCTTCAGCAGCACGCCGGCCAGGATCACCGAGCCGGTGGTCGGCGCCTCGACGTGCGCGTCGGGCAGCCAGGTGTGCAGCGGCACCATCGGCACCTTGATGGCGAACGACAGCGCGAAGGCCGCCAGCAGCCAGCCCTGCTCGGCCACCGCCAGCTTGGTGCCGAACAGGTCGGCGAAGGCGAACGACAGCGTGCCGGTCGCCTGGTACTGCGACCACACCAGGTAGATGAGCGCGGCCAGCATCAGGATGCTGCCTGCCGCCGTGTACAGCACGAACTTCAGCGTCGCGTAGATGCGCCGCTCGCCGCCCCAGATGCCGATGATCAGGAACATCGGGATCAGCATCGTTTCCCAGAAGATGTAGAACAGCAGCAGGTCCTGGGCGACGAAGGTGCCCAGCATCGCGAACTGGATGAAGAACACCATCGAGTAGAAGAGCTTGATGTCCTTCTGGATCGCCGAGAAGGCGCCGGCGACGACCAGCGGACCGAGAAATGCGGTCAGCAGCACCAGCAGCAAGTTGTAGCCATCGAGACCGATGTGGTAGTACACGCCCCAGTCGGCGATCCACGGCAGCCGGGTCTCGAACTGCAGAGCGGCGATGTTCGGATCGAAGCGCAGGTACAGGATCGCCGTGATGACGAACTGCGCCAGCATCACGCCGAACGAGTTCGCGCGGATGCGATCGTCCTGGCCGTCGGGCATCGCGACGATCAGCGCGATGCCGAACAGCGGCAGGTACAGAACGACGTTCAGAAGTACCGCGTCACCCATTGCGCCAGCTCCAGATCAGCGCGCCGACGATGCCCGCAAGCACCAGGAACGCATACAGGTGCAGATTGCCCGTCTGCAGCTTCGACAGCCGGCCGGCGCCGCGCTGGGCCAGCGCCGCGAGCCCGTCGAGCGAGCCGTCGATGAGGAACTTGTCGCCGATGCGCAGGAAGATCTTTTCCGAGATCCAGGTGAGCGGGCGGCCGAGCACCGCCTCGTACAGTTCGTCGATGTAGTACTTGCCGGACAGCAGCTTGTGCACCGGCTCGAAGCTCGGCTTAAGTCGCGTGGCGCGCGCAGCGTTGTTGCCGTAGAAGTACGCCGCCAGCAGCAGGCCGCCGACGCCCAGGCCGATCGCGATCCATAGCAGCGGACCGTGGAACGACTGCGCCTCGGGCCGGATCTGCGGCAGCGGCAGCATCGGCTCGAGGAAGTGCGGGATCGAGAAGAAGCCGCCGAGTGCCGCCAGCAGCGCCAGCACGATCAGCACGCCGGTCATCGACCAGGGCGACTCGTGGATGTGGTGCGCCACTTCCTCGTCCATCCGCGGCGGACCGAAGAACGTCAGCCACAGCAGGCGGAACATGTAGAACGCCGTGAGCAGCGCGGTCGCGGAGGCGAGGATCAGCAACCACGGCGAGCCGCCGAAGCTGCTGCCGTAGGCGAACCACAGGATCTCGTCCTTGGAGAAGAAGCCCGACAGCGGCGGCAGGCCGGCGATCGCCGCCGTGGAGACGGCAAAGGTGGCGAAGGTGATCGGGATCTTCTTCGCCAGTGCGCCCATCTTGCGGATGTCCTGCTCGCCGGACATGGCGTGGATCACGCTGCCTGCGCCGAGGAACAGGCAGGCCTTGAAGAACGCGTGCGTGACGACGTGGAACACCGCCACGCCGTAGGCGCCGACGCCGGCGGCGAGGAACATGAAGCCAAGCTGCGAGATCGTCGAGTAGGCGAGCACGCGCTTGATGTCGGTCTGCACCAGCGCGACCGTCGCCGCGAAGAACGCGGTGAGCACGCCGACGGTGGCCACCACCTGCGAGGCGAACTCGGCGTGCGCGAAGATGCCCGACAGCCGCGCGACCAGGTAGACGCCGGCGGTCACCATGGTCGCCGCGTGGATCAGCGCCGAGACCGGGGTCGGGCCGGCCATCGCGTCGGGCAGCCACACGTGCAGCGGGATCTGCGCCGACTTGCCGCTGGCGCCGATGAACAGCAGCACGCCGATCAGGCTCGCCGAGACGCCGGCCGGCACGCCGGCGGCGAAGGCGGCGTTGATGCGGTCCATGTCGAGCGTGCCGACCGCGTAGTACATCAGGAACATGCCGAGCAGGAAGCCGGCGTCGCCGATGCGGTTGGTGATGAACGCCTTCTTGCCGGCGGCGGCCTTCTCCGGATCCTCGAACCAGAAGCCGATCAGCAGGTACGAGGCCAGGCCGACGCCCTCCCAGCCGACGAAAAGCACCAGCGCCGAGCGGCCGAGCACCAGCAGCAGCATGAAGAACAGGAACAGGTTGAGGTACGCGAAGAAGCGCGCGTAGCTCTCGTCGTCATGCATGTAGCCGGTCGAATAGACGTGGATCAGCGAGCCGACGCCGGTGACGATCAGCACCATCACGGCCGACAGGCGGTCGAGGTAGAAGGCGATCTCGAACGCTCGGCCTCCGATCACCGCCCAGGTGAAGACGGTCTCGATGCGCGGCGTGCTGCCACCGGCGAGCAGCGCCGCCACGCTGCCTGCCGCGATCAGGAAGGACAGGATCGGCAGTCCGCAGCCGACCACCGAGACGAACCGCTTGCCGAGCGTGTTGCCGGCGAGCCCGTTGACCAGGAAGCCAATCAGCGGCAGGACGACGATCCAAGTGAGCGCACCCATCGCCTCTAGCCCTTCAGGTCGTTGTAGGCGCCGATGTCAAGCGAATGCTTGCGCTTGACCAGCAGCAGCACGATCGGAATCGCCACTGCGATCTCCGCGGTGGCGACGACGAAGATCAGGAATACCAGCACCGCGCCGACCGCCTGGCCCATCTGGTGGGCGAAGGTGACCAGGCTGAGGTTGACGCCGTTGAGCATCAGCTCCATGCACATCAGCATCACCAGCAGGTTGCGGCGGACGATCACGCCGAGCAGGCCGATCGCGAACAGCGCGATCGACAGCGACAGCAGCAGCTGAACCTTGTCCATCAGCCCCTCCGGTTCAGCTTGACGACGGCTACCGCGGCGACGATCGCCGCCACCAGCAGCACCGAGGTCAGCTCGAACTGCAGCCAGTACTCACGCAGGAAGGCCACCGCGAACTGCTGCAAGCCAAAGGCCTCGCGGGTGACGGCCGGCGCCGCCGGCGCGCCCTTCCAGGTTGCGCCGACCAGCACGAAGATGAGGCACACGAAACCGACCACCCCCGGCACCAGCAGCTTCGAGAAGCGGCTCTGGATCGCCGGGTCGCGCGGATCGAGCATCATGATCACGTAGACCATGAACACCATCACGGCGCCGACGTAGATCAGCACCTGGAAGGCGGCGATGAAGTGCACGCCGAGCAGGCCGTAGATGCCGCCCAGGAACACCATCGTCGAGATCAGCGCGGTGGCCACCCGCATCGGCTGCCGCAGCACGATCATCAGAAGCGCTCCGATCAGCGCGCCGGCGGCGAAGACCACCAGCAGCAGCGTGTCGAGGCCGGCAAGCAGCGAATTGATCATGGCTGGCTCCTCGCCGAGGAGGCGGCGGGCGGCGCCGGATACGGCTTGGCCACGTCGTCGCGCGGCTGCCAGTTCAGCAGTTCCTCGCGCGCGATCCACATCTCGCGGCGGTCACGGCTCGGCAGGTTCGGCACTTCCTTGAGCATGCGGATCGCATCCTCGGGGCAGGCCTCGACGCACAGCCCGCAGAAGATGCAGCGTGAATAGTCGATCTCGAAGCGCGTCGGGAACTTCGGGTGCGCGGCATCGTTCGGGTCGAAGCCGGCGTCGATCTCGATCACCTTGGCCGGGCACACCGTCGCGCACATGTTGCAGGCGATGCACTGCGGGCTGCCGTCGGCGCGGCGGGTCAGCACGTGCTTGCCGCGGTTGCCGGCGGCGTAGTCCCAGCGCGTTTCTTCCGGGTAGTAGGTGGTCAGCGCGCCCTTGCGGCCGGTAACCCACTTGAACATGTTGCGCAGGAAGACCGTGCTGGTGATGGCCAGACCGCGCAGGATCTCGGGCAGGTAGGCGCGCTCCCACCAGCCCATGCGGGGCTCGTTCCAGTACTGCTTGCGCACGTAGGGTTTGCGGCTGCTCATTGTCGGCCTCACCCCAGTTCCCAGACGAACAGGACGGTGACGATCA
>Ga0209450_10001464_pt1 | contig 11824 bp, 12 predicted proteins | sample FrelakmetLWP11LW_FD_187149 | JGI IMG/M metagenome (GOLD analysis project Ga0209450, IMG submission 187149) | Freshwater lake sediment microbial communities from the University of Notre Dame, USA, for methane emissions studies - LWP11 LW (SPAdes)... | ecosystem: Environmental > Aquatic >... | reverse complement strand
CTGAGCCCGAAGACTGGCCAGCAGGTCTCCTACGCCCGCCTCAACCTCGAGACGATGAGGGAACGCTACCGGGAGCGCTATGCCCGGGCCACGGGCAGGCGGAACCTCTACCGCTGGTTTTTTCAGAACGAGGATGAGCCGGACATGATCGAGTGGTTGCGCCGCAGCCACTCGCCCATGACTACGGAGGATCTGTACTATTTCGGCGCGAAAAAGACGAACATCCTGGCCAAGGCCTGGCATGACGTCATCGCCCTTCTCGAGGAGGAGTACCGGCAGGCGGGTGTGGCCGGGGGCTGAGAGTCCCTCTTCGCACCCCCTCCTTTTGAAAAGAAGGGCAGGGGAGGATTTTCCCAACACGCCCGCATTCACGGGCGTGACGTTCAAGCGCTGTCAGGAGGATATGCCGGATGTGGAAGGAACTCGTGGATCGCCAGCGGGGCATCGTCAACTTCACCGATGAGCTCACCGAAGCGATCGGGCAAACACGGGTCCTCGTGGCCGGGGCCGGGGGCAACGGCGCCGTGCTGGATTTCCTCGTCCGGACGGGCTTTCAGCGCTTCTTCGTCATCGACTTCGACGTCGTCGAGGCCACCAACCTCAACCGCCTGCCCTTCATGCCGGACTCCATCGGGAAGACGAAACCCGCGGCCTGGAAGGAATACCTGCAGAGACTCAACCCCGACTGCGACGTGACCGTCCACTGTCGCAGGGTCACGAAGGACGACGAGGCCTGGCTTGCCGAGGTCATCTCGGGGGTGGACATCGTGGCCCTGGGGATGACGGACATCGAGGCCAATTTCCTGATCCCCCGGGTCTGCCACCGACTTCGCAAGCGCATGGTCGTGGGCCCCGGCACGTCGAACTGCTGGGCCGTGAGCACCTTCACCCACGAGGGGAAGGTGTCGCTCGAGAGCGTGGGCGGCTTCGGGACGGAGGGCACCGACGCCCGCGAGATCGACTACAAGGCCATCCTGCCGAAGTTCATGCGGATCTACATGTTTCCCGGGCGCGCCGAGAGGCTAACCCCGGAGACGCTCCGGAAGGTCCAGCGCGGCGAGATCCCCCCGCGCAACTGCAAGATCTTCGTCTCCATGGTCAACGCCGCCGCCTGCTGGGAGATCGTGAAGAACACCGCCGTGCTGAACGGCATCCCCCTTCAGAACACGAAGGTCATCGAGTTCCCTGTCGTGCAGGTCTTCGACCCCTTCCGGGGGAGCGCCTATTACTATCACGCCGAAAAAGACAGGATCGGGATCCCGAACTGGTTGACGGGCAAGATCCGCTGGCATCGCCTTGAACGATAATCCTATCGCCCTCTCCCCTTTGCGGGAGAGGGTTGGGGTGAGGGGGAATGAGAAACCTTGAAAACATACAGAATCGCCGCCGTTCCCGGTGACGGAGTCGGCCCCGAGGTCATCCCGGCGGGCCTCACCGTGATGGAGAGGGCGGCCGGTCAATCCGGATTTTCCATCGTGACGACAACCTTCGAGTGGGGGGCCGGCTACTACAAGAAACACGGCCAGTTCATGCCGAAGGACGGGCTCGAAATCCTGGGAAAATTCGACGCCGTCTATTTCGGGGCCGTGGGACTGCCCGATGTGGACGACACGCTGCCGGCGAAAGACTACACCTTCAAGGTGCGCACCGGGTTCATGCAGTACGTGAACTACCGCCCCGTGCGGACCTGGCCTGGTGTTGCCCGCCCCCTGAGGACGGAGAAGCCCATCGACTTCGTCGTGATCCGCGAGAACGTGGAGGGGGAATTCGTCCAGGCGGGAAAACAGATCCTGCCCGATGACGTCGGTGGGCTCGCCATCGACACGAGCATCTTCACCCGCCGGGGCATCGAGCGGATCGCACACTACGCCTTCCAACTGGCGCGAAAGCGCCGCAAGAGGCTCCACCACGTCACGAAGTCGAACACGCTCATCTACAGCCTCACGTTCTGGGACCGGGTCATCCGTGAGGTGGCGGCGCACTACCCCGACGTGGAGCACCAGCAGATGTACATTGACAATGCGGCGGCGAGTTTCGTGCTGCGCCCCGAGATCTTCGACGTGGTGCTGACGACAAACCTCTTCGGCGACATCCTGAGCGACCTGGGCGGTGCGCTCATGGGGAGCCTGGGCCTTGCCGGCAGCGGCAACATCAACCCCGAGAGGGAGCACCCCTCCATGTTCGAGCCCATCCACGGCTCGGCCCCCGACATCGCAGGCAGGGGGATCGCCAACCCCTACGGCACGATCTGGTCGGGGGCCCTGATGCTCGAGCACCTGGGTGAGCTGCAGGCGGCGCGGCAGATCATGAAAGCCATGGACAAGGCGACGGCCGAAGGCATGCTGCCCGCCGATCTGGGCGGGAAGGCGACAACCGGCGAGATCGCCCGGCGCGTGGCCGAAAACCTCGACATCGTATAGTGATCATGTCCCCGGTTTTTTCTTCCTCTCTTTGCGGGGACATCGACCGTATTGGTTCCCTCTCCCTTGACGGGAGAGGGCTCGGGTGAGGGGGAGCCCATGAGAATCATCGACCTGACCGTGTCCATGAAAGACGGCATGCGCGGCGTTAACTTCGAGGCCTTCAAGGTGCTCGAGAAGGACGGCTGGAACGCCCGGATGCTTCACCTCTATTCCCACGCGGGCACACACATGGACGCCCCGCTTCACTTCGGAGTCAATGACACGACCATCGACCGGATCCCGCCGGAGCGCTTCATCGCCGATGCCTGGGTAATCGACGCGCCCGCCGTCGCGGACAGCATGATGATCGGGATCGAACACCTCAAGGACGTGAAAGACAAGTTGACCTCGGGCGAGGGCCTTCTCTTCCGTACAGGCTGGCACCGGTTCATCGACGCCGACAACTACCGGACGGCGCTGCCCTGGATCGGCCGGGAGCTTGCCCGGTGGTGCGTCGAGAAGAAGGTGAAGCTCATCGGAGTCGAGCCGCCCTCCGTGGCCATCCTGACGGACCGCGATGAGCTGCAGGCCGTCCACCGCATTCTGCTTGGCGGCGACATCGTCCTTGTCGAGGGTCTCTGCAACCTGGAGGAGATCCGGAAACCGAAGGTGAAGGTCATCGCTCTGCCGCTCAAGATCGAAGGCGGCGACGGCGCGCCGGCAAGGGTCATCGCCATAGAAGAATAAAGAAGTGTCTGAGTGAATGAGTGTCTGAGTGCCTGAGTGCATTAGTGGAGGAAAGTTCGACGACCGATGCGACTATCCTACAGCGAAACTATGCGCAGCCTGCCGCCCCCCTGGGGTGCGGATCTCGTGCCCGCGATCCGCGAGGCATTCGCCAGGGCCCGCTCGACGCTCATCGTCATGGACGACGACCCGACGGGCTGCCAGACGGTCCACGACATCCCGATCCTGACAGCCTGGCCCGTCGAGGCCCTGAGTGCGGAGTTCGAGTGCAGCCCCGTCTTTTTCATCCTTACCAACTCGAGAAGCCTGCCCGCAAGGGAGGCCATCGAGCTCAACCGGGAGGTGTCCCGCAACATCGTGGAAGCCGCCTCTTCGGCGGGCCGGCGTTTCATGGTCATCAGCCGCAGCGACTCGACCCTGCGCGGCCACTTCCGGGCCGAGATCGAAACTCTCAAAGCGGAATTCGGGTGGCAGAAGGCGGTGACGCTCTGTATCCCCGCCTTTTTCGAGGGGGGGCGGTTCACGATCGACGATGTCCACTACGTGAAGGAGGGCGACGAGCTGGTGCCGGCGGGCGAGACCCCCTACGCAAAGGATCCCTCCTTCGGCTTTTCCTCGTCGAATCTGAAAGATTACATCTGCGAGAAGATGGGCGGCGCTCTCGCCCGCGGGGATATCTGCTCCGTCACGCTAGAGGACATCCGCAGGGGAGGGCCGGGGGCCGTTGCGGAAAAACTTGAAGGTTGCGACGACGGCAGCTTCTGCGTCGTCAACGCCTGCGAGCGAAGAGATATGGACGTCGTTGCGCTGGCCGTCTTCCGGGCCATGAAGCGGGGCAAGCGGTTTCTTTTCCGGACGGCCGCGGCGATCATCCCCGCACTCAACGGGCTCACGGCGCGCCCGCTTTTGGCCGCCCGCGAATTCCCTCCAACGCAAAGCGGCTGCGGCCTCATCGTCGTGGGCTCCTTTGTCCCCATGTCATCGCGCCAGCTGGAACATCTGCTCAAGCATGGCGGTGTCCGTGGCGTCGAGCTCGACGTCAGGCGCCTGCTCTCCGGGGAAGGGAAGAACGAGATCGAAAGGGTGATGAACGGGGCGAACCGTTCGGTTGGCGCGCGTTGCGACACGGTGATCTACACGAGCCGCGAGCTGGTGACGGGGGCCACGGCCGAGGAGAGCATCCGGATCCAGGCAGATGTGGCGGCAGCCCTCATCGGGATCGTGCGGGGGATCAACGCCGCACCGCGCTACGTGCTGGCCAAGGGGGGCATCACGTCCCATGATATCGCGGCAAAGGCCCTAGGCGTTCAGAGGGCCCTCGTCATGGGGCAGATCATTCCGGGCGTCCCCGTCTGGCGCCTGGGCGAGGGCTCGCGCTTTCCGGGGATGAGCTATATCGTCTTTCCGGGTAACGTGGGGACGGAGACCTCGATGACCGATGTAGTCCGGGCTTTGAAAACAGGGGCTTAACCCCCGTCAGCAATGAAAGCAGGCGTTACGCAAGAAAACGAGCCCTGTCCCGTGTGCGGCAGGCCCATCGCCCGCGGCCCGGGAGCCGACCGGCATCACTGGCTGCCGAAATCGAGGGGCGGCCGCGCCTCCGGGGCCATCCACGTCGTCTGCCACCGCAAGCTCCACAGCGTTTTCACACCGAAAGAGCTTGCCTCCGATTACGGTACACCCGAGGCTGTGCGGGCCCACCCCGAGATCGCCAAATTCATCCGCTGGGTCCGCCGCAAGCCCCCCGAGTACATCGACCGACACGACAAGCCCAAAAAATAGGAGCAGCCGCAACATTGTGGTTGCTTCCATATCCGTGGTCTCTCCCGCGGCGACATGGGTCAGGTCTGCCGTCTCCTTATTTATATATTGTCCAGTGAACCCCGACGTGTTAACGTAGAACATATACTGAATCCAGAACCAATCGATGGATGCCCATCGAGGAAATGAGAAGATCATGGAAGTGACGAAATGGAAAGATACCGCAGGCCACAAACCGGGGTGCCCGTACAAGGGTGTACCTGTCAGTGGTACAGCCGCTGAGATGGCCAAATATCACTCGGGATATTGTCCCGGCTGTAATATTCCGGTCAAATGGGAAGAGGAAAAGCGGGTAAAGGAAAACGCCGCCTTGCAGTCATGACCAGGGGCGCCTCTGGAAAACCACTACCCCTTACTTCCCTCTCCCTTTGGAGAACCCCTTCCTTGCAGGCTTCCTCTCCCCTCCGCGGGAGAGGATCGAGGTGAGGGGGACGATCCATTTCCACTAGTAGGAGAGGGTTGGGGTGAAGGTGAATGCTCCCGTTACTCGACAACAGCGACAAACTCAAAAAATAGGGGACAGCTGCAAAGTGCAGGCTGTCCCTTTTTCTTGGCGGGCGATCCGACGTTATTGACGAGATGCAATCAATACCTATTTGCAGACCTGTTGAGAGAGTCGTTCATGCAGGGTGCCTGGAGCAAGATCCATCCATGGGGAGCCCCCTGCCGGGCTTCCTGCGATGCGCTTTCCGTCGATATCGTAAATCACCATGGAGAGGCTTCTTGCCTTGGCCCCCTTGCAATTGAATTCGCTCACGGTGATGACATGGTCCAGTGCCTGTTCCTTGTACTCCCCGGTCCCGCGGAGAAATATTTCCTCATGTCGTTTTCCATCCTCGCTGTAGATGGTCTTTTCACACTCGCTGACCGTCGTATTCGTTTTCTTCAAGGTTTCCATGTCGTAATAATGGGTTCCTTTTACCGTCGTGGCGAAATAGACCCACTCCACCCCCGGTGCATTGCCCGGGAACCCGGCGATCAGAATGACGGCAAGAACGTCAACGGCGATGAACGAACGCCTACCCCTCATGAGGTCCCCCTTCTTCTTTTCGCGGAAGGGATGCATCGAGCGGTTTTGAGAACCGCATTCAACCGCGTATTATATGCGCTTCCGTCAGCAATCCGCTGGAAGATGGGTCCGCTACAGCACGGGGACTGTCCTTTTTTGCCTTATCCCGAGGCTTCGACAATCGCACCGCGATTTTTACGGCAGCAGCGGGTAAAAGGACAACCGATGTGGCCACGATTGCCGCCAGACAGACAACAGCGGTGAGAAATTTTTTCATCTTTCACCCTCCCGGGGTTTTATCCGTTTCATTTTGCGAGCGCCTTCAGGGCCTTTTTGTCGTTCTCCGTCTTGAAAATAAGGGTCATTTTCCCTTTCGCGGGGCTTCCGTAAAGATAATAGATGTCTATCCCGGAAGTGGCTATTTTCTTCGTAGCGTTATGCAATTGGCCCACTTTGTTTGGCACCTCCAGGGCAATAACCTCCTCCACCTCCACCTTGGCCCCCATCTTGGAGAGCACCTTCTTTGCCTTGGCATTGTTGTCGGTCACGATCATGAACGATGCGTTCAACTCCTCCCATGCGTAGGCGCAGATTGCTTCAACGTTGATTTTGGCTTTTGCGAGTGCCTCTGTCACCTCCATCAGCAATCCAACATTGTTGGGCAATGAGAAAAAAAGCTGCTTCACCTTGATTGCCTTGGCCATGTCATGTCCCTCCTTTTGTGGTCGATCAGGATTGCCTTATTTTCATCAACGCACCTGTTTGTTGCATCTCCACGGAAAAATAAACCCCGCCTTCATCCGAAAGCAGGGTTTCAAAGCTCACTCAAGACCCCCTTGTTTCTAATCTGATTGGTTAGATAGGGACGACGGGTACAATATCTATTTTGTACTGGATTGGGAAAATGATGTCAAGGAATGAGGTTGGTTGTCCAGCTTACTACTGCACGTGACATAAGCAACGGAGAGGCATGATCTCCTGGCGGGCGCGAGAGGTCTGGGCGCCATATGTAAATCATCTCGATTGTATCCGTAATTCTGACATCAATCCTTTTTTATTACCTTTGGGAAAACCCCCGGCTCTGCCGGGGGACTCACAGAGTTTGACAGTTTCGGGAATATGTTTTTTCCACGACTTTCGTCGTTAATACCGGATGCGCTCTTGACGGTGGAGACCCTCCAGTGATTCATCACCTGCCTGAAGCTTGAGGGTCTGAATTTAACCGATTGCGGTCAGGCCCCTTTGAGGGGCCAGCAATCATAATACCTCCGGCTTTGCCGGAGGATACTTATTCCAAGTCCATCGTGTTTATTCACCGGGACGACAGAAAGCATTTCGGGGATCTCTTTTTAAACGGAGATGTAGAATGAATTCACCGGATCATGTAGATTCTTCAACAAAGAGAACTATTCGAGATTATCGAGATGGACGAGGAGATTTATCTCGTCAACCATAACCCCGCTTCCGTCGAGAATTTCCGAACAGTCCCACGTGGTCTGTGTGTGTCGGACTACGACCCCAACAAAGACTTGCGAAATCTCAGAGCCGTTAATAACAGCTACAGGCACGTCCCTCCGGAAGGGGGAAGTCATGTGACCAGTCATATGCCGATTCCTGTCTATGGGTACCAGGCTACAGCGGATGATTTTCTCATGTCAGGCTTGAACGTTCTTGAAGCCCTCAAACTTCTCACCCCGCAGACTCCCTCCGTTTCCGCTTCCCAAGCATCATAGAACCGTCAAAATATCTGCCGGGAAAGCGTACTAACAGGATGCACTTGCAATTCAACTGGCAGTGCTGAACAGATTGTTGATAAGTATGGTTGAAAGCCTGTTTTTAATTACTAAAACAAGCTGATTTCATGCATTTTTAGCCATGTGCCCATCCGTAAGGCAACAATATTTATCAGTGATTCTAGCCAGGTAGGACAAATTAGTTGCATGTCTTTCACTTTATCCACATTTTATGGGCAGTTATAAACAGACTGTGCGGATTCTAGACCTCGCAAGATGGAAAAAGGAGTGATTCCAATTAATGCGGAATCACTTCATATTTATCGCTGGACGAAAATGAAGAAATGGAAGGATCTAACAGTGCACAGGGCTGGATGCCCATACAAGGGGGTGGCAGTCTATGGAACCGATGCGGAGATTGCCAAGTATCATTCTGGGAATTGTCCCAGCTGTAATGTCCTTGTCAAATGGGAAGAGGAACAACAGGAGAAGCAGACCTCTTAATAACAAAAAAATCATAATTCGGAGATGCTTCAGATACGCATCCCTCATATCATAAACCGCATTTTGAGCAAACATAAAAGAAGGGATCCCGAATGAACCAGGATCCCTTCATGTGTTAGGCCCACTATATCGGTTGACGGACATCGCAAAAAGCTTTCATTTTCTCGTGGGGCACTTCATAAGGAGTCTTGCCTTTGTGCGACCTATGAGGACGATGAAGGTTATAAAAGCTCTCCCCTTGCTGTAATTTCTCGTCTAAATCAACATCATCTTTGTACGTCAGCAGTTGGTAAAAATTCCTGCTCGTCCGTCCAGTGTGAACGCTCGACTTTCCCGTTCAAGCGTGGAGTCCGGGGTTTGATATAGACATGCCGTATACCCAGATCATTCAGATGCCAACGGAAGTTCAACAGAAACTCGTGCCCGTTGTCTGTACGAACGGTATGGATCCGAAAGGGGAACTTGGAAACGACGTAATCGATAAATGCGATGGCATTATTCTGGGTATGCCTATCATAGATTTTCAAGCCACGGATTCTCGTCGCATCGTCGACAGCCGTATACTGGAATCGTTTTATAGGCAAAGCATCGGGTCTCTGGATTGTCAGAAATTTCACGTCCACCTGGATATAGTGACCAGGAACTTGCTTCTCGTATCGGTGAGTGATGACGGTCCGCTTCTTTGCGTTCTTGGGAAGACGGTTCAAGCCATGGCGCTTGAGAACCCCGTAGACGCCCCCAGAAGAGATTTTCATCCCTTGGTAGCGTTCGAAATACCAGGCGATCCTCCGTTGGCCTAGATGATAATGTTTCCTCAGATGAAGGATCTTCTCCTCGATAGCGGCAGGAACCCTTATGGAAGAATTTTCGGGGCAAGGTTTACTATTTATGAGGGCTTCTTCTCCGTCCTTTTCATAGGCCCCTTTCCAGGGGTAGAAAATCTCTCGTGAAATCCCAAAAAATCTGCACGTTTGAGCGACATTTCCGATCTCTCGTGCGTAATTGAGAATGCGTAATTTTCTCCGCATGTCTCGTTGTGCTTGCGTCATCTCACGACCTCCTGGTTTAACTACATCCCTGATCAAGGAATGTCAACCGTGGTCGTGGGCCTCATACGTTATGCTCACCTCAGCCAGGAGCACAAGAAAAAGGCCGTCCAGCTTTTGAACGGCCTCACCTCCATGTCACAAAATGTCACAAAACCCGATTTATCCTCATTCAAAGCAAGTGACAATCAACCGCAATATCCCGAAATAACTTCTAAATATCTTCCGGTATCGGGACAATCAACTTCCGATTTACATACAGCGGGTCGCTGAGTTTGATCTTGTTGACCTTCATGAGGGCAGCGATGGAGGTGTTATGCTTCGACGCGATCTTCTCGAGGGTGTCGCCCTTCTTTACCACGTAGGTTGCCGTTTTCTTCTGGGGCTTTGCCGCCGTTTTCTTCTCGGCCGGCGCATCCCTCCCCTTCTCTTTTTCCGCCACGGGCACCTTGAGCTTCCGGGCGACCCAGAGGGGATCCTTGGGCTTCATGTTGTTGAGCTTGGCAAGCTCGGTCACGGTGGTGTCATGGCGGGCTGCGATCTTTTCCAGCGTGTCGCCTTTCTTCACCCGGTATGTCGTGAGCTTCTGCGCCGGCTCAGCCGCCGAGGTCTTCTTTACGTCCGGTTTTTGCCCTTTCGCCGATGTCGCAGGCTCCGCCGGGAGATCCTCGTCGGGTTTCTCGACGGGCACCTTGAGCTTGCGCCCCGCAACCATCGGATCGTTGGGCTTGAGATTGTTGAGCATGCGGATGGAGCGCACCGTCGTGTGATGCTGCAGGGCGATCTGCTCAAGCGTATCCCCTTTTTTCACCTTGTACGTGATGACCTCCGGGGCGACCTTCTTCTCCTCCTTGAAGGGCGGAGAGGGCACTTTCAGCTTCCGGTCGACCCAGAGGGGATCCTTGAGCTTCATGTTGTTGAGCCGGAGCAGCTCCGCCACGGTCGTTTCATGGCGGACGGCGATCTTCTCCAGTGTGTCTCCCCTTTTTACCCGGTAGGTGACCGTGCCGTTTTTCTTTACCTTTGTTGGCTCGGCCGCGGCGGCATTGCGCTCCTCGGCCGGTTCGGCTTTCGCAGCCGCCTTCTTCTTCGACGTCGCCGCGGTCTCATCCTCTTTTGCCTTCTCAATGGCCCGGCCTTCCCGCTGGCGTGGCTTCTCCACCTTCTCCTCCCTGTTCGCAGTCGGCCCCGGTTTCTCTTCCGCCTTTGCGACCTGCACCAGCACGGCAGGCTGGCCCGAGGGGACGAATTTCACGATGGCCTTTGCGATGGCCCCGGCCATTTCGTCCTGGAAGGCCGGCGTCCGGAGCAGCTTCTCCTCCATCGGGTTCGAGATGTAGGCCGTCTCGATGAGCACCGAGGGGATCTCGGGCATCTTGAGGACGCGAAAAGGCGCCCCCTGGACCTGGGTGAATTTCAGGTAGTTGATGTCGGAGATGTTCTTCAGTGAGAGCTGCGCAAGCTCGCGGGAGCGGTTGACGGTGTTGGTCATCACCATGTCCAGGGTGATGATGTCGGATTCGTCGATCGTGTCGTCGTTGGCCCAGCCGCCGATGACATCGGCGAGGTTCTCCTTGCGGGCCAGCAGCCTCGCCGCCTCGTTCGTCGCGCCGCCCGTGGAGAGGATGTAGGCCGAGCCTCCCCGGACCGACCGGTTGCGCACGGCGTCGGCATGGATGCTGACGAAGGCGTCGGCGCCGTAATCCCGGGCGATCTTGAGACGTTTCTTGAAGGGCACGTAGTAATCCCCCGTGCGTGTCAAGAACGCCTGGTAGCCCGCGCGTTTGTTCAGGTTGTCTCGGAGCTTCTTCGCAATCTTGAGGACAACGTCCTTCTCGCGGGTGCCCATTTTCCCGACGGCGCCGGGGTCTTCACCGCCATGGCCCGCATCGACGACGATGATCCTCGCCTTCTGGAGCTTCTTGACCTCCTGCCGGCTGAGGCTCTCCTTCTCCTCGACCTCGGGGAACTGCAGGTCGATGACGATGCGGTTGGGCTTTTCCAGGAACTTTTTGAGCTTGAAGACCTTCGCCTCTACGTCCTGCGTCAGGGTCAGCTCGATGCGGACGCTCTCGTCGGGCATGGAGGTAACATCGATCTTCTCGACGCCTGCCTTGTTCAGGAAGCTCTGGAGGGGCACGTCTTCGGCCACGTCGGCATTCTTCACGGTGAGGGTGATCCGGCGGCCTTCCTTCGACACGACGTAGGTCGCCTCGTCGCTCGTGTCGATGACCACCCTCGTGTAGTCCGGGGCGGCCCAGTGACGGATGTTGGAGACATAGATGAGCCCGAAGGCAGGGGTCACCAGAAACCCCGTCAGGAGAATGATTGCAGCCAGGAGCATGCTGAAAAGTCTGATCATGTTGGAACCAATACACCTCAACCAAGCCGAATCTATCAGATTTCCGGCGATTCCACAACACCGGTGTTCAGAAAACATGTTGACAGAATCGGCCCAAAGTGCCATTTACACATGCAATTTTTGCAGGAGCCGCACATGCTGATCCGGGATTTGTTGGGGCAAAAAAAGAGAACGCTCTCCTTCGAGGTCTTTCCGCCCGT
>Ga0209450_10001463_pt1 | contig 11829 bp, 8 predicted proteins | sample FrelakmetLWP11LW_FD_187149 | JGI IMG/M metagenome (GOLD analysis project Ga0209450, IMG submission 187149) | Freshwater lake sediment microbial communities from the University of Notre Dame, USA, for methane emissions studies - LWP11 LW (SPAdes)... | ecosystem: Environmental > Aquatic >... | reverse complement strand
GTGCGCAGGCCGTTTTCGTCGGAGAGCCCGCTGCCGCAGCCGAGCACGAGGGGCAGCTTGGCTTCCGCCAGGCGCACGACCAGGCGCTCGTAGGCGTCCAGCGGGATGCCGGAGAGCTTGAGCACGGTCTCCTGGGAATAGCCGTCGGTGGCCTGCAGCAGGGCCTGACGCAGGGCCGGGGCCAGGTGCCGGCCGCGGTGGAGGTCCAGCATCCGCCGCACCAGGCCCAGCGCCACCACGGCTTCGCTGCCGGGCGCGCAGCCGAGCCAGTAGTCGGCGTTGGCGCCCGTCAGCGTCTGCAGCGGGCCGACGAGGAAGGAAAGGCCTTTATGCGTGCCGGCGGCGGCGTGCATCGCCTTGAACTTCCAGGCGTACTCCACGGGCGACAGCCAGGTTTCGAGGAACTCGGCGCCGAAGGACAGCAGCACATCCGCGCGGTCCATGCGATAGGACACCAGCCCGTCCACGCCGAAAACTTCGCGGTTGGCGGTCTTCAGCGCCTCGTACGCATAGGGTTCGTACACGAGCGGCGGGCGGGAATTCCAGTTCCGAAGCGCGGTCTGGAAAAGCGCCATCTGGCTTTCACCGACGGTTTCGGTCAGGAGCCGCACCCGGTCGGGGCCCTTGCGGGCCGCCGCCCAGGCCTTTTCTTTCAAGAGCGCGCGCGCCTGTTCGAAGCCGATCGGCGTGAAACCGTCCTTTTCCCTCAGAAGGGGCGAGCGCAGCCGGTCCGGATGGTAAACCGCCTGCAGCGCCGCCTGGCCGCGCATGCAGAGCTTGCCCCGATTGAGCGGATGCAGGGGGTTGCCCTCGAGCTTGACCGCACGGCCCTCGCGGTTCCTGGCGATGACACCGCAGCCGGCCGGGCATTCGCGGCAGGTGGACGCGTACCAGGTGGCCTTGCCGGTCACCATGTTGTCGGGCGCCTGAACCAGGCTGTACAGATGCTTCGGCGATTCGGGGCTGCAGCCAGCGGCAAACGAGACGCTGCTCAGACTGGCCAGCTTCAAGAATGTACGGCGGTTCATAGGGGCAACACGCTCCAACCGTGGTTCACTGGGGCCGGTGAAACGATGGGCAACGCAGGATCCAACAGGCGCGTTCGGGCAAGACAGGTGTGGGTACACCACATGGTGGCTCTATAGCGGAAACCTTCAAACCGTGTCAAGGGGCGCACCGCTGGCGCATACGCCAGTTGATTTCCATGCGCTCAAGGGAGAGGCGGATGACGTCGCGGGGCGTTCCGCTCCTCTTTAGGTATTCGTCAAAAAACCCCCGCACCTCGTCGGGCCGCTCCAGGCCGGCCGCCGGAACGATGGCCGCGATCACCCGCTCGTAGAGCATGGGGTGAAACTGCTCGATCTGCGGCAGGCGCTCGAGGTACCAGCTCCATAGACTGGGCGCCGCCGACGGGTTCGCGGCCAGCGCCACCACCGGGATGAACCGGTTGCGGGGCGGCACGATCGTGAGCACGTCGTCGAGCACTTTTTCGATTTCGGGCCGGCTGCGGAAGCAGCCCAGAGCGGCGAGCAGGTTCATGCGCTCGTGCTCGCTTTCGCACTTCTGGAAACGCCGTTCGAACCAGCTCAAGGCCCGGCCGCCGCCGTTCCAGGCCCCGGCCTGCAGGACGCTGCGCTGGATGTCCGGGTGCACCGCCCGGTCCTGCCGGAGCTCCTCGAACTGCTCGAGTGCAAAGGCCTCGACCTCCCGGCAGCCGTACCGAACCGCATCGAAAAGGATCTGGTCGCGCAGGATGGCCGTCGTATGCGCCTCGTCCGCGCGCGGGGTGCAGCCGATGCGATCGAGCACCGCACCGAACCAGGGGCCGGCCAGCGCCGCGATCCGTGCGGCCGTCTGCGGGCCGGCCGTCAGATGGGCGTGGGAGAGATTGGCGGCGATGCCGGCGAGCGGCAGGAAGTCGTCCTCCTTTTGATAGTACTCCAGAAACGACAGGTAGTCTTCGAGGCGGACGTCTCCGGCGACGGTCAGGGCGTAGAGGTCGCTCTGCAGCCCCCAGCGGTCCTCCGGCGGCAGAGCCTTGCGCCGCACGAGGTCGCCCAGGCGCCGGGCGTTGTCCGGATCGGCATATTTCACCCGGTAATAGCCGGTCTGCCCGTCGTTCAATTTGAAGGCGGCCGCATCGGGCTCGACCGCGACCCGCATCTCGCCCGCGTCCAGCAGCATCGAAACAACGCGCGACTCGCCGGCGGCCGTGAACACGCGCAGGCTGAGCGGTATCCGCCAGCTCTGATGCGATTCGCTGGGAAGGTAGGTGAAGCGCCGCTGGGAGAGCACGAGCGTGTCCTGCTCGCGGGCCACGGTGAGCAGCGGAAAACCCGGCTGTTCGACCCAGCTCTTCATCAAGGCCGTGACCGGCCGGTCCGAGACCGCCTCGAACGCCTCCCAGAGATGACGGCTCTCGGCGCTCTGGTAGGCATGCGTCCGGAGGTAATGCTGCAGGCCCTTCTGGAAGTGCGCCGACCCGATGTAGCCCTCGACCTGCCTCAGGATGCTGGCGCCCTTGTTGTAGATGATCGGGGCGGTGCTCGTGTTGATCACCAGGTGCTCGCCCCCGGGAATCTCGATGGCGACGTTTTCGAGCAAGGCGTCGCGGTTCATGGCGCTGGCCGTGGTGCCCTGCAGGAACTGCGGCCAGATCCCCCATTCGGGATAGTAGCGGGCGACGACGCCGTATCCGAAATAGGTGGCGAAGCTCTCGTTGAGCCAGAGGTACTTCCAGTCCGAGGGCGTGACCAGGTTGCCGAACCACTGGTGGGCGATCTCGTGGGCGATGACCTCGCAGATGCGCTCTTCCCCGGATTTGGAGGTGACCCCCGGATAGTGCAGCAGAAGGTTTTCGCGGAAAGTGATGGCGCCCCAGTTCTCCATGGCGCCGAAGGCGAAATCCGGCACGGCGATGAGGTCCAGCTTCGAGAGCGGATAGGGGATGGCGTAGTAGGATTCGCTGAAGGCCAGCGCCTTGCGGCCGAACTCCAGCCCGAAGCGGGCATGCTTCTGCGAGGCGGGCAGGGTGAGCACCCGCACGCGGCCGTCGATCGGGTCCTGGAGGGTTTCGAACTCGCCCACGCCGAAGAAAACCAGATAGGTGGACATCCGCGGGGTGGTCTCGAAGATCACGCGCTTCTTGCCGCCCTTGAGCATTTCCTGGGCTTTGATGTCGGTGTTGGCGACCGCCGCCATGCAGCGGCCGACGATCATCTCGATGTCGAAGGTCGCCTTGCGGCCGGGGTGATCGATGCAGGGGAAGGCGCGGCGGGCGTCGCTTTCCTGGAACTGAGTGATGGCGATGAAACGGCGCCGGCCCTTGTGAAGGTAGCGGCTGCGATAAAAACCCGCCATGCGGTCGTTGATCCGGCCGGCGTAGTCGATGTCCAGCAGGATCTCGCCCGCCATGGCCTCGGGAAGGTGGACGCGCAGTTCTTCTGCCGCCGGCTCCACCCGGAAGGCGCAGGGGACCAGATCATCGCCGCGTCGGACGCTGCAGCCCCAGACGGCCAGCTCGGCGGCGTTCAGGACCACCTCCCCGGCGGGTTCCGGCAGATGGAGTCGGATTTCGGCGCGGCCCTCGAAGAGGAAGCGGCCCAGATCGGGAACCAGGCGCAGGCGGTAGTTCAGAGGCAGGATCTCGGGCATCGGGTTCTCCAGGCGGCCGGGCTTGGGCCGGCCGTGCTTCAACTGCCGGCGTCGCCGCGGCGACGCGGGTCCGGGATGAAGCCGGCCCCGGCGTTTTTACATCGGTTGCGAGTCGTGATACACCCATTACTAAAAAATGAGATGCCGATTGTCAAACCCGAGCAAGGAGATGCCCCATGAGCGTCATTCTGGATTTCTCTATGTATCCTCTGGACAAGGGCGAGAGCCTGAGCCCCTTCGTGGCGCGGTCGATCAAGATCATCAGGGAAAGCGGCCTGCCCTACGAATTCCGCTCCATGGGCACCAGCATCGAAGGCGAGTGGGAGGAGGTCCTGGGCGTGGTCCAGCGATGCTTCGAGGCCATGCGCGCGGACTGCAGCCGCGTGGTGCTCTCGCTCAAGGCCGACTACCGCAAGGGGCCCTCCGGGCGGATGAAGCGCAAGGTCCAGTCGGTGGAGGAGAAATTATAAAGGACGTTGACCCGTTGACCCGTTGAAGCCCCGGACCTCCGCACCTTATATTACTACCATGCGCAAGCTGACCGCCTGCACCTACGACTGCCCGGATGCCTGCTCGCTGGTGCTCGAGCAGGGCGATGACGGGGGGCTGCGGCTGCTCGGAAACCCCGACAGCCCCTTCACCCGCGGGGTCATGTGCGCCAAGACCCGGCGCCAGATCCGGCGGCTGCAGAGCCCCAGCCGCATCCTGAAGCCCCGACGCAAGACCCGGGCCGGCTGGCAGGAGATCGGCTGGGAGGCCGCCCTCGACCTTTGCGCCGAGCAGATCCAGCGGCTGCGGGGAGAGCCGACCGCCATCCTGCACATCCACAGCGACGGGGCCAAGGGCGTGCTCAAGGAGGCCGTGAGCCTGTTTTTCGCCAAGCTGGGGACCAGCCGGATCAAGGGTTCGCTCTGCGATGCCGCCGGCTTCATCGCCGGCGTGGAGGATTTCGGTTCCCGGGAAAACAACGACATCGAGGACCTGGCGAACGCCGCCGCCATCGTCAACTGGGGCAAGGACCTGTCGCGCAGCTCCATTCACACGGCCGCGGTCGTCCACGCGGCCCGGCGCAGGGGCGCCCGGGTGCTGACGATCTCCCCGGGCGGCGACGGCAACGAGCCCTTCAGCGATCAGCGCATCCGGATCCGGCCGGGGACGGACCGCTTTCTGGCGGCCGCCGTGATCCGGCGGCTTTACGCCGACCGGCCCATCCCGGAAGAGCTGGCGGCCTGCTCGCGGCGCCCGGAGAAATTCTGCGAATTGATCCGGAGCCGGCCGCTTCGGGAGCTGCTGGCGGCCTGCGAGGTGTCGGCGGCGGATGCCGAGCCGCTGTTCGATCTGTACGCCGCGGTCCGGCCCCTGGCCACCTTCGTCGGGGCCGGGCTGCAGCGCTACCGCTACGGCGGAGAGAACGTGCGCTTCATCAACGCCCTGGCGCTGCTCTCCGGCAACGTCGGCCGCAGCGGCGGGGGCGTCTATTTCCATCTGCACTCCTACCGCAACCTGGACCTCGGATGGGTCAAGGGCAAGGGGCACAGGGGCCGGCGGGCCTTTCCGATCGCGACCATCGGCCGGGACATCCCGGCGGCCCGCGATCCCGGCATCCGGATGATCTGGGTCAACGGCACCAACGTCGTCAACCAGGCACCGGGTGCGCTGGAGACCGCGCGGGCCTTCGAGGGCGTGGAGTTCAAGGTGGTCGTGGATGCCTTCATGACCGACACGGCCGAACGCGCCGATCTGGTGCTGCCGTGTGCGCTCATGCTGGAGCAGGAGGATGTCGTCGGATCCTTTCTGCATGAATACGTCCAGTACGTCGCGGCGGTGCTCCCGCCGCCGCCGGAGGTGCGGACGGACCTGTGGATCGTGAGCGAGCTGGGCCGGCGCCTGAACCCGCCGGTGGTCATGCCGACGCCGGAAGACTGCCTGCGGGCCGCCTTGACCTCGGCCCATCTCGATGTCACTCTGGAAGAGCTCAAGACCAAAGGCTTCGTGCGCTCGCGGCGGCCGCGCATTGCCTACGAAGGCCTGAAATTCGCACACGGCGACGGGAAGTACCGCTTCCCCGGCCGATTGCACGCCGAGCCGGCGGCGCCCGATGGCTACCCGCTGCGCCTGCTCACCCTGGTGCGCCGGACGGCCATCCACTCCCAGATCCTGCCGGAGGATCAGGAGCCGCCGCCCACGGCGTGGGTGTCTCCGGAGTGCCCCGTGCTGGCAAGACTGGATATCTCCGAGCCGGCCGTGCTGGTGTCGCCCTTTGGGCGGTTGCCGGTGAAGCTTCGTCTGATGCCCGGTCTGCACCCCGGAACGGTGATCTATCGACGGGGGGACTGGATGAGCCGGGGCGGCGGCGCCAACCGGCTGATCGCCGCCGGGCTGACGGACCTGGGCGGGGGGGCGCCGTTTTACGACCAGTACGTCCAATTGGAAAATCATCACGGGTAATGCCGTGATGATTTTCCAATTATCAAAAACACGTTAAAGCTCAACGTAAACTGCAGCGCAACACGCCGATGATGGACAACTCGCCGCAGCAGGAATTGCAGGCCATGTGCCGGCAATGGTCGGCGGACCTCAACGCCATCGACGGCCGGGAAGGCCGCATGGCGTATGTCCGGGCCGAGCTGCCGGAGCTGCTTTCCAAGCGCTGGATCTTCGAGGGGATTCTCAGGGGAATCCAGGCCGGCAGCCCCTATCCCGATCTGCGTCAGGAGACCCTGTTCGACAACGAGCTCATTCTCTTCCGCGACCCCGGCCACAGGTTCTCGCTGCGGCTTTACGTCTTCGGCCCGGGCGAGCACACCGCCGTGCACGACCACACCTCCTGGGGGGTGTCGGGCTCGGCGTTCGGACCGCTGGAAGTGGTGCGCTACCGCCGCGAGGGCGCAGGCTCCCAGCCGGGCTCGTGCGGACTGACGGTCGCCGAGCGCAGGGTGCTCGGGGCGGGTGAAATCGAAACGACGCTGCCGTTCGACGCCGGCATTCATCGCACCGGGAACCCGGCGGGCGGCAGTACCCTGATGGTCAGCGTCTACGGCCGGCCGATGCGGCGGCTTTACATCGAATGCTTCGATCTGGAGAACGGCCGCGTCGAGCGCCGGTATCCGCCGCACATCAAAAAGAGGATCCTGGCGCAGCAGGCGCTGCAATCGATAAAAGCCGCCAGGCAGCCGGCGGGTTGAACGCGGTCAAGAAAATGACGCATCGGCATGGACCGCCTCCATAGGGATTGTCTCCAGCTGACCCCATTATCAAATTTAACCTATTGTAATAGTTAATATTCATTGCCTTTTGCTCCGGGCGCCATCGGCTTCGTCGGATTGTGGCATGTTTTATGCTGCGAGCGGTCAGGTTTAGCTTTAATTTCAACTACCTGTAACCATGCCGAATCCAAACTGAAGCATGCGGACCTAACACCGAAAGAAGGCCCCGGAGACAATGAACCCCTTGTCCGACGAGCAGCGTCTAAGGCTGCAAGAGGAAACCGCTCGCGTTTTGCTGAACGCCAGCCGGGATGCCGCCTTTATCATCGACCGCCAGGGGCGGATCCTGTCCGCCAATCAGGAAGCCGCGCGGATGACCGGGACTTCCATCGAGGAGCTGCCGGGCAAATCGCTCGCCGATTGTCTGCCGGCGAATGCGGCGGAAGGACGACAGCAGAAGAATCTGGAGGCCATCCGCACCGCAGCCCCGGTATTCTTCGAGGACGAGGCCGGCGGCAGGGCCTTCGCGAACGCGGTTCATCCCGTCTGCGACGACAAGGGAAATGTCGGAACGCTCGTTTTCTACAGCAAGGACATCACGGAAGAGAAGCGCTCCAGGGAGGAGCGCGAAAAGCTGACCGTCCAGCTCCAGCAGGCCCAGAAAATGGAGGCGATCGGTACCCTGGCCGGAGGCATCGCGCACGATTTCAACAACCTGCTCATGGCGATCCAGGGCAATGTTTCCCTGATCCTGTTCGACACGGAGGCGGACCATCCGCATCGCCGCATCCTGGTGAACATCGAAAATCTGATCCGCAGCGGCGCGGACCTGACCTCCAAGCTGCTGGGCTACGCGCGCAGGGGCAAGTACGAGTCCCGGCCGGTGGCGCTGAACGACCTCGTGCGCGAAACCGCCGAGACCTTCGGTCGCATGCGCAAGGATATCACCATCCATCAGCACCTGGCCGGCGATCTGATGAGCCTCGTTGCCGACAAGAGCCAGCTCGAGCAGGTGCTGCTCAACCTGTTCGTGAACGCCGCCGACGCCATGCCGACGGGCGGCAAGCTCATTCTGAAGACGCGCAACGTGTCGCATCGCGAGATCCCCTTTAGCGGCTATGCCATCAAGCCGGGCTCCTACGTGCTGCTCACCGTGGCCGATACCGGCGTCGGGATGGCCCCGAAGACCATCCGCCGCATTTTCGACCCCTTCTTCACCACCAAGAAGATAGGCCGGGGCACCGGTCTGGGGCTGGCGTCGGCCTACGGGATCGTCAAGAGCCACAACGGTTACATCGAAGCGGAATCGGAGCCGGGCAAAGGCTCCACCTTCTCCGTGTTCCTTCCGGCGACCGAGCAGCGCACCGACGACGGCACCTCCCCCCACGGCAAATCGGCGGCCGGAAGCGGTGCGATTCTGCTGGTGGACGACGAGCAGGCCGTGCTGGAGATCACGGCTCAGATGATCGAGCGGCTCGGATACACGGTGACGCAGGCCCGCAGCGGGCGCGAGGCCATCGAACGCTTCCGGGAGAACCCCGACGGGTTCAGTCTGGTGATACTGGACATGATCATGCCCGGTATGGGCGGAGGCGAGGTCTTCGACCAGCTCAAACGGATCCAGCCCCGGGTCAAGGTGCTGCTCGCCAGCGGATACAGCATGCAAGGCCAGGCCACCGAGATCATGAACCGCGGGTGCATCGGATTCATCCAGAAGCCCTTCACCCTTCAGGATCTGTCGCTCCGGCTGCAGAGCATCCTGAACCCTATCTGAGGCTCCTCTTCAAGGTTGTGTTTCCCCTGGCGGCGTTCTATGTTGCCTCGTCGGCCTGAAACCGAACAACGCCCGCTCGCCGCCTGCGATTCGTCCTGCGTGTGAACATGGACATCTGGGAAACGCTTGCCAAGCTGGTTTTGCTGCTGGGCGCCGCCTTCGTGCTGGGCGCCGCCGCCCAACGGCTGAAGCAAAGCGCCATCATCGGCTATCTTCTGGCCGGGACGATCCTCGGCCCCACCCTGTTCGACCGCCAGGCGCTTTCGGACTGGGGCGAGCTGGGCGTCGCCTTGCTCCTTTTTTCCATCGGTTTGGAGTTCTCCTTCGGAAGGCTCAAGCGCATGGGCGCCCTGGCGCTGCTGGGCGGGACGCTCCAGGTGACGGTCACGCTGGCGGTCTTCGCGCTGATTTTCTCCACCCGCCACGCCGTCGCCCCGGCCGTGGCATTGGGCGAGATGCTGGCCGTCAGCTCGACGGCGATCGTGCTGCGGACCCTGATGGACCGGGCCGAGATGGACTCCGTCTCGGGCCGCGCCGCCCTGGGCATTCTGCTGCTTCAGGACATCGCGGTCGTGCCTCTCGTGCTTTCGCTGACCGTGATGAGCCATGGAGGCAGCGCCGGGGAGATCGCCCTCAGAATCGCCCAGACCACGGCGGCGGCCGGCGGTCTCGTGGCGCTGTTCTACGGGCTCTTCTATCACGCCATCCCGCGGCTGCTGATGCGCAGGGGGCTGTTCGTCGACCGCGAGCTGGTGGTGCTGCTGACGATCATCCTCGCGTTCGGCTCGGCCTGGGCGGCGCATTGGCTGGGACTCTCGCCGGCCCTGGGCGCCTTTCTGGCCGGGATGCTGCTCGCCGAATCGCCGTTCGCTTCCCAGGTGCGCGCGGATGTGGGCTCGCTGCGCACCCTTTTCGTGACGCTCTTTTTCACCTCCGTGGGGATGCTGGCGGATCCGGTGTGGTTCCTGGCCAACTGGGTCGAAGTGCTCCTGTGGCTGGCGGTGGTCTTTCTCGGCAAGGCGCTCATCATCCTGGGCATCGGACTGATCTTCAAGATGAGCCCGGTCTATGCCCTGGCGACCGGCATCACGCTCGCCCAGATCGGGGAGTTCTCGTTCGTTCTCGCGAGCGAAGCCAGAAGCGGCGGGCTGATCAACGAGCACCTTTTCTCCCTGGCCGTATCGGTGACGATCCTCTCGATGTTCCTAGCTCCTTACATGGTCGCTTTCGCCAGGCCGGCCGCAAGGTGGATCGTCGGCCGGCTCACGCCGGCCGCCCGGGGGCATGGCGGCCCGCCGGATGACCCTGTCCGCGCGCAGCAGGGCGGGGTTTACATCGTGGGCTTCGGTCCGGCCGGCCGCAAGGTGGCGCGGGCGTTGCTGGAGATGGGCATCCAGCCGCATGTAATCGAGCTCAACCCCCGCTCCGTCAAAACCGCATCGCGAATGGGCCTGAAGGTACACCTGGGCGATGCCTCGCACGCGGACATCGTCACCCATGCCGGCATCCAGGGGTCCTGCGTGATCGTGGTGACGGTCCCGGACCCGCGCACCGCCAAGCGCGTCCTTCAGAACATTCACGCGATGTCGCCGAGCACCAGCGTGATCGTCCGCAGCCGCTACCACATCGCAACACCGGAGCTCTGGGAGATGGGTGCGGCCTTCGCGGTGGATGAGGAAAACGTCGTGGGGCGCGAACTGGCCCGGCAGGTGGTGCAGTTCCTGAAGGACGCGGATCCCGATACCACCACCTGCGCCCTGCCCGCGGATGAGACCGGTGGATGAAGACCGGCGTCCAGCCACCAGTCGGCCTTGCTGCCGCAGGGGCTGCAGACGGCGGTGTTCAAATGCGGGTCGGCCCCCGGGGTTCCGTGCTTTCCATGACCACGCCGTCGGCCGTTTCCCTGAACCGCCAGGTATGCACGGCGGAGATGCCCAGGCGCCGGCCCTCCCAGATCACTTCGCGCCCCGGGCCGCAGCGGACCACCCGGGGCTCCACCTGGAGTGGAAAAATGAAAGGTTTCACGACGAAGGTGAAGCAGGCCCCCCTCGGCGAGGCGGTCGCCTGAGGTGAAACAGCAGCTTGTGCAGGCCGTGTTCCAGTCTTTCCATCGGTCCAGATCCGAGAAGGTTCGCCAGACGACCGCCATGGGCGCCTGGATGCGAACTTCGGCTTTGATGACCATTTCGACTCCGTGCGGTGGGCTGCCGTTGCTCTGAAGATAAATATGAGGTAACGATAAGGATCGTCCGTTCGGTTTCAATCTCCGAGAATCGCGCGGAGCACGAACGCCGGCAGGAGCCGGGAGACGCCGCTCATGGGCGGATACCAAAGGAGGCCATCATGGAAAACCAAGTGGCATACACCTCCCGCGTCAAAATCGAACGCATCAAGGGTCCGCTGCGCCGCGCGCACCTGCCGCACACGGCCGACCCGGTCCTTTTCGGGGTGCACTCCGAGATCGCTCAGCACTACGGGGTCGATACCCATGTGCATGAGCCGCATGCCGCCACCCTCGACTATGTCGTGGCGGCGGCCGCAGGCTGACTGACCGGCACGTTCGGAGGCGCGCTGGAGGCGCGCAAGGTTCCGGCCGGCGACAGCCGGTTGGTGACGGAAGCCCGGGGAGAGGTGGAGCGCGACGGGAAGGTCCTGGTGATCCGGCGCATCCACGCAGACTATTACCTGAAACTCGACCCTGCTCAGCGGGAAACCGCCCAGCGCGTGCACGAGATGCACGCCGATTTCTGCCCCGTGGCTCGAACTCTCAAGGGATGCGTGCAGATCACGACCCGGCTGCACATGGAGGATGCATAACCCAGGGGGATGCCCATCCAAGCGAAAGGAGGGAGTATGGCTGCCAAGAAGATTCTCATGTTGGTAGGGGACTTCGTCGAGGACTACGAAGTGATGGTGCCGTTCCAGGCCCTGCAGGCCGTGGGGCATGCGGTGCATGCGGTCTGCCCGGGCAAGAAGGCCGGGGAAATCGTGCGCACGGCCATCCACGATTTCGAAGGCGACCAGACGTACAGCGAAAAGCGGGGACACAACTTCACGCTCAACGCCAGCTTCGACGACGTAAAGGCGGAGGCCTACGATGCCCTCGTGATTCCGGGCGGCCGTGCGCCCGAATACATCCGCTTGAATCCGGCGGTCATCGCGATCGTCCAGCACTTTGCCGGGACCGGCAAGCCG
>Ga0209450_10001462_pt1 | contig 11830 bp, 7 predicted proteins | sample FrelakmetLWP11LW_FD_187149 | JGI IMG/M metagenome (GOLD analysis project Ga0209450, IMG submission 187149) | Freshwater lake sediment microbial communities from the University of Notre Dame, USA, for methane emissions studies - LWP11 LW (SPAdes)... | ecosystem: Environmental > Aquatic >... | reverse complement strand
CCCGCCACTGCCGGACCCGGCCCTGCAGCCGCGTGCCCGAACCCGAGACGTCCACCGCGTAGCGGCGCTGTGGCGTGCCGTCGCCGCTTTCGCCCTGGGCGTAGGTGATCCAGGCGCCGCGCACCGGGGCTTCGAGATCGATCCGGCCGCTGGCGATGCGCCGCAGCGTCATCGCGGTCAGCAGAAGCACGCCGAACAGTGCCTCGATCCCGAGCAGCGCGGGCGCGAGCAGGGCCATCGCCAGCCCCGGTGCCAGCACGAAGCCGGCCTTGGTGGCGCGGGGCATCTGCGCGTCGCTGAGGCGCGCCACGCCGGTGAACAGGCCCAGGATCGACAGCGGCAGCTGGATCAGGAACAGCGGGGCCGCCCAGGCCACGAGGTCGAATCCCGGGATGGCCTGCGGATTCGCCCAGGCCAGGGCGCAGGCGCCGCAGGCGATGGCATCGGGCACGGCATCGGCGCAAGCGACGCCCAAGGTCCGCGGCGGCGGCGCCGTTGCATCGGCGGTGACGGCGGCAGCGGTTTCGCGGCGGCGCTTGCGGGCCATGCGCCGAGCCTATCGTGGTGGCGCGGCGGGCGCGAGGATCGCCTCGATGCGCGCAGGCTGCGCGACCGGCGCCGCTGCCGGCAGGCCGAGTGCGCCCAGCAGCACCGCGTGCACGTCGCGGGCCTCGATCGGATCGACCACCTGGCCGCGCCGGAACGCCGGGCCGTGGGCCACGAACAGCGCGCGCATCGACGGATCGTGGTTGTCATAGCCGTGCGCGCCGCCGCCACGCCAGTCGCGGTTGTTCGCGACCCACTCGGCGTCGGCGATGGTCCAGCCGACGTCCGCGAGGCAGATGATCGGCGCGACGCGCGGGTGTGCGCCGTGGCGGAAGCGCGCCGGCAGTTGCTCCTTGCGCCAGCAGCGCATGCCGCGGTGTTGCCCCACGAGGGCCTGCGCCACCGCAGCTTCGCGTCCCGCCACCGGCTCCACCGGCACGATGGTGCCGAAGTAGCGCACCACCACGTGGTCGCGGTCGACGATCCGGCCCAGGCGGACGATGCGGCGCGCCGAGGTGGCGGCCATGCCGTGGTCGGAGACGATCACGAGGTTCACCGCGTCCAGCATCGCGCGCGCCTCCAGTCCGCGCACCAGCCGCGCCAGCGCGCGGTCGGTGGCCGCGACGGCGGCGTCGAGCCGCTTCGAGCGCGGCCCTTCCGCGTGACCGACGGTGTCGACCAGTTCGAAGTACAGCGTCATGAAGGTCGGTCGCTGCTCCGCCGGGCGGTCGAGCCAGGCCAGCACCTGGTCCACGCGTGCGCCGGGCAGCATGCGCCCGTCGTAGGGCCGCCAGTCGTGCGGGCGCATGCCGGCGATCTCCGCCTCCGATCCGGGCCAGAACAGCGTCGCCGTGCGCAGCCCGGCGCGCGCGGCCGCCACCCACACCGGCACGCCGCCCCACCATCGCCCGTCGCCCACTGCGGCGCGGTTGGCGAGGCGGAATTCGCCCAGCGCCGGATCGAACATGGTGTTGTGCACGATGCCGTGCTCGTCCGGGTCGAGCCCGGTGACCACGGTGTAGTGGTTGGGGAAGGTCAGGGTCGGGAACGCCGGCACCATCCACTGGGCGCGGGTGCCGGCATCGGCCAGCCGGCGCAAGGTCGGCGCATGCCCCCGATCGAGGTAGTCGGGATGGAAACCGTCCAGCGAGACCAGGATCAGCGGCGCCGGCGCCGCCATGGCCTGAAGGGCGGCGAGCGCGAGCAGGAAGGCCGCGATCAGCGGCGCGGGGCGTCGGGGCATGGGGCAGGGCACCGGGGAGACGCCACAGGATACGGCGCGCGCGTGCACGCCGCATGGCGGCCCGCGCCTATACTCGGCGCTCCGTCACGCGCCCGATCCATGCCGATGAACGCACCCGCCCGCCGCGACGACACCCGTACGATCCGCGCCCCGCGCGGCACCACGCTGCATTGCCGCTCGTGGCTGACCGAAGCGGCCTACCGCATGATCCAGAACAACCTCGACCCCGAGGTGGCGGAGAACCCGGCCGAACTGGTGGTCTACGGCGGCATCGGGCGCGCGGCGCGCGACTGGGAGAGTTTCGACGCCATCCTGCGCGCGCTGCGCGAACTCGGCGACGACGAGACCCTGCTGGTGCAATCGGGCAAGCCGGTCGGTGTGTTCCCCACCCACCCGGACGCGCCGCGCGTGCTGCTGGCGAACTCCAACCTGGTGCCGCACTGGGCCACCTGGGAGCACTTCCACGAACTCGACCGCAAGGGCCTGATGATGTACGGCCAGATGACGGCGGGCTCGTGGATCTACATCGGCTCGCAGGGCATCGTGCAGGGCACCTACGAGACCTTCGTCGAGATGGGCCGCCAGCACTACGGCGGCGACCTCGGCGGGCGCTGGATCCTCACCGCCGGCCTCGGCGGCATGGGCGGCGCGCAGCCGCTGGCGGCGAGCCTCGCCGGCGCGTGTTCGCTGAACATCGAGTGCCAGCAGAGCCGCATCGACATGCGCCTGCGCACGCGCTACGTCGACGAGCAGGCGACTGACCTCGACGACGCGCTGGCCCGCATCGCGCGCCACACCGCCAAACGCCGCGCGGTGAGCGTGGCCCTGCTCGGCAACGCCGCCGAGATCCTGCCGGAACTCGTGCGCCGCGGCGTGCGTCCGGACGCGGTCACCGACCAGACCAGCGCGCACGACCCGGTCAACGGCTACCTGCCCGCGGGCTGGACGGTCGCGCAGTGGTTCGAGCGCCGCAAGGCCGACCCCGAGGGCACGGCGCGCGCCGCCAAGCGCTCGATGCGCGTCCACGTCGAGGCAATGCTGGCCTTCCAGGCGATGGGCGTGCCGACCTTCGACTACGGCAACAACATCCGCCAGGTTGCCAAGGACGAAGGCTGCGCGAACGCCTTCGACTTCCCCGGCTTCGTGCCCGCCTACGTGCGCCCGCTGTTCTGCCGTGGCATCGGGCCGTTCCGCTGGGTCGCGCTCAGCGGCGATCCGGAAGACATCGCGCGCACCGACGCCAAGGTCAAGGAACTGATCCCTGATGATCCGCACCTGCACCGCTGGCTGGACATGGCCGGCCAGCGCATCGCCTTCCAGGGCCTGCCGGCGCGCATCTGCTGGGTCGGGCTCGGCCAGCGCCACCGGCTCGGGCTTGCGTTCAACGAGATGGTGCGCAAGGGCGAGCTCAAGGCGCCGATCGTGATCGGCCGCGACCACCTCGATTCCGGTTCGGTCGCCTCGCCCAACCGCGAGACGGAAGCGATGAGGGACGGCAGCGACGCCGTGTCCGACTGGCCGCTGCTGAATGCGATGCTCAATGTCGCCGGTGGCGCGACCTGGGTCAGCCTGCACCACGGCGGCGGCGTCGGCATGGGCTACTCGCAGCACAGTGGCGTGGTGATCGTGTGCGACGGCAGCGAGGCCGCAGACCGCCGCCTCGCGCGCGTGCTGTGGAACGACCCCGGCACCGGCGTGATGCGCCACGCCGACGCGGGCTACGAGATCGCGCGCGACTGCGCGAAGGCGCAGGGGCTGAAGCTGCCGATGGGCTGAGCGGCGGCTCAGGTACGCGGCGCGAGTCGCGGCACCCGCGGCGGCACGATCGCCGTCGTCGCCGTCACCGAGCCCCGCGCCACATCGCGCGGCGTGCGGCCGAGCAGTTCCACGATCCGGTTCGGGCACGGCACGTTGTCGCGGCGCAGCAGTTCCAGGTGGCCGAAGGAGAACGGCGTCGCGTGCAGGACGTCGCAGGCGTGGCTGGCCAGGCGTGCGGCCCAGGCCGGGATGCGCAGGCGCGGCGCACGCGCGGCCAGCGCGGGATCGCGCATCGCGGCCAGGTGCTCGTCCATCCGGCGCAGGTCGGCGCCGCCGAGTTCGAAGATGCGCGCGCGCGGATCGGCGCCGGTGGCCGGCGGGTCGAGGCACAGCCGCGCCAGCGCTGCACCCAGGTCGCGCACGTCGAGCGGCGCCAGCAGGCCGCGGGCATCGGAGGGCACGGGATGCAGGGGCCAGTCGGCGACGCGGCGGATCCAGTCGGCGCCGAAGCCGGTGTCGCCGTCGAGCAGGGCAGGGCGCGCGAGCCACCAGTCGGCGCCGCTGGCCATCAGCGCCTGTTCGCCGTCGCGCTTGGAGCGCAGGAAGCGGCTGCGCACCGGCGCATCCAGTCCGAGTGCCGAGACGTGGACGACGCGGATGCCGCGCAGGGCACAGGCGCCCGCCAGCGCGGCGACCGCCCGGTGGTGCACGCGATCGTAGGTGGCGCGTCCGCGCGGGCGCAGGATGCCGACGCAGTTCAGCACCGCATCGACGCCCTCCAGCAGCGGCAGCCAGCGCTCCGGTCGCATCAGGTCCTCGAAGCGCAGCACGCGGCGCGCGCAGTCGGCGGTGAGCGGCCCGGCCTGCGTGCGTTCACCGGCTTCGAAGCGGCTGCCGACGATCGGCGCCGCGCCGGCGTCGCGCAGGGCGGCGACCGCGTGCCGACCGATGAACCCGGTGCCGCCGGCGACCAGGACCCGCGGCGCGGCGGGGCGGGAGTTGCGGACCGGATAGCTGCGCATGCTCGCTCCCGACAGTTATTTCTGTCTTGACAGAAATGTATGGCAGGACTAGCTTTTGCGCAAGAGCTCGCCATGACCGCCAGTGCCCCCACCGCCAGCCCCGACGCCGGCGCCGACCTGCTCACCCCGGTCGGCCGCCGTTTCGTGCTGCATTGGGGCGAGATGGGCGTGCGCTGGGGCGTCAACCGCACGGTGGCGCAGATCCACGCCCTGTTGTTCCTCGCCGGCCGCCCGATGCACGCCGAGGAGATCGCCGACACGCTGGGCGTCGCGCGTTCGAACGCGAGCACCAGCCTGCGCGAGCTGATCAACCTCAAGCTGGCCACGGTGGTGCACCTGCTGGGCGACCGCCGCGACCACTTCGAGACCTTCACCGATCCCTGGCTACTGTGCCGGACCATCGTGCGGGAGCGGAAAGCCCGCGAGTTCGATCCCACCGTGCGCCTGCTCGAAGCCTGCATCGACGACCCCGCGTTTCCGGCCGAAGACCCCGCCCGCCAGCAGCGCATCCGCGCCACGCTGGCGCTGATGGCGCAGGTTTCCGGCTGGGTCGACGAGTTGATCGACGTCGATCCGCAGACGCTCACCCGGTTGATGAAGCTCGGCAGCCGGATCGGGCCGATGCTCGGCCTGCCGGCGCCGAAGAAGGGGCCGAAGCGATGAGCGCGCCGACGATGGTGGTCTACTACGACGCCTCTTGCCCGCTGTGCCGGGCCGAGATCGGCGCGCTGTCGCAGACCGACGCCGGCGGCGTGCTGCGGCTGGTCGACTGTTCCGCGCCGGATTTCGAGGACGCGGCCGCGCGCGCCGCCGGCATCGATCGCACGGCGATGATGGCGGCGCTGCACGCGCGCGACGCCGCCGGCCGCTGGCATGTCGGCGTGGACGCCTTCGAGGCGATGTACCGCGCGGTCGGGATCGAATCAGTGGCGCGGCTGTGGGGCCACCCGTGGTTGAAGCCGCTGTGGGTGTGGGTGTACCCCTGGATCGCCCGCCACCGCCAGCGGCTCTCGCGGCTGGGGCTGACCGGGCTGTTCGAACGCTGGGTCCGCCGCGAGGCGCGCCGGGCGGCGGCAGCGCGGTGCCGCACGCAGGCATGCGATCTGGCGAAGCCCGGGGCCGACGACGCCTGACGCGATCGTTCACGTTGGTGAAGGGTGCGCATTGGGTTTGTGCGGTGCCACTTGGCTAGGATCGGGGCCGCTGGCGGGTGCCAGCGCGATCGCTATCCATCCACTCGGGGAGAACACCATGCCGTCGATGCCGCACCGTGGCGCAATGCCGCGCCGCTCCCGCCTTGCCACCCCTGCCCGTCGATTGCTGCCCGCGCTGGTCGCGGCGTTGCTCGCCGGCGCGGCCGGCGCCAGCGACGAGATCCACTTCAATGCCGGTCCGCTGGATACCGCGTCGTCCGCTGCCGATGCGCTCAGCAGGCAGGCCGTCCGTTCCCAAGGCCGGCACCTGCATCTGGTCAAGTTCCCCGCCGCGATCACGTCGCAGGACTGGGACGCCTTGAAGTCCAGTGGCGTGACCGTCGTCGATTACATCCCGGACTATGCCTACCTCGTGCATGGCGATGCTGCCGCGATCGCGGCATTGCAGGCATTGCGCAGCAATGGCGCGCTGGCCTGGGAGGGCATCTATCCCGCCCACCTCAAGATCGCCCGCAGCGCGTGGAACCTCGAAGCCAAGGGCGTGCGTCCCGACTTCTATGCGATCCAGTTGGTGCTCGATCCGTCCGCCAATGCCGACACGCTTGCCCTGATCGCGGCGCGCACGCCGGGCGCGCAGGTCTCGCACAGCACCTTCCGCCACTACGTGAACATCAACGCCCGGGTCGAGACGCTGGCGTTGAGCGAAATCGCCGCCCGTCCCGACGTGATCTCGATCCAGCCGGATTTCACGCCGAGCCTGCTCGACGAGCGCGCCACGCAGATCATGGCGAACCAGTTGAGCGGCGGAACCCCGAACGTTCCGAACCCGGGCGACTACATCGCCTGGCTGCAGGCGCGCGGCTTCACCCAGGCGCAGTTCGACGCCTCGCAGTTCACCATCGACGTCTCGGACCAGGGCCTGGACAACGGCACCCTCCTGCCCAACCACTTCGGCCTGTTCGTCGGCGGCGCGCCGAGCGATCTGGTGAATCCGACCAACAGCCGTGTGGTCTACAACAAGCAGGAGGGTACGGCGGCGGCGGCCGACCTCACCGGCTGCGGCGGCGTCGGTCATGGCACCTGGGTGGCGCATGTGGCGGCGGGCAACACGGCCAGCGTGCCGCGCAGCTATCCGCATGGCGACGGCTCGTTTTACTACGGCGTCGGCGCGTCGCCGTTTTCGCGGCTGGGCAACTCGGTCTACTTCACCACCGGCGGCACGTTCACCAATCCCAACCTGCCCAACGCGCTGTCACGCTCGTACAGCAACCTCGGCACCAACACCTGGGGTGCGCGGGTCAGCAACCATTCCTGGGGCGCGGCGGTCAGTGGCGCCTACACTGCCACCTCGCAGACCTTCGACTCGCTGGTTCGCGATGCGCAGCCGGCCGGGTCCACCTTCCCCGCCGACGGCAATCAGCCGATGGTGGTGGTGATCGCGGCGGGCAACAGCGGTCCCGGCGCCGGGACCATGGGCGCACCCGGCACTGCGAAGAACGTCTTTACCGCCGGCGGCTCGCAGAACGTGCGTCCGGGCATCTCCGACGCAGTCAGCGCCGACAACATGTACAGCGCATCCAGCCGCGGGCCCAACGCCGACGGACGGGTCAAGCCCGACATCCTCGCGCCGGCCACCAACGTCGCCGGCGGCGTAGTCATGAACGACCGCCAGACCACGGCGCCGGGCAACTGGAACACCTGTTACACCGGCTCCTTCCTGCCGACCTCCCCGGAGCAGCAGCGCTACTACCGCACCGGCAACGGCACCTCGTTCGCCAGCCCGAACGTGGCGGGCGCAGCGGCCCTGTTGCGGCAGTGGTTCATCAACAACGGCGGAGCCTTCGGCAACACGCCGCCGAGCCCGGCGATGAGCAAGGCCTACCTGATGAACGCGGCCACCTACATGGCCACGCTCACCGACAACCTGCCCAGCAACAACCAGGGCATGGGCCGCGTCAACCTCGAGCGCGCGTTCGACAACACGCCGCGTGCCCTGCGCGACCAGCTCGCCGCGGACCGCTTCACGGGCAGCGGCCAGGTCCGCGTGTTCCGCGGCTCGGTGCAGGATACCGGCCGGCCGTTTCGCGTGACTTTGGCCTGGAGCGATGCGCCCGGCACCACGGCCGGCAATGCCTACGTCAACAACCTCGACCTGTCGGTCACGGTGGGCGGCCAGACCTACACCGGCAACGTCTTCAACCAGGCGAACTCGGTCACCGGCGGCACGGCCGACGTGCGCAACAACGTCGAGAGCGTGTTCCTGCCGGCCGGCGCCAGCGGCAACTTCGCGATCCGCGTCGCCGGCACCAACGTCGCCCAGCCGGCCGACACGACCGTCAGCGGCCCCAACCAGGACTTCGCGCTGGTGGCCTACAACTCGGGGCCCCTCGAAATCTGCCCGCAGGTGGCGATCAGCCCGGGCACCGTGCCCACCGGCGTGGTCGGCGGCACGGCCTATCCGTCGACCGCCTTCTCGGCGCCGGGCCCCGGCACGTACACGTTCGATGTCGGCGGCAACCTGCCGCCGGGCCTGAGCTTGTCGTCGGCCGGCGTGCTCTCGGGCACGCCGACCCAGCGCGGGGTGTTCAACTTCAGCGTGAACGCGGCTGCCGCCGACGGCTGCGTCAGCGCACAGTCGTATTCGATCGAGGTGATCGCGCCTGAGTTGACCCGCGGTGCGACCACCGTCGCCACCGGCAACGGCATCGTCGAGCCGAACGAGTGCAACGACCTCAACGTGGTGCTCAACAACGTCGGCACCAACGGCGCGACGGCGGTGTCCGCCACGCTGTCGTCGACCACGCCGGGCGTCACGGTGGATGTTCCGACCGTCGCCTATCCGAACCTCGGCGCCACCAGCGGCACCGGCGCCAACACCACGCCGTTCCGCTTCAGCACGGCGCCGTCGGTGACCTGCGGTTCCAACGTGCAGTTCACGCAGACCGTGACCTATGCGGGTGGGCTCTCGCCGACGACGCTGAACTTCACCCTGCCGGTCGGTCAGCTCGGCACCAACTATGTGTTCAGTTCGGCGCCGAGCGGAGGCGTCATTCCGGCCGGAGGTTCGCCGGTGGCCGGCAGCGCGGCCGACGACGCCGTGGTCAACGTCCCGGTTCCCGCCGGCTTCTCGTTCTCGATCTACGGTGTGCCCGTGGCCGGCGGCAGCAATCTGCGCGTGAGCACCAACGGCAACGTGCAGTTCGTCGGAACGGGTGGCTCCTCGGCGTTAGGCAACACCGCGTTGCCCGCGAGCGCTTTCGGGGCGGACGTTCCCACGACGGCTGTGCTGTGGGACGACCTCGATCTGCGCACGACCGGCGGCGGCATCTACACGAACACCGTGGGCACGGCGCCGAACCGGCAGTTCATCATCGAGTGGCGCGGCAAGCACTTCGCTGACCCAGGGTCTGCGCAGACGGTGAATGCCGCGCTCGTGCTCAACGAAGGATCGGCCAACTACGAGATGCGTTACGCGCAGGTCGCCATCACCGGCGCCAACGCCGGCGGTGCCAGTGCGACGATCGGCGTGCAGCGCACCAACACCGGTACCGCGTTCACGCAGTTCTCGTTCAACACCGCGTCGGTCGCGACCGGCCAGGTCATCACCGCCACGCTGCCGAGCGGCGTTTGCTCGCCGGGTCCCGGCATCTGCTCGGTCAACCCGGACGGGATCTTCGCGCACGGGTTCGAGTCGGCACCGGCACCCTGAGTGGCGGGGCGCGGCGCGCTGGTCGCGCCGCGCCCTTGCTCCGGAGCCGCCCAGCCGATGGCCGGGCGGATCGGCGCGCCGTCACCGGCCAGCAGGACGCAGTCGATGGGCCCGGCTGCGGTGTTCCGTTTGCTCTCCGACCCGGGGGATCGGGCCGTCGCCCGCGCGCGCCGGATTCGCTGCCATACGGCGGCGGCTTCCCCGGTCTCCGCCGGGGCGTAGACTCCGTCCCACCCGCCTCGCAGGAGCGCCGCCCATGGCCGTCACACCCGAAACCGCCGCCACTGCCGCGGCCAGCATGCCGCTGCAGCGCGACCACAGCGTCGCCAAGCATCTGTTCTTCGGCGACATCCTGGAACAGAACCTGTTCCCCTATCCGCAGATCCGCGCGAAGGACCGCGAGACCCTGGGCGCGATCGTCGACGCGATCGACGAGTTTCTGCGCTCCAAGGAAAAGGACCTGCGCACCTTCGACCGCGAGGGCGAACAGAGCGCCGACTACGTGCAGGCATTGCGCGACATGGGCCTGTTCGGCCTGATCATCGGCGAGGAGTACGGCGGCCTCGGGCTGTCCAACGGCGCCTATGCGCGCGTTCTGGCACAGACCTCGGCGCACGACAGCGCGACCTCGGTGACGGTTGGCGCGCACAGTTCGATCGGCCTGAAGGGTCTGCTGCTGTTCGGCAACGAGGCGCAGAAGGCGAAGTACCTGCCGAAACTCGCCAGCGGCGAGATGATCGCCGCGTTCTGCCTCACCGAGTCGGGCGCCGGCTCCGATGCCGCTTCCGTCAAGACCCATGCGAAGAAGCAGGCCGACGGCTCCTGGTTGCTCAATGGCGAGAAGATCTGGATCAGCAACGGCGGCATCGCCGGCTTCTACACCGTGTTCGCGCGCACCGAGGGCGAGGGCGGCAAGATGAGCGCCTTCATCGTCGAGGCCGGCTGGCCGGGCGTGAGCCACGGCCACCACGAGGACAAACTCGGCATCCGCGGCAGCAACACCACCACGGTGGCGTTCAGCGACGTGCGCGTGCCGGCGGAGTGCCTGCTCGGCGAAGAGGGCAAGGGCTTCAAGGTGGCAATGGCCATCCTCAACAACGGCCGCACCGGGCTCGGCGGCGGCGCGGTGGGCGGGATGAAGGCGCTGATCCGGCTCGCCACCCAGCAGGCCAAGGATCGCAAGCAGTTCGGCAAGCCGATCATCGAGTTCGGGCTGGTGCGCGAGAAGATCGCGCAGATGACGGTGGACTGCTTCGCCGCCGAGAGCGCGGTCTGGATGCTCGCCCACTACATCGACCACGACGTCGAGGACTACTCGATCGAAGCGGCGATGAGCAAGGTGTTCGCCAGCGAAGCCGTGCAGCGCGCCTGCTACGAGAGCCTGCAGATCGCGGCCGGCAACGGCTTCATGAAGGAGTATCCCTACGAGCGGCCGACGCGCGACACGCGCATCCTGAGCATCTTCGAGGGCACCAACGAGATCCTGCGCCTGTACGTGGCACTGTCCGGGCTGAAGGACGTGGGCGCCAGCCTGGGCAACCTCAAGGAAGCGCTGTCGCACATCTTCGACGACCCGATCAAGGGCTTCGGCGTGCTGTCCGGCTACGCCAACCGCCGCGCGCGCCAGCGCACCGGGTTCGGCACCGACCGGATCCTCACCCAGTTGTCGCCCGACCTGCGCAAGGTGGCGTCGATCTACGAGAAGTCGGTGGTCGAGCTGGCCAACGCCAGCGACACCCTGCTCAAGAAGTACGGCAAGCGGATCGCCGACCAGCAGTACCAGTTGAAGCGGCTGGCCGACATCGCGATCGACCTCTACGTCGGCCTGTGCACGCTGTCGCGCGCGGCGAGCCTCGAGAAGTCGGACCCCAGGCACGGCCCGATGGCGGCGAGCATCGCCTACGTGTTCGCCAAGCAGGCGCGGCGGCGCATCGCGCGCAACGTGCGCGCGATCGACGTCAACGAGGACGCGCGGCTGGAGAAGATCACCGAGATGGTGGCGAACGAGGGCCGCTATCCGTGGGACGTGTTCTGACCGGCGCCTCCTGCGGGCGACGCGGTTTCGATACTCAGTAACGCGCTGGACGAAGGATCGCCCGCAAACCTCCGGGAAAGCCGCAGCGGCGCGAATGCAACGCCATCACCCGATGCGCGGAACGCCCGCCGTTGCCGGCCAAATCGGCCGCCGGCAGGTGTATGTTCGGCGGGTCGCGGCTTCCGGTGCGGGGGCTCCGGGCCGGCGACTTCAGCAGTCCACATCAACCGAACCGTGGGGAGAAGCACGATGAGGATTCATCGTTCGGCGGTTGCTTTGTCTGTTTCGATGGGGGTGGTGCCGGGCAATACTGTCCGGTTAATCCCCGAATAAATTCAACTGGTTAGCGGGCACCGGTTCGCC
>Ga0209450_10001461_pt1 | contig 11831 bp, 8 predicted proteins | sample FrelakmetLWP11LW_FD_187149 | JGI IMG/M metagenome (GOLD analysis project Ga0209450, IMG submission 187149) | Freshwater lake sediment microbial communities from the University of Notre Dame, USA, for methane emissions studies - LWP11 LW (SPAdes)... | ecosystem: Environmental > Aquatic >... | reverse complement strand
TCGTCTTTGGTGATCCGGTCAAAGTCGGCCAGCTTGGCACTCAGCTCGGTATTCCAATAATCATCATAGTCCAGCGCCCGCGGGTCAAGACTGTCAAACAGCAGCGGGCCGGAAGCAGAAACGATGTTGCCCTGCGGGTCGGTCTCGATAGCGAATAAATCGCCGGTCTGTTTGTGGCGGTAGATGGATTTCATAAAATTCAGATTTCAGAGTTTAAGATTTCTTTTGATCCGATATTTCGTGTTCTATGATCCATAAAAGTGTCTGATCCTTTTATTTTTCTCAGGAGTCAGAAGTCGGAAGCCAGATTCCGGATAACAGGAGTCGAGATTCAAGCAATCTACTATAAACAAGCGGTGCGGGGACCTCTTACACACTTTCGAGGTATCCCCGCTGTGCAGAGGGAGCCGGAGAACGATTCTGGTTCCCGTCGCTATTTTCTCCCCTAATTGAACATGCGACTTATCTGCACCCGCCATTTTATCAACTCTATTCATGCCCACCATCTCTCCGGGGTCTTCTTCGGAACGAGGGCGGCATAATATGTGAACCTTCAGGTTCGCCGGAACGACGCTGCTCTTCATTGGGAAAAACGCTCATGTGAACCACCTGACCTTCAAATTCCAGTGCCTGCCCCTGCAAATGACTGGATTCGAACCGTAATTCATGTCCCAATCCAACAGAAGGAAAGACTTTGACCGCACATTCTGGAATACTGTCCAAAATGAACTTCGCACTGCTGGCGGTAAACGGGGTATGCTCTTTTCGAGACTGACGCACCGCATCCATCGCAAACCCTGTTACCAGACGGTTCCATATCTGTTCGAGCGTCTTGGGTTGATCCAGCACATCCATTGCAGCAAAATGCCCTGAAACCGACGCCATAACTCCTCGCGTGCCTTGCGGGTAAGGTAATGCCTGAACAAAGCTGTTTAATGACACGGATTGATGGTCAATGGCATCCCGCATTGCCCGTGTCGAAGAGGCAGCCTTGGAATGCTGTACATAGTTTTCTACATCGTCCCAGACCTGGCCCTGATTACTGACCGGCAGGCCGCATTCTTCTAAATTACGGCTGACAACCTGACTTTTATGATTCCGCATCATCGGCGGTGCATAAATGCCGCTGGTAAATTTCTCGGAGACATGTCTCCACCGACCGCTTTCCACACATGAAACAGGGATTTTCTGCGTGATATTGATCTCCAGAAATACGGTCGTGTTCAAAATTCGGTTTTGCTTGGCTCCAATTAATTCTTCACCATCTAACAGTAAAATTCGTTTGTCGCTGTGGTTCTCAATAATCAGCACATTAACATTGCCTGATTGATCAACTTCCCGAACCGTCAGCATCCCTTTCTGGATGGCCTCTGCGGCCAAGATATAATCCAGTAAAGAGGATGGGCCTATTAAGGGTACCAAGGTTAGATTCTGATGTCCAATCGGATGACCGATTTCCAACGAGGCGGTAAATGTTTTTAACGATACGTCTGATTTTTCTTTGTCCTGCACAACCATCTCTCCTGAAATAATATTCTTTATTAAAGTGTACGGGAGAGGTCTGACAGGTATGGTCAGAGCCATTTTAAGAATTTTTGGGGATGGGGTCTGACAGGTGTGGTCAGACCTCCCAGAATTGGGGCAAAACAAATGATGCTGCTACAAGATGTAGTGGCTATAAAAAACTGAAACTATTTTATTTTTTACTTTTTTTTGTTTTGCCGGCATAGTGACCCGCCATCAATTTGACTTCTTCATGAACCTGTTTGGCAAGAACTAGCGGATGAAGAACTTTCGCACGGGATCCAAAACCCAGAATCCATCGCTTTAGCTCCGTTGTATCGTCCAATTCAAACTGAACAGTCAGAGAATCCTTCTGGTCATTGAGAATCTTCTGGCTGGGGTGGTATCGTTTTTCACGCACAATTGCAGCTGCCCATTGGTGCATTTGCACATGGACGGTCTGGGGTTTACCCGCTGGAGTAAAGATTCCAAAAGCATTTTGAGTATAATCCTTTAAGGAAAACTCCCGCGGACGGCCAAAATGGGTACCCGTTAACTCTGCACTCTGAATTCGGTTCAGTTTCAGGGTGCGAACCTCTCCATATTCATCCATAAAACCGATGCAATACAGGTCGCCATCAAAGAATACCATGCCATAAGGATGATACACCGTGTCGTACGGACTTTTCTTGCTGAGAGACTGGTAGCATATTTTGACAGCCCAGCGTTCCTGGATGGCCTGATGCAATAGGCGGATTTTCTTGTCGTGCAGGGAATAGTCATTAAATGTTCGACTCTTGACCAAGAAGGTGTCTTCGAGACTGCTGAAGTGACTTAAAGCACTCGGGGGGATTGAGGATTTTATCTTTTTAAGCAACATATCCAGCCCTTCGCCAAACTGGGTTCCGGATAGCGGAGCCAAGAGTTTCTGGCCTAAGTAAAGACTGACCAGCTCGGTTACCGAGAGAATCAGTTTGTCGCTTTCGATGAAATTGGCAGACAGCTTCCAGAATCGTTTACCAAAATCCCGTTCCTCAAATGATACAGGAAAGCCCACATCCTGAAGAACCTTCAGGTCACGAAGCACCTGTCGTTTACAGCATTCGACTCGTGCTGCAAGCTCCTCGGCATCCAGACCATACCGAAAAGACTGCATAGCTTTGAGCAACTTCCACTGCCGAATCAACGGTTCGCCACGCGACATAACTTCTCCTGGTTTCAAGCCGCCAACTTGCTGAATGCTGAAAATCACAGAATCAGAATTGACAAACTGCTACAGATTGTAATCTTTAATCTTCCGATACAGCGTCCGTTCGCCAATTTTGAGGATTCGGGCCGCCTCCGTGCGATTATTGCCCGTCATTTCAAGTACCCTGCGGATATGCTCCCTTTCGACTTCCTCCAGCGACTGATCGGTCAGAAATGCATTCTGCGGCGCAGCGCCCGCCGCCAGTTCCTTAACCCGTCCGATCTCCGGCGGCAAATCCCGCAAATCCAGCGTATCATGATCGCACATCACCACCATCATCCGCACGGTATTGCGCAACTGCCGAATATTGCCGGGCCATCCATAGCTCATCAATGCCCGCATTGCCGGCTCGGTGATCAGATGAATGTCGCCACCCACTTCTTCGCAGGACTGCTTGAGAAAATACCCGAACAACTCCGGAATATCCTGTACACGATCGCGCAGCGCCGGAAGCGTTACGCTGACACCCTTGATGCGAAAGTACAAATCCTGACGGAATTTCTTTTCATCGACCAGCTTAGCCAGATTCTGATTGGTCGCGCTGATAATCCGTACATCGACCTTAATTGCAGAAGTTCCGCCGACCGGCATAATCAAGCCATCTTCCAGCACACGCAACAGCTTGGCCTGCATCGGCATCGGCATATCGCCAATCTCATCGAGAAACAATGTCCCCCGGTCAGCTAACTGAAACATCCCTTTGCGGTCGCTCATCGCACCGGTAAACGCTCCCTTGACATGTCCGAATAACTCACTTTCGAGCAGACTTTCGCTGAGTCCGGCGCAGTTAATCGGTAAAAACTGTTTATCGCTGCGATGTGAATTGTCGTGAATGGCCTTAGCCGTCAGTTCTTTGCCGGTGCCGGATTCGCCTTCGATTAGAACGCTCAGGTCGGTTTTGCTGACCCGGCGCAACACGCGAAAAACACTCTGCATCGCCTGCGAACGGCTCAATACCCCCGGAAATACAAAATCCAACATCGCTCCTTTAGGCACGGCTACAGTGGGAATCGCCCGCTCAATTAGATTTAGCAGGGACCGAGAATCGACAGGATAAACCAAAAAATCATACGCCCCGCGGCGAATTGCCTCTTTGCAGGCGTCCATATCCGCCGCTTCAGACGTCAAAATCACAGGCACTGCCGGATTGGCTCTTCGAACCTTGACCAACAGCTCGATGCCGTCCGGATCGTCGCCGGCAAATACATCAGAAAGGACAACATCCACACGTTTTTGTGAAAAAACTTCCAGCGCCTCAGAGATCGTCGCCGAGCGTACAACTTTGCCTCCGGCATTTTCGAGCGATAACGCCATCGCTTCGCTGCGATCATGGCGACTGTCTGCAATTAAAATAACGGCGTCTTTTCTCATTGAGCATTCTGTGTCTGAACAATCCGCGATGACCGACCCAATGCGGAAAAACCGTTGCTCCGCAAGCGGACACAAGCCGTCCCCGCACGCCCGATGCATCAAAACTTATTTTGTATAAATGCGTGCCAGCCGGTCTAACGAACCGGCTGACACGTTAAGTCGCAATTTAAATTGGATTACGATGTTTTATCCTTGTTCATTTCAAGGATTGCGGCTTTGCGGCTCAGCTTAAACCGGCCCTGGTCATCGATGGCCAGCAGCTTGACCGAAACCATGTCGCCAACCTTGCAGACGGCATCGACATTCTTGACGTAGCCATCCGAAATTTCGCTGATGTGGCACAGGCCTTCAACGCCGGGGGCAAACTCGACAAATGCACCGAATTCCTTGATGGAAACGACTTTGCAATTGTGATAGAGCCGACCTACCTGCGGGGGCGTAGTCATCGCCTCGATCATGCCGCGAGCGACCAGGTGGCCATTGCCGCCGACACAGCTAATCGACACAGTGCCGTCTTCTTCAATTTCAATCAGCGCTCCGGTCTGCTCCTGAATACCCTTAATGTTCTTGCCGCCAGGACCAATGACCTTGCCGATATATTCGGGGTCAATCTTAATGCTGACGATCTTCGGTGCATAGACGCTCAACTGCTCACGCGGCTTGTCAATTGCCTGCTTCATCGTATTGAGAATAGACAGCCGTGCCTTGCGGGCCTGTTCCATCGCCTTGACCATAATAGGGTGCGGCAATCCTTCGGCTTTAATGTCTAATTGAATCGCGGTGATGCCTTTTTCTGTTCCGGCAATCTTAAAATCCATATCGCCGAAATGATCTTCGTCGCCAATGATATCCGTTAAAAGCTCATAGCGGTCGCCCTCGGAGACCAGACCAATCGAAATGCCCGCAACAGGCAATTCCATCGGAACACCGGCATCCATCATTGCCAGACATCCGCCGCACACCGATGCCATCGAGCTGGACCCGTTGGATTCGGTAATATCGGAGCTGATCTTGATCGTATAGGGAAATTTCTCCTGAGCCGGCTTAAGCTGTTCTAACGCTTTTTCCGCCAACGCCCCATGGCCGATTTCCCGACGTCCGGGCCCACGAATAGGTTTGACTTCGCCGACCGAATACGGCGGAAACGTGTAGTGCAGCATGAACTTCTGGCCGTATTGTTCCTGCAAGCCATCGACCAACTGCTCATCTCTGCCGGTGCCGAGCGTGCAGGATACCAACGCCTGCGTCTCGCCGCGAGTGAACAGCGCCGACCCATGCGAACGCGGCAAAACCCCGACTTCGCAGCTAATCTGACGAATTTCATCATATTTTCTGCCGTCAGGACGATGTCCATCAAGCAGCAGTTTTCGTACCGCGTTTCGCTGTACGATTTCCAGGATCCGCTTAAGCTGAACCCCGCTGCACCGCGGCTCGGCTGCCTTGCAGTATTTTTGTTCGAGCGGTTCGATAATCTCGCGTACCGCCTTATTCCGCTCTGCTTTGCCGATAATCTGGTACGCGCTGCACAGCGGTGCAAAGCAGGTTTGGTTAATTTCATCCAAGAGAGCCTTTTCAAGCTCACAAATCTCTACTTCTTTCGCAACGCCGCACTTGGCGACCAATTCATCAATTAAATCACAAACCTGACCAATGGCCTTGTGGCCTTCCTGGATCGCCGCGGCGGCGACTTCCTCGGATACCTGCTTGGCGTCGACTTCAATCATATTGATCGCATCCCGACGACCGCCAAGAATCAGATTCATATCGCTGGCTTCGACCTCTTTGTAGATAGGAAGCACAATAAACTTTCCGCCAACGCGGCTGACGCGAACGGCGCCCAGAGGCCCCTGAAACGGAATCTTGCTGATGCATAAGGCAGCGCTGGAGGCAATCATTGCCAGCACATCCGGATCGTTATCCGTATCGGCGCTGAGAACCTGCACCATAATCTGCACTTCATTGAAATAGCCATCCGGAAACAATGGGCGAATCGGACGGTCAATCATCCGTGCCGTGAGCACTTCTTTCTGGGTGGGACGACCTTCACGCTTCATAAAGCCGCCGGGGAATTTCCCCGCAGCACTGTATTTTTCACGATAATCAACGCTGAGCGGAAAATAATCAATTTCGTCTCTGGGGGGAGCGGCAACGCAAACCGCCGCCAAAACCATCGTTTCGCCGCAGGTAACAACCACAGAACCCTGAGCCTGACGAGCAATTCGCCCGGTTTCAAGGGTAATCATTTTGCCGCCTATTTCTTTTTGGACTTTTTGTACCTTAAACATATAGAACCTTCTTTCTTATGGTTTTCATTCTCTATCTACAACATCCGCTTTAATAAAATACAGCAACGCCCTGTGCTATAAACGCACATCGTCTGCCGTATGCTTATTTGCGAAGTCCCAGTTTGGAGATAATCTGACGGTACCTGTCTAAATCTTTATTTCGCACATATTTAAGCAAAGATGTGCGGGTACCTACCATCTTCAGAAGGCCTCTGCGGGAGGAATGATCCTTAGGGTGTTCCTTGAAGTGATCTGTAAGCTCATTGATCCGGCCGGTCAGAATCGCAATCTGCACTTCCGGCGAGCCGGTATCAGTTCCTGTCTTCTTGTTTTCTTCAATGATCTGCTGCTTTTTTTCTTTGGTAATCATACGTCTTAAAAAACCTTTCCATTACATCACAAGCCGCCCTATGCGGCTATCCACAATCTTACCTTAATTTCACAAGCAGGGCATTATAGTAAAAATTGATTGATTTGCAATCCTTAATTTTATAAACAATATGTGGATTATATAGACCCATAATTGCAAATAAAAAACTTCGGGATGTCTTAGTTATAGGACTCACTGTGTCTTGATTTGGCGTATACTCTAACCCCCTAAATTAACCAAAACCGCGATTATCTCCCCCTTTTATTTGACCGATACATCAACGTTATGTAAATTTTTTATGAAAGCGCTGGATTTTAACACGATATAACGTAGCCAGAAATAAAACTTAATTCAAATGGCCAAATGAGTAAAAAAATATACACTGTCTGGGCAATTTTTCTTATCGTCCCCGGAGCTGTCGGGTTGTGGGCGGTTCAGACTCGCCTGACAACACTGTCCGAACAGACCCAGCGATGGCGTTCGCAAGTCCAAAATGGCACCGACCAATACCTCGACAGTTATCAAAAATGGAATGCTCTGTCGTCCGAACAAAAAATCGACAATCCCTGGGGCAAGGGAATTTACGGCGGACCGGCTATCCAGACTCAGCTCCGGCAGGACCAAAATCGACGGCTGGCTGTCGATATTGCGGAATTGGCGGAAGGACAAAAAAACATTCCGAGCGAATTGGCTGTCGTTCTTTACGGTCCGGACTGGGAACAAAAAGTCGAACAGTACCGACAATCCACAGAAACTCAAGAATTGGTCCGAATCGGCTCGCTCATTTGCCTCATCGCCGGTATGGTGGTATTTGTCCTGACATGGGTTATCTGTGCCGGGAATGCCATAGCCAGTCGTATTCAACGCAATCGCTCTCAAAAAGAAAATCTCACGGAAATCGAGCAACCCAAAGTCAAGCTCGCCGAGCCGCTCAAATCGCAAAGCAGTACAGAACCTAAGTCGTCGATGGACTCTGACCCGAACCCTGAGCCCGCTGCGACAATTTCAAGCTTTGAAACCATCCCGAGAAACACCGAAACAGGCTATTTTGAATCGTTTCGTTCAGCCCACAAAACCGCCGGGCTTTCATCGCATTCACACGCGTATCCATCACGCCATACCTGCTCTCCCGATACCGATACGTTTGTAACAGCCCTCGAATCGTCTTCCATGATGACCACCGAGCCGATGCTCAGCAGCCTGTCGGAATTAACGGAAGAAGTGTCGGCCATTCGCCAGTTTGCCGCCAAACAGCAGGATCAGGTCAAAAAGCTTCAGGATGGCTACGACTGGATGCTCATTCGCCGTTTCTGTATGCGGATTATCCGCTGCATCGACAATCTTTGCGACCGTATCCGATGCGCCGAACAACAACATCTCGATACACAAATGCTGGAAGAAATCCGGGATGAACTCAGTATTGCGCTGGAATCCAGCGGCGTTGAGCAATTTGAGCCGGATCTCGAAGTCGAATACAAAGGGCTTGAACGATACGCCGAAGCCATTGGCGAAAAAGAGCCGAACGATCGACCTGAAAAAAGCGGAATGATTGCCCGTGTGCTTCGTCCCGGGTATCAATATTTAATCAGCGACGAAGAAGTAAAAATTGTACGATGTGCACAGGTTAAGCTCTTTGAATAGCGGACCTGAAATTGGAGCGATACGCATGACTAAATTTATTGGAATCGACCTGGGAACCACATTCTCGGCTCTGGCGATGCTCAACCCCATCGGCCGTCCAGAAATTGTTCCCAATAGCGAGGGCGAACGAATCACCCCTTCAGCCGTCTATTTTGACGATGAGGAAAATGCCGTGCGCGTCGGGGTCGAAGCAATCAACAGCCGCCAGCTCAATCCGGATCGCGCAGTACGCTTCGTCAAGCGGCACATGGGCGCCGACTGGAAAAAAATCGTCGGCCAGCACACCTGGACGCCGCAGGAAATTTCCAGCCTGATTCTGAAAAAACTCAAGCAGGACGCCGAAATCGAACATGGCGCCATTACCGATGTTGTTATTTCCGTCCCTGCGCATTTCGATGAAACCCGCCGCAAAGCCACCATGGACGCCGGAACACTGGCAGGCCTCAATGTTATCGGTATCGTCAACGAACCTGTCGCAGCGGCGCTGTTTTATGCCACCAGCCACGATGTCAACGGTCGCGTTCTGGTTTATGACTTAGGCGGCGGCACTTTCGATGTCAGCATTCTCGACATCAACGGCAGAAATATGAAAATTCTGTGCAGTCAAGGCGACCACGCGCTCGGCGGCATCGACTTTGACCACAAACTAATCGAAATATTTCAGGACGAATACAAAAAACAATATCATGCCGACCTGATCTTGACCGATCAGGATATGGCCAAACACGAGGATGAAGCCGAAGACGTCAAAAAAACGCTGTCCAGGCGAACCAGCGCCAAGAAAATCCTCTACGGTGCATCCGGCAGCGCGCGGATTGAAATCACCCGCGAGCAGTTTGAAAAAGCCATTGAGCCGCTGATCGCCCGAACCGAAATGCTAATCGATGTTGCGCTGGACGAAGCCAAATCCAAAACCAAAAACATCACTAAAATCCTGTTGGTCGGCGGCTCAACACGCATCCCAATGGTCCATCAGCGGCTGACCGCCAAATTCGGGTTCGCCCCAGAAGTGGCCGTCAATGTCGATGAATGCGTCGCTCTCGGCGCTGCCATTCACGCCGGATTAACCCAGTTGCGCGAAAAGCCCGAAATCGTTCCTGCGGGCATCGCCGGCGGCCTCCGCGACGTCAAACTCAAAGACGTCTGCAACCACAGCTACGGGACGATTTGCGCACCGATCGACGAACAGACCGGGCGGCATGTGATTCGAAATACAATTTTGCTCAATAAAAATACGCCGCTGCCCTGCACGACAACGCAGACCTTTTACACCATGGCCGACAATCAGACCGAATTGCAGGTGTCGATTACACAGGGCGAGGATGAAGACCCCGACTTTGTCAACAAGATCGCATCGGAGATATTCGAGTTGCCCCCGGATCGCCCCGCGGGTCGGCCCATTCGCGTCGAATACAGTTATGACGCCAACCAGCGAATGCACTGTACGTTCGAGGATGAGGAATCCGGACGCAAATTGGAAGTGGAGTTTTGCGCCGGCAAGGATGGGCAACTGTCCAAGCAGAACGTCGGACATCGCGCAGAACAAATGGAAAAACTGAACGTGAAATAACAGACTATGAATACCGCATGGGTCATCATCTTGACAGCATTCGTTACCGCAGCCCTGATATGGACGCTGCCGAAGCTGCGTTTTCTGACACGCGGCAGACTCAAAGGCCTTGACCCGTATCATTTTGAAACCCATGTCGAACTGCTTAGTAAATCCATCAATGGCATCGACATCGACGTCTTTACTGTCGCGATGCGGGGACGCATCACCGCCCCGTGCGATCAATGCGTTACCAATGTCGAGGTTGACTTGATGGACATCACCGGCGGGATTGCCGACCCGCTGCCGATTTTGTGTACGGATCAAACCGTTCAAAAATCCGGCGACCCCAAGTTCCATTTCCAGGCATATAACGGCGTTATCCCCGGAAGGGACGCTATCTTGCCGCAGTGGCGCACCGTTCTTGAAGTGGGCTGTGATATTCTTCGTTTTCCGTGTCGCGGACAGCGCACCCTGCGTTTGACCACGCGCATCACCCAAAAAGACACCGGCAAAGAACTCGTTTCGGCCCGGACGGAATTCAATTATTTCGTCGCTGCCGGCGAGGGCTATCTGGATTTCCAATTGCGTCTCGAAAAAATGCTCGCCGCCGGCTACATCCTCGGCCAGCACACCGCGGGCGACCCGGCATCCAGCATCCAAACCGAAATGCTCGAAAGCTGGCTCAATGAGCGCCTTCACACCTCGTCGATCAACCTGACCATTGATGTCTCGCGGGTAATCTCCGCACCAACACCGCAAGCGGCCGCTCAAAAAGCCTGTGACATTTTGCTGTCGCAGGCCGATGCGGCGTTTCGTCAGGGGTTGTATGAATTGTGTGTCAAGATTGCCGCCGCCGTCCAGCCGGTCAGCCGGGACAAGCAAGAATGGCTGCGAAGTCTGGCAGAACGCCTCGAACTGCCCCAGGACCGCTTCCGGGCAATCTATCAAAAATATATGCCGCTGGAAGCTCAAACCAACCCCGACCCGGCGACCATCCTCGGCATCGACCCGAACCTGCCGGACGAAGACCTGCAAAAACGACTGACAGAAGAATACCGCAAATGGAACGCCCGCGTCAACCACCCAGACGCCGAAGTCCGAAAACGCGCCGACCAGATGCTCAGCTACCTGACCGAACTCCGCTCCCGCATGATGGCCGAATCCAAAGCGTAACAGGTCAGCCGGAAAGCATTTTTGGATATGCAAGAAAAGGAACTGGCCAGGCCGCAAGTCGAGCTGGTCAAGCTGCATGCATGGATCAAACAGGAAGGTCTTAGAGTCATCGTGTTGTTTGAAGGACGCGACGCAGCAGGCAAGGGCGGCGCGATTAAACGAATTACCGAAAGCCTCAATCCGCGTATCTGCCGCGTGGTCGCACTGGGAACCCCCACCGACCGTGAAAAGACGCAATGGTACTTTCAGCGGTACACCGCTCAGCTTCCCGCCGCCGGCGAGATGGTACTGTTCGACCGGAGCTGGTACAACCGCGCCGGCGTTGAACGCGTCATGGGATTCTGCACGGACGATGAATACCGGGAGTTTATGCGAAGCTGTCCGGAGTTTGAACAGATGCTTATTCGCTCCGGGATTATGCTGATTAAGTATTGGTTTTCGGTCAGCGACGAGGAACAGGAAAACCGATTCCGGGAACGGATGAAAGACCCGACGAAACGATGGAAACTGTCACCAATGGATTTAGAATCGCGTCGCCATTGGGTGGAATACTCCAGGGCAAAAGACGAAATGTTCATCCACACCGATACCAAACAGTCGCCGTGGTATGCTGTAGAAGCCGATGACAAAAAACGTGCCCGCCTCAACTGCATTTGTCATCTGCTGAGCTTGATTCCGTATAAGGAT
>Ga0209450_10001460_pt1 | contig 11834 bp, 12 predicted proteins | sample FrelakmetLWP11LW_FD_187149 | JGI IMG/M metagenome (GOLD analysis project Ga0209450, IMG submission 187149) | Freshwater lake sediment microbial communities from the University of Notre Dame, USA, for methane emissions studies - LWP11 LW (SPAdes)... | ecosystem: Environmental > Aquatic >... | reverse complement strand
CCTGCCAATCCCCATGCGTCCGGTTTCAACGTGCGCTTCATCAGCCAATCCAGACCCCTCTCAATTTCCCCGGTCGCGTTGCGTACGGTTAGATGCAGACCGAACAGCCGCCGAATGCCCGCCAAGGGGGATTGATTCCATGACCCGTCAGCGGATTGCCCCTCGAGCAGAGAACGTACCGTGCGCCGAAAATCGTCCTGCCACACCGGCGTTTCCGCCTCCCCAAGCCATTTCTGCCGGGCGTAAAGACCGGCGGGCGTTTTGCTCGCCTTGAAAACACGGAATGGATCAGAAGAAAGATTCAACATGGTCCCTGGATTCTCCACTACACCCTCCGAGGTCATCCGGCGCGATGAAGATGACTGGTGCGCTTGGCGCGGCCAAAGGAATTTTATCACCCTTTATCCTGCGGATTCATCCCTAAAATTAATCCCGGTAAATTTGCCCTTGCAGTCTATAAAATTGTCGTTAAACTATAAACAAGAATTTTTGATGTGAAACGCTTCGAATTGCGGAGAGGGAAGGCGTGACTTAGAATGGGGATGTCCCCCCGAATACCGTTGAGGCAAGCCCGATCTGTCGAACCTCTTCAGGGGTCAGCATCCCACGCTATCGGCCTCGGATTGGCCCGGATGGCCCGTCATGAACACAGCAGTCCTGCGCCGGCGCCCATCGAAAAAACCCGTTCGGCTGTCGGGGATCTCGGAAACCCTGCTGATCCCCCTCTGGGCCAGGGCCGTGGAAACATTGCGTCCCGATGCGATCCTCCGGGACCCGATTGCTTGGGAGATCTTCGAGCGCATCGACTACGACTTCTCCAAATTCGAACGCGCCTGGACGACGCAGACGGGAATCGCCATCCGCACGAAGCTGCTCGACGAGGCAGCGTCGGCCTTCATGGCGGCAAATCCCGAAGGCATCGTCATCAACCTGGGCGCCGGCCTCAGCACCCGGTTCTCCCGGATCGACGACGGAAGCGTTCACTGGTATGAAGTCGATCTGCCCGATGTCATTGCGCTGAGAAAGCGCTTTTTCCGGGAATCGGGGCGATACCGGTGCATCGCCGGTTCGGTCATGGAACCTGCCACTCTGGAGCGCATCATCGCCGGCAGCCGGCCCGTCATGGTCCTTGCCGAAGGCCTTTTCATGTATTTTCCCGAAGAGGACATTCGGTCCCTATTCGAACGACTGTCGAGGCGCTTCCCGAAGGCGCAGATGCTTCTGGAGATCCTCGCCCCCTTCTCCCTGGGCATGGGGAAATACGACCCTTGCGTATCGAAAGTCGCCGGGGGCATGCTCGAATTTCGCTGGGCTGTGAGCGACTGTCGCGCGATGGAACGCTGGGGCTGCGGTTTGCGCGTTCTCCGGGAGTGGAACGTCCTCAACCACCACCGCGAGCGCTGGGGATGGTTGGGGTGGCTGAACCTTCTCGCACCCCATGCGCTGCCCGCTCTGGGGAACCGGATTGTCCATCTGCGCTTCGTTTAAAACTGTGGAAAAAACGCACGCGGCACGGATTTCGTCGGGGCCTGTTTCCCGAAGGTGACCGGGCATCACGGGACATGGATGGACCAGGCATCGAAAAGGGAAAGATACCGGAGCAGAAAGGTGAAATGAAAACTGTCACGGCAGCCATTCTTGTCAAAGACGGCAGGGTCCTCATCGCCAGGCGAAGGAGCACGGACAGACTGGCCGGCAAATGGGAGTTCCCCGGCGGTACCATCGAGGAGGGAGAGACGCCGGAAGCATGTCTGAAGCGGGAGATGAAAGAGGAATTCGATATTGATGTCACGGTCGGGGACTGCCTCGGGGAGAGCGTTTATCATTATCCGCACGGCGCCGTCCGGCTGCTGGCGTATGCAACCCGGTGGCGGGATGGTCAAATGACGATGAGGGCCCATGACGATTACCGGTGGGTCCCCCCGCATCATCTGAACCGCTATGACCTGGCCCCCGCGGACATCCCGCTCGCCCGCGAGGTGATGAATCATGAGTGGTGAACGCTTCGCTTTCATGAGCGCCGTTCATGAAACCGGCAACGCCAACCCCGCCGCTTCATGTCCCTGCGTCGTATAGAAAACCGCCTTGTCGAAGAAAATGACGATCCGCCGGTCCAGTTCCAGCGCCATGTAGATGTCGAGGGTCTTATGCCACATGCCCTGGGAAAGGGCGAACTCCCAGAGATGCTTCTTGACCAGGCTCAAGGCGCTGAGCACGTTGCTCAGGGCCACGCCGTTCCGGTGGCTCTCCCGCCCGAAGGCCGTGTAATAGTCGCGAATGTCGGAGTCCTTGTAGACGCCGCCGAGCCAGTTGCCGAACCGGGAGAGCATCCTGCGGATGTCCCCGAACAGGCGTGAGCGGTCCAGCTGCCGGTATCCCGCCGTCGAAGGGTTGGTCAGCACATCGTTCATCCAGCGCCGGACAATGGTTTCCGCGTTTTCTTCAATGACGTTTACCAGCTTGTCGGACAGGAGATTCCGTCTCGGGGCCACGGGGATTTCGCTGCCGAGGGAAATGCTGAAGGAATCGACGATCGCCCAGTATTCCGCTTTATTGCTCATATAGCGCTTCATGGCATCCCGGTTCGAAGGGAAGGCAAGCCGCGGCATCTGGTCGAGGGGAAAGTACCGGGCCAGGACCGTGTCGCTCCCGGGCTGCAGATCCCCACCGGTCCGCTCCACCTCGAAAGTAATAAAAATCAGGTCTCCGTAAAACCGGCTCTTGTAGGATTGGACATCCACGAGGCTCAGGATCCGGCCTTCAATGCCCGTTTCCTCCGTCAGCTCGCGCAGCGCGGCCTCTTCGATGCTTTCCCCGACTTCGGCAAATCCCGTGGGCAGGCACCAGAACCCCCGGTAAGGCTTCTTTCCCCTTTTCACAAGCAGGACCCGGCGATCCTCGGTAACGATCGTCGAGACGACCGGAAGCGGGTTTTCATAGAAGAAGAGGTTGCAGGCCGGGCAAAAATCCCGGGTTGAGCCGTCTTCCGTCTTCAGCGAAGTGGGGCCGCCGCAGGCGTGACAAAAGTGCTTTTTCCCCCTCTTCATGCCTTTTCCTTTCCCTGCCGGGGCAGCGTACAGACGAAGATACAGTCGTCCTTCGCGATGGACATGCCGTTCTGCTGCAAAGCGGCCCGGGTGATTTGCTCCAGAACGGTGGGAATCAGGGCGTCCATATCCAGTCCGGTGTCCGTGAAGTAGAGGGGGCTCTTGAACCGGAAATACTCCGTCAAAGAATCGATTTCCTCTTTCGGGAAAACCAGCCGGTTCGGGAAATCGATTCTTCTGATCCCGCCGAACCAGGGCTGCAGCAGCCCCAGACCGTTCTCTGACGAGAACCGGCTGGTAATGATTTCCAGCGGCAGGTGTTTTTCATGATACAGCCCGATGGCATCGAGTGTTTTTTTTGTCAGCCTGATCAGCTCCCCCGTATTGCGCCGGTGGTGGGTGATGGCAATGAAGACGCCGTCGTCATGCAGCAGGCGGGCGATTTCCGGAACGGCTTCCGGGAAGAAATACAGGGCGTAGGAACATAGAATGAGATCGCAGGACCGTTCGGCAAAGCTTCCGAGGACTGAAATTCCCGATGGAAAGAATCTCCCCCGAATGCCGGTCCGCTCACAGGCCGCCAGATAGAGGGGCTCGTAAGCCCGGACGGCATCCACGCCCGTGGCCGTGGCCGTGGGTCCTACCCTGCCTTTGAGCTTCTCCGTGAAAGAGCCGAATGCGCATCCGAGGTCCAGGATGCTGCGGCATGCCGTAAGGTCCAGCCCCTCCAGGGCCGTCCGGTGGACGCCTCGCTTGTTCGTTGAATAACGTTGAATCAGGTCGGCGATGCGCTGATGGGCGTGCACATTGTCGAAGACTCTGTGGATCTGGACCTGTTCCGACATGCTTCCCCTTTCCCGTTTCACGAACGGTTTCCGGTTGCATTGTCATCCGATGCCCCGATGCAGGAATCGTCCTTATTCTGAAAAATATTCTTTTTGCCCGATGATGTCAACCCTCGCGGATAAACGGGCTGCACGGCGGCACCGCAATACGTCGCGGCGCTGCGGGAAGGAGTAACAGTCCCAGAGTCCGGATCCGGCACTTCTTCCGATAAAAGACATCACTTTGTCACAAACAGGGAATCGTCAAGCCCCCTGTTCCACGCCCATCCGGAATAAGAGATTTCGACGGCGCCCTCGGCCGGAAGATTTTCCAGGCGGGCCATCCCCCGGGAGACGGGGTTTTCCGGGCCGTAAAGGAGATTGTCCTGGGGGCGGACGCCCCGCTCCGGAAAGGTCATTTTCACATCCACCCGTTCCGGCAGCCAGAGTTCTTCGCTTCCCTGCCGGACCAGGGCATAGCCGATACGCGCAAGGGCCTTGACGCCCTGGACGGACAGGCTTTCCACCTGCAGGATCCGCTTCGGGATTCCCCCGATCCAGACCCGGTAAGACCGGATCTTCCCCTTCTCATCCAGCGGTTCCACCCGGTACAGATCCGCCTGCACGCCTTCCAGTGTCTCCGTGGCGAGCCAGCTTATGCGGTTTTTCTCCGGCCTGAAGCGGAAGGGGTCGAAAAGAGCGGCCCCGCGCGGCAGCGGGGCAAAATTTTTCGTTTCCAGGTGAAAGCGGTCGGGCCGCTTGAAGTAGACGGTTGCAGCGAAGTCCGGGACCCGGAAATCGGGAATTCGCACCTTCACTTCGATGCGCACGGTATAATCCTGAATCCCGCCGTAGGGGTCGAGAAGCACGGCAAAAGTTTTCGCCGGGTCCGGCCCGGCGGCGGCATCCGCCGGCCGGTCCCATGAAGCCTGCAGGACCGCCGCCAGGAGAAGCGATGCGAAAAGCGCGATCGGACGATGCTTCCGTGTCTTCATGACAGGATATCCTTGCGGTTGAACCAGGCCAGTGTGACGGAAAAGAACAGGGCCGTGAAGCCCAGCAGGATCCACACGTTCTTCATGATGTCCCGCCAGGGGACGGGGTCGTCGAAAACCTTCTGCCAGGTGTCGAAGTAGTTCACGAAGAGCCAGGGCCGGATGGCCTGGAACATTTCAAAGGGCAGCGTGATAATGATGAGACTGATGATGATGACGGCCATCGTGGCGACAATGGGACCGATGGAGTTGTCCGTGAAGGCCGAGAAGAGGAAGCACAGAGAGGAGACGACGAACATGCTCAGGATGGCCAGTGCCCAGGCCAGCAGAAAATGGGCCGGAAGACCGGACTCCGGGAGAACCACCAGGCCACGCTTCACCACCAGGAGATCGCCGCCGCCGAAAACAGCCAGCGACAACCCCAGCGTGAGGACGCCGATAAACAGGACCATCACCGCCGTGTAAAGAAGCGTGACGATGAACTTTGCCGTGATGATCCGGCTACGCGACTCGGCACGGGTCAAAAGAAACCGGAAGGTTCCGGCATTGCCTTCACCGGCGATCTGATCCCCTGCGACGAGCGTCAGGACGATCGGCACATGAACCCACAGAGCCCCGAGAAAGAAGAATCCAAAGAACCACCCGTTGAGGATATTCCCGCCGACGATGAAATCCTGTTCCAGAGTGGCCAGCAGATTCCTTTCGAAGGCCCTCTGTCCACCCATCTTCAGACCCGCAACGACCAGGGGGACAAGGATGCCGAAGGCCAGAAAGCCGATATAAGTCCTGAGCCGTGTGAACGTCTTGATTGCCTCGAACCAGACCAGCCGCAGCATAAATGCTAATCCCCCACCAGGTTCAGGAAATACGTTTCCAGAGAGCGTTCCGGCACCAGCAAATGAACCCGGAACCCTGCAAGGACCAGGTCCCGGTTGAGATCCGGGACGCGCGACAGCGCCATCTTCAGGGAAAGTCCGTCTCCCCGGAGCTCCGCCGGTGGATAGTCGCCATGTTCCTCGATGAAGCGAACGGCCGCTTCAGGCCGGTCGGTGCGGACGATTACCACGGCATCGCCGTTCCCCAGCAGGTCCGTGACAATCCCCTCGGCCCGAAGGATGCCCTCATGGATAACAGCCATGCGCGTCGCCGTCATCTCCACCTCATGAAGAAGGTGAGACGACAGGAAAACCGTCATGCCCCGCTCCCGAGCGAGCTGCCGGATCAGGTCCCGCACATCTTTGACGCCCTGGGGATCGAGTCCCGTCGTGGGTTCGTCGAGGATGATCAGTTCGGGCTCCGACAACAGAGCCAGGGCCAGCCCAAGGCGCTGGTTCATGCCGTGTGAAAAGGTCTTCACACAATCGCCGGCACGATCCGCCAGGCCAACCTGCTTCAGCCCCTGCAGAATCCGGTCTCGCGGTACCCGCCGGCGGAGACCGCCCAGGATCTCCAGGTTCCGATATGCCGAAAGGTGCCCATAGAAGGCGGGTTTCTCAACAATGGCGCCGATCCGGTCGAGCACTTTTTGCCCTTCCTTCCGGAGCGAACGGCCAAAGATCTCCACATCACCCGCAGTGGGAAAGACGAGGCGCAGAATCATCCGGATGACCGTGCTCTTTCCAGCGCCGTTGGGCCCCAGAAAGCCGAATACATCGCCCCTGCACACCTCGATGTTCAACTCGTTCACGGCCAGCCGGGCGCCGTAACGCTTTGTCAGATTGACGGTTCGCAGCACGGTGTCGGCCAAAATCTCACCGCCGGATTGGCATGGGCCTGCCCGGGACAGTGCATTCCGGGGCCGGTAGAATTTTTCGGGTCATGGAAAAATCATTGATTGACAGGGCGCTGTCGGCTGAACTCGAAGAAATGAGATAGCGGCACATGCGCGTCAATGGAGTCCTGGCAACAAATTTCTGATGAATCATCGATAATCGGAGAGCGAACCTGAATCGGATCGGTCGCTATTAAAGATAAAGGAACGGACGGTCAACTAACGTTTGAAGAATCGTCCCCTGGTGCTTTTCAGAAGACGCGGCAGAAATCCCTGGCCCAGCACACCTTCACCGCTGATGACGAATCCATCGCCTGCCGCTTGAGACTGCTGTTCACGGGAAAAATAATCCCCTTCGTCGATGAGCTGTTTTGTCTTGGCCGTCGCCGCTGGAACGACTCTGCTCCCTGAAAGACCGCCGGAAACGTTACTTGTTACGTTACTTGTAATGACATTTGAAACATTTCCGATCGAAGTTCTTTGCCTGGTCAAGTTTAGAAGCGCCTTCTCGACGATAGCGCCATAATGGTCTCCTGTCTTATTTTTTTCAATCATTAGAATATCATGCGCGTCTTTTGAGATAACAACTGTGATCGTTTTCTTTCCCTCTTTTTCTTTTTTTTCCCGCCATCTGCGAATCCGTTCTTTCCCCGTTCCCATAATGAATCCTCAAGTTACAAGTAACATCATTGTAACGATTTCATGATCTCGATTACCACGGGAAAAAAATCTTTTCAAGTAAATTCCTTGGAAAGCCGGAGATTTGAACCGATCGGATGGAAATGGGGAGCTATTATGCTGCATTCAGGGACGCCTGCGGAAGCTTTTTATCAAAGCATCTCTGTTACTTTGAATTTGTTTTCTATCCATTCCCCCTTGTGTATTCTTTCCGCTTTACCGTCCCAGAATATCATTGCCCCCTGGCCGCATACGTTGTTTTTCTCCCATTTCCCTTCGTACTTGGAGCCGTCTCCGAAAAAAAGCCTCCCAACGCCATGCATCAGGCCGTCTTTCCATTGTCCGACATATTTCTTGCCATCGGCAAAAACCATTTCTCCCGTGCCGTTCCTGAGGCCGTTGTTCCATTGACCCGTATATTTTCCGCCGTCAGGAAGCGTCTCCGTCCCTTCCCCTTCCGCCTTGCCGTTTTTCCATTCCCCTTCGTATCGATGTCCATCCGGAAGAATCATTGTTCCCAGCATGTGGGGCACACCCTCTTTCCATTGGCCTTCGTACCGGCTTCCCTCCGGCCACGTGAAAGTGCCCATGCTGTGAAAATGGCCCGCCTTGTAGAAACCGCTGTACAATGAACCGTCTTGATAGGCGCATGTTCCCTCGCCGTCCAGATGAATTTCTCCCCAGTCGAATTCAACGATCATCCTTCCGACAGAGTCCTTGAATGATCGGTACATGAGGGAATTTTTTTTAATCATATGACATTCTCTCGATCACTTGACATATTTGCCGTTCCTGAATTCACCCTCATATCTCTTGCCGTTCGCCAGGGTCATGACTCCCCTGCCATGAGGCAGGCCGTCTTCAAGCTGACCGCTGTACTTTCTGCCGTCAGTCAGGGTCAATGTTCCCTGGCCATGGTACTTGTTGTTTCTGAATTTGCCCTCATAACGGTCACCGTTGGGAAACTCCAGGACACCGTTTCCGTTGGACATGCCCTTTTTGAACTGACCCGTGTACTTTCTTCTGTCGCTCAACACCAGGGTTCCCAGACCATCATAAAAGTCCTCTTTCCAGTCGCCGACGTACTTCCCTCCTTTTGCCATGGTCAGCGTTCCTTTTCCGTCTCTCTTGTCTTCTTTCCATTGTCCTAAATATGTCGAGCCGTCTTGAAAGGAACAGATGCCGTGTCCTTCGCGCATTCCCGATTTCCATTCTCCCACGTACTTGCTTCCATCGGGATAGCTCATGATTCCCTGTCCCCAGGGCAAATCTTCACGCAGCTCACCCAAGTATTTGCGTCCATCGGAAAGCGTATTCGGCAAGAGTCCTGTTCTGGTTTCCCGGATCGGCTGTTGAACGTCTTCCTCCGTTTTTTTCGCCTGCTCTTCCTTCAGCCGAGCCTCTTGAGCTTTCTTCCCCGCTTCCTCCTGATCTTTGAGAATTTCTTTTTCGATTTTCTTTCGTGATTCTTCATCGGCGTCGCGTCCGGCTTCAGCCTTGCTACTCCTGCGGATCTCCTCCTTGGCTCTGAGCTGTTCTTCTCTTGCCGCTTTCTTTCGGGCCCGCTCTTCGGCCCTGAGTTTTGACTGCGCCTCGGCCTTCGCCCGCGCCTCTTCTTTCGCCCTCAGACGCGCTTCGTTCTCCGCATTTTTGCGGGCTTCCGCTTCGGCTTTGAGCCGCGCCTTTTCCTCCGCCTTCTTTCGCACCTCTTCGTCGGCCCTGCGCCGCGCCTCTTCCTCGGCCTTCCTGCGCGCCTCTTCCTTCTCCCTCAGACGCGCTTCCTTTTCCGCTTTTTTCCGGGCTTCCGCTTCCGCCTTGAGCCGCGCCTTTTCTTCCGCCTTCTTTCGCGCCTCTTCCTCGGCCCTGCACCTGGCCTCTTCCTCGGCCTTCCTGCGCGCCTCCGCTTCCGCCCGCAAACGCGCTTCTTCCGCTCTCTTTCTTGCTTCCTCTTCAGCCTTCAGCCGAGCTTCCGCTTCGGCTTTCTTTCTCGCTTCCTCGGCCGCCCTTCTTTGTGCTTCCTCTTCCGCCTGAAGCCGGGCCTCTTCCTCCGCTTTTTTTTGCGCCTCCTCAGCCCTGCGTCTGGCCTCTTCCTCGGCCTTCCTGCGCGCCTCTGCTTCCATCCGCAGAAGCGCTTCCTCCGCACTCCTTCTTGCCTCCTCTTCGGCCCTCAGCCGAGTTTCCGCTTCGGCTTTCTTTCTCGCTTCCTCAGCCGCCCTTCTTCGTGCTTCCTCCTCCGCTTGAAGCCGGGCCTCTTCTTCCGCTTTGAGAAGAAACGCTTCCTCAGCCTTCCTGTGCGATTCCGCTTCCGCTTTTTCTAATGCCTCCGTATCAGCACCTTGCCGTATCTCATCACGCTTCGGTTCGCCCTCTTCCCATTCTCCCTCGCATTGATTTCCATCCGGCCAGTTAAAAATACCCTTTCCGTGTGGCAGATTGTTTTTCCATTCGCCCTTGTAACTGCTCCCATCCGGCCACTTGAAGGTTCCCTGTCCCTGCAGGCATCCATTATTAAATTCACCCTCATAGCGACTTCCATCCGGCCAGACAAATGTCCCCCTGCCCCGATCATCGCCTGCCACCCGGGTGATCCGATATCCTTCCTCTTGCTTGGATCCTTTGTTCAGCATAAAATTTGAGAAGGCTCAAGCCTGCAAAGATATGTTTTTGCCGCCTCGGGAAAGTTCAATCCATTTGCGGCCCCATGCATCTGTCTGACAGCGAATGGCTTCCTCTGCTTTGGAGTTTAGAAAAAATGTCTTTGTATGTCAAAGGAAAATCGGGGCAGAATCCATTTCGGTCCATTTCGGTCCATTGACATCCCGAGTATTATCAGTTTATAATTAGTAGAATAGAAACCAATCAAATCGAAAAAGTTAATTCCGAATCCGTTGATCGTCATTTGAAGCGAGGGTCAGTCCATGAACGACAAGGGCATCACAAAGCGCACGCTCATCAAACAATTGCAAGACCTGTCTGGAATCCTCGAAAAAATGAAAAAATCCGATATCCCTTACAGGCGTCTTTTCGAAGCGGCGCGGCTCATCGCGGATGCCGTCGAAACGAGGGACCCCTGCAAGGTGGGTCATCAGTTGAGGGTTTCCGACCTGTCCCGGGCCATCGCCGAAGAAATGAACCTTCCGGCCGATCGGGTCCGGGGCGTTCACTTGGCAGGCATCATCCACGACATCGGCACGATCTCCATCCCCGTATCGCTCATCAACAAGCCGACCAACTACACCGAGAAGGAATTCCAGAAGATGGTCAAGCATGCCGAGTCCGGGCATGACCTTCTGAAGGATATCGACTTTCCCTGGCCGGTCGCAAGGATCATCCTGGAGCATCATGAACGGATGAACGGATCCGGATACCCCCAGGGATCGAAGGGAGAGCAGCTTCTGATGGAGTCGCGGATTCTGGCGGTTGCCGACGTCGTGGACGCGCTCTCCTCCGACCGGCCTCACCGGCCGGCTCTGGGCATCGACGCCGCGTTATACGACATTGCCGGAAACCGGGGCGTCCTCTTCGATCCGGGTGCGGTGGATGCCTGCATCCGGCTTTTCAGAGAGAAGCACTACAAGATGATCGATGATTGAGGTATTGAAAGCGTACCCGGCCCGTCTGCGGGAGCTCGCGCACTATTTGAAACGAAAACCCTTGTCTCGGAACAGCGCGACACAGGCGTCGACCACGTCGGGGTCGTAGAGAACGTCCCGGTATTGCAGAATTTCCTTCAGCGCCTTTTCAATCCCCATCGCCGACCGGTGAGACCGGCGCGAGCAGATCGCTTCCACGACGTCGGCAACCGCCAGAATCCGCGCTTCAAGCAGGATCGCCCCGCCGGTAATTCCCCGCGGATATCCGGATCCGTTCATCCGCTCATGATGCTGATAGACAATCTGCGCAACCGGATGTGAAAAATCGATATCCTTCAGGATCTCATAACCGATTTCCGGATGGGTCCTGACCAGGCTATATTCGGCATCATTCAGGCGGCGTGGCTTCGTCAGGATTTCCGCAGGAACCGATATTTTCCCCACGTCGTGGATCCTGCCGGCCAGACGGATGCCGTCAATGCAATCGGCCGGCAACCTCATTTCCGCGGCAATCGAGCGGGCCAGATCCGCAACCCTGTTCTGATGTCCGGCCGCATAAGGATCCCGGGTCTCCACGGCCATGATGATCAGGTCAATGACGAATCCGGTCGCCTTTCTCAATTTTTCAAGGCTCCGTGCAAGGTCCTGCTCGGTCCTCCGATGCTCGGCCTCCAGTCGGCTCAGCTCGGCGACACGGCTTCGCAGTTCGTGAATCTCCCGGATCATGGGGTCTGCCGTTTTTTCCTCACCTTTCATCGTTCCGCTCTCCCAAACCTGCGCCCTGCCGGCCGGATCGGATGCATTCCGTTGACAACGAACCGGTCATGACCGGAATATCCTTTTACCACTTTTCAAAAACTTGGTATAAGAAAATGTCAGACACATCGGTTTTGAGGAGCAGGCATGACGGCCGGCAATGACCATAC
>Ga0209450_10001459_pt1 | contig 11840 bp, 11 predicted proteins | sample FrelakmetLWP11LW_FD_187149 | JGI IMG/M metagenome (GOLD analysis project Ga0209450, IMG submission 187149) | Freshwater lake sediment microbial communities from the University of Notre Dame, USA, for methane emissions studies - LWP11 LW (SPAdes)... | ecosystem: Environmental > Aquatic >... | reverse complement strand
CGCGCCCGGCGACGGTGGTGATCCGCAAGCTCGATGGTGGTCGCATCGGATCCTAGCGACTGCCGCCAGGGAAGGCTCCCGGGCCCGCAGTCCGACCAGGGGATGGTCGGGGTGCGGGCCCACTTGCTTTGCGGGTGGCGGATAGCGGACAGCCGTTACACTATCCGCCATCCGCCATCCGCCATCCGCTTCCCATGCGTCTCCTCGCCCTCGACACCTCCACCGAAGCGTGCTCCGTGGCGCTGCTGCTCGACGGCGAGCCGCGACTGCGATTCCAGCTCACGGAGCGCAGCCATGCCGAGCTGGTGCTGCCGATGGTCGAGAGTCTGCTCGACGAGGCGGGCATCGCGCTCACTGATCTCGACGGCCTCGCGTTCGGACGCGGGCCGGGCGCGTTCACGGGGCTGCGCATCGCCGGCGGCGTGGTCCAGGGTCTCGCCCTCGGGGCGAGCCTGCCCGTGGCGCCCATCTCGAGTCTTGCGTCGGTGGCGGAGCAGGTGCTGGCCGCCGCGGGCGAGCCCGTGCTCGTCTGCAACGATGCGCGCATGGGGGAGGCGTACTGGGGCGTATTTCGGCGCGAGGCCGACGGGACGGTGACGGCCCTGACCGAAGAGGCGGTGTCTCTGCCGGAGGCGGTCGGCGTGGGTGCTCCCGCAGCCCGGCATGTGGCCGGCAATGCCCCCCCCCGGTACCCGGTGCTGCTCGAAAGGCTGCGTTCGGCCGGATTGCACTTCCATGAAGGCCTGTATCCACGGGCGGACGCGATCGCGCGGCTGGGCGCGATCGAGCTGGCCGCGGGCCGAGGCGTCCCAGCGGAGCGGGCCCTCCCAGTCTACGTTCGTGACAACGTTGCGAAGCCCGCCGGCACGGCCGTCACGGGAGTGTCATAATTCCCGCGTGTAATTCTGCTGCAACGAGACTGCCGTAATCAGGGGCGTCATGACGGGCAAGCAGATCCTCATCGTCGAAGACGAGAAACCCATCCGGGACATGATCGCGTTCGGGCTGCGCCGGGCGGGTTTCGACGTGCGCGAGGCGGAAGACTGCACGGCGGCGCGCGCCAGTATCGCCGACCATCGGCCGGACCTGCTGCTGGTGGACTGGATGCTGCCCGATCAGAGCGGCCTCGAACTCACGCGCGCCATCAAGCGCGACAAGGACACCGAAGACCTGCCCGTCATCATGCTCACCGCCCGCGCCGAGGAGCACGACAAAGTGAGTGGGCTCGAGGGCGGCGCCGACGATTACGTCACGAAGCCCTTCAGCCCTCGAGAGTTGCTGGCACGCATCAACGCGGTGCTGCGGCGCACGTCGGCTACGGGTGCCAGCGATACCCTCGAGGCCGGGGGACTGGTGCTCGATACGGCAAGCCACCGCGTTACCAGTGACGGCCAGACGGTGCAACTCGGCCCGACCGAATACCGCCTGCTGCAGTTCTTCATGGAGCATCCCGAGCGGGTGTATTCGCGCGGCCAGGTGCTCGACCGGGTCTGGGGCGGTAACGTGTACGTCGAGGAACGCACCGTGGATGTGCACATCCGGCGCCTGCGCAAGGCCCTCGAGCCATACGGCTGCGAGTCCCTGGTGCAGACCGTGCGCGGTGCGGGATACCGGTTCTCCACGCAGCCCGAGTGAGCCGGGGCAGGGACGGCACGATTTGTCGAAACCTGCCTGGCAACACCTCGCCTGGATCGTCGTCCTGCTGCTTGCGGGGCTGGCCATAGGGGCGTTCTTCGAGCGCGCGCTGCTGGCCATGGCGATCGTCCTGGCCGGCGTGCTCGCCTACGAAGTCCGCAACCTGCTTCGCCTCGAGCGCTGGCTGCGCAATCGCACGGTCGAGGCGCCCCCCAACATGGACGGCCTGTGGGGCGAAGTGCTGGCCATTACCAGCCGCCTCTACCGCCGCAAGGTGTTTCACAAGCGGCGGGTGCTGCTGTTGCTGCGCGAGTTCCGCCGCATGACGTCGGCGATGCCCGATGGAGCGGTGCTGCTCGGCCCGAACCGCGAGATCCTCTGGTTCAACCGCACGGCTGGCCAGTGGCTGGGACTGCGGCGCAAAGTGGACTACGGTATCCGCATCGACAATCTCGTGCGCCACCCGGACTTCATCGAATACCTCGACGAGCGCGGCACGGTTGCGCCGCCACGGATCCAGCTGCCGAAGCAGGGGGACCGCTGGCTGCTGTTCCGCCTGGTCACGACCAGCGAGACGGGACAGCAGTTGCTGCTGTTGCGCGACGTGACCAGCGAGGCGCGGCTCGAGCACATGCGCAGGGACTTCGTGGCGAATGCCTCGCACGAGTTGCGTTCGCCGTTGACGGTGATCAGCGGCTACCTCGACTCGCTGGCGGACGAGCCCGCGCTCGATCCGGCCTGGCGGCAGCCGGTGCAGGAAATGCGCCGCCAGTCCGACCGCATGCGCGGCATCGTGCAGGACCTCCTCGAGTTGTCCCGGCTCGAGGCACAGGGCGGCGAGGCCGAACGCGCCCTGGTGGACGTCGGCGGCATGCTGGCGCTGATCCGCAGGGACGCGCTGGCGCGGCCCGAGCGTCCGGCGACGGTCGAACTGCAGATCGACAGCGACGATCTGCTGCTCGGGTCCGAGAACGAGCTCCATTCGATCTTCTCCAACCTCGTCTCCAACGCGGTCAAGTACACGCCGGCGGCCGGCCGCGTGGACATCCGCTGGTGGACGGACGAGAAAGGCGGCCACGTCGAGGTGCGCGACACCGGCATCGGCATCCCGCCCGAGCACCTGCCACGCCTCACGGAGCGCTTCTACCGGGTGGACGCCGGTCGCTCGCGCAAGCTCGGCGGCTCCGGGCTCGGTCTGGCGATCGTGAAGCATGCGTTACAACGCCACGACGGCCGCCTCGAGGTACGGAGTGTCGAGGGGCAGGGCAGCACTTTTGCCTGTCATTTTGCGCCGGGGCGCGTCGCGCCACGGGCAGGGGACGTGGCGGCGTCCTGAACCCGGCCGGCGGGGGCGTCGACGTGACGAGCGGCGTCGCACAATTACAACGCGCACTGCAATCTCTCTGTAACAAGCGCGGCGTACAAAGCTCGCCCTAGGTTCATTCGCGCGGTGCACCCGTGCATTGCCTTGTCGTTCAGTTACCACCACTGTGAGGGGACTACCGTGAGAAATTCCGTGCTTGCGACCGCGGTCGCTGCCACCCTGGCGCTGGCGGCGCCGCAGGCCTTCGCCCAGGCGAAGGGAACCGCCACCAAGGCCGAGGTGCAGGCCATCGATGCGCAGATGAAGGCGCTCGCCGAGCGCCTGAACAAGCTCGAGGCGTCGAACGCCCAGCTGCAGACCGAGAACGAGCAGCTCAAGGCGGTCGTCGATCGCCGCGAGGCCGAAGTCGACTACCTCAAGTCGCAGACCAAGGAACTGCGCGAGGAGGGTGCGGTCGCGTCGAACGAGATCAGCAAGGTCAAGGGCGCCGACTGGGCGACCAAGATCAAGTTCAAGGGCGACCTGCGCGTGCGCAACGAGAACATCGAGCAGGAGCGCGTCGCCGACGGCGCGATCGAGGACGCGGCCAACCAGAATCGTACGCGCTTCCGCGCGCGCTTCGGGTTCGACGCGAAGGTCACGGACACCACCAAGGTCGTGCTGCAGCTCGCCAGTGATCCCACCGGCGACCCGCGGTCGTCGAACGTCACCTTCGACAGCACGGCGACTCGCAAGGGCGTCGGCATCGACCTCGCCTACGCGGACTGGGCCTTCATGCCGGGTGCGAGCCTCACGCTCGGCAAGGTCAAGTATCCGTTCTGGCGGCCGGGCCAGAGCCTGTTCTTCGACGGCGACTTCAACCCTGAAGGCGTGGCGGTCGGGTACGAGCGCGGCATGTTCTTCGGCAGCGCCTACGGCTGGCTGCTGGAGGAGAATTTCGATTCCAACCCGGACGCCCAGAATGCCGACACGCAGATGATCGGCGCGCAGCTCGGCCTGAAGTTCGCGCTGCTCGGCGGCGAGACCCGGCTCGCGGCCCATTACTACGACCTCGGCGGTGGCGAGGGCAGCAACCCGTTCTATCTTGGCAACGCCTTCGGCAACTCGACGGTCACCGAGACGTTGAGCGCGACGGTGTCGCGTCAGGTGCTGCTGTACGACTACAACGTGGCGATGCTGAGCGGCGAGATGGGACTGACCCTGGCCGACCTGCCGTTCTCGATCTGGGCGGATTACGCGCAGAACATGGCGGACGACGTCGACGACGAGACCGCCTACAGCATCGGCGTCACGCTCGGCAAGGCCAGCAACGCCAAGACCTGGGAGGCCGGCCTGTTCTTCCAGGACATCGGCAAGGACGCGCTGTTCGCACAGATGGTCGACTCGGACTTCGGTAACGGCGTCACCGACGCCGAGGGCTGGGTGATCAAGGCGGGTTATGCCCCGGTGAAGAACGTCACGCTGAACGGCACGTACTTCATCAACACGCGGAATCAGTGCGGCAGCAACAACCGGCTGTGCGGCACGGGCATCGACGAGTACGAACTCGACTACAACCGCCTGCAGCTCGACGTGAACTACAAGTTCTGACGATCGGCTCACCCCATGCCGCCCGTCCCTTCCCGCCGCGGGAGGGGACGGGCGGTGACGGGGTTGATTGCCCCGGGATCCAGCATGGAAACTTCCGATCTTTCGCACCACATCCTGAGTCGCTTCAACTCCGATCTGGAGGGCCTGCGCTCGGCGGTCCTGCAGATGGGCGGACTGGTCGAGCAGCAGCTTCAGAACGGGGTGAAGGCGCTCTACTCGGGCGACAGCCGCCTGGGCGAGCAGGTCGCGGGCCTCGATCACCGGGTGAATGCCATGGAGGTCGCGATCGACGACGATTGCAGCCGGATCCTGGCTACGCGCAATCCCACCGCATCCGACCTGCGCATGATCGTCGCGGTGATCAAGACGATCACCGACCTCGAGCGCATCGGCGACGAAGCCGAGAAGCTTGGCCACATCGCCACGCGGCTCGCCAGCGTCGAGCACCCGGTCGACCGGTATCGCGAGATCCGCCACCTTGGCGGGCTGGTGGGCGAGATGCTGCACGGCGCGCTCGATGCCTTCGCACGCCTGGACTCGGACGCAGCGCTCATCGTCGCGCGCCGGGACCGCCTGGTGGACGAGGAACACGACACGATCCAGCGACAGTGCGTCACCTTCATGATGGAAGATCCGCGCTCGATCCGGCGCACGCTGGATGTGCTGTGGGTGGCGCGTGCCCTTGAACGTATCGGTGACCACGCCAAGAACATCTGCGAGTACGTGGTCTACCTGGTGCTGGGCAAGGACATCCGTCACCGTTCGATCGAAGACGTGGAGCGCGCGCTCGCGGAGGCGCGTGCGATCCGCAGCAACTCCGCTGGCGTTCCGAGCGGGCCGGCGGCCCACTGACGGGCCCGGCCGGGTTCGCGATTGGCCTTGATCCACGCGGGGCGCTCCTGTATACCGCCGCGATCGCAGGAGACGCGCATGGAAACTTCGGACCTTTCACACCACATCCTGAGCCGCTACAACGCCGAGCTGGAAGGCGTCCGCGCGGGCGTCCTGCAGATGGGCGGGCTCGTGGAGCAGCAGCTGCAGAACGGCGTGACGGCGCTGTACAGCGGTGACAGCCGGCTCGGCGAGGAGGTGGCGCGCCTCGACCACAAGGTCAACGCGATGGAAGTGTCCATCGACGACGATTGCAGCCGCATCCTCGCGACGCGCAATCCCACCGCCTCCGACCTGCGGCTGATCGTCGCCGTGATCAAGACGATCACCGACCTCGAGCGCATCGGGGACGAGACCGAGAAGCTCGGCAACATTGCCGCGCGGCTGGCGAGCGCGGAGCGGCCGGCGGACCGCTACCGTGAAATCAAGCACCTCGGCGAGTCGGTCAACGACATGGTGCACGGGGCGCTCGACGCGTTTGCACGCCTCGACCCGGACGCGGCCCTCGACGTGGCACGCCGCGACCGCGTGGTGGACGAGGAATATGAGTCGATCCAGCGCCAGTGCATCACTTTCATGATGGAAGACCCGCGCTCGATCCGGCGCGCCCTGGACGTGCTGTGGGTGGCGCGCGCGCTGGAGCGTATCGGTGACCATGCGAAGAACATCTGCGAATACGTGATCTACATGGTGCTCGGCAAGGACGTGCGCCACGTGGCGATCGAGGACGTCGAGCGCCAGCTGGCGGCGGTCCGGGCGGAACGCTCCGGATCCAGCCCTGGAGCCTGAGCGTGAGCCACACGATGACGGGGTGGATCCGCCGGCGCCCGGGCAACCTGCTCGGTTTTCTCGCCTGCGCGGGGTTGCTCGGCTTCGCGCTTTACGCCCAGTACGGGCTCGGCCTCGAGCCATGCCCCCTGTGCATCCTCCAGCGTGTCGCGGTGCTCGTGGTCGGGCTGCTGTTCGTGGCGGCCTTCCTCCATGACCCGGGCGACCGCGGTGCCCGCGTCTACGGCTCGCTGATCGACCTCGCGGCGCTGGCCGGCATCGCCGTGGCGGCGCGGCAGATCTGGATCATTGCGCAGCCGCCCGGCTCGGTGGCCGAGTGCGGCGCGAGCCTGGACTACATGATGGCCGTGCTGCCCTGGCACGAGGTGCTGGCCAAGGTGCTCACCGGCTCCGGCGAGTGCGCCAAGGTCGACTGGCAGTTCCTCGGACTCAACATGCCCACCTGGGTGCTGATCTCGCTGGTCGTGGTCGGCACGTGGGGACTGGCGGTGAACTGGGCCGGGCGAAGATAGCGGCTATCCGCTATCCGCTATCCGCTTCCCAACAGCTTTTCCATCACCCGCTCGTACACGAGGCTGAGCTGCTCGATGTCGGCGACGCGGGCGCACTCGTTCACCTTGTGGATCGTCGCATTGCCGACGCCGATTTCGACCACCTGGGCCCCGGTCGGCGCAATGAAGCGGCCATCCGAGGTGCCGCCGGTGGTGGAGAAAACCGGCGTGTGGCCCGTGATTTCATTCACGGCACCCGACACTGCCTCGGTGAGCACCCCCGGCTGGGTCAGGAAGGGCAGGCCGGAGACGAACCACTCGATTGTGTAGTTCACCCGATGGCGATCGAGGATCCTGAGGACGGTGCGCTGCAGCGATTCGACGGTCTGCTCGGTCGAGAAACGCAGGTTGAATCGCACCTTGAGTTCGCCCGGAATGACGTTCGGCGCCCCCGTACCGGCGCCGATGTTCGAGACCTGGAACGTCGTGGGCTGGAAGTAGGCATTGCCTTCGTCCCAGTGCCGGTCGACCAGTTCGGCCAGCGCCGGGGCAAAGGCATGTACGGGGTTGTGCGCGAGGTGAGGGTAGGCGATGTGCCCCTGCACGCCGTGCACCGTGAGCCGGCCGGACAGTGACCCGCGGCGGCCGATCTTGATCGTGTCGCCGAGCGACTCGTGGCTGGTCGGTTCGCCGACCACGCACCAGTCGATCTGCTCGCCGCGGGCCTCGAGCACCTGCATGACGCGTCGCGTGCCGTCCACCGCGGGGCCTTCCTCGTCGCTGGTGAACAGGAAGGCCAGCGTGCCCTTGTGGTCCGGGTGCCGGGCCACGAAGCGCTCGGTCGCGGTCACCATCGCGGCGAGGCCGCTCTTCATGTCCGCCGCGCCGCGGCCGTAGAGCAGGCCGTCCTGGATCACGGGCTCGAAGGGGTCGGTGTGCCATTCCTCGCGCGGCCCGGTCGGCACGACGTCAGTATGGCCGGCAAAGCACAGCAGGGGTCGCCCTTGTCCGCGTCTCGCCCAGAGATTGTCCACGGGCGCGTACTGCAGCCGCTCGTTGCGGAAGCCTAGCGCCTCGAGTCGGGCGCACAGGATGTCCAGGCAGCCGTGGTCTTCGGGACTCACGGAGGGGCGGCGGAGGAGTTCTGCAGTCAGGTCGAGCGTCGGTGACATGAATCTGTAACGGTCGTCGGGTATCCGGACGGCATGCTGCCCGGGTTGGCGACGGGGCCCGGGGTGTATAGCGGAGCGACGCGCTCACGGCAAGGGACCCTCCCGCCTGCACCGGGCGATCCCAGGCGAAGTGGCCCTGTCACACGCCTGTCACAGAGCCAATGCAGACTTCCGGTCCAACAGGTTACGACCTCCACCCCCCAACGTTCACCTGCAGAGGGTTAACTCCATGAAGTTGTGGCAGAAAGCTGTAGTCCCGGCGCTGCTGGTCAGCGTCGCGGCCGTCTCGATCCCGGGCCGTGCCGAGGCGCAGGCCGCCATCAAGATCGACGGATCGAGCACCGTGTTCCCGGTGTCCGAGGCCTTCGCCGAGGAGTTCCAGATCTCCAAGCGCGGCAAGGTGCGCGTGACCGTCGGCATGTCGGGCACGGGCGGCGGTTTCAAGAAGTTCTGCCGCGGTGAGACGGACATGTCGAACGCCTCCCGGCCGATCCTCGCCGAGGAGATGGAGATCTGCCGCAAGGCCGGCATCAAGTACATCGAACTGCCGGTGGCCTTCGACGCGCTCACCGTCGTGGTCAACCCGAACAACAACTGGGTCAAGGGCAACGCCATGACCGTCGCTGACCTGAGGAAAATGTGGGAACCGGCCGCGCAGGGCCGCATCACGCAGTGGAAGCAGGTGCGCGCCGAATGGCCGGCCGAGAAGCTCATGCTGTTTGGACCCGGCGCCGACTCGGGCACCTTCGACTACTTCACCGAGGCGGTGATGGGCAAGGCGAAGTCGAGCCGCGGCGACTTCACCGCCAGCGAGGACGACAACACGCTCGTCCAGGGCGTGGAGAACAACAAGTCGGCGCTCGGCTACTTCGGCTTCGCCTACTACGCCGCCCACAAGGACAAGCTGCGCGCGGTCGCGATCGACGGCGGCAAGGGCCCGGTGCTGCCGAGCGTCGAGAACGTGATCAACGGCACCTACCAGCCTCTGTCGCGCCCGCTTTTCGTGTACGTCCGCGAATCGTCAGCGGCCCGACCGGAAGTGCGCGAGTTCGTGCAGTTCATGATGACCCAGGGCTCCGCGCTGGTGTCCGAGGTCGGCTACGTGCCGCTGCCCGACAGTGCCTACAAGCTCGCCTGGCAGCACTTCAACAACAAGAAGCTCGGCTCGGTGTTCGGTGGGGTGCCCCAGGTCGGCATCACGATCGAGAAGCTGCTGTCGATGGAAGCCAAGCTCTGACCGGGCGGCGGCTGGACTGACATGGACGGCGGGGAGCGGGCAGGGGATGCCCGCTCCCCGATCGTCGCTTGGGGAAGGGTCGAAATCAGGCGCAGCCGCGAGTAAAGTGGCTTCCCGCCGCTCACGAGGGGAAGGGGAATCACCCCATGACTCAAGGCAAGGCGCAGTTCTCGCAGGGCACGTTCGCGTCGCTGCGTTATCGCAAGACGCGTGATCGCATCATCGAACTGATCCTGATGATGGCGGGGCTCGTTGCGGTGTTCACCACCGTTGCGATCGTGTTTATCCTGTTCTACGAATCGAGCTACTTCTTCGAGCACGTCCCGATCAAGGACTTCCTCACCGACACCATGTGGACGCCGCTGTTCGCGGACGCCCGCTACGGCATCCTGCCGCTGGTGTCGGGTACGCTGACGGTCACCGGTGTCGCGGTCCTGGTGGCGATCCCGGTCGGCACCATCATCGCGATCTACCTGTCGGAATTCGCTCCCCATCACCTGCGCGAGTCGGTCAAGCCCATCCTCGAGTTGCTCGGCGCGGTGCCGACGGTGGTCTACGGCTACTTTGCGCTGCTGATGGTCACGCCGCTGCTGCAGAAGGTCTGGCCCGACCTGCCCGGCTTCAACATGCTGAGCGCGGGTCTCGTGATCGGGTTGATGATCGTCCCCTACGTGGCCTCCGTGAGCGAGGACGCCATGCGGGCCGTGCCCAAATACATGCGCGAAGGCTCTTACGCGATGGGTGCCACCAAGCTGCAGACGGCGCTGCGCGTGGTGGTGCCGGGCGCCTTCTCCGGCCTCGCGGCCGCCTACATCCTCGGCATCTCCCGTGCCGTGGGCGAGACCATGGTGGTGGCGATCGCGGCTGGCATGATGGCGAACCTCACCTTCAATCCGACCGAGCCCGCCGCGACCATCACCGCCTACATCGTGCAGGTGAGCCTCGGCGACCTGCCGCACGACAGCATCGGCTACCAGAGCATCTTCGCGGCCGGCCTGGTGCTGATGCTGATGACGCTGGTGCTGAACGTGATCGGCTTCTTCCTCACCCGCCGGTTCAGGGAGGCGTACTGACATGGCCGCGACCCCTCACCTGACGCTCGAGGAGATCCGCAGGGGCCTGTCGTTCCGCAAGCAGCTCGACAAGGTGTTCATCGCGATCGGCATGGCGCTGCTGTTCGGCTGCCTGGCCATTCTCGCGATCCTGTTCTTCGATCTGGTGCGCGACGGTTCCTCGCGATTCGGCTGGGATTTCTTCACGTCCTTCCCGTCGCGCAAGGCCGCGAACGCCGGAATCCTGTCCGCGGCCGTCGGCACCATGCTGATCATGGTCGTAACCGCGCTCGTGGCCCTGCCGGTCGGCGTGGCCGCGGCGATCTACCTCGAGGAGTACGCGCCGAAGAACTGGTTCACCGGCATCATCGAGATCAACGTCACCAACCTCGCGGGCGTGCCCTCGATCATCTACGGGTTGCTGGCGCTCGGGCTGTTCGTCTATCAGTTCAATTTCGGCCAGAGCGTGCTCACAGCCGGCCTCACGCTCGCGTTGCTGATCCTGCCGATCGTGATCGTGGCGACGCGCGAGTCGCTGCGGGCCGTACCGAAGGCGATCCGCGAGGCGGCCTACGGGCTGGGCGCGACCCGCTGGGAGGTCACCAAGGACCACGTGCTGCCGTACTCGACCGGCGGCATCCTCACGGGCCTGATCCTCGGACTGTCGCGCGCCATCGGCGAGACCGCGCCCATCATTACGATCGGCGCATTATCGTTCATCGCCTTCCTGCCGCCGTCGCCCGTGACGGGCGAATTTCCATTTCTGAATTTCGAGTGGCTGATGAGCGAGTTCACGGCCATGCCGATCCAGATGTTCAACTGGGTGTCGCGGCCGGACCAGGCCTTCCAGGCGAACGCGGCCGCGGCCGGTGCCATCCTGCTCGGCATGACGCTCGCCATGAACGCGGTGGCGATCTGGATCCGCTATCGCTTCCGCAAGAAGATCAACTGGTGAGCGCCATGCACACACTCGACAGCCCCCCGGCCGTATCCAAGGATCGAAAGGTTGCACCGATGCAAGGCGAAACGAACGTGCAGAAGCCAGAGACTCCGTCGATCTCGGTGGTGCTCGAGGACCGCAAGGCCTCCCGGGCGAATGCCCCGAAGGCGACCGCCGAGAAGCTCAACTTCTGGTACGGCACGAACCACGCGCTCAAGAACATCAACCTCGTGATCCCCGAGCACCAGGTCAGCGCGCTGATCGGACCGTCGGGATGCGGCAAGAGCACCTTCCTGCGCTGCTTCAACCGCATGCACGACCTGCAGGCGGACACCAAGTACGAAGGCGCGATCACGCTGCGCCCGGACAACGTGAACCTCGTCGGCCCGGAGACGGACCCGATCGAGGTCCGCATGCGCATCGGCATGGTGTTCCAGAAGCCGAACCCGTTCCCGAAGTCGGTGTTCGAGAACGTCGCCTACGGCCTGCGGCTGCGCGGCGTGTCGAACAAGACCGAGCTCGCCGAGCGCGTGGAGAAGGCGCTGCGCGGGGCCGCGATCTGGGACGAGGTCAAGGACCGCCTGAACGACTCGGCGCTGGCCCTGTCGGGCGGGCAGATGCAGCGCGTGTGCATCGCGCGCGCGCTCGCCACCGAGCCCGAGATCCTGCTGTTCGACGAGCCGACCTCCGCGCTCGACCCGATCGCCACCGCCAAGATC
>Ga0209450_10001458_pt1 | contig 11848 bp, 15 predicted proteins | sample FrelakmetLWP11LW_FD_187149 | JGI IMG/M metagenome (GOLD analysis project Ga0209450, IMG submission 187149) | Freshwater lake sediment microbial communities from the University of Notre Dame, USA, for methane emissions studies - LWP11 LW (SPAdes)... | ecosystem: Environmental > Aquatic >... | reverse complement strand
GCCTTCCTGATCCCGGGGCTGGTGGCGATGTCGCTGCTGCAGAACGCCTTCGCCAACTCGTCGTCGTCGCTGATCCAGAGCAAGATCACCGGCAACCTGGTGTTCGTGCTGCTGCCGCCGATCTCCAACCGCGAGTTCTTCCTCGCCTACGTGTCGGCGGCCATGGTGCGCGGCCTGGTCGTCGGCCTCGGCGTGTTCGCCGTCACTGTCTGGTTCGCGCCGCCGCCGTTGCGGGCACCGCTGTGGATCGCCGTCTTCGCCGTGGCAGGCAGCGCGCTGCTCGGCGTGCTGGGGCTGATCGCCGGCATCGTCTCGGACAAGTTCGACCAGCTGGCGGCGTTCCAGAACTTCGTCATCATGCCGGCCACCTTCCTGTCCGGCGTCTTCTACTCGGTGCACGGCCTGCCGCCGTTCTGGCAGGCGGTGTCGCACCTGAACCCGTTCTTCTACATGATCGACGGCTTCCGCTACGGCTTCTTCGCCGTGTCCGACGCCTCGCCGTGGCTGAGCCTGGCGATCGTCCTGGCGGCGCTGGCGGTCGCCTCGGCGATCGCGCTTTCCATGCTCGCCCGCGGCTACAAGATCCGCACCTGACCGGAACGATCCCCATGCAACCCACCCCGGACGACGTCCGCCGCTACATCGCCGAAGGCCTGGCCTGCGAGGAACTGCACGTCGACGGCGACGGCCGCCACTTCGACGCCCTGCTGGTGTCGAGCGCCTTCGAGGGCAAGACCCGCGTGCAGCGCCACCAGCTGGTCTATGCCGCGCTGGGCGAGCGGATGCGCGAGGAAGTGCACGCGCTGTCGATCAAGGCGCTCACCCCGGCCGAGTGGCAGGCGCTGCAGCAATGACGCCGCCGCTTCACCGATTCTTCCGCCGGGCTTCACAGGCGGCTGGCATCAACCGCTCCGTCCGCCCGCATGTTGCGGGCGGCGACTCACGGAGCCGCCGATGCCCGACACCCCCCGCTTCTTTGGCACCCGCCCGGTGCGGGCGATCCGCCCGCCGCAAGTCGACCAGCTGCCGATGGACAAGCTGAGAATCACCGGCGGCGTGCCGCTCGCCGGCGAGGTCCGCGTCGCCGGCGCCAAGAACGCGGCGCTGCCGATCCTCGCCGCCACGCTGCTCACCGCCGACGAGGTGGTGCTGGAGAACGTGCCGCATCTGGCGGACATCTCGACGATGGGCCGGCTGCTGGCCGGCATGGGGGCAAGGCTGGCGCGCGAAGGCGACAGCGTGGTGGCCAGGGCCGATTCGATCGGCTCGGCCGAGGCGCCCTACGAGCTGGTCAAGACGATGCGTGCCTCGATCCTGGTGCTCGGCCCGCTGCTGGCGCGCTTCGGCCAGGCCAGGGTCAGCCTGCCGGGCGGCTGCGCCATCGGCGCGCGGCCGGTCGACCAGCACATCAAGGGGCTGCGCGCGCTCGGCGCGCATCTGCAGATCGAGCACGGCTACATCGTTGCCGAGGCGCCGAGGCTGGCCGGCACGCGCGTCGTCACCGACATGGTCACGGTGACCGGCACCGAGAACCTGATGATGGCCGCCTGCCTTGCTTCCGGCGAGACACTGATCGAGAACGCCGCCCGCGAGCCGGAGGTGGTCGACCTGGCGCGTTGCCTGAATGCGATGGGCGCACGCGTGCGCGGCGCCGGCACCGACCGCATCGTCATCGAAGGCGTCGAACGGCTGCACGGGGCGCGGCACCGCGTGCTTCCGGACCGCATCGAGACCGGGACCTTCCTGGTCGCCGCGGCGGCCTGCGGCGGCGACGTGCGGCTGACCGGCGCGGCGCCGGGCACCCTCGATGCGGCGCTCGACAAGCTGCGCGAGACCGGAGCCGGGATCGAGGTCGGCGAGGACTGGATCCGCCTGCGCGCCGGCGGCCGGCCCAGGGCGGTCAGCCTGCGCACCGCGCCGTACCCGGGCTTCCCGACCGACATGCAGGCGCAGTTCATGGCGCTGGACTGCGTCGCCGACGGGGTCGGGCGCATCACCGAGACGATCTTCGAGAACCGCTTCATGCACGTGCTCGAGCTGCAGCGGCTCGGCGCGCAGATCGACATCGAGGGCAACACGGCGATCGTGCGCGGCGTGCCGAGACTGTCCGGCGCCCGGGTGATGGCCACCGACCTGCGCGCCTCGGCCAGCCTGGTGATCGCCGGCCTGCTCGCCGAGGGCGAGACGATCGTCGATCGCATTTACCATCTCGATCGCGGCTACGACCGGATGGAGAGCCGGCTGGCCGCGCTGGGCGCGCAGATCGAACGACTGAAATGATCACGCTTGCACTTTCCAAGGGCCGAATCTTCGACGAGACAGTGCCGCTGCTGGCGCGCGCCGGTATCACGCCTCTGGAGGACCCGGAGACCTCGCGCAAGCTCATCGTCGGCACCACCGAGCCGGGGCTGCGCATCGTGGTGGTGCGCAGCACGGACGTGCCGACCTACGTGCAGTACGGCGCCGCCGACATCGGTGTGGCCGGCCGGGACGTGCTGATCGAGCACGGCGGCAACGGCCTTTACCAGCCGCTCGACCTCGGCATCGCCCGCTGCCGGCTGTGCGTTGCGGCACCGGCCGGCTTCGACTACCCGGCGGCCGTGCGGCGCGGCGCTCGGCTGCGCGTGGCGACCAAGTACCTGACCGCCAGCCGCGAGCACTTCGCCGCCAAGGGCGTGCACGTCGACCTGATCAAGCTGTACGGCTCGATGGAACTCGCCCCGCTGGCGGGGCTGGCGGACGCCATTGTCGACCTCGTCTCCAGCGGCGGCACGCTGCGCGCCAACAACCTGGTCGAGGTCGAGCAGATCGCGGCGATCAGCTCGCGGCTGATCGTCAACCAGGCGGCGCTGAAGACCAAGCGCGAGGAACTGATGCCGCTGCTCGAGCGCCTGGAAGCGGCGGTGCGCAAGTGAAGCTCCGCGTGCTGTCGACGAGCGACGCCGGCTTCGACGCGGCGTTCGCGAAGCTGGTGGCGGTCGACACCGCCGCCGACCGGCGCATCGACGAGGCGGCGGCGGCGATCGTCGACGACGTGCGCCGGCGCGGTGACGCGGCGCTGCTGGAATACACCAACCGGTTCGACCGGACCGGCGCGCCGTCGGTGGCGGCGCTGGAGATCGCCGCGGCGGACATGAACCTGGCGCTCGAGTCGCTTGCGCTCCAGGACCGGGCGGCGCTCGAGGCGGCGGCGCGCCGCATCCAGTCGTTCCACGAGAAGCAGCGCGGCGAGAGCTGGTCGATCGTCGAGGACGACGGAACCGAGGTCGGCCTGCGCGTGACGCCGCTCGACAGCGTCGGCGTGTACGTGCCGGGCGGTCTGGCGGCCTATCCGTCGTCGGTGCTGATGAACGTGATCCCGGCGCAGGTGGCCGGCGTGGGCGAGATCGTCATGGTCTCGCCGACCCCCGACGGGGCGCGCAGCCCGCTGGTGCTGGCCGCGGCGGCGCTGGCCGGCGTCACGCGCGCCTTCGCCATCGGCGGCGCGCAGGCGGTGGCGGCGCTGGCCCACGGCACCGAGACGGTGCCGGCGGTCGACAAGATCGTCGGCCCGGGCAATGCCTACGTCGCGGCGGCCAAGCGGCACGTGTTCGGCACCGTCGGCATCGACATGATCGCCGGCCCGAGCGAGATCCTGGTGATCTGCGACGGCCTGACCGATCCCGACTGGATCGCGATGGACCTGTTCTCGCAGGCCGAGCACGACGAGCTGGCGCAGGCGATCCTGCTGACCCCCGACGCGGCGTTCATCGAGCGGGTGCAGCAGTCAGTCGCGCGCCTGCTGCCGACCATGCCGCGGCGCGCGATCATCGAGAAGAGCCTCGCCGGCCGCGGCGCGCTGATCCTGACCCGCGATCTGGAAGATGCCTGCGCGGTGGCCAACCGCATCGCGCCGGAGCACCTGGAGATCTCCACCGCCGAGCCGCAGCGCTGGGCGGAGAGGATCCGCCACGCCGGCGCGATCTTCCTCGGCCGGTATTCGAGCGAGTCGCTGGGCGACTACTGCGCCGGCCCCAACCACGTGCTGCCGACCGCGCGGACCGCGCGCTTCTCGTCGCCGCTCGGCGTGTACGACTTCCAGAAGCGCACCAGCCTGATCCGCGTCTCGCCGCAGGGGGCGCGCAGCCTCGGCGAGGTCGCGGCGCGGCTGGCCGACGGCGAACGGCTGCCGGCGCACGCGGCGAGCGCCCGCCTGAGGATGGGGCGGTGAGCGAAAGCGCGCGGCCCGGGCCGGACCTGTCGGTGATCCGCGACGACGTGCGCGCGGTCGCCGCCTATGCGGTGCCCGACTCGACGGGGCTGACCAAGCTGGACGCGATGGAGAACCCCTTCGCGCTGCCGCCCGAGGTGGCGCGCGAACTGGGCGAGCGCCTCGGGCAGGTGCTGCTGAACCGCTACCCGCCGGCCGAGCCGCGCGACTTCAAGGACAGGCTGGCGCGCTCGATCGGCCTGCCGGCCGGCATGGCGCTGCTGCTCGGCAACGGCTCCGACGAGCTGATCCACCTGGTGATCCAGGCCTGCGCCCGGCCCGGCGCCGCCGTGCTGTCGCCGTGGCCGAGCTTCGAGATGTACGACCTGTCGAGCCGCTTCGACGGCTGCCGTTTCGTCGGCGTGCCGCTGGCAGCCGACTTCTCGCTGCCGCGCCGGGCGCTGCTGGAGGCGATCGCCGAGCACCGCCCGGCAGTGGTCTTCGTCAGCTGGCCGAACAACCCGACCGGCAACCTGTTCGACCGCGCCGCGGTCGAGGCGGTGCTCGACGCCGCGCCGGGTCTGGTGGTGCTCGACGAGGCCTACCTGCCGTTCGCGCGGGACACCTGGCTGCCGCAGCTGGCGCGCCGGCCCAACCTGCTGGTGCTGCGCACCTTCTCCAAGATGGGGCTGGCCGGCATCCGGCTGGGCTACCTGTGCGGCGACCCGGCCTGGATCGCCGAGTTCAACAAGGTGCGGCCGCCGTACAACGTCAACGTGCTCACCCTGGCCGCGGCCGACTTCATGCTCGACCGGCCGGCGCTGCTCGAGGAGCAGGCGGCGCGGCTGCTCGCCGAGCGGGCGCGGCTGCTCGCGCGACTGCGCGGGATCGCGGGGGTGACGGCCTTCGATTCAGCGGCCAACTTCATCCTGTTGCGCCTCGCCGGCGGGACGCAGGCCGCCGACCGGGTGTTTGCCGGGCTGAAGGCACGCGGCATACTGATCAAGAACCGGGCGCACGCTCACCCGCTGCTGGCCGGCTGCCTGCGGGTCACCGTGGGCCTGCCCGCCGAGAACGACGCCTTCCTCACCGCGCTGCAAGCCAGCCTGCAGGATCACCGATGAGCGCACGCACCGCAGAGATCGTCCGCAACACTGCCGAGACGCGGATCCGCGTGGTGATCGACCTCGACGGCAGCGGCCGTTCGCAGCTGGCCACCGGCATCGGCTTCTTCGACCACATGCTCGACCAGATCGCCCGCCACGGGGCGCTCGACCTGACGGTCGAGGCCAAGGGCGACCTGCACATCGACGGCCACCACACCGTCGAGGACGTCGGCATCGCGCTCGGCCAGGCCGTGGCGCGGGCGATCGGCGACAAGAAGGGCATCCGCCGCTACGGCCATGCCTACGTGCCGCTCGACGAGGCGCTCTCAAGGGTGGTGATCGACTTCTCCGGCCGGCCCGGCCTGGCGTGGACGGTGCCGTTCACGCGGGCGATGATCGGCGAGTTCGACGCCGACCTGGCGCACGAGTTCTTCCAGGGCTTCGTCAACCACGCGGGGGTCACCCTGCACGTCGAGAACCTGCGCGGCGACAACGCGCACCACCAGTGCGAGACGGTGTTCAAGGCCTTCGCCCGCGCGCTGCGCATGGCGGTCGAGCCCGACCCGCGCGCCGCCGGCGTCGTTCCGTCCACGAAAGGCAGCCTCTAGCGGGGTATGGTCTTGCGTGGCTCTTGTCATTGGGCGAGCGCGCGGCCGCTCCGGAGCGAGCCCGCCGACTATCTTTCCTCACCGCGTGTGCACGTGCGCCGCGCAGCGGCGCGTACACACGCGGTGACCACGCAATGATCGCCATCGTCGACTACGGCATGGGCAACCTGCGCTCGGTGGCCAAGGCGCTGGAGCACGTCGCGCCTTCGGCCACCGTGCGCATCAGCGCCGATCCCGCCGAGATCCGCGCCGCCGACCGCATCGTCTTTCCCGGGCAGGGGGCGATGCCCGACTGCATGCGCTACCTGCGCGAGTCGGGCCTCGAGGAGGCGGTGCGCGCGGCGGCCGCCAGCAAACCGGTGCTGGCGGTGTGCATCGGCGAGCAGATGCTGTTCGACCGCTCGGAAGAGGGGGACACGCCGGGTCTCGGCCTGTTCTCGGGCAACGTGGTGCGCTTCCGCGACGCCGCCATGCGGGGCGCCGACGGGCTGCGGCTGAAGGTGCCGCACATGGGCTGGAACCGCGTGCGGCAGCGCGTGCACCACCGGCTGTGGGACGGCATCGCCGACGGCAGCTGGTTCTACTTCGTGCACAGCTACTATGTCGTGCCGCGCGACGCGTCGCTGGTCGCCGGCACCAGCGACTACGGCCACGGCTTTACCTGCGTGGTGGCGCGGGATAATATTTTCGCGACCCAGTTCCATCCAGAAAAGAGCGCAGCCGCCGGACTGAAGCTGTACGAGAACTTCACGCGCTGGAGTCCCTGACCAGAGCGTCGCGCCGGCAGCCCGCCCATCCACCCCATCGAAGCCTCCCGACACCCTGCGCTCTTCGGCGACCCGCCCGAGCCATGCTGCTGATTCCCGCCATCGACCTGAAGGACGGCAAGTGCGTGCGCCTTCGCCAGGGCGACATGTCCGACGCCACCGTGTTCTCCGAGGACCCGGTGGCGATGGCCAGGCACTGGGTGGCGCAGGGCGCGCGCCGGCTGCACATCGTCGACCTGAACGGCGCCCGCTCCGGCAGGCCGGTCAACGAGCAGGTGATCAGGCGGATGATCGCCGCGGTCGGCGACGACGTTCCGGTGCAGCTCGGCGGCGGCATCCGCGACCTCGACATCATCGAGCGCTACATCGACGACGGCGTGGCCTTCGTGGTCATCGGCACGGCGGCGGTCAAGAGCCCCGGCTTCCTGCAGGATGCCTGCTCGGCCTTCGGCGGGCACGTCATCGTCTCCCTCGACGCGCGCGACGGCAAGGTCGCCACCGACGGCTGGAGCAAGCTCACCGGCCACGACGTGGTCGACCTGGCAAGGAAGTTCGAGGACTACGGGGTCGACGCGATCCTGTACACCGACATCGGCCGTGACGGCATGATGACCGGCGTCAACATAGAGGCCACGGTCGAGCTGGCGCGGGCGGTGAAGATCCCGGTGATCGCCAGCGGCGGCGTCTCCGGCATGGCCGACATCGAGCGGCTTTGCGCGGTCGAGCCCGAGGGCATCGAGGCGGCGATCCTCGGCCGTTCGCTGTACGAGGGCGCGATCGACTTCAAGGCTGCGCAGAGCCGCGCCGACGAGCTGGGCGGCGGCTGAGCCTGCGCTGTGCGGGCCGGGCCGGCGGCGGCGAGCGTCGGTCATACTTGCGCCATGCTCGCCAAGCGCATCATCCCCTGCCTGGACGTGACGGCCGGCCGCGTGGTCAAGGGCGTCAATTTCGTGCAGCTGCGCGACGCCGGCGACCCGGTGGAGATCGCCCGCCGCTACGACGGCGAGGGCGCCGACGAACTGACCTTCCTCGACATCACCGCCTCCTCCGACGCGCGCGACATGCTGCTGCACGTGATCGAGGCGGTGGCCGAGTGCGTGTTCATCCCCTTGACGGTGGGCGGCGGCGTGCGCAGGGTCGACGACGTGCGGCGGCTGCTGAACGCCGGCGCCGACAAGATCTCGATCAACACCGCCGCCGTGCACAGCCCGCAGCTGGTGGCCGACGCCAGCGGCCGCTTCGGCGCGCAGTGCATCGTGGTGGCCATCGACGCCCGGCGGCGGGCCGCCGACGACCCGGCGCAGGGCTGGGAGGTCTTCACCCATGGCGGGCGCACGGCCACGGGACTGGACGCGATCGAGTGGGCGCGGCGGGTCGCCGAGCTGGGCGCCGGCGAGATCCTGCTCACCAGCATGGACCGCGACGGCACCAGGGCCGGCTTCGACCTGGAGCTGACCCGCGCCGTGTCGGATGCGGTCGGCGTGCCGGTGATCGCCTCCGGCGGTGTCGGCAGCCTGCAGCACCTGGCCGACGGCATAACGATCGGCCGCGCCGACGCGGTGCTGGCGGCGTCGATCTTCCACTACGGCGAGCACACGGTGCGCGAGGCCAAGGCCTTCCTCGCGCGGCAGGGCATCACGATGAGGGACGCCTGATGGCGGGCGGGGGCGGACGATGAATTGGCTCGAGGAGATCCGCTTCGACGCCGACGGGCTGGTGCCGGTGATCGCGCAGGATGCGGCCAGCGGCCGCGTGCTGATGATGGCCTGGGCCAACGCTGGCGCGCTGGCCGAGACGGTGGCGAGCGGCCAGGCGGTGTACTACTCGCGCTCGCGCGGCAGGCTGTGGCGCAAGGGCGAGGAGTCCGGCCACCGGCAGCGGGTGCAGGAGGTGCGCCTGGACTGCGACGGCGACGTGGTGCTGTACCGCGTGGAACAGGCGGGCGGGATCGCCTGTCATACGGGGCGCGGGAGCTGTTTTTTCCGCCTGCTGCACGACGGGCAGTGGCAGGCGGTCGATCCGGTGCTCAAGGACCCCGAGCTGATCTATCGAAAATGACCGACGACGACGTGCTGGCCCGGCTGGCGGCGGTGATCGAATCGCGGCGCGGCGGAGACCCGGACGCCTCCTACGTGGCGCGCCTGCTGGCGCGCGGCGAGGACGCGATCCTGAAGAAGGTGGGCGAGGAGGCGACCGAGACTGTGCTTGCCGCCAAGGACGCCGGCCGCGGCGGACCGGCCGAGCGCCTGGTCGCCGAGACCGCCGACCTGTGGTTCCACTGCCTGGTGATGCTCGCCCACTACGGGCTGTCGCCGGCGCAGGTGCTGGCCGAGCTGCAACGCCGGGCGGGGGTCTCGGGCCTGGAGGAAAAGGCCGCCCGCAAGGCGCAGGCGCGCGACGCCGCGGGCGAGTGATCGAGGAGGACGCCGACATGAGCGCGAGCTGCATCTTCTGCAAGATCGTCAAGGGCGAGATCCCCAGCCGCAGGGTCTACGAGGACGATGACGTGGTGGTGTTCCACGACATCCACCCGGCGGCGCCGGTGCACCTGCTGATGGTGCCGAAGGAGCATTTCGACAATCTCGACGTCGCCGAGGCCCGGCACGAGCGGCTGTTGGGTAAAATGCAGCTCCTCGCACCGCGGCTGGCACGAGAACAGGGCGCCACGAACGGCTATCGTGTCGTCACCAACAACGGCCCGGACGGCGGGCAAGAGGTCTATCACTTGCACGTGCACGTGCTGGGGGGTCCCCGGCCGTGGAAACGTCTGTAGTCGTCACCGGAGTTAACCATGGGTTCGTTCTCAATCTGGCACTGGCTGATCGTCCTGCTGGTCATCGTCCTGGTCTTCGGCACCAGCAAGCTGAAGAACATGGGCAAGGACCTGGGCGGCGCGATCAAGGGCTTCAAGGAAGGGATCAAGGAAGGCACCGACGAGGTTGCCGCCGCGGCGAAGAAGGTCGAGGAAGGCAAGCAGGTCGCCGGCCAGACCATCGACGTGCAGGCCAAAGAGAAGTCCTGATCGCCGCGGACCGCCGTCGGCTGGCTTGCCGCGCCGGCGGCCCAGGGCCGGCCCGACGCTGACCGGCCGGGGATCGACTGCAAGATGTTCGACTTCAGCTTCGGCGAACTCGCCCTCATCGGCACGGTGGCGCTGGTGGTGCTCGGACCCGAGCGGCTGCCGAAGGTCGCGCGCACGGTCGGCGAGTGGGTCGGCAAGGCGCAGCGCTACGTCAGCCAGGTCAAGAGCGACATCAACCGCGAGATGGAACTGGCCGAGCTGAAGAAGCTGCAGGAAGAGGCCAGGCAGGCCGCGCAGACGGTCCAGTCGTCGCTCAACGAGGTCAGCGCCGGCATCAGCTCGATCGAGACGGAGGTCAGCAAGGCAACCGGGACCGAGGCGGCGACGACGGGCGGGACGGGCGCCACCGACTACGCCTGGGAGGGCGCCGGCGAGACCTGGCAGAGCAGCGTCTTTCCCAAGCGCTACAAGGCGGGCCCCTCGGTCGACGAACTGGCCGAGGAGCTGGCCCGCCTGAAGCGGCAGATGGCGATGCCCGCGGGGCACGCCGGCGTGCAGCGCAAGTACGCGCCGCGCGGCCGGGTGAGCCGGCCGCGGATCCGCCGCTGACCGGGGACAGCCGACGATGAGCGGAGAAGCCCCGGCCGGCGGCGCCGAGCCCGGCGAAGAGCAGAGCTTCCTGTCGCACCTGGTCGAGCTGCGCCAGCGGCTGGTGCGTGCGGCGATCGCCGTCGTGGTGATCTTCCTGGCGCTGTCGCCGTTCATGCGCGACATCTTCGCCATCCTGTCGGCGCCGCTGATCAGCGTGCTGCCGGAGGGCACCAAGCTGATCGCCACCGGCGTGATCACGCCCTTCATGGTGCCGCTGAAGCTGACCCTGTTCGTCTCCTTCCTGATCGCGCTGCCCTACGTGCTGTACCAGGCGTGGGCGTTCGTCGCGCCGGGGCTGTACCTGCACGAGCGGCGGCTGGCGACGCCGATCATCGCCTCCAGCGTGGCGATGTTCGGCCTCGGCATGGCCTACTGCTACTTCGTCGTCTTCGGCCTGGTGTTCCGCTTCATCGCCAGCTTCGCGCCGACCTCGGTGAACGTCGCGCCGGACATCGACGCCTACTTCAGCTTCGTGCTCGGCATGTTCCTCGCCTTCGGCCTGACCTTCGAGGTGCCGATCGTGGTCGTGCTGCTGGCCCGCTTCGGCATCGCCGACGTCGAGCGGCTGAAGGCGTCGCGGCCCTACGTGATCGTCGGCGCCTTCATCGTGGCGGCGATCTTCACTCCGCCCGACGTCGTCTCGCAGCTGCTGCTGGCCGTGCCCCTGTGCATCCTCTACGAGATCGGCATCCAGGTGGCGCGCCTGGTCGGCAAGCGGCCCGATCCCGAGCCCGCCGGCTCTGCGCCCGGCGGCTGACGGCAGGCCGGCGCCTCAGCGCCGCTCCACCGGCACCGGCCGCTCGCCGACGGTCACGCTCAGGTCGAGTGGGCGGCCGTCGCGTTCGATGCGCACCTTCGCCAGCGAGCCGGGCGCCAGCCGGGCGATCTGGTTCAGCATGCCCGGCGTGTCGCGCACCGGCACGCCGTTGATCGACAGCAGCACGTCGCCCGGCTCCAGCCCGGCGTTGCCGGCCGGCGCACTTCTCTGCACGCCGCGCACCACCACGCCCTGCTCGCGGCGCAGCTTCAGCGCGGCGACGAGTTCCGGCGTGATGTCGACCGGCTCGATGCCGAAGTAGCCCCGGGTGACCCGCCCCTTGGCGATCAGGTCCTTCATCACCTCGGTGACGGTGGTGGTCGGGATGGCGAAGCCGATGCCGATCGAGCCGCCGGAGCGCGAGTAGATCGCCGTGTTGATGCCGACCAGGTTGCCGGCCGTGTCGATCAGCGCGCCGCCGGAGTTGCCCTGGTTGATTGCCGCGTCGGTCTGGATGAAGTTCTCGTAGCGGTTGATGCCGAGGTTGTTGCGGCCGACCGCCGAGACGATCCCCATGGTCACCGTCTGGCCGACGTCGAACGGGTTGCCGATGGCCAGCACCACGTCGCCGACGTTCAGGGCGTCGGAGGCACCGAGCGTGATCACCGGCAGGTCGCGCGCGTCGATGCGCAGCACCGCGACGTCGGTCTCCGGGTCGGCGCCGACCAGGGTGGCGGCGACCCGGCGG
>Ga0209450_10001457_pt1 | contig 11848 bp, 9 predicted proteins | sample FrelakmetLWP11LW_FD_187149 | JGI IMG/M metagenome (GOLD analysis project Ga0209450, IMG submission 187149) | Freshwater lake sediment microbial communities from the University of Notre Dame, USA, for methane emissions studies - LWP11 LW (SPAdes)... | ecosystem: Environmental > Aquatic >... | reverse complement strand
AGGTCGCCTTTGGTGCGGTCGAAGGCGAAGATGCCGCCGGCCTTGGTGCGCTGGGCCATCACGGTCGGCGTGACCGTCCAGCCGTCGAACAGGTCGAACTGCAGCGCGCCGCGCACGCCGGAGGTGTCGACCGAGTTGTAGTCGTCCTTGGCGAGGTCGAAGTTGTCGTCGGTGATGCCCGAGGTCGGGAAGGTCCGCGTGCCGGGCACGTTGTCGATGTAGCCGGCGTCGCGCTTGCGCCAGGCCACCAGGCGCACGGCCGCTGAATCGCTGATCGGCAGGTTGACGTAGGCTTCGCCCACGCCGCCGGCGCCGCCCTCGCTGACCTTGTTCGCTTCCACCCCGTAGGCGGCGCTGAAGCCGCTGGGGTCGGGCTTGTTGGTGATGATGCGGATCGTGCCGGCCTGCGAACTCGCGCCGTACAGCGTGCCCTGCGGGCCGGCCAGCGATTCGACGCGTTCGATGTCGTAGATGTGGACGTCGAGCGCGCCCTGGATGGTGGTGATCGGCTGCTCGTCAAGGTACTGGCCGACGCTGGGCAGCGGGCCGGAGTGGTTGCCGTTCGAACCCGACGCCACGCCGCGCATGTAGACCTGGCCGAAGCCCGGGCCGCCGGACTCGATGGACACCGACGGCAGGTAGCGCGCGAAGTCGTCGAAGTCGGCGACCTGCAGTTCCTTCAGTTTCTCCACGCCCAGCACCTGGATGCTGATCGGCACCTCCTGCAGGTTCTCGGCGCGCTTCTGCGCAGTGACCGTGACCGCCTCCAGGGTGCGCGAGCCGCTGCTGTCCTGGTCCTGCGCCTCCGCGTTCGCCGCGGCCTCGGCCGATGCATCGGGCGTAGCGTCGGCGGCGGCGTCGAGCGGCTGCTGCTGCGCGAACGCCAGCGGGGCGGCACCCAGCGCAAGCCAGATCGCGCTGACCAGCCGCAGGCGGCTGGGATGGAAGGGCTCGGCGTGCGTCACGTCTGCGGAAGGTCGGTTCATCGCCATCTCCTGGGTCGGATCGGGTGTCGCGGTGCGGGTCAAGCGGCGTCGCCGGCGATCGCCGGCGGCGCGTCGGGATAGGTGTCGAGCGCGGGGCCCAGCGCGTCCTTGAGCGGCCCCAGCCAGGGCTCGTAGTGGCGCCAGTGGTCGATGCCTTCGCGGTAGATCGGCCGGCGCACCTGCTCGGAACTCGCGGTGCGCACCGGGCGCTCGTTCTCGAAGAAGCGCAGGCAGCGGCCGTCGAACGGCAGGCCGAGGTGGTCGAGCAGCGCACGCACCTCGCCCTCGGTGTCCTCCACCATGCGCTCGTAGACCACGCGATGGATGCGCCCCGGCAGCACGGCGTCGAAATGCGCCATCAGGTCGGCGTAGTCGCGCCAGTAGCGGCCGAGGTCGTCCAGCGAATAGGTGAAGTTCTGCCCGCGCGCGAAGTGCTGCTTGAAGCAGGAGAATCCGCAGGCCAGCGGGTGGCGCCGCGCGTCGACGATCCGTGCGTTCGGCAGCGCGAGGTGGATCAGCGCCACGTGCAGGAAGTTGTTCGGCATTTTGTCGATGAAGCGCGGCGCGCCGCTGCGGCGCTGGATGCGCGTGCGCTCGAGGTAGGACTCGCCCAGCGCGCGCACCTCGGCCGGCCCGAGTTCGGCGAGGGCGTCGTAGTAGGTGTGATGCTCGCCGCGCGCCGACTGCCGGCGCAGCATGCGGGTCATCGCGATCACCTCGGGCAGCTCCATCGTGCCTTCCACCTGCGGGTGGCTGGACAGGATCTGCTCGATCAGGGTCGAGCCCGACCGCGGCAGGCCGACCACGAAGATCGGGTCCTCCGCCGGGCAGCCCCAGCCCGCGCGATCGGCGAAGAATTCGCGGCTGAACACCTTCCTCGCGCGCCGCACGCGCATGCTGATCGCCTGCGCGCTGTGCGGCACGGCGGCGCGGCGCTGGCGGTTGCCTTCGGCGTAGTGCCGGAAGGATTCCTCCCACCGCCCGCGTTCCTCCAGCGCCCGGCCGAGCGCGAACTCGAAGTGCCAGCGGTCGGCGGGCGCAAGGTCGTCGGATGCGAGCTGTCGCCGCATCGCTTCGACATCGTCGTCCCCGAAGCGGAAGGTCTTGAGGTTGGCGAGGCTCCACCAGGCCTCGCCGAAGGCTGGTTCCAGCGTGATCGCGCGGCGGTAGGCATCGATCGCCTCCGCGCTGCGACCGGCGGTCTTGAGCGTATGGCCCTGGCTGAGCCAGAGCTTGGCGTTGTCGGGGTACTCGGCCAGCAGGGCGGCGAACAGGCCGATCGCGGCCTCGTAGTCGCCGACCCGCCCGAGCACCACCGCCTTCAGGTTGCGCCACGCCGGATGGTAGGGGTCCTGCGCCAGCAGGCGCTCGATCTCGGCCAGCGCGCGGGCCGGCTGGTTGCCGCGGTACAGGACCAGGGCGTAGTTCTGCCGCGCGGCGTGGAATCCCGGTGCGAGTTCGAGGCAGCGCTCCAGCAGCGCCTCGGCGTCCTCGTGGCGGCCGAGCCGCGCGGCGACCTCGGCCAGCATGCGCGACGCGGCGACGTCGTTGGGCGCGGCGTTCAGGCGCACGCGCAGGCGGGCCTCGGCGTCGTCGAGGCGGCCCTCGGCCAGGGCGTCGGCGGCGGCCATCAGCGCCGGATCGGCGGCGGCGAAGCGCAGGTGCTGCGCGTGCGCATGGGCCGCGCCTTCGTGGTCGCCGCAGGCACCGAGGTGCTCGCCGAGCGCCAGCCACGCGCCCGGCAGGTCGGGTTGCAGGGTGAGCGCCCGGCGCAACGCGCGCACCGCGGCATCGCCGCGGCCCGCGCGTCCCAGCGCCAGCCCGAGGTCCAGGTGGGCCTCGGCCGACCGCGGCATCGCCCCGGCGGCTGCGGCCAGCAGCGCCACCGCACGGTGCACGTCATCGCGCGCGAGGCAGGCCTGGCCGTAGAGGCGCAGCGCCTCCGGGTGGCCCGGATGCACGCGGAGGATTTCTTCGGCTTGCGACTGTGCCGCCGCCGGGTCGGCCGCGAGCAGGCGTGCGCCGTGCGCGAGCGCCTGTTCCAGGGTGACCACCGACTCTGCCGCTGCCGACATCCAGCCCCCGTCCGGCGGCGCTCGCACGCCCCCAAGGCAGCGCGACCACGCCCTCTTCACGGGAGCGTAACACGCCGGCACAAATTGCCAAGATGCCGGGCGCGGGGCCGGTGCGCTCAGGACGGCCGCAGCGCGGCACGCTGGGCGTACATCGCCCGTTCGCCCGTCCCAGTCCCTCTTCCAGCGCGGTGCCTGGCACCACCTCGGCCAGCCCGACGCTGAACCGCAGCGGCGGCAAACCGTCGGCCGCCTGTCCGACGCGCTCGCGCAGGCGCTGCAGCGACGCCTCGACGCCCTCCGGTCCCGGTCGCGGAGCGACGACCACGAATTCGTCGCCGGCGAAGCGCGCGAGCGCTGCCGGTGGCGGGAAGGCCTCGCGCAACGGGCCGGCGAAGCGGCGCAGGCTGGCGTCGCCGGCGAAGTGGCCCTCGCTGTCGTTGATGCGCTTGAAGCCGTCGAGGTCGAAGAACAGCACCACCGCGCCGTCGGCCGTCGCCACCGGCCACAGCGAAGGCAGCATGCGACGGTTGGCGAGCCCGGTCAGCGGGTCGGTGTCGGCCATCTCGCGCAGGCGCTGGTGGGCGGCCTCCAGTTCGTCGTGGCTGCGCCGCAGTTCGGCCAACGCGCGGTGGGCCAGCGCCAGCACGATGCCGAGCGCGATCGCCCACTCGGCGCCGGTATCGAACAGCGAATGCGCGCCGAGGAAGAAATCCAGCGTGGCCGCGGGCAGCAGCGTGGCGTCGGCCAGGCGCAGGCCGTAGGCGCCCGCCTCCATCAGCGCGAGGATCCCGCGCAGCGCGAGCCCGGTGCCCAGCCAGCCCAGACCCTCCGCGCGGTGGCGCGCGCAGAACCACGCGCCCGGCAGCACCACCGCCGCGATCACCGACGCCTGCGCCACGCCGACCGCATCGATGCCGTCGGCCCACGCCGCCGCGGCGATCGCGAAGGCCAGCGCGAACAGCGCCATCCATCCCGCCGGGACCGGGCGGCGGGCCGGCCGCGCGAACGCCATCGCGCCGACGACCAGCAGCAGCACGAACAGCGTCTTGGCGAAGAAATAGGCACCGGTGACGACCTGCATCGCAAGGCCATCGGGCTGCGCGAACCAGTACACCAGGGTGGCGAGCATCGCCCCGCAGTTGGCGATCCAGGCCAGGGTCCAGGCGCCCATGCCGCGGCGGCGCGCCGAGCGGCGCACGATCAGGAAGAACACCGTGACCATCAGGACCGACAGGACCTGGGCGGTGGTGCTCCAGCGCCAGAGCAGGAGTTCTTCCATCAGGACAAGGCCAGCGCGGCGCTGCCGCGGAGACGCGCGAGCATGGGCGGCACGGCGGCGCGCGTCAACGTCGTCCAGGGTGCCGCAACCGCACGCCGCTCAGCCGCCGTAGCGCGCCTCGTGCCAGCGGCTCCAGAACAGCAGTCCGATGGCCAGCAGCACCTGCAACACCAGGCCATGCACGACGTGTTCGCTGAAGAACTGCAGGTGAACCGCGTACAGCGCCACCGCCAGCACGACGAGCTTCCAAGCGACATGCGAGTCGCCCTCGCGGAACCAGTGCGCCCACAGCACCAGCGAGACGACGAACGGCAGCAGGGTGAGCACGCCGGTCATCGGGCGTCAGCGCAGTTGGCTGTCCTTGCTGCCGCGGCGGTTGTAGCCGGCGAACGTGAGCGCCTCGGCGTCGCGGGCGCCCTGGCAGGCCACGCACAGGCGAACCCCCGGCACGGCCTCGCGGCGCGCGGCCGGGATCGGCGCCTCGCAGTCCTCGCAGCGCTCGCGCGAGGGGCCGCGCGGCAACGCGGCGCGGGCGCGGGCGATGCCGTCCTTGATGGTGGCTTCGATCTGCTCGTTGACGGCGTTGTCGCCGGCCCAACCGGTCGCCATGGCAGCCCTCCTTCCGCGCCGGCTTCGCCACCGGCCCGCGGATTATCGCGTGGTGTCGTCAGCGTCGCGCGAGAGCGAAGCGCAGTGCGGCCTCGACCGCCGCGACCTGCGCGGCATTGCACTGCGCCGGCGTGGCGCGCGGGCTGTCCGGGTACACCTCGGTGGTGCTGGTGAAGCGCGCCTCGGTGAGTCCGGCGCACAGGCCCAGGCTGCGGAATGGATACAGGATCACGCCCTCTGCGACCACCGGCGAGCCGATGATCCGGCCGCCGGCATCGGCCGGCGCGATGTGGGTAACCTTCGACACCGCGGCGATGATCGCCTGCTGGAACGCCAGTTGCGGATTGGCCTCGTCGCCGACCACGTAGAAGCCGTCCGGGATGTGCCCCGGCTCGAACGGCTTGCCGTCGCGGGCGGCGAGCGCGGGACGGAACTCGGATTCGTCGGTGTCGGTGGTCTCGTGCAGGTCGACGTGGACCAGCACCCGGGCGCCGAGCGGCGCGACGCGACGCATGAGCGCGGTCGCTTCGCCGGACGGGCCGTCGGCGCGGAATGAACGGTTCGGATCGACCGCGTCGGCGTTCCAGCGGTGGATGCGCTCGTAGGCCCACGGGCTGACGCAGGGCGCGAGCAACAGGTTGCAGACGCCCTCGAAGGCCGCCGCCCGACCCGCCGCGAAGGCGAGCGCGCCGTGCACGCCGCTGGTCTCGTAGCCGTGGACGCCCCCGGTGACCAGCGCCACCGGCAGGTCGTCGCGCCACTCGCGGCTGCACAGCGCGACCAGCGGATAGCGCTCGCCGTGGTAGGCGACCTCGCCGTAGGCGTCGACCGCGAATCGATCGCGCAGCGCGTCCACCGCCGCCAGCACGTCGACCGCATAGTCGCGCCGGCGGACCTGGCGCGCGAGCCAGGCGGCGCGTTCGGCCGCGCCCCAGGGTTGGCCCGGGGTACCGATGGGATAAGCCGTGGTGGACATGGTGCTCTGCGCGGTTGCGGGGACGAAAGCATAGCCGCGCGCACGCCGTTGCGCCCCTTTCCGAACCGCCCTGCGTGCGCGACCATGCGCGCGGCCGCGGTCGCGCGGACGCCACCCGGGGACAGGCATGCAGAAGGACTGGGACGATTCGGCGCAGGCCTGGATCGACGTGATGGGCACGGACGGCGACTGGGGCCGCCGCCACGTGCTCGATGCGCCGATGCTGGCGCGGGTGGAAGCCCGTGGGTTCCGGCGCGCGGTGAACATCGGCTGCGGCGAGGGCCGCTTCTGCCGCATGCTCAAGGCGCGCGGCATCACGACGGTCGGCATCGACCCCACCGCGGCATTGATCGAGCGCGCGCGATGCCTCGATCCGGACGGCGACTACCGGGTCGGCCGCGGCGAGGCGCTCGACCTGCCACCCGGCAGTATGGACCTCGCGGTGGCCTACCTGTCGCTGATCGACATCCCCGACCTGCCGGCCGCGCTCGCCGAGGCGCATCGCGTGCTGCGCCCCGGCGGCACCTTCCTGATCGCCAACCTGCAGGCCTTCAACACCGCCTGCCCGGACCAGGGCTGGACCCGCGAGCCCGACGGCTCGCGTCGCTTCTGCATCGACCATTACCTCACGCCGCGCACGGTGTGGGTGGCCTGGCGCGGGATCCGCATCGCCAACCACCATCGCCCGCTCGCGGCCTACCTGCAGGGCCTGCTCGACGCCGGGTTCGAACTGCGGCACTTCGCCGAGCCGGCGCCGCAGGGTGTCGACGACGACAAGGCCGACCGCTACCGGCGCGCGCCGAACTTCCTCGTGATGGAGTGGCAGCGGCGCGGGTGACGCCTCGCGCGCCACTGTTGCACCGCATCGTGACCTTCACGCGCGCGCGGGCACAGACTCCGCACCGGCACGGGGGGACATCCCAACCGGGATGCCGTGCCGTCGTTCGCTACGCGCTGTGAGTCAGGGGCAAGGGGCAGGCGCCGTCCGGCGCCTGCGACGCACATCGAATCCATGGGGAGAGGCATGAACCACTTCGTCCGCGGCACCGCTCGCCGGTGGCTGCCCGCCGCTGCTTTGCTCGTCCTGAGCACGCAGGCGCTGGGCAACACCCTGAACCAGAACGTTTCCTGGACCATCGACCGCGCCGGCACCACGGCCAAGTACCGGGTGGTGGCCTATGGCGATTCGATCTACGCCGGCTACAACGGCTCGATCAGCAACGCCGCGCGCTACTCGGCGCCGACCGTCGACGGCGAGTACCTGTCGGCGGCCTGGAACGCCGACATCGAGACCATCCGTCGCGCCAAGTCGGGCGCGGTGGCGTCCGACGTGTACCAGAACAAGATCGTCGCCGAACGCTCGTGGATGCAGGCCGCATCCACCCGCGTGGTGACCTTCGAGATGTGCGGCAACGACGGCCTGCAGGCGCGCTCGGCGTTCAAGGGCCAGACCGGCACCTGCAACTACGGCGTGCTCGACACCGCGGTCAACAACTGCAAGACCTATGTCGCGGCGGCGATGGACTACATCAACGCCAACGCCAGCCCCAACGTGCGGCTGAAGGTGATCGCCAACCTGTACTACCCCGGCTACAACGCCGACAACGTGCAGAGTTCCTGCCGCGACGCCGCCACCGGCGCCACGGTCAACCTGCGCGACCGCTTCCTGCCGGCGCTGGCGAAGATGAACTACTGGATGTGCGAATACGCCCGCCAGAAGGGCTTCCAGTGCGCGGACTCGTTCGCCGAGTACATGGGCGCCGACTTCGACAGCAACGGTGATGGCCAGGTCGATTCCGCCGCGCTGCGCTACGTGCCCGGCGACACCGAGGCGGCCTACCTGCAGCGCATCACGCAGACCCTGCGCCCGACCCTGCGCGACGCCAATGCGAAGTTCGTGACCACGTCGTCGTCGTTCGACTACATCCAGTCCGACGACGTGCACCCGACCTTCACCGGCGGCACCGTGTCGGCCGGGCTGTGGGGCGGCTCGACCGGCACCGGGGCGCCGCGCTACAGCAGCTTCACCGGCGGCAGGAGCCCGATCTGGAACCAGTTCGGGCACGAGCGGATGGGCTGGTCGCTGTCGACCTACAACCCGCCGAGCCCGTAAGGCGCGGGCAGGATCTCCCCGATGCGCAAGCGACACGCGCCATCGCCATCGCCGTCGATCGACGGCGGTGGCGTGCGCGTGTACGACGCGCGGCCAGCGCGCCGACGCCCATGGTTGGCCACGGTGGCGCTCGCCGCAGCAGTGATCGGCGCAGCGGCGTATTGGCTGTGGCCGCACGCGCCCGCATCAACGCCCCATGGGCCGGCGCTCGTCGGCGCCCAGGCCGGCGAGCGTCTGGGGAACGAAGGTTTTCCGGTGACACCCAAGGCGGACCACCGGGCGCCCGGGCGCTCCGTCGCTCCGGCGCCGCCGACCGAATCGCGCGACGCCGTCGATTGGCCCAGCGGCGATCCGCGCGACCTCGCCTCGCACTTCCGGCCCGGCGATCCGGTGCCGACCGCCGGCGAGGTGATCCGCGCGCTGCAGGACGCCGGCGACTTCACCGGGCTGGGCGCGTTCAATCCCCCGGGCACCAGTCCGCCGCTGCGCGGGCTGGCGGTACCGGACGACTTCGTGCTGCCGCCCGGCTACGTGCGCCACCACCAGGTGACCGACGACGGCGTGCCGCTGGAGCCGATCCTGATGTACGCACCCGACTTCGCGGCGACCGACGCCACGGCCCTCGCGCTCGACCTGCCGGACGCGCGCGTGGTGCCCCCTGAACGCGCGCCACCGGGCCTGCCGATCCGCACGATCGACATCCCGGACCCGTAGGCCGCCGCCCGCCGCAACCCGATGCGATCGAACACCTGGCCCGCCGGCTGGCGCCTGTGCGCCGCCTGCCTGGCCTCGGCGCTGATGTATGCCCTGCATGCGCGCGGTGGCGCGGCGCATGTACTCGGCTTCGTGGCCCTGCTGCCGTGGCTGGTCGCGCTCGATCGCAGCCGCGGACTGGGCGCGGCCCTGTGCGCCGGCTGGCTGATGGCGGTGTCGTTCACGGTGGCGGTGTTCGCGTGGTTCGCCGCGGCGATCGATGCCTACACCGGCTACGGCCTGGCGCCGGCGCTGCTGCTGCTTGCACTGGCCGCGCCGCTGCTGCAGCCGCAGTTCATCGCCTTCGCGCTGGCCGCACACCTCGTCCGCCGGCGCCATGGCGCCGCGCTGGCGGCGCTCGCCGGCACGGCGGCCTGGGTCGCTTGCGAATGGCTGTGGCAGAAACTGCTCGGCGACACGCTCGGCCACGGGCTTGCGCCATCGCGACTGCTGCGGCAGGCGGCCGACCTCGGTGGCGCCGCCGGACTGACCGCCGCACTGCTCGCCTGCAACGCGGCCCTCGCGATCGGCTGGCAGCGCCGGCGCGATGGCTGGCGCGACGTGGCCGCACCGCTCGGCCTCGCCGTCGCGCTGCCGCTGGCGCTGGCCGGCTACGGCGCGTGGCGCCTGCACGGGCTGCACGCGCAGGCCGCATCGCCCGTGCCGTCCCTGCGCATCGCCATGGTGCAGGCCGCCATCGTCGACTACGAGCGGCGGCGCGCCGAGTCCGATGCGTACACCGTCGTCCGCGAGGTGCTGGATGCGCACCTCGCGCTCTCCCGCGCGGCGCTCGAACACCACGGCGCCGAAGCCATCCTGTGGTCGGAGACGGTCTATCCGACCCCGTTCGGCCGGCCGCGCAGCGCGGCGGGCGCGGCCTTCGACCGCGAGATCATCGACTTCGTCGACGCGGCCGGCGTGCCGCTGGTGTTCGGCACCTTCGATCGCGACGACGCGGGCGAGTACAACGCGGCCGCGTTCCTGGAACCGGATCGCGGGCTGCTGGGCTTCTACCGCAAGACCCACCCGTTCCCGCTGACCGAGCACGTGCCGGCGTGGCTGGATCGTCCGTGGCTGCGCCGCGCCCTGCCCTGGGCCGGCACCTGGCAGCCGGGTGACGGCGCGCGGGTCTTCCCGCTGCGCACCGCCGACGGGCGCGCGCTACAGGTGCTGCCGCTGGTGTGCCTCGACGACGTGCGGCCCACACTGGCCATCGAGGGCGCGCGGCTCGGCGCGCAGGCGATCGTCGGCCTGTCGAACGACGCCTGGTTCAGTCGCTTTCCGATCGGCGCCGAGTTGCATCTCGCGGTGGCGACCTTCCGCAGCATCGAGACCCGCCTGCCGCAACTGCGCGTCACCAGCAACGGGCTGAGCGCCTTCATCGATCCCAGCGGCGAGGTGCTGGCGCGCACCGCGATGGGTGATCGCGCCGTGCTGGCCGGCGAGGTCCCGATCCGCGACCCGCCGCCTACCCTGGCGGTGCGCTGGGGCGACTGGATCGGCCCAACGGCCCTGGCCCTGCTCGGACTGCTGGCTGCCGTCGCGGCATGGCGACGCCTGCTGACGCGCCAAGTCGCGACCATCGGGCCGGCGTCCGCGCTGCCCGCACGGGTAATGCTGCTCGCGCCGACGATGCGCTGGCTCATGGTGGTGCTGCGCGTCGCAGCCGCCGCGGGACTGGCGTGGATTGCGCTGCGCATGGTGCGCGTCGACGGGCTGCAGGTGAATTCGCTCGACCTGCTGGCGGTCTTCGGCGGCGCGGTGGTGACGCCGCTGGTCGTCGCAGCGATGATCGGCTGGATGCACCGTGCGGACGCGAGCCTCGAGGACGATGCGCTCGTGCTGCGCGGCGCGCGGCGGCGGATCGAGATTCCGCTCGACCGCATCGCGGCGCTGCGGCCGTGGCGCCTCGCGCAACCCGCGGGCGGCTTCGACCTGGTGCTGGCGTCGGGGCGCGCGTGGACGCAGGGCCTGGTCGTGCCCGATCCCACCGCCTTCCTGCGCGCGCTCGGCGACGCCGGGGCGGCCGTGCCCCTCGATGGCCCCGGCGCCGCCGTGCGCGTCGCGCAGGCGAGCGCCCGCGCACGGGCCCGCCATCGCTGGCTCGACGAGCCGCTGCTCAAGTTCGGCCTGTTCCCGCTGCTGCCCGCCCTGCCCGCTTTCCGCCTGCACCAGTACATCGCGTTCGGCGGCACCTTCGGCGAGTGGCAGACGTATGGCGCGGGGGCATGGCTGCTCGGGCTCGGCATCTGGTGGGCGGCGTGGTCGCTCGGCCTGATGCTGTTCGCCGCGGCGCTGCGGATCGCGATCGAGGCCATCGCACGTGCGATGGGATCCGGAGCGCGCCGAGGGCTCGAACAGGCGGCGCGCGCCATCTACTACGCCGGCGTACCGGCGTTCCTCGCGTGGCGACTGCTGCTCGCCAATTGAGACCCGGCCATCGAGTGCCCGTAGGAGCGCGCTTGCGCGCGACCGCCACCTTCACGCGCGCGGCACGACATCGGTTGCGGTCGCCCGCAAGCGGGCTCCTACATAAGCGCCACCGCACGTAGGAGCGCGCTTGCGCGCGACCGTCACCTTCGCGCGCGCGGCACGGCATCGGTTGCGGTCGCCCGCAAGCGGGCTCCTACATAAGCGCCACCGCACGTAGGAGCGCGCTTGCGCGCGACCAGGGCCTCTCGCCCGAACGCCATCAACAGTGCCCCGGTCTCCGCGACCGTGGATGGCGTGGCGACGCGGTGATGCTCAACCGGTCTGCTTCGCCTTCCACGCCGCGAGGACCTCGGCCTCCTTGTCGCGCGGGATGCCCGCGCGCACTTCGGCCTGACGCTCGGCCGGCAGACCGCGGTACCAGGCCAGCAGGTCGGCGACCGTGGTCGCGAGCGGGCGGAAGGTGAGACCGGCGGCGATCGCCTTCGCGTTGCTCACCTTGCCGTAACCGGAGAACGGCGTGCCTTCGCGCGGCACCCAGATCGGCAGGCCGACCTGCTGCTCCTCGAGGAACGCAGCCGGCACGTGGGTGAACGTGACCGGCCCGCCGGTGACGGCATGGCAGCC
>Ga0209450_10001456_pt1 | contig 11849 bp, 10 predicted proteins | sample FrelakmetLWP11LW_FD_187149 | JGI IMG/M metagenome (GOLD analysis project Ga0209450, IMG submission 187149) | Freshwater lake sediment microbial communities from the University of Notre Dame, USA, for methane emissions studies - LWP11 LW (SPAdes)... | ecosystem: Environmental > Aquatic >... | reverse complement strand
TGGAACATCCTTCATGTCAGGATAGTTATGCTCGAAGAAGTTCACCCAGCCAGGGCAGCATGACGTCAGGATAGGGATGTTGGCATCCTTGTCGCCCTTCAGGAATTTGCCGAGCCTGGTGAGCAGTTCCGTTCCCTCTTCCATAATGGTCAGGTCAGCGGCGAAGTCGGTATCAAAAACATAGTCGAACCCGAGCTCCTTCAGTGCAGCAACCAGCTTCCCTGTAACCAGCGTACCCGGCTTCATGCCGAACTCTTCGCCCAGGGCTGCACGTACGGCAGGAGCCGTCTGCACCACCACTGTCTTTGTCTGGTCAACGATGGCGCGGAGCACATCACGGGTATGGTCAACCTCAGTCAGTGCACCTGTAGGGCAGACCGCAACACACTGACCGCAGTAGGTGCAGGGTGAGTACTCGAGGTTCTGCTCGAATGCCGGCGCAACCACAGCCATGAAGCCCCTGTTGACGGCCGAAAGGGCACCAACGGTCTGAACCTCATTGCACATCATCTCGCAGCGGCGGCACATTATGCACTTGTCAAGATCACGGATGATTGAAGGCGAGGTGTCTTTCCTGTAGGTCGACATCTCAGCTATATCCTGTCCGGGTATCTCTCGTATACCCAGTCTGTTGGCCATGTCCTGCAGATCGCAGTGACCTGACTTGGGGCAGATGAGGCAGTCCTTCGGGTGGTCCGAGAGAATGAATTCCATCACCGTCCTGCGGGCGTTCATCACCCTGGGGCTGTGGGTGCGGATCACCGCTCCGTCGTCGCATTTGGTAATGCATGCCGGAGAGAGGTTCCTGCGTCCCTGAACCTCAACGACACATATCCTGCAGCCGCCGGGTTTGTTTTCGATATTAAGATCATGAAGCTGCATGTGGCACAGGGTGGGTATGTCTACCCCCATCTTGCGCGCAGCACTGAGAATGGTAGTACCCTTCTCAACTTCAATCTGTTTGTTGTCTATTGTCAGTTTAATTGTTTCCATCGTCAATCTCCCTCTCTTTAGTTGATTAGCACCGCACCAAATTTGCATTTCTCGAAGCAGGCGCCGCATTTGATGCATTTCTCCTGGTCAATGAAGTGTGGTCCCTTGCGTTCACCGGTAATGGCATTGACAGGGCACCCTCTTGCACATGCCGTACAGCCCACGCACTTGTCAACGATGATAGAGTACTTCATGAGGTCGCGGCAAGATCCGGCCGGACAACTCTTGTCGGTGACATGAGCTATATACTCGTCCATGAAGTTTTCCATGGTGGAGAGAACAGGGTTTGGTGATGTCTGGCCGAGTCCGCAGAGCGAAGTGTCCTTGATGACGTTGCACATGTTCTTAAGACGGTCAAGGTCGGCCAGGGTGCCGTTGCCCTTTGTTATGTGCGTCAGCAGTTCATGTACCCTCTTGTTGCCTATGCGACACGGCGCACACTTACCACATGATTCTTCCACGGTGAATTCCAGGAAGAATTTTGCGATTGAGACCATGCAGTCATCCTCATCCATGACGATCATACCGCCTGAACCCATAATTGATCCCGCAGCAGCCAGGTTTTCAAAGTCGATCGGGATGTCAAGGTGGCTTTCAGTGAGGCAGCCTCCTGAAGGTCCTCCGGTCTGGACGGCTTTGAATTTCTTGCCGTTCTTGATGCCGCCGCCGATCTCAAAGATTATTTCACGAAGGGTGGTTCCCATCGGTACTTCTATAAGACCAACGTTGTTTATTTTTCCTGCCAGGGCAAATACCTTGGTCCCTTTTGATTTTTCAGTTCCTATTGAGGAGTACCATTCCCATCCCTTGTTTATTATTGCCGGCACGCTGGCGAATGTCTCCACGTTGTTTACGTTGGTAGGCTTGCCCAGGAAGCCTCTCTCGGCAGGGAAGGGGGGCTTGTTGGTAGGCTCACCGCGCAAACCTTCCATTGAATGGATCAGCGCGGTCTCCTCCCCGCATACGAATGCTCCCGCACCATATCGCATCTCGATATCAAAACTGAAGCCGGTGCCGAAGATATTATCTCCGAGCACCCCGTATTCCCGTGCCTGGCCTATTGCCACCTTGAGGCGCTGGATAGCCAGCGGGTATTCAGCCCTGATATAAATGAGTCCTTTTGATGCTCCTATTGCATAACCGCAAATGGCCATTGCCTCAAGCACGGAGTGCGGATCGCCCTCGAGCACCGAACGGTCCATGAAAGCTCCCGGGTCACCCTCGTCGGCGTTACAGACAACATATTTCTGATCAGCCTGGTTCTTTGATGCTATGTCCCACTTCAGTCCGGTGGGGAATCCGGCACCACCCCGTCCGCGGAGGCCCGATTTCTTAATTATGTCAATAACCCCGGCCGGAGTCAGCTCCGAAACGGATTTGCCGAGAGCGGCATAACCCTCGCGTGCAATGTACTCGTCAATATTTTCAGGATTGATAAAACCGCAGTTGCGCAGGGCGATGCGTATCTGTTTGCGGTAGAATCCCATATGCTTCGAATCGGCGATATGCTCCTTGCTCTTCGGGTCAACATAGAGCAGTCTCTGTACAGCTCTTCCCTTGATCACATGTTCGGCCACGATGACAGGAGCGTCTTCGGGTTTAACCTGCACATAGAAGGTGTTGTCAGGCACCACCTTTACAACAGGACCCTTCTCACAGAAGCCGAAACATCCGGTCATTATTACCTGTACTTCGTTCCCGAGGCCCTTTTCTTCAAGTTCCCTCTTCAGATTCTCAACTATGAGATTGCTTTCCGAGGCGCGACAGCCTGTCCCGCCACAGACAAGAAGGTGCATTCTGTATTTTGACATTATTCTTTTCCTCCCTGAGATTAGTCTATTTTTTCATAGTTAACCGGTATGATCCCGTCAACCAGTTCACCGTTCTTGATGTATTTTTCAATGATCTCATCAGCTCTTTTTCTGTCGACGAAACCGTAAACGACAGGCTCCTGGCCAGGCAGTTGCACCTCCACGGTGGGCTCGGCATAACAGTAACCCATACAGCCTGTCTGGGTCACAACAGCACCGATCCCTCTCTTGTCAAGCTCATCCACGAAGAAATCCATGATTGGCTTGGCTCCTGATGCTATTCCGCAAGTGGCCATGGCAACTTTGACCTGAACGAGTCCTTCCGGACTGTCGCCCTTGACCCTCAGATCAAGCCTGGTCTGTGCTTCTTCACGAACTCTTTTCAGGTCTGCCAGTGATTTGAGTTTTTCCATTTCAATTAATATTTTGTATTGGTTATCTTTTTCCTTCCGGTTTGGCTTGCAAAACTACCCCCGATAAGTTACTAAATTCCTAATATTTGTCATATCAGAGTTTGAAAATTGCTATCTCCCTGACATTTTCATTTATGATCTCTTTCAGCGATCTGACGATAGCAAGGTCGGTGACGGCCTCTTCTCCCAGTGCCTCTTTTATCTCCCGGGTGGATATGCTCCATTTCATTCCCTCAAAAGAGTGGATATAGATGATATTTATCGCGGGATTGGCGGAGATCAGCAGTGCGATGGTGCCGCTGACATCGCCGAGAGGAGGCCTGTCGTAGTGGTTGTATCCGAAGGTGGCGGTTACGGTGGTCCCTTTTCCGGGAGCGGAGTTGATCTTCATCGTTCCGCCTGCGAGGGTGGCGTTCATCTGCAGCAGTGGCAGTCCCATTCCAACCCTGCGGGTGGTACGCGACGTGAACCAGGGGTCAGCAGCCCTCCTGCATGTCTCCTCATCCATTCCGCTTCCGTTGTCAGCTATGGTCAGGGTGAGTATGTCAGCGGAGGGGGACTCTTCTATGGTGACGGATATCTCACCCGCGCCGGCCCTGATAGAGTTCTGGGCAATATCCATTATATGAAGTGCTATCTCCTTCATTTCTCCGGCTGTATGATATGTCTTCCCTCTTCGCCCCTCAGAGCCATTGCCAGTTCGGCGAATGACGGATGATCGAGCATGTAGATTGTGTACCTCCGTCCTATATGTTCAGGAATGTGTGCATCGGAGTTGCGTATGACCGGATAGAGCAGGTCAGGCGTTTCACCGACAATCTCAAGCGCATCAATGTACAGGTCTTCGGGAATGAATCCCAGCTGGCTGTTGATGCTGAATGCAGGCCGGTCGATATGTGCGGGAATAAACAGTCCGCCGAGCCGGTGAGCTTCTGTTTCCACCTCATCAAGGGTTGCACTCAGCGCTGCGGGCAGGTAGTGGTCTATCTCACCAATTATATTTTCATTACGGTCAACCACAACCTGGTCTCCGAACAGGTGGGGGTCATGCGGAACATGTGTACAGTGTTCATCAAGCCAGTGTTGGAAAGAGATTCTGGCCATTTCACCTGGGAGTATGACCAGTGAATGGACCTCCTCGGCGCTGGTTACCTCTGCAGCTCTCAGGACAGTTATCCCGGCCTCAAGTCCAAGGGTGACCATCAGCTCACAGTGGAGTGTGGTATTGTGATCAGAGACTGCAATCATATCAAGCCCTTTCCCGGCAGCACGCGTGATGATCTCTGCCGGACTCATCTCAAGCGAGCCGCATGGTGAGAGGAGGGAGTGAATGTGAAGGTCAGCCCTGAAGGGTCTCATGATCGCGAAATGAGGGTATAAAGTCTTCCTGTGAGCTCAAAGGTGGAGAGGTCTGTCCCGAGAACAGGGATGCCCTCCTCGTTACTCTGTTTCACAGTGTCGTCTCCCGGTATCTCACCGCAGGTGATTATCACTGCCGACAGATCGCGCAGCGAGGCTATGGCCATTATGTTACGGTGAGTCTGTATGGTCACCCATGCCGCCCCTGCATCGGCATGACCCATGACATCACTCAGCAGGTCAGAGGTATAGCCCGAGGTGATCTCCCGGCCAAGGCCTTCATGGCCTGATAATATTTTCAAATTCAGTTTTTCAACGATTTCAGTTACTTTCATTTTCAGCTCCTTTCTTATTGCAGTTCCTGGTGAAGTTATTGTCGCCCCATATCCGTCTCATTATTCCGGCCGACCGTTCCCTGTCCATCAGCTCTTTTTCCATGTTTGATTCACGGATGAAAACGCACTGCGACAGGTCTGCCCGGCGCCGGACGATATCCTCTGCCAGGCTCTGGCATGAGGGCGCTCCGCAGAGCCCGCAGTCGGTTCCCGGAAGCCAGCACATAAGCCTGCGCGACCGTTTCATCATTTTCATGGCCTGGTCACGGTCGTCCGAGAGTCGGTACATCGAGCGGGGCCTGATCTCTTCAGTGATCCGCACCTTATTCATGAGATAATCGCTGTATGCCTCGATGTCAGGAAACTCCCCGGCGCCGTCATTGTGTCTGTCAGGCTTCAGGTTACGGGCCTTGTTGCGCAATCGTTCCGCAACCAGGAAGCGGTTTGAAGAGAGGAGGACGCCCCCGGCACAGCCCTCATCACAAGCTCTGAGCTCAAGATAGTCTACGCCTGTTATCTCATCATTCTCAACCTGTTCCAGGAATTCAGTGACATTGTCCATCCCGTCAATGGCCAGTGTGCGACCGCTGACACATGACGCCTCACCGTTGGTCAGGCTCCATAACAGGGTGTCGGGATCAACTGTATAGGGATGTTCGTCACCCCTGGCCAGCTCGCCCTTGTTCCTGAGAGTCCGGTTTATCTTATTGTAGATGAAGTCCATGTTGATCACCCCGGTTATTGGCGTTGTCTCTTCGCCAACGGGAGATTTTACGGCAGCGATCTTCGCCGCGCAGGGGGTGACGTAAAAGACTCCTATCTCAGCATTGTGTGCGCCCCTGTCACGGAGCACCCTGCGGCAGTAAAAAGCAGCCATCTCCAGCGGCGCCTTTATTGTGGCCAGGTTTCTTATAAGGGCGGGGAACCTGACCTGGATAAGGCGTACCACGGCAGGACAGTAGGTTGATATAAGAGGGCGGGGGAGGGTCCTTACATTCATCAGCTCTTCAATGGCGGGCTTGAGTATCCCGGCTCCGTGCTCCACCTCGTAGACCCATGTAAAACCGAGGCTCTTCAGTACGGTGCTTATCTCAGACATGGAGACCTCATGCCTGAACTGACCGTGCAGAACCGCGGGCACCAGGGCAACGCGATGAGTGTAGTCGAATATGCGGCTGAAGTCATCCTGCTCAATAATAATGGCATTCACCGGGCATTGCCTGAAACACTCGCCGCAGTCGACACAACGGTCTTCTATAAGCACGGCCTTGCCGTCGCGTATCCTCAGTGCCTGGGTAGGACAGACCCTCATGCAGAGTGAACAACCAGTGCATATATCCTCTCGGATGGTAAGAGCGTGATGAAAGAATCCCTTTTCCATATTATCAGGTTACCGTGTTGTTAAGATTAATTGATATTTCAAGAGTGGTACCTTTACCCGGCTCACTCGTTATTTCAAACCTGTCAGCGTTGGCGCTGATATTCGGCAGTCCCATGCCGGCACCGAATCCCATCTCCCTCACCTCCGGAGAGGCGGTGGAGAACCCCTTTTTCATTGCCTGGGGTATATCAGCGATGCCCGGACCGCTGTCAGCCAGCTTCATTGTGACCATGTCGGCGTCAAGCAAGACATTGATTGTTCCGTTGTATGCGTGGGCCACTATGTTCACCTCAGCCTCATAAAGGCATATCACCACCCTTTTAATAATGACACTGTCCACACCAAGCTGCTTCAGCATCTTCTTGACCTGGCTTGAGGCATACCCTGCATGCGTAAAATCGCCTCCTTCAACTCTATATTCGAAGCTCATTGCCACGTTTTTCAGAACAGAGGTTTCATGCCGGCCATGTAGAGCTCTCCCGATGCCCTGAACATTGAAGAGGCGCAGTTGATGAGTGTTATGCCAAGCTCTTCTGCGAGGCCTTTCATCTCGGGGGAGATGGATTTGTTTCGCACAAACAGGATACAATCAATGTCAGACATCTCTGCCGTGCGTATGGCCTGGAGATTTGCAAGGCCTGTTATAAGCAGGAGATTGTCGCAATTCACTGTAAGCACATCACTCATGAGGTCAGATGCAAATGCATATCTGACTTCACGCCCCTCCTTTTCACCGCCGCATATCAATTCACCATTAAGCACCGAACAAATCTCTTCTACTTTCATGCCAATAATAATTCAGAACTATCTCACGATATAATTATGGCACAAAAGTAATAAATAATGTTAATATAATAACAGTGTTAATAAAATAACAGATAAATATATTTAATTAGTAGAATTCATGATTCCGATTTACCTATTTACTTGATGGTCTTATATTTGCAAACTCAGACCCCGGTTTCCAGTCTGGTCTTATATCGCTGTTAACAATCTTCCAGGCTACTTCAAAGATGGCTTTGGCGTCCTCTTCGATGCCCTCAAAGTTCATTTCAGGGTAGTAGTAGTCAGCCGGTTTGTGGTACATCCGGGTGAGATATTCCTTCTCCTTTTCCGCTGCCCACTCTTTTCCGAATTCCCTGCTGTCACAGTTGCCGCGTGCGAAGAGTGACGGTACCCCGATACGTGCAAAGGGAAAGTGGTCTGAACGGAAGTACATCCCTGTCTCAGGATTGGGATCGGGCATGATGTACCTGTCCTGTGCGGTTGCCACCTCAGCCAGCATGTCATCGAGTTCCGACTGTCCGTGGCCGGTGACCATGATGTCTCTCATTCTTCCGATGGGAAGCAACAGATCGTTGTTGAAGCATGCGATAATATTTTCAGGTTTAACCGGGGGATTGGCTGCGAACCAGGATGATCCGAGCAGTCCCTGCTCCTCGGCGGTGGGGAAGAGGAGTATTACTGACCGTTCCGGTCGCTGTTTCATCGAGGCAAACGCTTCACCTATCTCGAAGGCCCAGGCCATCGTGGTCCCGTTATCCACCGCACCGTTATAAATTGAATCACCGTTTTCAGCTTCACCGATCCCGAAATGATCCCAGTGTGCGGTGACAACCACGCATTCTTCCGGGTGCAGGCTTCCCGGGAGGATGCCTGCCACATTGACCGAGCTGTTGGTTATGTGGCTGTTTATCAGTTTCATAGAGATGGAGGCTCCTATTTCAAATCCCGTATAGCCTGCCCTGCACGCGTCTCTGCGCAGAGTCTCCAGGTCAAGTCCCCTTGTCACGAAGAGCCGCGAGGCAGCTTCGGCGCTGAACCAGCCTGTCACTGCACATGGTGGAATATCACCCTCGTTCTGTTCCATGTACAGTCCGGGCGAGATAGAGCTCTTCCTCGGTATGGAGTAATCGTAACCCGCTCCCAGAGTCTCGTGTATAATTAATATTGCTGTTGCCCCCTGCCTGGCCGCCTCTTCATACTTGTAGGTCCAGCGGCCGTAGTAGGTCATCTCACGACCCTTGAAGAGGGTGGTGTCGCCGGTGTAGAGCCCGGGGTCATTGACAAGCACCACAGCACATTTGCCCTTCACATCGAGGTTTGCATAGTCATTCCAGCCATACTCGGGGGCCACGATACCGAATCCGCAGAAGACCATTGGTATGTCATCAAGCACTACAATCTGCTTCATGGAGGGTGATTCGATGGCTATATCATCGGGAGCCGACAGTTCCACTCTTTCCTTTCCGGCTGTTATCAGCACCTTTCCCTCGACCCTGGTGGTGATCTCCACCATCGGGACCTCCTGGAACCAGCTGTTGCCGAATGCCGGCAGGAAGCCGATCTTCCCGAGCTCGCCGGAGAGATATTCTGCAGTGATGGTCTCCCCGGGGGTGAAGGGCTTTCGTCCCATGAAACTGTCAGCGCCAAGCGTACTTGTATAGTTGCGCAGTTCATCGGCGGTGATAGTCGCTGCGGCTCTCCTGAGGGTATCTCCGCCGGAACAGGATGCTGCAAGGAGGATAACGGTAATGAGAGGAATGATGCAATTCTTCATTTCACTTGGCTTTAGCTGACAGGCAAAGGTTTACAATAACTTCTACTGCTTTCTCCATCGACTGGAGGGGTATGTATTCATAGCGGCCGTGATAATTATGTCCGCCGGTGAAGAGGTTAGGGCAGGGAAGACCCATGAATGAGAGCCTGGCACCGTCGGTGCCACCCCTGACAGGTTTAATAACAGGTTCGATGCCTGCCTTGCGGTACGCTTTTACGGCCTCTTCAACAATATAATAATTCGCCTCAATTATTTCCTTCATGTTGAAGTACTGGTCCTTCTGCGCCACGGTCACCGCAGCTCCCTTATGCCTCTTTCTGATTTCCGAAGCCGCGTCATTCATTTGCTTTTTCCGTTCGCTGAACCTCACCGGGTCATGGTCTCTTATGATATACTTCATTACAGTCTCTTCGACAGATCCCTTTATATCATAAAGGTGAAAAAACCCCTCGTAGTCGGATGTCTGCTCAGGCCTCTCTCCGGATGGGAGGAGGGCATCAAGTTCCTTTGCGACCATGATCGAATTGATCATGGTCTCTTTGGCAGTACCGGGGTGTACGCTGCGACCCCTGACTGTCACGGTGGCGGCGGCGGCATTGAAATTCTCATATTCCAGCTCACCTATACCACCTCCGTCGAGGGTATAGGCATAGTCAGCACCGAAGGCCTTGACATCAAAGTGGTCAGCGCCCCTGCCAATCTCCTCATCAGGTGTGAAGGCTATCCTTATCTTTCCGTGCTTCAGTCCGGGGTTCGCCAGGAGGTATTCAACAGCAGTGATTATCTCTGCTATGCCAGCCTTGTCATCCGCTCCCAGGAGCGTGGTGCCGTCAGAGGTAATAATGGTTTGTCCGCTGTACCTGGCCAGTTCCGGGAAATCATTAGGTGACAAAATGGTCCCAGCGTCAGGATTAAGGATTATATCCCCTCCGTCATAGTCGCGGTGCACCAGCGGATTGACGTTTTCTGATGGCGACTCGGGGCTGGTGTCCATATGTGCTATGAACCCAACAACGGGTCGTTTTGACCCGGTGTTTGCCGGCAGTGTTGCCATGACATACCCGTTGCCGTCAAGTGTCACATCAGCCAGTCCGGCCTTCTCAAGCTCATCTCTCAACCGCTCGGCGAAGAGTATCTGTCGTATGGATGAGGGTGAGGTTGAATTGGCTTCGTCTGGACTGGTGTCAAAACGGACATAATCGAGAAACCTGTTCAGGAGATTTTGCATCCGCAGTCTATTGGTTTATGAGTTAAATAAAGGTCATAATTGGAGTTTCATCAGAATTTCCATATCTCTCCGGCCAATGAGGTCATCTGAGGATAAGGTTTCCCAGAAGGACCCTGCCGCTCTTCCAGTAAGCCCTGAAATAGGGGTCATCAGACAGGTAAACAACCGTCCCTTTGCCGATGTTCTCTGAAATTATGACGCCGGTGTTTTTTACCTTTTGCCGGAACTTATATCCTGCAAATCCGGCTACCGGTTTATTGTCTGTTATATATCCGATGTTGTTTCCCTTCTCCAGGAATGGCAGTCCTTCATTTCTCTTCATCATGAACCACTCTTTGCCCATTCCGAATGCAAACGGGTGGGTATCGTCAATGCCTACCCTGAATATTGCGCCTGCTGATCTCTCCGTTGCGGATAAACGGCGCTGGTCTTCATAACGTTTCAGGAGGGTGGTGTCACTGAAGGTTGCCTTAACGTTTTTCTTCTCTTCGGCCTCTTTTGCCTCGTAAGCCTTTGCCAGTCCCGTTGTCTTTTCCGCCTTAAAGAGTGCAAGTGCTGCGTCCATGGCAATCACCCTGCCTCCGCCGGAAATAAAGGCCATAATCTTATCCTTTGAATCAGTAAGGGTTCCACCGGGAAGTATAATGACATCATAGTCAGATAAATCTGCGTCCTTAAGGTTTGAGCCGTCTATCACCGTTACCGGGTACTCAAGCTCCCGCTCCATGAAGAACCATATCTCTCCGAATGCCTGTGATGTCCCCTGGCCTCCGATCAGGGCTACCACCGGTCCGTTGTTCACCGGCGAGTAGTCGGAACCGAGGTCCTTGCCGGATGTCACCATTCCGCCGGCAAGCATCACAGGTCGAATGCCGCTTGAGGCTGCCGCAGCATGGACTTTGGCGTCAAAGAGGTCATTGTTTCTGTTGTCTCCGCGCGCCACTATCACAGACCCGCGGCTGAAGGAGGTGCCTGCCGCAACAAAGGGTTTAAGGGAAAAGCGCACATTGAGTCCCGACTTATACAACTGTGCCATGAACTTCAGCTCATTGAAGCCGCTCATAGATGCGGCATAGGCATAAGGACGCACGGTGTCGGTAAGGGTTTCAGCAGGGGAATCTGCGATTGCCGGCCCGTCGGCGACAGGAAGTCTCTCCCGGGAGGCATAGGCTTCGATGTTATAGACATAAGGCAGCGCCCATGCCGTCAGGTCATAGCTGATGGAGTCCGATGACCTGGAGTCGGGTTCGAATAACACCTGCATTAATCTGCCCTGAGGCTGATAGGCACTTATGAGGATATCATTCTTCTCAACGGCGATGCTTCCCTCACTGTCGGTCCTGTAGTCATAGGCGACTATATTCTTTCCGGTTACACGCGGGGCTGCGTACCTTATCTGATTGCTTTCGAGAAGGTGTTTCAGCGAGGCCATGGATGCGGCGTCAGCAGTACCCTTTATAATTATCGTTTTATATTTGAAGTCCGGTTTCTCCGCACTGTTTTTGAAGAAAGCATAAAACTCATTCAGCAGTTTTTCCCTGTTGTCATGGGCTGCCGAAAGCACGGCCATTGATGCAAGGAAATGACCTTCGACGCGTTGTGCCAGGGTCAGGGTGTCAATTTCATCCCGTCCGACTGAGAGACCTGCCTGTGCACCGCCACCCTGTTCCATGGTAAATCCCATGGCGCCGTTGAAAAGCGGCCAGGTGTCGCCGAAGCTCGGGCAGAAGAGGTCAAAGTTATCTTTGGTAAAGTAAAGCCTGTAGGAG
>Ga0209450_10001455_pt1 | contig 11851 bp, 6 predicted proteins | sample FrelakmetLWP11LW_FD_187149 | JGI IMG/M metagenome (GOLD analysis project Ga0209450, IMG submission 187149) | Freshwater lake sediment microbial communities from the University of Notre Dame, USA, for methane emissions studies - LWP11 LW (SPAdes)... | ecosystem: Environmental > Aquatic >... | reverse complement strand
ACCGCAACAATGGCAGGGTTGGCCAGCAGACAGACCTCATCAAGGATCGCAACGTCAACTACCGCGCGCTGGTCATCGATGCGCTGACGCCGCAGCCGGACAAGGATGCTGGCAGTTATGCGGCCGTCCAGGAAATGCGTATCCTGCAATCACTTGGATTCAAGCTGACCTTTGTTCCTGAGAACCTGGAATACCGTGGCGCCTATACCGATACGCTGCAACGTATGGGAATCGAGTGCCAGTATGCGCCCTTCACCCTGTCGGTCGCCCAGTTCATCGAGCAGCGCGGTGCTGAATTCGATGTTGTCTATATCACCCGCTATTACGTCGCTGATAAATACATCGAGCTCATTCGCAGGGTCGCCCCCCAGGCCAAGATCGTCTTCAATAACGCCGATCTGCATTTTCTGCGCGAATTGCGCATGGGCATCAGCAGCCGCAGCCGCGAGCAGATTGAAATGGCGGTTCAGACGCGCGATGCAGAACTCGCAGTCATGGACAAAGTCGATCTGGTGCTTTCCTACAACGAGGTCGAGCACGCGATCATCCTCTCGCACAATCTCGACGCGACCCCGGTGTCCAAATGTCCATGGGTGGTTGAATTGCCCGCACAGGTACCTGGATTTGAGGAACGCCAGGACGTGGCATTTTTGGGCGGGTTCGGACATCCACCCAACACAGAGGCGGTCGAATGGTTCGTTGAGGAAGTCATGCCTTTGTTGCGGAAGAAGCTTCCGGGCGTCCGCTTCGTGGTCTACGGCAGCAACGTTCCGGAATCGATCGATGCACTCGGATGTGAGGACGTGATCATCGAAGGTTATGTCGAGGATGTGGCCGAGGTCTATGACAGCTGTCGCGTATTCATCGCGCCGCTCAAGACGGGCGCCGGCCTAAAGGGAAAGGTCGCGGGTGCCCTGGCACACGGCGTCCCGACGGTGCTTTCGCCGATTGCCGCTGAAGGTCTGGGAGTCACGGATGGACGGGAGGCGTGCATCGCCAGCACCATTGAAGAATGGGCTACTGCTATTGCCGAGCTGTATGACGATCATGACAAGTGGGTATCCATGTCAGATGCGGCCCGAGACTATGCTTCAAGGCAGTTTTCGTTTGATGCCGGAAAAAGATTGATGCGGGTAGCGTTGGAAGAGATGGAAATATTTACGCCTACCCAGCATTCGGTTCTCTATCCTATGTGAAGCCTCTTGTTGCCTTTTCGCTCACGATCGGGGTGTTTGGGATGACTGAGTAACAAGCATGATCCGAAATGCCATTGTTCACTATCACCTTTTCAAGAATGCCGGCTCATCGGTAGATGAGGTGTTGAAGGCCAACTTCCCGAATCGGTGGGTGACGCGGGAATTCAGCGATGGCCAGCAGAGCGTCAACATTGCACAGGTCGGCCAATGGATCGAGCAGGAAAAGGATGCCGTCGCCTTTTCCTCACACACCGCCATGCTGCCCCCGCCCAGGTTGGACGATGTGCAGATTTTCCCCATTATCTTTGTTCGTCATCCCATTGATCGAATCGCCTCGGTATATGCCTTCGAGCGGAATCAGGTGAGCGACAGTTTCGGTGCTGTTTTGGCTCGAAACACCACCCTTGCAGGTTATATCGAAGCTCGATTGTCCCGTGATCGGCAATGCCGAAATTTTCATGTCGCCAAGCTCGCACAAATGTTCAGCGGTGAAGAGGGAGACGAAACCACGCTCGCGTTTCGAGCACTGGACAACCTGCCATTCGTGGGGCTGGTCGAGAAGTTCGATCAATCGATAGCCCGGCTGGCCGAATGGCTGTCTCCATACTTCCCCGGGTTTCATGCCATTCCCGTCGCCAGGAATGTGTCGCGCGATCGCTCGATTCCGCTGGAGCAGAGGTTGGAAAATATTCGGGCAGAAATCGGCGAGGAGTACTACGAACGTTTGCTGGAGGCAAACAGAGACGATCTTGCGCTCTATGATGCGGTCCGGAAAAGATTGTCCATGGACCGCCGTCATCTGGTTCGCAGTCTTTATCAGGGAGTCCTGCATCGTGACCCGGAACCGGATGATCTGGAGCGCTGGGCATCGAAATTTGACCAGGGCCTCAGTGTCAATGAGATGTTAGATGAGTTAATGGAATCAGAAGAACACGCGAGGGTACAGAAAATAGTACGCGGGCTATTTGCGGAGCCGGGGCATTTCTACAGCCCGATTGTCAATGTCGATGAAATCCGGGAAATGTTTTCGGGTGCTCCAATGGTGACTTCACTGCCGGCAATCAGGATAAGTAAGGAAAGCCATACGAAGGTTTGGAATGAGCTGTTGCCCTTTTTAAGGGACATCCCCTTTCCCGAAGTTAAATCGCCAAGCTTCCGATACTACTTCACGAACACGGCGTTCTCCTATGGTGACGGCAGCATCCTGCATGCCATGCTGCGGCGATACCGGCCGAAGCGCCTGATCGAGATCGGTTCCGGCTATTCTTCGGCCTGTGCAGTCGATACCATCGACCGCTATCTGGATGGCAAGGTCGAGGTCAGCTTCATCGAGCCTTACCCGGAATTGCTGCTGCGCCTGCTCGGTGAGGACGCAGCCAGGCGGTTCAAAATCCACGACACCCCCGTTCAGAAAGTATCGCTGTCGATTTTTGAGAGTCTGGAAGAGGGTGACTTTCTGTTCATTGATTCGACGCATGTCATGAAAACAGGCAGTGATGTCTGCCATGAATTGTTCAATATTCTTCCCGCCTTGAAGCCGGGGGTTTTCGTGCATTTCCACGACATTCCCTGGCCCTTTGAATATGGCAGGAAATGGGTGCTTGAACAAAATAGATCGTGGAATGAAATATACGGATTGCGGGCTTTCCTGATGTACAACGACGCATTTGAAATTGTTTTCATGAACGACTACTTTGTTAATACCTGCAGGCATATGATTCAGGCAGATTACCCGGCGATGCTGAAAAATAGCGGCGCGAGTATCTGGCTGCGTAAAATGGGAGAGGTCTGATTTGGTTTTGTGCCCAGTGAGGGGTTCGCCTATTCAGGCGAATGGGTCTTGTTTTTTAGAGGGGTGCCTATTTGAAAAAACAATCATCTCGAGTCATCGATAATAAAAATACTGTCGTATCTACCTGGTGACAGGGCTACTCCGAAAAATAAAAGTAGAGGAATACTCTGAGCCCACAGCCATTCAAATCGCTTACGAAAGGAATTGGAACATGAACAGGAAACAAATTTTAGGAATCGGTATCGCGGCGTGCTTCGGTATGGCTCAGAACGCCATCGTGTCAGCTGACACGCCCATTGACATGGGTGCGATGTACGGTGACTTCAATGCCTCCCCGGGCTATGAAATCGCTATCCCCTACTGGAAGATGACCGATGCCAACCAAGACGGCTATCCCGAATATTTTGCCTTCCAGTACAGGGTCTATACGGTGGGTACGAACACGTTGTTATATTCGTCCACCCCCAAAACATTCTTCATGCCGGAACTGCCGACGGGTTGCAGTCAGCTTAACGGCATTGAATGGGACTTCTCACCCAAATTCAACCGTCGGGACACGTCTACCCGCATCAATACCGGGTTGGCGTTGTTTCTGGGTTGTTGGGACGGAGCGGCGTGGCATGAACTTAACAACACGGCTGTTTACTCTGCCGGGGTGAACCAGACAGGTGGAAATGCATGGCGGTTTAATTTCAATGGCGCAGATTTGGTTGCTATTAACGGCGTCGACACGGATGGTGACGGCATCACTGACAGCAACTCCGTGGTGATGGCTCTGGATGTCCCCGCTGGTGGCACCAACCTCAGTGTGGCGATTCTTGATGGTGCGACAGGCGCTTTGAAAGTACCAATTTTTTCATACCCTGCCGTACGTTAAGGTTGACGAGCGACGGGCTACTTGCTGAATATGCCCGTCGCATCGTGATCATGAAGTGAAAACCGTAACACATCCGTTGGTTCTCACCCTCAGCCAATACTTGGCGGTATGCAAGTCAAACAAATGCTGAAGTCAGGTGGATCGCCGTCAACATCGTTTTTTGTACTTGCGCTCTGCTGTGTTCTCCTGGGTCCGGCCCATTCTGCGGGTTCGTCACCGACAGGTTCGGTGGGCCTCAACAAATTCGACCTGACGAATCAATATACCGGCCGTGCCAGCGGCGGCGATGGCGGTCCTGCCTACCGCAAGGTCACACAGGCGATGGGCCGCAAGGCCATTGCCGACGCGCGCGATGCCAATGTTGCCTACCTGCGTGTGTCGGCCCCCGGTTTTGCTCCCTCTGCCTACCATCGCCCGGGTGATCTCGATCTCTGGGTCAAGACGCCATCGGCCTACTGGCAACTGATCGACAATCTGATGGATGATCTTGAAGCCGCCTCGATGCAGGCGGTGTTTACCTTCATCTGGAATCCAACCCAGTTTCCCGCGATGGCAGGTGAGACGGTGCATGACCTGCTGACCAACCCCAAGTCGCGTTCCGCTCAACTGGCCGAACGCTATGTTCAGGAATTCGTGCTTCGTTACAAGGACCGCAAGGCGATCCTGTTCTATGAACTGACCAACGAACTGAACCTGGGGGCTGATCTGGATCTGGTGGGTCGTTGCCGGAAGGAACAGGTCTTGCCGCTGTGCGAGCCCAAGGGAAATTACACGACGGATGAGATGACCGGCTTTACCCGCCGTCTCGCGGAACGGATTCGGAGTCTTGATCCGTCCCGTCCTGTTTCATCCGGATTCACGGTGCCGCGGCCCGCGGCAGAACACCTGCGCGCTCGCCCGGAGTGGATCACCGGCAAGGCCGATTTCACCCTGGATACACCGGCACAACTCGAGAAGAACCTGGCTGATATTCATGCGGAGTTGGATATGATCAGCGTGCATCTTTATCCGACCGAGAGCAATCGTCGTTTCGGAGCCACCGACCTGCGCGGCACCGGATTGCTGGATGTGGTCTGGCAGGCCTCGAACAAAATAGGCAAGCCATTGTTTGTCGGCGAATTCGGCGATGTCGACTCGATGGAGGGCGAGGAGAATTCCTATACCGTGCGCATGCTCGAGCGCATCGCCGAACTCAAGGTGCCTTACAGCGCGGTATGGGTTTGGCAGTTCTACCAGAAAACGCCTTATACGACGCGGGATAACCCGCATACAGCGTTCAGTCTTGAACCCGGCGCGACCGATGCGCTGATCGACAGAATAAGACGTACAAACATCCGCCTGGGAAATCCACTGCCGCACATGCAGCAACCCGATCAGGTGCCACCGCGCGTGGTGCTGACCTGGCCCCTGGCGTGCGCTACAGTTCGTGATTCACAGATCGTCTTTGCTGTGGCGAGCGACGATTCCGGGAGCGTGGAACGAGTCGAATTCTGGCTGGACAATGTCCGGGTTGCCGCCGACGCCACGCCCCCTTACGAGACAACCGTGAAGCTCGGGGATGGCAAGCGGGGAGAACAAGTTCTGGCGGCCAGGGCATTCGACGCTGCGGGCAACGTGGCTGAATATCGCAGCCCGGTCCTCACAGGCAAGCCGTCAGTCGGTGGTGCATGTGAAGCGCCGATGCATTGAATCGTCAGTCTTTCGGTGATGGCGTAAGCAACTCGAAAGGTTGCAGCATCATGCGCCCCGGAGCGAGGGGTGTCATGGGTGTCAGGGGTGAGCAATGCCGCTGGAACCGAATCCCGTCTGGCAATGCGCGCAATAAAAAAGGGCGGCTTGCGCCGCCCTTCCTCAAAACCGCCTTCGCGGCTTCAACCTACTTTACTGACCATCGATGAACAGCAACCGGCGGAACCACGGGTCTTCGTCGGTTACGGCGCTGTCATAGCTGCCATCGGTGTAATCAGTTGGGTCCGTGTAGCGCCACTGATTCCATACCGAGTACATGAATTCGCCACCCGGGTTTGCAGTGATCGAAGACTCCGACGCATTCGTGCCCACCGTATTCAGGCGCTGCAGCAGGGTAACGGTGGCGCCCGGATAAGACCCTGAAGCCGGGTAGGTATAAGCAATGCCCGTGTAGTCATCGCCCCAGTTGTAAGCCTGGGTGTAGTACATGTCGAGCGGCTCTGCCTCGCCTCCACCGGCCACGGTACGGTTGTCGCCGTCATCATAGGCGATGAAGTAGATTGACCGATCGCGCGTGTCACCCCAGCTGGCATCGTGGGGCACTGTCGGTGCAACAATCGATGTGCCACTCAGCCTGAGGTCCGTGTTGGCATGCTTCATCAGACCGCCGGTCGGCGTGTAACGCGGATCGAGAACCGTGCGCAGGGGATAGCTTGCCGGAGCAACCTTGCTGGTGATCAGGGACAGGTTGCGGCCCGGTTCAAGTGCATTCGCTGCCAGATTTGCGCAAATCGGGTTTCTCGGGCTGACGCCAGGTACGCCCGAAACACCATCAACTGGCCAGCGATAGGTCTCGCAGTTTTGTGTGCCATCTCCACCCAATGCTGCGGGGGTCGTGGTCCAGGTCTGGCCACCGTCAAACGACCGACGGATGTACAGGTTGTAGGTGTCACGGCCCACGGCGTTTGCAACCTCGTTGGGAGCCCAGGCGTATTGCATCATGATGAAGTCGCCATCGAGAATACCGCGATGCCCCTTGGCCACATCCCAGGGGTTGTTCCAGGATTCGTCATCGACGTTGGTGGTGGCGTCATCGACGAGCGGGTCGGCAACTTGCGTGCCCTGGTTTTGGGTCCAGGTGAACATCCGCTTGACCACAGCTGTGGGGCTGTAGATGAAGGGGTTCGTGACCGTGTAGCCGCAAGCAACACCCGTTGGGTCGGCAACCGTCACCCCGTCGCAGGTCGTCGGTGTGTTAGCCGAGGCATTGTGCGGGGGTTCAAGGCAAAGACCGTCTTGATAGTTCGGGTTGCGCAAGCCATTGACATTGGGCATGTCCGGATTGTTGAGCTTGCCAAGTTCCAGATCCGTCGCCCAGCGGTTGCAGGCCATGTTGCCGAAGATGTTGTCGCTGCCTGCATTGAAGCCAACAGGCAACTCAAAGCGGCGGAACATGATGTCGGCCGACCCACCCTGGTTGATCAAGCCCTGCTTGAAGATGCCCAGCAGCGTGGTCTTGGAGGTGGAGTTCACCGCGGCATTCACGCCCTGCGAGGTGATCGAGGCGCGACGCGCGATTTCCGTGTCGAAGAAGGGCGCATTCCAGATTGAAATGTCGAACAGGTTCGGACGATAGACCTGGTATTGGTCATACACCGGCTGGCCGGGGTTCACCGTGTCAGGAGTGACACCAGGCGTGCCGGAGTTGTAGATGTAAGGAAGTGCGCTCCAGTCCCGACCGGGCCAGCGCTTGGTCGGAGCATTCAACTGCAGGTGCTGTTTGACGGGTTCGGGCTGCTGGAAATCGAAAGTGGCGAAGCGGATGTTCTTGCCGGTTTCCAGAGTCTGGCCGTGCTCGTCGACGAGGTCGCCCTTGCCCTTGCTCTCCTCGTAGCTGATGGCCGCCCAGGCGGACCATTGCGAGAAATCAGTGCAATTCGTCGCCCAGTTGGCCGGGTCGTTGTCGCCTATGCAGTAGGCCTGCAGGTTGACGCGCGGACGCGAGGCGCCGGTCTGGCCTTCCATGAATCGACCGTCCTGCGCGATGCAGGAGTTGTAGATCAGATCGCCGTCAGCGCACAGATCCGGCAAACCATCACCACCGGGCGACCACACGTGATTGACTTTGTCAAAGGTCATGTTGTCGGCGTAGCACCATTGCTTGCCCTGCTCGCCGGAGTTAAGGGGGCACTTGGCGTTATCGGTGATCGGCACCGGAACGGACATGACGGGACCCGCGTTGGCAAAGTTCTTCAGGTGCAGGAAGCTGTACCAGTCATCCGTCTTGTGATTGACGGTTGAACCCGACCAGCCTTCGCCGGGGCCCTCGCCCGAGCCGGGCAGGAGGCCATCCGGGTCTTCCTGCCACACAACAGCAAAGCCCGCATTTTCAGTGCCGGCCACTTCGATCTTCCAGGCATCGCGTACGCCAGCCGTCAGACGTTCCGCCGGCCACCATTCAATGGTAGAGGTCGAAGGCGTCGTTGCGGTGTTCTCCACAATACGGCCACGACGGGTCCACACACAGCTGTAGGGCACCTTACCGATCGCGCGGATTGCCTGCAGCATACTCGTACCGATTTCGCCTTCGGCTTTGAAGACACCATAGTCGACGTATTTTTGCATGCCCAGGACGTCATAAGGGTTGCCACCGGATTCAATCGTATCCAGAGGGCTTGCGCCACCCGTGCACATCCGGCTAACCCAGGCCACCAGAATGTGATTGCCCACGACAGCCTGTGAGACGTTGACCACATCCCCGCCACCATCGCTGTTCACTTCAACCAGGTGTTGATCGTCGATTTCATAACGCCCAGTCAGAGGGTTGATGTCCCTTGGTGTGGGGTCGGGCACCTCTGTGGAGGGGCCGTAATAAAAGTAGTCACACTTCTCGACGGTAGGATTCTTCAGCAGGTCTTGAACTGCCGAACCAGAAAGCCCGGCAGTGTCGCAGACAAACTTGCCGGTGTGATCGACCACGAAAATGGGGCCGACGACCGATGCGCCACTGACTGAAAGGTTGCCACGCCGCCAGCTATTGCCATCGTCAAGCGAGATTTGGCTGAAGACATCGCGTTGCCCATGACCAGCGAAGGCGGGCTCAAAGGTTTCACCCGTCACCGGGTTGGTCCATGAGGGATCCACTACCGTGCCGTCATTGAAGGCCGCGATCAGGGGCTTGGCCATGTTGCGCGTGCCCAGGATCCCGCCGTCAGGCCGCTTGTAAACCACGGGAACCAGGGCGCCTGCGTTGTTCTGGGAGGGAACATAAAAACGCATCATCTGCACGTTGGCAAACTCACTGAGCTTGTCGGGTGTGTACATCAGGTTTTTCATGAACAATTGTCCATCGTCCCCGTCTACTGCATAAGCACACGGCCCGTAGGCAATGGCTAACGCCGACAGCGTCGCGGTTGCGATCAACTTCATTTGCGGCCTTTTCATGGCACCCTCTCCTATCAATGAACTCAAAACAAGACTCCCCCAGCCACAGGGCTTCCTACCAAAACATACCAATACCCTTAAATATTTTGTCTATTTACAGCGAAGCATATAGCTCTTGCAGCACGCCTGACAATATAGGGAAAAAGATTTTTTGCACACATGACAATTTTCAATCGCAGGATGTTTTTCAATCATCAGCAGAGAAAAATTTTCTTATGCTTTGTGTGAAAACTTTGATCGTTTGCATGAGTAACAGGTGAGCAATTTGCATGCCCGACCGGCTTATGGCACAGACACAAAAAGACAAAACATTGCACGTTATAATCATTTGGCCAGATTGGCGTCTACTCAGGGTGTGACAACGGGTTGGCGCATGCCGTTACCAATGTCCGTGTTTCATCACAATTGCCCGTGGATCAGCACACCACACATTACCGCGGCGTCGGGGCCGTTTGCCCTCCATACAATTTTGAAGGATCTGTCAGGCCATGAACCCAAGGTTTCCATCCTTTAATCATGATGTGCATACCCGCAGTAGAGCAGGCGGCTTCACCCTGCTCGAACTGCTGGTGGTACTGGTCATCCTCGGCCTGCTGGTCGGCGTTGTCGCGCCGCGTTTCTTCGGCCAGGTCGGCAAGTCGGAAGTGAAAGTGGCGAAGGCGCAGATCAAGTCGCTGGAGGATGCCCTCGACCAGTACCGTCTCGACGTCGGCCGCTATCCCACCACCGAGCAGGGGCTGGCGGCGCTCAACACCCAGCCGACCGGCGAGGCACGCTGGCAGGGGCCGTATCTGAAGAAGGCGGTGCCGAACGATCCGTGGGGCACGCCTTACCAATACCGCTCCCCTGGCGAGCACGGCGAGCTCGACCTGTATTCGCTCGGCAAGGACGGCCAGCCTGGCGGCACGGACGAAGCCGCCGACATCACCAACTGGTAAAACTGGCAAGCGATGCTGTTCGAAATCCGGGCGCTGGGCGCGGACCAGCGGGTGACTCTCAGGCTGGAGGCGGCGGATCCGGTCGACGCCGCCGACCAGGTACGCCTGCAGGGCCTGACCGTGCTGGATGTGCGCCCGGCCGGGCGCCTCGGACTCTCGTTTTCCCGCCGCAGCCGTTTTCCCCTCAGCCTGTTTTCACGCGAGTTGTTGGCGCTGCTGAACAGCGGCCTGGCGCTGGTCGAGGCGCTGCAGACGCTGGAGGAAAAGGAGTCGCGTCCGGAAACCCGCAAGATCCTCGGCGGGGTGCTGAAGCACCTGTACGAGGGCGAATCGTTTTCCGCCGCCATCGGTCATAGCCCCGATGCCTTTCCGCCGCTGTATGTGGCGACGGTGCGCGCCGCCGAACGGACCAGCGACCTGCCGCAGGCCCTGTCGCGCTATGTCGCCTATCAGGATCAGGTCGAGCAGGTGCGCAAGAAGGTACTGGCCTCGTCCATCTACCCGATCATCCTGATGGTCGTCGGCGGACTGGTGGCGCTGTTCCTGCTCGGTTTCGTCACGCCGCGCTTCGCCTCCATTTACGCCGACAACGTCGAGCGTCTGCCGTGGGCGTCGCGCGTGCTGATGCAGTGGGGCGGCTTCGTCGAGGCGCATGCCGTCAATGCCGGTCTGCTGCTGCTGGCATTGCTGGGCGCGGCCGCCTGGGCGCTGAGCCGGCCCGTTTCGCGCGCTTATGTCTCGCGTCAGTTATGGCGGCTGCCCGGGCTGGGCGAGCCGCTGCGGGTATTCCAGCTCACCCGCTTCTACCGTACCGTCGGCATGCTGCTGTCCGGGGGCATCCCGGTGGTCACCGCGCTGGAAATGGCGGGCGGCCTGCTGCAGCCCGAACTGAGGCTGCGGCTGGCGTCGGCTGCGGCCACCATCCGCGAGGGCCAGTCGGTGTCGCAGGCGATGGAGCGCGCCGGGCTGGTCACGCCGGTGGCGCTGCGCATGCTGCGCGTCGGAGAAAAAAGCGGCCGCATGGGCGAGATGATGGAAGCCATCGCCACCTTCCACGAAGAGGAGACCAGCCGCTTCGTCGACTGGTTCACCCGCCTGTTCGAGCCGATCCTGATGGCGGTGATCGGCCTGGTCATCGGTATCATCGTGGTCATGCTCTATCTGCCCATCTTCGAACTCGCCGGGAGTCTGGAATGAACGCCCCCGCGCTGCATCCCCATCGCATCGATCCGGCGCTGCTGCAGCAGGCCCGCGAGCAGGCGGCGAAGGAGGGCGGTTCGGTGCTGGCGGCGCTGGAGCGTCTTGCCGGCCTCGACGATGCGGCCTTCCTTGCCGAACTGGGCCAGGCCTTCGCCTATACCACGGTCGCGATGGACCGGCTGCGCGACCTGCAGCCGGCATTCGAACTGCTGCCTTTCAACCAGGCGCTGGAACGCGAGTGTGCGGCCTGCCGCGATGCCGACGGGCAGCTCTGGTTCGTCTTCGCCGACCCCCTGAAGCCCGATCTGGTGGAATGGGCGGAGCGCCGGCTCGGCGCCGCGTTTACCCCGGCACTGGCGCGGCGCGACGACATTCTCGCCTGGCTGCACCGGCTGGAGGGCGATCTGCGCGCGATGGACGGCCTGGTCGGCGAGACCCAGGGCGGGGCAAGCGGCGAGCGGGTGGAGGAGATTTCGCTCAAGGCGATCGGCGAGGACGCCTCGCCGGTGGTCAAGCTGGTGCATTCCACGTTGTACGACGCGCTGTCCGCCGGGGCCTCCGACATCCACCTGGAAAACGACGCGCAGGGCATCGTCATCAAGTACCGCATCGACGGCGTGTTGAATCTCATCGCGCAATCGCCCGGCCGCGAAATGGCCGAGCAGGTGATCTCGCGCATTAAAGTGATGGCCGAACTCGACATCGCCGAGCGGCG
>Ga0209450_10001453_pt1 | contig 11863 bp, 10 predicted proteins | sample FrelakmetLWP11LW_FD_187149 | JGI IMG/M metagenome (GOLD analysis project Ga0209450, IMG submission 187149) | Freshwater lake sediment microbial communities from the University of Notre Dame, USA, for methane emissions studies - LWP11 LW (SPAdes)... | ecosystem: Environmental > Aquatic >... | reverse complement strand
CCTGGAGCGCCAGTTTCCGGGGAACATGGTGGAAGGTCATCAATTGAAAGAATTACTTAAGAGTTCCTTGAATTTAGTCAGTAAATAGCCTGTATTTTTACTTTTTGGCAAATTCCTGCCGGTGCGGCATAAAATCATAGGTCGTGTAAATTTCGGTGCGGAACGCCGGCCAGGCGCGCTTTTCGATGGCAATATTGACGTCGCGTAATTTCTCAGGCGGCAGGCGCAGTGTCACCACGTGCCCGATGCCCATCATCACATACCAGTTCGCCACTTCAACACCTGCTGGCGGGAACTCCTCCCAGAAACCTGACTCGCGAAGATACGCCTGGATCTGGTCAAGGTTTTTAGCTTGGTCGTGCCGGAAGAAAATTGTAAGAAGCATCTGCTCATCTGCCATTGTATTTCTCCTGTAACTAATATTGACATTCTTAATAAATGTATTATAAATATACCAGCATCAGGAACGTCCACAATTATGGACTGGCAACCGGCCCGGAGACGGCATCGGTGCCTCGAGACAAAAACGTCTCGATGTGCGGGAGATTACTCCCGAAACATAGTTTCCGTTTTTGTTTTAACGTCTCCAGCAATCGTACCTGAACCGATGGCTTTTTGCTTTCCTCCTGGTGCTAAAAGGAGAAAAAATGCTAAAGATCTCGCAAAAACAAATACAGGGAATGGAAAAACAATATCCGGGGATTACTGAGAGCATAAACCGTTTTGAAAGTGCTTCTCTTCCCAAGTGCATTTAATGCAGCTCAACCGATACGGCAGATGTTCAGGTCGGGATCATCGGACGCACAATTTATATTTGCACAGCAACCACCAAATTTAAACTGATTACGAACGGTCCTAAACCTGGCAATTATTGGTGCAACTCCTGTAATCGATATTTCGATAATTAAATTTGGTGAATTTGTTACCGGATAGGAGAAAATTATGCCCCCAAACCAGGCTGTTCTTACATTCGACATATGGAAATTGATCCAGTTTGCGGAACTTGATCTGTTTGACGACTCGGACGAAACGCTGAAAACCATCGGTATGGCTCCACAGGACGTCAGACAGTTCAGGGAATGGCAAAAGCAAATGCTTAATAAAGAACCGTGTCCACAAGAAATGGACTAGAAAGGATAATTCCCCCTTTTCCACGTTCCCTGGAATAAAAGTCAATATAAATTAGGGCAGTAGTCTTTGGTTATAATACCTTTATGGCTTCAAACCCTACTGCCCTCATCATCCTCAATCCGGTTGCCGGGTTGGTGAACGTGAAAGTGATCACCAGCCTTATTGAAGGTCGTTTTCACTCCGAAGGTTGGAGCACGCGTATCCACCTCACCAAACCGAATGAGGATTACACAGCCCTCATTAAAAAAGAAGCCGTGCGCAGGCTGGATCTAGTCGTGGCAGCCGGCGGTGATGGCACCATTGCTGCAGTTGCCGGTGCATTGGCGCACAGCCCAATACCACTCGGTCTTATCCCCATTGGTACCTGGAACGCCATCGGACGCCACTTCCGCATCTCCCTCAACCCCCTGCGAGCCATCGATACCATCACAGGCAAGCACAAGATCCGCCGCATGGACTTGATGAAGATCGGTGACCGCGTACACGCCATGAACCTGGGGGTTGGTTTCAGCGGCGCCATGGTGGCTCAAACCCAGCGTGGTGAAAAAAGGCTCTTTGGCAACCTGGCTTACTTTGCGCATTTAATGAAGCAGGTTTTTGGTCTTGAAATGAAGAAATATGTGATCGAAGCCGATGGCAAACTCTTTCGCGGTAAGGCTGCGGAGATCTTTGTTGCCAATTATGGCATGGTTGGCTTGAACCTGATCGAAAGCGCCCTGAATATTCACCCCGACGACGGCAAAGTGGACGTATTGATCTTTAAAACCCGAACTTTTATCGATATTCCCTCTGTCCTTTGGAATGTACTCGTCCGGCGGAAAAAAAGAGTGCCAAAGTATCAACAGCTCTCTGCAGCCAAAAAAGTGGCTATCAAGACAATTCCCCCAATGCTTGTGCAGGCAGATGGGGAGGTTCTGGGCGATACTCCCATATCTTTGACCGTACTCCCCCGTGCAGTTAAAGTTATCGTCCCAACAAGCTACCCAAGTTGATCATTTAATTGAATAGGGTTCCCACAAACTCTCCAGGCAACTCTGGAGACGTTTGCCTAATTCCTCACCGCGAGGTGTGGTCACGTCATCGTTGTTAGCAAAAACCACATAGGGCACTTTCTGGCCATTAATCGGAATCCAATGGGGGTCAGGAGCGCTTACCTCCCGCCAATCCACCTCTTTGTACAGTCTTTCCAGTTTTGCATCCTCCAGACCGTGCTCCAGAATGCTATCAGGTTTGTTGGGATTATAGCGTTTGCGGTTCTTGCGCAGCGACTCCTCCCAGCTTACATCCAAGTATAAAACCCCCATTTTTTGTGCTACTTCCGGACTGATGTGTTCAAAAGCTGAGCGGTAACCCCCATGCTCAGTACCGCGTGAGAATTCCACCAGAACCGTATGGGTTTGGTGATAATCAGGGTGATCCCGTACTAATTTTTGATAGTCCAGGCAGATGCGTTCAATCAATAGGTCCCACTGGTATTGATGCAGGAAATAGCCCTCCTTGTCAGTGTGCATGCGGGGGTGACCCATGCGTTCCAGCATCGCATCCTCCTCGAACCAGGTCCACAACATTGGGAAGTCATCCAATTCGGCAATCTCCCCCACATGGAAACGCTTGATGCGCTCGTCAAGCGGAGTACGCTTCAAATAGTCCATCACTTCACTTTTACCAGCTGCCGGACGCGCTAAAAGGGTTAGGATTTTAAAGATAGGTTGATCGGTCATGTCGAGCTCCTGATTCGTTGATACCCCATTTTGGCTGTATGAACCCGGATTGTCAAGCGCGAATGTTATAATCCAGCAATCTTTGGTTAAACACTCATGACAATCTCCCCTCACAAACCTGTAAATAAATGGATGGTACTCATCTCCGTAGCAATGGGCGTGTTCCTGGTGACCATAGACGGCAGCATCGTCAACATTGGTCTGAATACCCTGGTTAATGAGCTGCACCAACCCCTGAACGTGGTGGAATGGGTTGTGCTGGCTTATATGCTCACCATCTCCACACTGATGCTCTCCGTGGGTCGCCTCTCCGACATGATCGGCAAGAAAAAACTTTACCTGGCCGGCATCATCATCTTTACGATCGGGTCAGTATTATGCGGCATTGCCCCCTCGGTGTATTGGCTCATCGCGTTCCGCGTGCTCCAGGCTATTGGCGGAGTCCTCAACATGGCAATCGGCACTGCCATCGTCACCGAAGCATTCCCGCCGGCAGAACGCGGCAAGGCCCTGGGTGTCATGGGCACCATGGTTTCTCTAGGCATTATCACTGGTCCAACTCTCGGCGGTATTATATTGCAATCCCTTTCCTGGCACTGGTTGTTCTTCGTTAACATACCAGTTGGAGTGGTCGGTGTTTTCATGGTCGCCCGCTTTGTCCCTGAAGACAGCACGCGCAGTAAACAGCATTTTGATTTTGCCGGCGCTGGAACCATGTTCATTTTTATGACATCCCTGCTTTTTGCCCTTTCCATCAGCCAGGATCGCGGCTTTGACAACTTCGTAGTATTGGGTTTGATGGGGATTGCCCTTATTGCCTTCGTGGTGTTCATCCTGATAGAGCGGAAAAGCCCATACCCAATGATGAACCTGAATATGTTCCGCAACCGGCAGTTTTCCATCAATCTCATTACCGGCTTCATGGTGTTTGTTTGCACTGCCGGTACCACGCTTCTATTTCCCCTGTTCCTGCAAAATGTGCTCCAATACGGGTCCGGTCAAACCGGCTTGATGCTCGCCCTCACCCCGCTGGTTGTTTCGATCGTCGCTCCGCTGTCAGGCGCACTTTCAGACCGCACGGGTTCACGCCCGATCACCACGCTTGGGTTGTTTGTCCTGGCACTCGGATTTATCGCTGTCAGTACGCTTACCGAAACCACCTCCACCATCGGATACCTTTTACGTTTTATTCCTATCGGAATTGGCATCGGTTTATTCCAATCGCCCAACAACAGCGCAGTAATGGGTTCAGTCCCCCGCGAAAACCTGGGGGTGGCATCAGGTTTGCTCTCTCTAACTCGAACTGTGGGTCAAACCACCGGTATTGCAGTCTTGAGTGCAATTTGGGAAAACCGGGTGGCATTCTACAACGGTGGTTTTCTGGATGCAGGCGCTACTTTTGCCCCCATTTCTACCCAGGTTTTCGGGCTGCAGGATACAGTCAAAATTTCCGTTGTCATCATTATTGCCGCATTATTGATTTCAATCCTTGCTTTGGTTGGATTTCTGAAATCCAGGAAGCTTTCTTCATCCCCTGAGACCGAATAAGCATTTCGTTTGGCGTCAATCTTGCAACTTGCTAGTGGGAGATGTCGCCATGGACCTTCTCATTAACTTTGTGCGTCACTTTATACCCGTTGGACTTATTGCCGGGTTGGGGATTTTTTCAATTTCCGCCATCGGCGGCTCTGACCAATCCCGCATCAAGGGCTTTGGGGTCAACCTTGTCGGAAATATGCCGGCTTCCACCGAATCCACCGATGCCGTACTCAACAATATCCAATCCGCTAACGCGGAATTTGTGCGGATCGAACTGGATTGGCGCGAGATCGAGACTTCGCAGGACACCTACGACTGGAACCAATACAAACCGTTGGATATACTGGTGAATTCAGCAAATGCCCGGGAATTGCCTATTGTGGCAGTGCTCACTGGCGGTCCGGTATATTTGAACTCCAATGGCAGCCCCATTGACGAGTCTTCTTTTGGCGATCGTTGGGAAAAATTTGTGTCTGCCGCGGCAACCCATTACGGCGAAATGATCAACTATTGGGAAATTGGTGATGGCATCAACACCGCAGCCAGCCAGGCTGGTATGCTCCTTCCCGCCTCACCCGGGGCGTCTTTACAGCCTGATCCGGTCTTCTATACCAAACTGCTGCGCTCTGCCAGCAAGATCATCAACAAAGCTGATCCCAATGACGAAGTGTGGATCGGCAGCCTGGTGAACCCTTCAGCCGGCAACTGCGTGGTGAATCCATTGACTTTTTTGCTTGAGATCCACGGCGCCCGCGGCTGGAATGCCGCAGATGCCATTTCCTATCAACCCTATTGGGGAACCATACCCCCGGAATTCGCCACCTCCGCAACCTCAACCTGCAACTCAACCGTGACCACTGATAGTTCCAGCATGGCCAATGATGTGCGCTCGGTGCAGGAACTGGCAAGACAATTGGGTGGCATGCCAGTTTATATCACCTCGCTCGGCTGGAGTGCCAACGATATTAATTCCATCTCCTCCAATCGCTCCATTGCGGCTTTGCAGGTGGAAGCCGATTTGCTCGCCCGTGCCAGCATCAGCCTGATGGGGCTCGATACTGTTCCACTTGTTTTTTGGAGTGCCGATATTTCGCCGCAAACCCCCACCGCCAACACCTTGAGCAACCTTGCCGGGTTGTTGGCGAATGCCAAGTCCATTGGCCAGGTACAGGGAGCTAACGGAACCGTAAATGAATACCGCTTCCGTAAAGGCGCTAACCTCAAGGTATTCGTCTGGCGCAGTGTAGATGGGGATGCGGGTATCCCGGTGAGCGTCAGCGACCTGCCTTCTTCATCCTATATAGCTTACGCAACAGATACCCTTGTCTTGAATACCACCACGGGTACAGCAATAACGGTTGCTGTTGATGGTTCATCCATCATTGGCATAAACGAACGCCCGGTGATCCTGCTGGGGAAAGTAGGGAATATTGGCGATCAGGCACAAAGTGCCATCACCGACCAGGTTGATATCTGGCGCATCCAGTTTGGTGAATTGCTCAAACACTGGTTGAATGAAGCCAAAGCCTCCTTTATGCAGATGCTTGAAGACCTTTTCAACCAGGCAAAGGAAAATGCCATCGAGTGGGGTGAACAGCAAATCGATGACCTGCTCAATTAACGGGAAGTATAATGACCTTTATGAATACAGATGAAAGGAAAGACATGAAAGCTCGAAGACTCTCACAAATCCTGTGCATCTTACTTCTCTTGACGATCTCTGCCTGTACACTACCCGAGGTAACCCCTCCCGTCATTGAAACCCAGGCACCAACTTCCTCATTTGATATCACCCCCGAGACGATTACTCCCAGTGAAACTGCCCCGCAAAATGCAGTTGTGATCACGGCGGGTAATCTAAATGCGCTGGTTGTCACAGCCAAAGTTCCCGTCGCCAGCCCGCAACTACTGCAGTGGTCAAATGACAGCCAGACCCTTGCGGTGGTAAATCAGACTTCAGATGCCAGTGGCAATCAACTCTTTGGCGTAACCACCCTGACCAGTCCTTCTTTAGCACCCAAGTATGTTTACAGTGTACAGGGTGCGCGCATTTCTGCGGTTGCTGCCGATGGCCGTACTGCCGCAGTGATCGCCCAGGACCAGATGTCTTATTCCCTGGTTGACCTTGGTGCTAATAACACTGTCATCCTCACCAACACTCCCGGGTTCAGAATTGGCTATGTCACCTTCTCGCCTGACCTGAAGTACACTGCGGTCACCCAGGCGGAAATGTGGGAAGTCGTTTTGTACAATTTTGTCAACGGAGCTGAAGTTCGCCGACTAACCGGGTTTGAAACCGCCGCACCTGTTTTTGACGCAGGGTTCTCAGCCAGTCCGCAGTGGATCATCTGGCATGCCCGCGCTACAGCTCAGTTGCAGGAAGTGGAGAGCGGCACTATGAGCACATCTTTCAGCCACGAGGATTTCCTCTCTGCGTTCACTCTCAGCCCGGATGGCACGATCCTCGCTACCGCAGCCGGGAAAACCGTGAATGGCACCTTCTCACCTGCCGTCACCCTCTGGGATGTAACCAGTGGTGTGGAAATGAACACCATTATCCTCCCCTCTACGGCTAATGCCCTGTCCTTTTCGCCGGATGGCAAATTACTGGCAGTTGCAGAGGATAAAGACCTGCAGCTCTGGCGTGTCTCCGATGGTGTATTGATCGCCACCTTTTCAGAGCACCTGGATAGCATTGCCCTGGTGAAGTTTTCACCGGACGGTAAAGCTATTGCCACCGCTGGCTATGATAACCAGTTGTACCTCTGGCAAGTTTTGCAGTAAACTTTTTCATTAATCAGCCAAACCCCGGTTTTCCGGGGTTTTTTCTTGAATTAATTGCCCTATGGTATACTTTTGGTGCCCGTTCAATCCCCGGTGAAACCCCATGCCCCTGCTCACAGCCCACGATCTCTCAAAATCTTTTGGTGCTACAGACATTTTCACTTCTGTGTCGCTTTCCATTCCTCACAAAGCCCGCATCGGGCTGGTGGGTGCCAACGGCATTGGCAAGACCACCTTACTGCGCATCCTCGCCGGCCTGGATGATTCCTCCGGCGGAGCAGTTCACCAGGCGCGGAATGTGCGCATCGGCTTCCTGCCCCAGGAGGCAGTGATGGATTCCAGCCTGACCTTGTGGGAGGAGGAGCTTTCTGTTTTCCAATCCCTTGTGGATATGCAAAAAGAATTGCATACATATGAAGAACGCCTGTCGGATGAGGGTGAAAGCGTTACTTTACTGACAGAATACGGCAAATTGCAGTCAACTTTCGATAATGCCGGCGGATATACCTTCGAAACCAAATTGCGTATGACGCTTATCGGGCTGGGATTCCTGAAATCCGATTTCAACCGTCCGGTCACCCAGCTATCCGGCGGTCAGCGTACCCGTGCCCTGCTTGCGAAATTATTGCTTTCACAGCCCGATCTGCTGCTCCTCGACGAACCCACCAATCACCTCGATATCGAAGCGGTGGAATGGCTGGAAGATTTCTTCAAGGATTGGCCAGGGGGCGTGCTCATCGTTTCGCATGACCGCTATTTCCTCGACCGCGTTGTCAATCACATCTGGGAAATGACCCCCGCCATCGAGGAGTTCCGCGGCAATTACAGCGCTTACCTGGTGCAGCGCCAGGAACGCTATGAGAATAGAATCAAGGAATACCAGGCACAGCAGGAATTCATCGAAAAGGAAGAGGAGTACATCCGGCGCAACATGGCCGGGCAGAACACGCGCCAGGCACAGGGACGGCTCAAACGCCTCGAGCGCATGTTCGAAGATTCGCTACTGGTCCGCCCAACCAAGAAACGCAGCCTGCATATCAATCTTGCTGCCAGCAACCGCTCCGGTGACCGGGTGCTGCAAACGCGCAATCTCAGCGTGGGGTATGCCGATGAAGGGCAGGCGTTGTTCGACGTACCAAACCTGATCCTTGAACGTACGGAATGTGCCGCCATCATCGGTCCTAATGGCGCCGGTAAAACCACGTTTCTCAAGACGATACTTGAAACGATTCCTCCCCTGGCAGGCGAAGTGGTTTTAGGCGGCAGCCTTTCGCTGGGTTATTTTGCCCAGGCGCACGAAAAACTTCATCCCGCCTGGACGCTCATCGAAGAGGTTCAGGGCATCCGCCCCAAAATGCTGCCCGCTGAAGCGCGCGATTACCTGGCAAAATTCCTGTTTACCGGGGATGATGTCTTCAAGAAGGTGGAAGTGCTCTCCGGCGGAGAGCGCGGACGCCTGGCGCTGGCTTGCCTGGCGCTGCAGGGCACCAACCTGCTCCTTCTGGATGAACCAACGAATCACCTCGACCTGCAAGCACAGGAGATCTTGCAATCGGTGTTGTCCGAATACCCCGGCACCATTCTGCTGGTGTCGCATGACCGTTACCTGATCGATGGGCTGGCAACGCAAATCTGGGAAGTCGTCCCGTCCAAACGAACACTCGTTCAATTTAACGGCACTTACAGCGAATACCGTTTGTACAAGCAGCAGATGGCAGCCAATAACACCAAAGCACCTGTGTCTGTTGCTGCTCCAAGAGTTCAAAATAGCGGGGGCATGAGCAAAAGCGAGAAAGGCAAGATCGAGCGGCGCATCGCCCGCATCGAAACCGAAGTCGCTGAGCTGGAACGCGAGATGAAAGCCCTTGAAAACGCGCTGGCAAATCCCCCGGCTGAACCTGGCAAAGTGCAGCAAATGGGCTCAAAGTACGCCAGCCTGCAGGAGAAAATCGAAGACCTCATGCAGGAATGGACCAGCGAACACATCCGCCTAGAAGAAAACGGGAATCCTATTACTTAGCTAGAACTATGGATCGTGGGTGGTGAATCACTGAAGCACTATACTTGCAGGTCTTTAAAATGGTGCGTCTGGGACGCACCCTTGCTGGAATAGTCACAGGATTTATTTCAGCTTGCGGTTATGATTGGTTCGTCACCATTGTACTTGCGTAAAGTCGGCCATTTGAAGGCCACCGCCATTACCGCTACCAGGCATCCAATTCCTCCACTGATGATGGCAAATGGCGTGCCGAACGCCTGCGCCACCAGTCCGGCCTCCACTTCACCCAGGCGCGGACCCCCCGCAAAGAAAATCTGGTTAATACTGATCATGCGTCCGCGCAGCTCATCCGGTGTTTGCAGTTGGCGGATGGTATTGCGCAATATGGTGCTGATCGCATCTCCCCCGCCCACAAAGACCAGAGCAATAAACGTCAAAACAAAACTCCTGGAAAGTCCAAAGACAATCGTGGCAATCCCGAATACAGTTATCCCTGAAAGCAGCAGTCTGCCTTGTTTGAGTAAGCGGGATTTTTGCGCCAGGTAAATCCCCACCGTCACCGACCCGACAGCCTGGGCCGCCGATAGCCAGCCGTAACCAATTGCCCCGACATTGAGGATATCTTTGGCAACAAAAGGCAGCAGGGAATTAGCCGAGGAGAAGAATGAAGCAAAGAAATCCAGGAGCATGCTGGAAAGGATGATGGGTTGGTTGAGAATAAAGCGGATACCAATGGGGATGCCTGAAAAATCCAGTTTTTTGAAAGCGCTGGGCTGCTGCCGCACTTCCGGAGTGGCATTTTCCCGCTCCACTTTGCCCATCAGGATAAGCGCCGCGATCACCGCCAGGAAGGAAATGGCATTGATCCAGTAAGTCCACTCCTGCCCAAGGGTGGCGATCACCAATCCGCTCAATGCCGGCCCGATGATGGCGCCGGTATTGGAGGCGATCGACTGCAGCCCAAATGCGCTCTGCAAATCCTTGCGCGGCACAATATTGGTAATAAGCGACTGCCGGGAGGGACTGTCGAACGAGACTGCAATACCGTTAATTGCCGAAATAATGTAAATCGACCAGATGGTGGTGATGCCAAAATAGGTGAGCACCCCAAGCGCTAAAGCGGTTCCCAGCATGGCGGTTTGGGTGATGAAAAGCACTTTCCGGCGATTGAACGTGTCCGCCACCAGCCCGCCGATAAGGGCAAACAGGATGATCGGGATGAATCTTGCCAGCCCCACCCCGCTGACAGCCAGCGGCTGGTCAGAGAGGGTGCGCAAATGCCAGTAGATCGCCCAGGCTTGCATCTGGGTACCGGCAATTGACACTAATAATCCCACCCAGAGGAGAAAGAATTTGCGGTGCTTCAACGCGGGTGGGATTCGGAAGAATTCACGCCATTTCATTATGTGGTTATGTGCCCCAATCTCTTAAGTATAGAAAATCATAGCCGATGGTGCGGTTGCTCAACTTGGCAATGGGGGGCAGCACACGCTTGAATTGGTTGCGGCGCACCCGGGTGAGCACCTCGCGTACAAAATCCTCTGCAAAGCCGGCTTCCACGCATTCCTCGGGTGTATAGCGCTGATCGATCAGAAGGAAGAGCACTTTATCCACCTCGTCGTATGTAAAGCCCAGCTCGGTCTCGTCCGTTTGCCCGATCCATAGATCAGCGGATGGCGCTTTATCGATCAGTGGTTGCGGGATTCCCATGGCAGCGGATAGCTGCCTGACCTGCGTTTTATACAGGTCGCCGAGCGGATTGATGGCGCATGCGGAATCGCCATAGAGGGTGGAGTAACCCAGCAGGATTTCAGTTTTGTTGCCAGTGCCAACCACCAGCCCCTTGAAATCCTCGGATTGGTCAAAGAGGATGATCATGCGTTCGCGCGCCATGATGTTGCCCTTGCGGCGGTTCTCCATATTCGGGAAGCGGTTAATGAGCGGATCGACCATATCCGTGATGGGCATGGTCAGCGAACGTATCCCCAGGGCATCGATCACCATTTGGGCATGGTCGAGCGAATCCTGTGAAGAGGTGCGGTAGGGCATGCGTACCGCCATTACACTATCTGCCCCCAGGGCTTCGGCACACAGGTAACAGGTGAGTGCTGAATCCAGTCCCCCAGAGAGCCCCAGCACCGCCCGCTTGAATCCCGCGCGGCTGATCTCGGTCTGGATAAAGCCGGTGAGGATCTTTCGGGCTAACTCGGTATCGATTGACAGGTCAGACATGCTTCCCTCCCTTTCAGTTGGAACTACTACGCGCTCCATTAATCCGTGCCAGTTCGCGCTGAACTAATGCTGTGCGTTCATCACGCAGCAGCGGCAGGCGTGCTCTTGTACGGTGCAGGTGATTGAGGTCGATTTCGGCAAGCACCAGTGCCTCCTGGTGCTGTGGTCCCTGGACGACCACCTCGCCATCCGGGTTGAAAACGGAAGCTCCGCCCCAGAAGTTCAGCCCATCCTCGTAGCCTACCTTGTTGGTGTGGATCACAAAGGAGGTAAACAGCCCGGCATAAGCCCGGTTGATGTCATCCACCCAGCGCGCCGAATCCAAACGGGCAGCTTCGCCGCATTCACTTTCAGCGGGCAGCCCGCGCCCCGGGGATGCTGAGGTGAACAGGAACAGGTCTGCCCCATCCAGCCACAACAGGTAGGGCAGCGAGGCATGCCAGAAATCTTCGCAGAT
>Ga0209450_10001452_pt1 | contig 11863 bp, 11 predicted proteins | sample FrelakmetLWP11LW_FD_187149 | JGI IMG/M metagenome (GOLD analysis project Ga0209450, IMG submission 187149) | Freshwater lake sediment microbial communities from the University of Notre Dame, USA, for methane emissions studies - LWP11 LW (SPAdes)... | ecosystem: Environmental > Aquatic >... | reverse complement strand
AGTTCCTGGATCTTGCGGGTGATGGTGTTTCGTCCCAGGCCGAGCTTGGTCGCCGCCTCGATGCGCCGGCCGTGGGTCAGTCGCAACGCGGTACCGATCACCGTCGCCTCGAAACGACGAGTGATCGCATCCATCAGATCCTGCTCGCCGCTGCGCAGCCGCCGTTCGACTTCCTGCCCGAGCAGGCCCGCCCAGTCGCTACCGGGTGCCGGTGTGGCCGCAGCGAACGCGGACGCCGCGCTGCGGGTCGATTCGGCCGCTTCGGCGGCGACCGCAGCCGGTGCCGGCGTCGGCGCCGACTCGCGCAACTCCAGCGGCAGGTCCTCGACCTTCACCACCTGGGCCGGGGCGAGCACGGTTAGCCAGTGGCAAAGGTTCTCCAGTTGCCGCACGTTGCCGGGTAGCGGCATCTGCTCGATGAAGCGCAGCGCTTCCGGCGAAAGTCGCTTCGGTTCGACGCCGAGTTCGCGTGCGCTCTTGGCGAGGAAGTGCCGCGCCAGCAGCGCGATGTCGTCACGCCGCTCGCGCAGCGGCGGCAGGCGCAGGCGGATGACGTTCAGGCGGTGATAAAGGTCCTCGCGGAACAACCCCTGCCGGACCCGCTCCTCGAGGTTCTGATGGGTCGCCGCGATCACCCGCGCGTCGGCCTTGATCGGCTGCTGGCCGCCGACGCGGTAATAGAAGCCGTCGGACAGCACGCGCAGCAGCCGCGTCTGCAGTTCCGCCGGCATGTCGCCGATCTCGTCGAGGAAAAGCGTGCCGCCCTCGGCCTGCTCGAAGCGGCCGCGTCTCATTGCCTGCGCACCGGTGAAAGCACCGCGCTCGTGGCCGAACAGCTCGCTTTCGAGCAGGTCGCGCGGAATCGCCGCCATGTTCAGCGCGATGAAGGGCTTCGCTGCCCGCGCGCTGTGCTTGTGCAGCGCGCGCGCGACCACTTCCTTGCCGCTGCCGGACTCGCCGGTGATCAGCACGGTGACGGTCGACTGGGACAGGCGGCCAATGGCGCGGAACACTTCCTGCATTGCCGGCGCCTGGCCGAGAATCTCCGGCGTCAGCGTGACGGCTTCTTCCTCGCCCGATTCGCGCACGCTCTCGTCGACCGCCCGCTGGATCAGTTCGACCGCGCGATCCACATCGAACGGTTTGGGCAGGTACTCGAAGGCGCCGCTCTGGAAGGCGGACACGGCGCTGTCGAGGTCCGCATACGCGGTCATGATGATCACCGGCAGCGCAGGATGCTTGCGCTTGACCGTGCGCAGCAGTTCGATGCCGTCGAGCCCGGCCATGCGCACGTCGGATACCAGCACCTGCGGCTGGTCGCGTTCCAGTTCGCTCAGCACTTCCTTGGCCGAGCCGAAGGCGCGGCATGGCATGTTCTGCCGCGAGAGCGCCTTTTCCAGCACCCAGCGGATCGAGCGGTCGTCGTCGACTATCCAGATCGGTTTCATACGAGGGGCAACAGGATGCGGAACGCCGTGCGCCCCGGCTTGGAGTCGAATTCGATGCTGCCGTCGTTGGCGAGGACGAAGGCCTGGGCCAGGGTCAGGCCCAGCCCCGTGCCGTCCTCGCGCCCCGAGACGAGCGGAAAGAAGATGCGGTCCTTGAGTTCCTCGGGGACCCCGGGACCGTTGTCGATCACCGTCAGTTCGGCCGCCAGCCGCACGTGCCGGCGCGCGATGGTGACGTGGCGGGCAACCCGCGTGCGCAGGATGATCTGCGCGTCGCCATCGACGATGCGTCCGGCCAGCGCCTGCGCCGCGTTGCGCACGATGTTCAGCACCGCCTGGATCAGCTGCTCCTTGTCACCGCGCCCGGTGGGCATCGAGGCGTCGTAGTCGCGCTGGATCTCGAGGCCGCGCGGAAACTCGGCCAGGATCACCGCACGCACGCGCTCGCAGATCTCGTGCACGCTGTACTCGGCGACCACGCGCGGAACGCGGTGCGGCGCCAGCAGGCGATCGACCAGCGCCTGCAGCCGGTCGGCCTCGGCGATGATCACGCGGGTGAATTCGCGCTGCTCGCCGAGCGGCAGTTCGCGCTCGAGCAGCTGCGCGGCGCCGCGGATGCCGCCAAGCGGGTTGCGAATCTCGTGCGCCAGGTTGCGCAGCAGCTGTCGATTCGCCTCCGACAAGCCGACCTGACGATCTTCGCGGCTGTGTCGCAGCTGCTGCTCGATCTCGGTCATCTCCAGCAGCAGCCGTCGCCCCTCGTCGTCAAGCGCCGATGCCATCACCTGCACGACCACAGGTTCGCGCAGCGGCCGGCGCAGCTCGACGACATGGGGCAACTGGCCGAGGTCGCCGGCGGCGGCTGACTGCTGCAGCCGCTCGAGCTGGTGTTCGTCGGTGAACAGCCGCGATGCCGGCTGGCCGACCAGGTGCCGGCGCGAGGTGTCGAGCAGGACTTCGGCGGCCTGGTTGGCGTAGGTGACGGTGCCGTCGGCCCCGACCATCAGCACGCCGGTAGCGAGCAGGTCGAGGCCGGCGTAGTCGTGCGCGGGCTGCGCCAGGCAACCGAAGTCCGGCGCCGCGCTCATTGCGCCGCCCGGCGCCGCGGCGCCTGCTTGCCTTGAGAGGGAGGTCGCGCTACTGGCGCGACAGCAGCGCCAGTTCGCGCTTCAGCGATGCGACGTTGTTCTCGGTGCGCTGCAGGTCGGCATGAATTTTCGCCACCCGCTCCTGGTAGCCGGCATTGCCGCGCTCGCCGGCCAGCCGCTCCGGCGCACCATCCTTGTACTCGGCACGCAGCGCCTGCAGCTTGGCCTCTTCGGCCCCCAGTTCGTCCTCGAGTATCCGCCGGCGGTCGCCGTCGCGCGCCTTCTGCGTCTGGCTGTCCACCCGCGGGAAACTGGCCGGCGAGATCGGACGCACGTCGGTCAAGGCCCGCGCGGCCTGCTGGCGCGGCGCCGGCACCGACACCGTCGGCTGTATGTCGAGTCGCGTGCAACCCTTGCCCGCGCTGGTGTTCTGGTAGGTCTTGCGGCCGTCGGCGTCCTGGCAAACGAAGATGTCGGAGCTTGCCAGCGCCCCCAGCGGCGAGGCAGCCAGCGCCAGCGCTGCCAGCACTGCCGCCAAGGGCCTTGGAATCAATGAACTCATGCGCGCCAGTGTACGGGAACGAGGCGCAGCTCAGCATCGGCAATAGGGCTGAACCGTTCAGCCGGCTGCCGGAAATGTTGCAAATGTTTTCAGCGACTTGAGTGAACACGAGCGCCTGTTATTCGACAGGGAAAGGGGCGGTCGCCCGCCCCTTTCCTGACTCGGTCGACGGCGGCTGTTACAGCCCGTAGTACATGTCGAACTCGATCGGATGGGTGGTCATCCGGAAGCGAGTCACCTCCTCCATCTTCAGCGCGATGTAGGCATCGATCATGTCGTTGCTGAACACGCCGCCGCGGGTGAGGAACTCGCGGTCCTTGTCGAGGCTTTCCAGCGCCTCGTCGAGCGACGCGCAGGGATGCGGGATCTTGGCCGCCTCTTCCGGCTCGAGGTCGTACAGGTTCTTGTCCATCGGCTCGCCCGGATGGACCTTGTTCTGCACGCCGTCCAGGCCGGCCATCATCAGCGCGGCGAAGGCGAGGTAGGGATTGGCGGTCGGATCGGGGAAACGCACCTCGACGCGGCGGCCCTTCGGGTTCGACACGTACGGAATGCGGCACGACGCCGAGCGGTTGCGCGCCGAGTACGCCAGGTTGATCGGCGCCTCGAAGCCCGGCACCAGGCGCTTGTAGCTGTTGGTGCCCGGGTTGGTGATCGCATTGAGCGCCTTGGCGTGCTTGATCACGCCGCCGATGTAGTACAGCGCGAACTCCGACAGGCCGGCGTAGCCGTTGCCGGCGAAGAGGTTCTGGCCGTCCTTCCAGATCGACTGGTGCACGTGCATGCCCGAGCCGTTGTCGCCGACCACGGGCTTCGGCATGAAGGTGGCCGTCTTGCCGTAGCTGGCGGCGACGTTCCACACCGTGTACTTCAGGATCTGCAGCCAGTCGGCGCGCTTGACCAGCGTCGCGAACTTGGTGCCGATTTCGCACTGGCCCGGTGCCGCCACCTCGTGGTGATGCACCTCGACCTCGACGCCCTGCTGCTCGAGCAGCAGGCACATCTCGGAGCGCATGTCCTGCAGCGAATCGGTCGGCGGCACCGGGAAGTAGCCGCCCTTCACCGACGGGCGATGAGCCAGGTTGCCTGCTTCGTATTCGATGCCGGTCGACCAGGGCGCCTCTTCCGACTTGATCTTGACGAACGAGCCCCACATGCCGGAGTCCCACGTCACTGAGTCGAAGATGAAGAACTCGGGCTCGGGGCCGAAATAGGCGGTGTCGCCGATGCCGGTCGACTTCAGGTAAGCCTCGGCGCGCCTGGCCAGCGAGCGCGGGTCGCGGTCATAACCCTTGCCGGTTGACGGCTCGACGACGTCGCAGGTCAGGATCAGCGTGTTTTCCTCGCGGAACGGATCCATGCGCGCCGAGTCCGGATCCGGCATCAGCAGCATGTCGGAGGCCTCGATGCCCTTCCAGCCGGCAATCGACGAGCCGTCGAACGCGTGGCCGTGCTCGAACTTGTCGAGGTCGACCTGCTTGGTCGGCACGGACACGTGCTGCTCCTTGCCGCGTGTGTCGGTGAAGCGGAAGTCCACGAACCGGACCTCGTTGTCGGCGATCATCTTGATCACGTCTTTGGGCGTCCCCATGAAGCTCTCTCCTTTCGCGAGATGGACCTGAAGCACTGGACGGTGAATTCGCGGTCGCCTGTCGCCAGGCAGCCAAGATCACTAGATTTGTCTTAAGCACAAACCGTGCCGCCCCGGGGAGACGCGCCTGAGAACTGCGCACCGCCTTTGTGCATCAACGGTTTGCGGTGCAGCGATTGGCCCGGTCCGGTCACGGTGTCGTCCAATGGCCGCATGGACGCGGGCAAAGAGAACCATCGCGGTGCATTACGCCCTATTTTAACCTCCTGTCGCCTACTTTCGGTGCAGAGGGAGGAAGAGGCTCTGGAGGTCACTCAGAAAGCGCCGGCCCAGGTCGGTTGGCGCGATCCGCTCGATCACGGTCTGCAACAGACCCCGCTCCTCGGCCTTCTGGAGCGCCGGTTCGAGCGCCGACATCGGCAGCCCCGTGCGCTCGGTGAATAGCCGCACCGGCACGCCGGCGTTCAGCCGCAGGCCGTTGAGCATGAACTCGAAGGCAAGGTCGCCGCGCCGCACTTCAGCCGACTCGGCGAGCGGCGCGCCGCGCAGTGCCCCTTCGATGTAGCCGGCCGGCTGGCGCAGCCGGGCCTGCCGCAGGATGCGGCCGGGAAACGAGATCTTGCTGTGCGCGCCGGCACCGATGCCCAGGTAGTCGCCGAACTGCCAGTAGTTGAGGTTGTGGCGGCACATCCTGCCCGGCCGCGCATAGGCGGACACCTCGTAGTGCTCGTAGCCCGCCCCGGTCATCCGCTCCTCGATCCACTCGTGCATCGCTGCCGCGGCGTCCTCGTCGGGCAGCTGGGGCGGGTACTTGGCGAAGACCGTGTTCGGCTCGAGCGTCAGCTGGTACAGCGACAGGTGCGGCGGCGCGAACTGCAGCGCGAAATCGATGTCGGCGCACATCTCGTCCATCGACTGCCCGGGCAGCGCATACATCAGGTCGAGATTGAGGTTGTCGAAGTCGCGCTGCGCGGCCTCGATCGCTGCAACCGCCTGGGCCCGGTCGTGCACTCGTCCCAGGCGGTGCAACTGCTCGTCGCTGAACGACTGCACGCCGATCGACAGCCGATTCACGCCGGCCTCGCGGAAGGAGCCGAACTTCGCTGCCTCGAAGGTGCCCGGGTTCGCCTCCAGCGTGATCTCGCAGGAAGGCTCCAGCGGCAGACGTGCGCGCAGTTCCGACAGCAGGCGATCCAGCCCGGCGGCCGAGATCAGGCTCGGCGTGCCGCCGCCGAAGAAGATGCTGACGATGCGCCGGCCCCAGATCAGCGGCAGCGCCGCGTCGAGATCGGCGCGCAGCGCGTCGAGGTAACGCGCTTCGGGAATCGCCGCCACGCCACCGGCCGCCTCGTGCGAGTTGAAGTCGCAGTAGGGACACTTGCGGACGCACCACGGGAAGTGAACGTACAACGCCAGCGGCGGCAGCGCAGGCAGCCGCAGCGTGCCCGGGCGAAGCAGATGCGCGACGTCCGGCACGGTCGGCGCCGGCTGTGACTGCAGCGGTATCACTGCCAGCCCCAGTCGGTACTGAGCCGGCGCGCCATATCGCGCATCGCCAGGGCGCGATGGCTGATCCGGTTCTTGACCTCGGGCGCGAGTTCGGCCGCGGTGCACACCTGCGCCGCCAGCCAGAAGTGCGGGTCGTAGCCGAACCCGTGGCTGCCGCGCGGGGCGTCGATCACTTCGCCCAGCCAGCGCGCATCGCTTATCAACGGCTCCGGGTCCGTTGCGCTGTGCACGGCGACCAGTACGCAGGTGTAGTGGCCGCGGCGGTCGGAGAACGGCTTTAGCGCACGCACCAGCGCCGCGTTGTTGGCGCTGTCGCTGGCACCCTCGCCGGCGAAGCGCGCCGAGCGCACGCCCGGGGCACCGTCCAGCGCGACACAGCACAGTCCGGAATCGTCGGCCAGTGCCGGCAGGCCCGTCGCTGCTGCGGCGTGCCTGGCCTTGGCCAGCGCGTTCTCGATGAAGGTCGCGTGTGGTTCCTCGGCCGGCTCGACGCCGAGGCTGCGCTGCGGCAGCACCTCGATGCCGAGCGGCGCCAGCAGCGCGGCGAGCTCGCGCAGCTTGCCGCGGTTGTCCGAAGCGAGGACGAGCCTGCGCACAGCCAGGTCAGGCAATGCCGAGCGCGCCGCGCTGCCGCTCCACCAGCACGGCGATTGCCGAGCGCGCCGCGGCGAGCATCGCGTCGAGATCCTGCTGCGAGAACGGCGCGCCTTCGGCGGTGCCCTGCACCTCGACGAAGCCGCCGCTGCCCGTCATCACGACATTCATGTCGGTCTCGCAGGTCGAGTCCTCGGCGTAGTCGAGATCGACCAGCACGCGGCCGCCGTGCATGCCGACCGACACCGCGGCGACGAAATCGCGCAGCGGCGGTTCGGCGATCAGTTGTCGGGCATGCAGCCAGCGCATGGCGTCGTAGGCGGCGACGAAGGCGCCGGTGATTGCCGCCGTCCGGGTGCCGCCGTCGGCCTGCAGCACGTCGCAGTCGATCTGCAGCGTGCGCTCGCCGAGCCGGGAAAGATCGACGACCGCGCGCAGGCTGCGACCGATCAGGCGCTGGATCTCGAGCGTGCGCCCGCCCTGCTTGCCGCGCGCGGCCTCGCGCTCGGTGCGCGTAGAGGTCGAGCGCGGCAGCATGCCGTACTCGGCCGTCAGCCAGCCCTGCCCCTTGCCCTTGAGGAACGCCGGCACGCGCTCTTCGACCGACGCCGTGCACAGCACGCGCGTGTCGCCGAACTCGATCAGCGCAGAGCCCTCGGCATGGCGCGCATAGCCACGCTCGATGCGCACCGGACGCAGCGCGCCGGCGGCGCGGCCATAGGAACGTTCGCCGTTCATTTGTTCTGGATCAGCTTGCTCGAGCGCTGGATCGCGCGCTGGATCTCGGCGACCGCATCGTCGATCTGCGCCTCGGTCAGCGGCTCGTCGGCCGACGGCTCGCCGGGCTGCGGCATCTGCACGGTGGAGGCGATCGACCCTTCCGGGATCACCAGCGTGGATACCGGCGACTCGGTCGGCGGGATCATGTCCATCGACTCGCTTCCCGCCCAGCTCATCGCGATGGCAGTGCAGTTGTCGGGTTCCGGCCCGCTCTGCGCCATTGCCTTGTCCATCAGTTCGGGCACCGCGCGCATGACAGTGAGGCGGCCGAAGGTCTCGATGATGTCCCTGTCCGACAGCGCGCCCCACAGCCCGTCGCTGCACAGAAGCATCGTATCGCCGGCGTGCAGCGCCACCTTCCTGGCGATCTCCACCTTCGGCGTCACGAAGGCGCCGATGCAGTTGTGGATGCGGTTTCGCTCCGGATGGTCCTTCACGTCCTCGGGCCGGACCAGGCCGGAGACGACCAGGTGATGGACGCGCGAATGGTCGAAGGTGCGCTGGGCGATCTGGCCGCCGCGCAGCAGGTAAAGGCGCGAGTCGCCGACGTGCGCCCAGGTGGCGACGCCGTCCTGCACGACGCAGGCGACGACGGTGGTACGCGGCGCCTCCGGCAACCGGTTTTCGGCGCGATAGCGATGCAGGTCGCGATGCGCCGCCTGGATCGCCTGATCGAGGAAAGCCGCCGGATCCGCCAGCATCGGCTTGGCATCGCGCTGGAAGATCGTCGCCAGCGTCTGCAGCGTCGTCTCTGCAGCAACCTCGCCGCGCGCGTGGCCGCCCATGCCGTCGGCCACCATCATCAGCAGCGATTTGCGCGTGTACAGGTAGCCCATGCGGTCCTGGTTGACCAGGCGACCGCCCCTCCTGCTTTCCTGATAGACGGAAAAACGCATCGCTACGCGACCTGTCCTTGCACGGGCAACCCGGCTGCCCTGTCGAGCGGCGCGCTTACGCGGTCTGCGCCCCGCCGCGTCGGCGTCGCCAGGCTCAGAACCACGTGATGTTGTGGTCCTTCATGAAGCGCGACACGCGGTCATGGATGTTCCGCACGCGGGCGCCGGTGCGCTCCAGCAAGGAGAACTCGGGCTGCTCGGGCACGTTGCTCAGCAGTTCCTTCTGCACCGCGTACACCGTCTGCGGCCGCTCCAGCGAATTCAGGCGAAGGCAACGATCGACCATGGCGAGCAGCTCGGCCGAATACAGCCCGCGGAACGCGCGCAGCGCATTCGGCATCTTGTCCTCCTTCAGCCGCTGGTCCGACTCCTGCGGCGGCATGCCCGACATGCAGGCATAGATGCAGGCGCCCACGCTGTAGACGTCGGTCCAGGGGCCAAGCTCGGCGTCGCGCTTGTACAGCTCCGGCGGCGCGAAGCCCGGCGTGTACATCGGATAGGACTTGCTGATGTCACGCTGCAGGGTCTGCCGCGCGGCGCCGAAGTCGAGCAGGATCGGCGTGCCGTCCATGCGCAGGTAGATGTTGGCCGGCTTCACGTCCAGGTGCAGCAGCCGGTTGGAGTGCACTTCGCGCAACCCGTTCATCACCTGCGTGAACACGCGGCGAATGAAGCGCTCGGTCAGCACGTCCTTCTGTTCCTTGCTGCGGTTGCGGACGACGTGCTCCTGCAGCGAGCGGCCCGACTCGTAGTGCATCACCATGTACACCGTTTCGTTGGCGCGGAAGAAGTTCAGCACGCGCACGATGTTCGGGTGATAGATCGAGGCGAGCGCGCGGCCCTCCTCGAAGAAGCACCTCAGGCCGATCCGGTAGGTGTTCAGGTGCTCCGGCGCGATCACCGGGTTCAGCTCGCCGGCGTTGCGGCTCGCCAGCGCCGCCGGCATGTATTCCTTGATCGCCACGGACTGGCCGCGCTCGTCGGTCGCCAGGTAGACGATCGAAAAGCCGCCGCTGGATATCTTCTTTACAATCCGATACCCGCCGACCTCGAGTCCTTCGGGCAAAGCTGCGTTGGTCTGCGCCGCCATGGGTGACGATCGATGACACCAGCGCGCGGAAGCTGGCCGTTGATCAAGACGGGCTGATTCTAGCCAAGTGTCGCGCAGGCGCGGGACTTCGACCCTCATCTGAACATCCGAGTCCGCCCAACTGCCCATGCCCGTTCCCGTCAGCATGACCGGCTTCGCCGGCACCTCGTTTGCGACGCCGATGGGCCAGGCGGCCATCGAGATCCGTTCCGTCAATTCGCGCTTCCTCGATCTCACGCTGAAGATCGCCGACGACTTGCGTGCCTTCGAGCCGCAGATCCGCGAGCGCATCAGCGCCAGGCTGGCCCGGGGCAAGGTCGAGTGCCGGCTGAGCGTGCAGCGTGCGGCTGCCGCCGAATCGACGCGCCTGAACCCGGCCGCGCTCGCCGGCCTGCAGCGGCTCGTCGACGAAGTGCGGCAGCTGCTGCCGCAGGCGGCGCCGCTGGCGGTGGCCGACGTGCTGGCCTGGCCCGGCGTGCTGGAGACGCCGCCACTCGATGCCGATGCGCTTCGCGCCTCGGTGCTGGCGGCGCTCGAAGAGGTGCTCGACCGCCTGCAGGAGAGCCGGGCCCGCGAGGGTGCGGCGATCGCCGATGGCCTGCGCAGCCGGTGCGATGGCATCGCCGCAATTGTCGAGCAGCTCCGTGTCCGCCTGCCCGAGCTGCGGGCGGCGGTCGAGCGCAAGCTCAGCGAGCGGCTGAACCAAGCGCTTGGCGCGCCGCTCGCATCGGCCGCCGCACTGTCGCGCGAAGAGGTGACCGAGCGCATTCGCCAGGAGGTCACCCTCTACGGGCTGCGCGCCGACGTCGACGAGGAACTGAGCCGGCTGGCCACCCACGTGGCCGAAGTGCGGCGCGTGGTCGATGCCGGAGGCGCGGTGGGCCGGCGGCTCGACTTCCTGATGCAGGAGCTGAACCGCGAGGCGAACACGCTCGGATCGAAGGCCACCGCGATCGACCTGGCGCAGTCGGCGATCGAGCTGAAGCTGCTGATCGAGCAGATGCGCGAACAGATCCAGAACCTCGAGTGAGGGAGAGACTCAGCCGATGACGACGACCCTCGCACGCCCGGCCGGCAGCATCTTCATGGTGGTCGCGCCCTCCGGCGCGGGCAAGTCGACGCTGGTCAACGCGCTGCTGGCGCGCGATCCGGGCATCGAGCTGTCGATCTCTTACACGACGCGCGCCCCGCGGCCAGGCGAGACGAACGGCCGTGAATACCACTTCACCGACGCGGACGACTTCCTCGCGCGCCGCGCGCGCGGCGAGTTCCTCGAATGGGCCGAGGTCCACGGCCACTATTACGGCACCTCGCGACCGTGGATCGAGCAGCGGCTCGGCGCCGGCCGCGACGTGCTGCTGGAAATCGACTGGCAGGGCGCCCGCCAGGCCAGGAACGCGCTATCGCAGGCGATCGGCATCTTCATCCTGCCGCCGTCGATCGAGGCGCTCGAAGCTCGGCTGCACAAGCGCGGCCAGGACTCGCCACAGGTGATCGCGCGCCGTCTGCTGGCCGCCGGCGCCGAGATTTCGCACGCGGCCGAGTTTGACTACGTGATCATCAACGAGAACTTCGACCAAGCCCTCAACGAACTCGGCGCGATCGTCACTGCGACCCGGCTGCGCTACGCGAGCCAGGCCGGCCGCCACCGCGAACTGTTCGCGCAGCTCGGCCTCACCTGACCCATCGCTTCGAGGCCGGTCCGGCGAGGCCGCTCGGCTAGAATGCGCGTCGATACCGCTTAGGAGCATTCATGGCAAGGATCACGGTCGAAGACTGCCTGAAACAGATTCCCAACCGTTTCCAGCTGGCGCTGGCCGCGGCCTACCGCGCGCGCCAGCTTGCCCAGGGCCACACGCCCAAGCTCGACGTCAAGGACAAGCCGCCGGTGGCGGCGCTGCGCGAAATTGCCGCCCAGAAGGTCGGCATCGAGATGCTGCGCAAGGTCCCGACCTGACGCCTCCGGGCATCGGAGCACGCAAGTACCTGCCGACGGCCGGGAACATCGGGCGGCGGCAGCGATCTACCTGAACAGAACACTCCCGCCGGGGCGCGTTGCGCGCCTCCGGCGGCCGCGCTACGTTAGCGCTTTGGCCTGTTCCTTATGCCCGGCTCGGACCGATCGACACCGCTGACGCCCGACCTGCCGGCCGACTATTCGCCGGCGGTGCTGGCGCGTCGCGCTGCCGAGGTCCTGCGCAAGGCCGGCGCTGCGGTCTGGCGCTCCGGCCCGGCCGAGCCGGCGCCGCCGTCGGTGGTCAGCTTCGCCCAGCTGACCGACCGGCTGAAGAAGTACCTGCCCTCA
>Ga0209450_10001451_pt1 | contig 11863 bp, 12 predicted proteins | sample FrelakmetLWP11LW_FD_187149 | JGI IMG/M metagenome (GOLD analysis project Ga0209450, IMG submission 187149) | Freshwater lake sediment microbial communities from the University of Notre Dame, USA, for methane emissions studies - LWP11 LW (SPAdes)... | ecosystem: Environmental > Aquatic >... | reverse complement strand
CTCATGATACTCAGTTCTTTGAAGGGCATGGCTTTTTACCACAAATTTATCTTCCTTAACTGTATACCATGTATGTATCCCCTTGTATACTATGTGTGTGGTCCATACAATTTAACCGGGGTTATTAGACTTAAAAGCCTCCGGCTTTAATAGTATCCAGATAATACTGTCTATCAATTGATAGCTTATCAAAAAAGTTTTCTTTTTTACTTTTTGAAAATGTTCAGTTTAATAAATTCTTTTACAGTTTTTTGATACATGTTATAAAGGATAGATGTATTAATCGCTGTCATCCCGACCGGAGTCCCGAGTTTTCGGGACGCAGGGAGGGATCTCCTTATCTGATGAAAAAAAGCCCCGGGAAATCCAGAGCTTTAAAAACTACTAACCTAACCTATTCTACCTGCGACCTCCACCATTTAATGCCCTGACACAATTCCGGGTCATTGCATTTGGACAGATTGAAGGGTCCTGTACCCTGGCCCTTGACCTTGCCATTGCTCCATTGCCGCACTGTTTTGCAGTATTGGTCCTTGCCTGCGACTGGTTTTGAAGACATGAACCATCCCTAAGCTGAAGCTGTGTTCTGGCCTGATCCTGAAGTTGTGTTTGGTCCTGCAGCTGCGTCTGTACTTTAAGTTGTGTTCTGTTTTGAGTCTGTGTTGAACTCTGTGCCATGATGCCTGCACTTATCACTAGTGCTGCGGCAATTGTTAAAATAGTTCTTTTCATCGCTTCATTGTTTTAATTAACATTTATGAAGCGAAAATAGAACCTCAACTATGAAGGATTCATGAATTTTCAGGAAAAATGAAAGAAAAAGTTGTTCCTTCTTCCGGTTCCGATGTGACAGATATTTCTATCTTGTGAAAGTCGGCTATTGTTTTTGCAATTGCAAGTCCTATTCCGGTGCCCTCTCCGCTGTTTTTATCCCTTATCCTGAATCTCGAGAAAAGTAAGCTCTTCTGCATCTCGGTCATTCCTCTTCCTGTGTCGGAAATATTTACTGTGAATTTCTTTTGATTGAATGTGCCGGATATCAGTACATTGCCTTCAGAGGGTGTGTTCTTCAATGAGTTGTTCACTACATTATAGAACATTGAAAAGATCAGAGAACGATTTGCTTCTTTTATCTTAAGATCATCTTTAATATTGTTCCTTAACTTGATGTTGGCATCTTCAGCAATCGGCTCCAGCTCTTTGATAATTTCTTTCAGAACATCATTTATAAAGAAGGAATCCTCACGCAGATACTGGTTGCTCTCAATACGCGCTATCATAAGAAGCGAGCTGACAAGGCTCTGGAGACGGTGAAGTGTCTTCAGCGAGTCCTCTACCTTCGTGGCAGTATCAGGTTTAATATCCTCTTTCATCAGGATGTTCTCGAGCTTGCTTCTCAGAACTGATATCGGTGTCATCAGCTCATGTGATATATTTACGGTTATCTCCTTTTCTTTCTGAAAAAGCTGGTTTAAGTTATCCATGACCTCACAAAGAGCATTATCAAGCCGGTAAAAATCTGAAGTTGATGTTTTTACCGGCACCTTGTCGAACAGGGAAGGATCGGATATCATCTTCAGCTTGCCCTTGATCCTCTCAAGCGGTGTCAGCAATAGCCGTGTATATAAAGTGTCTGTAAAAAATGTGATGACTATTATGAAAGCAAGAAAAACAAGCATTAAATTCCTGATATTCCTGCCGGTGCGGGAAATGCTGACAAGACTCTTTCCTACTTCAAGCAGGTAGTTTTGATCTTCAATTTTAAATGAATAATTGAGAACCCGGTACCCGATCTCTTCATCCTCGATGATCCTTGTTGTTACCTCGATGAAATTCAAATCCTCCACGGAGCTTGTCTTTTCAATGCTTATGAATTCCTCCTTAAGGATATTAAAGCTGCCGAAAGATGAATCGGAAGTTATAAAAGGTTCAATACCGATATCTGAGATAAGCGCCAGAACCTGTTCCCTCTTCTGCACAAGGTCATTGTCGACCTGTTTCAGGTTGATCCTTTCAATAATGTATGGCATTAATAAAAGGAACAGGCCTGTGAAAACAAGCTTCGAAAGCAGATTGAATAATGAAAGCTTAAAATTGAGTTTCAACATTTGCCGCCTGGTCAATCCGTTTATTCCGTACTGATCCTGTAACCTATCCCTCTGACTGTTTCGAGCCATTGGGACGGAGCATGCAAATTAAGTTTTTTCCTGAGATTTTTAATATGAACATCGATGAAATTACTGTCATACTGATCATCAAGCAGGTTTCCCCAGATATGCTCATAGAGCTGATGACGAGTCAGGACTTTGTCTTTATTGAGGACCAGGTACTGAAGCAGGTCAAATTCTTTCTTTGTGAGGTCTACATCGCTGCCTTTGCAAACAAGCTTGCGCGACTGCACCTGCATTGTAAAATCCCCGAGGGTGATATCGGTATTCGTAACATTGAATTTTCTTCTTGCCACTGCATTTATCCTGGAAAGCAGTTCAATAAGCGCAAATGGTTTTGCCAGGTAATCGTCGGCTCCCAGGTTGAGTCCTTTTACCTTATCTTCAACTGCTCCCCTGGCTGTGATAATGATGAAAGATGCTTCGCTGTTATTTGTCCTTGCTTCCTTAAGCAGGTCAAGTCCGTTATAATCCGGAAGTCCCAGATCAAGAAGGACGAAGTCGTAGAGGTTTATGGCAATTTTTTCCGACGCCTCTGTCCCTGTATTTGCTATGTCGCAGAGGAAATTCTCTGATCTCAGAAATTCCGCGATCTCTGAAGCGAGGCTTTTTTCGTCTTCTACGATAAGGATGTTCATCAGGGTAAAATTAGAAAATTCTGAAATAGGCGCTCAAGGTGAAAACGAATCTCTTCAGTCCCGGATAAATGAGATCATCGTATAACGGAATGACATAACCTGGTTCAGCTTCAATTGTAAGATGACCGGAATTGAAAGCCACTGGTATCCCGAAATCCAATTCCATTATGCTGAATAGCTTTGTATATTCAGTTGTTAAAGAAGACTGGCTGTATTTACCCCCTTTGCGGTAAGGCGGAGAAATGTTGATAACTGTTCCCGTTGTAGTTTCAGCCCTGGTAAGCGTGCCAAAAAGAAGATTAAAATATGGATCAAAAGTGAAAAAAAGATCTTTTTTTGAAAACTCCGGAGTCTTGAAAAACCTTGAGTTTCTTAACTGAAGATATGGATTGACACCATCCATAACTAATCCGCCTGCGGATATTTTCGTATAAAGCAATCTCCAGTCTATCCCGAGAGTCAGATCGCCATAAAGAAAATTTCCGAAAAGAGTGTCGGAAAGGGAAGGAGCGACCAGATATCCGGAAACCGATGATGAAATGTCAAACCATGAATTAAATGCATGGCTGTAATTAATTGATCCTGAAGAAAATGCAACAAAGGGATCGCGCTCATGAAGGTGCACTGCGGAAACCGTAAAGTACAGCTGGTCTTTATAACCATAGGTCAGTGCAGTGTATCCATAGGGCTGATTCTGTGAAATAGTCGATCCGAGATAAATCAGATTGCTGCCATAGCCTGCGGCGGAATACAATGTATGACGGGTTTTTCCTGCATCGGAAACGGCAGAAGAAGCAGAGTCTGCCTGTGACAGCGCTTCCTGTGAAAAGATCAGCATAATCGCTATGAACAAATTAAATAGAAATATTCTTACTCTGCTTGACATAAATCCAGGATTTATAGATTACCTGCCCCCTCTGAAACCGCCCGCTCCGCCCGGCTTACCAGCCCCTTTCGGTACACCTGAACCTGAAGGTCTGACGATATTTGGTCTTGCGCCTTTTGCCTTGCTCCAGTCAGGCCTGGCGCTGTTCACCTTCTTTACAGATTTAGCATTTCCGGCCTTCTGACTGTTTCCCTGGCCTTTTACTTCACCCTGGTTACGGTATTGGTTCTGATTCTGAACGGTTTTTTCCGAGTCAGCTTTCTTCCGGACCGTTTTGGTAGTATCAGAAGATGTTGAAACCTGCTGCGAATAGCTTAGTGTTGCAGAAAATGCAAGTATTACCGCAATTATAAGTGTTTTAAATGGATTTTTCATTGTCGCCCCTCCCTTCCCGATACTTTTTAATATATTTGCGAAATAATTCATTTTCAATCTGTTTGAGAGCTTTTTCTACTCTTCTTATTTACAAAATTAGGGGTTTTAAATGAAGAAATGATGAAAACTCTTAATTTATCATGCAATCATGCTTTGGCAGCCGAAGCTACAGCGAAGGCTGGCAATCGTGTGATTGAATCTCCGTGTAGCTCTGTGCTTCTCTGTACAACTCTGTGTAAGTTTTTCATTTTTTCCTGGAATACCCACCCCAAACCCCTCCAGGGAGGGGATTTAACTTTTAGCTGGAACTTCTTTCCATTTTGCACAATTTCCCCGGAAAACTTAACTTTACTCAAAATGACTCCCATGATAGTCACCTGTGTTCACGTTCATGTAAAGCCCGAAGCAGTGAAGGATTTCATCAAGGCTTCCACTGCAAACCATTTCGAATCCGTAAAGGAAAAAGGAAATCTTCGCTTCGATTTTGTTCAACAGGCTGATGATCCCTGCCGGTTCATGATCTATGAAGCCTATGAATCTGATGAAGCTGTGACAGCACATAAGAGCATGCCTCATTACCTCAAATGGCGCGATGCAGTTCAGGATATGATGGCTGAACCACGTAAAGGTGTGAAATATAATATTCTTCAACCTTCTGACAGAACCAAATGGTAAAACCCTTCCTGTTTGCTCCATTGCCAAAGATTATTTTTCAGCAAGGCGGTCTGGATGAACTGCCTGCCCTGATAAAATCATTCGGGAATATCGTCATCTTTGTAACAGGGAAACATTCATTTATTGATTCTGCAAAAGCAGGTTTATTGCTCCAAAAACTGAGTACAGAGGGGATAAATTATCAAACTGTCACAATTCAAGGAGAACCTTCCCCGGATGATATAGACAGAACTGTTAAACGGCTGAGTTCTGAAAAATTCGATTGTGTCGTTGGCATAGGTGGTGGAAGTGTCCTGGATGCCGGTAAGGCGATATCGGCCATGATGTACATGCCCGGATCAGTAATCGATTTTCTTGAAAGTGTCGGCACAAAGGATCATCCCGGAACAAAGCTCCCTTATATTGCAGTCCCCACAACATCAGGAACAGGCAGTGAAGCCACAAAGAATGCGGTTATCTCGAAGGTCGGAGAAGGTGGTTTCAAGAGGTCGCTTCGTCATGATAATTTCGTTCCTGATATTGCACTTGTCGATCCGGAGCTTACCCTTGATTGTCCTGCTGAAATTACTGCTGCGAGCGGCATGGATTGCTTTACACAGCTCATGGAAGCGTATCTGTCAGATAAATCAAATATGTATACCGATGCCCTGGCATTTGAAGGTCTGAAAGAAATAAAGAGTTCATTGGTCCGAAGTTTTAAAGATGGTCATGATATTGAGGCAAGGTCAGGAATGTCTTTTGCAGCCCTCACATCCGGAATTTGTCTGGCCAATGCCGGATTGGGAGTTGTCCATGGTTTTGCATCATCGATAGGAGGAAGGTATAATATTCCTCATGGGGTAATCTGCGGAACACTAATGTGTGTTACGAATGAGGTTACAATTAAGAAATTAAGAAAAACCTCCCCCAGTTCTCCAGCACTTAAAAAATATGCAGTTATGGGAGAGTTGTTTACTGATACGAGGGGTAAAAGCATGGATTATCTTATCGATACGTTCATGGACTATCTTCATAAACTTACAGAAGAGTTACATTTACCAGGACTAATGGCAGCAGGCGTTATGGAAGATGATATAAAAGGGATAGCTGAGATGACTGAATCCAAGAATAATCCAGTGAAACTTGATATTGATGATCTTATAGAAATCTTGAAGAAGAGTTTTCACTGATGGCGCGAGTTTGCAACTCGTGCCAGTTCATACGTGGATTGGAACAAGGCAAATGGCACGGATTACAAATCCGCGCCAGCGGTAACACAGGTTAACCTTTGCTAGCTCGGCTAAGCCAAATCCGCGCTAGTGGCTACTGAAGTCAATCTTTGTGACCTTTGCGTAGAATCTTTGCGCTCTTTGCGGTTAATGGATTTTGTTTTTGTAATTTTTTTTCTGTCATGAGTGTCGCCTGGTTCAGGTTTTATGAAGAGCTCAATGATTTTCTTTCTTCAGCAAGGAAGAGGCAAGACTTTTCGACCTCATTCACCGGGAATCCGTCTGTGAAAGATGTAATTGAATCAATTGGAGTGCCTCATCCAGAAATTGATCTGATCCTGGTAAACGGTAATTCCGTGGATTTTAATTATAAACTCAGGAATGAAGACAGAGTGTCGGTTTACCCGGTTTTTGAGAGCTTTGATATCTCCGGTGCCACTCACCTGAGAGCAAAACCACTCAGAGAAACAAAATTCATCTGCGATGTTCATCTTGGCAGACTGGCAAAATACCTTCGATTAGCTGGTTTCGATACAGTTTATAAAAGTGATCTTACTGATAATCAGATTATCAATGCTTCTGTCAACGAAAGAAGGATCATTCTTACACGCGACAAAGGACTCCTGAAGAACCGGAAGGTAACACATGGCTGCTGGATACGGTCGGCATATCCCCGGGAACAGTTCAGTGAGGTGATAAGAAAATTCGACCTAAGAAACAGCTTCAATCCTTTCACCCGGTGTCTGGAATGCAATGAAGTTCTTGTTGAAGTTAGCAAGGATGAGGTTATCAATCAGCTTCCACCGAAGACTAAGAAATATTACAACAGCTTTAAGAATTGCCCGATTTGTAATAGAATCTTCTGGGAAGGCTCACACTATGAAAAAATGAAAAGCTATATCATATCTGTATAACTCTGTGTCTTCTCTGTGTCACTCTGTGTAAGTTCTTCATTTCTTTTTATTACACAGAGGAAATCAGGAGAAGCACAGAGAGCCACAGAGAAAATTAATATATTTATAAAGTAAAAAACTTAAAATCTATTCTTATGAAAGCCCTCAAAATCCTTATTGTTATTTTAAACCTTTTATTGTTAATTATTTCACAGTCAGCTTATTCTCAGCTTCCGAAAGAGACAGAAGCTCAGAAAACACAGCGCATGAAGTGGTGGACCGATGCCCGCTTCGGAATGTTCATTCACTGGGGATTATACGCCCTTCCTGCCAGACACGAATGGGTAAAGAACTACGAAAGAATGACAAATGAACAGTACCAGAAATACTTTGAGAATTTCAATCCTGACCTTTATGATCCAAAGACATGGGCCAAAATGGCAAAGGATGCAGGTATGAAATATGTCGTTCTCACTGCCAAACACCATGAAGGCTTTTGTCTTTTCGACTCAAAATACACTGATTATAAATCGACAAATACCCCCTGCAAAAAGGATCTGATAAAAGAATATGTTGAGGCATTCCGGGCAGAAGGACTGAAGGTAGGTTTCTACTATTCACTTATCGACTGGCATCATCCTGATTATACGGTCGACAGCCGCCACCCGCAACGCCAGGATGCAGATACTGCCTATGCCAGGCTGAATAAAGGCAAGGATATGAAGAAATACCAGGAATACATGAAGAACCAGGTAAGAGAACTTCTCACAAACTATGGTGAAATAAGCATAATCTGGTTCGACTTTTCATTCCCTGGTAAGAACGGCAAGGGTAGGGCAGACTGGGATTCTGAAAACCTGCTGAAGCTTGCACGATCACTTCAACCGGGGATCATTGTCGACGATCGGCTCGATTTAAAAGATGTCGAGGGGGGCTGGGATTTCACAACTCCTGAACAATATAAAGTTGAAAAATGGCCGGAGTACAATGGCAAAAAAGTTCCCTGGGAAACATGCCAGACCTTCTCGGGATCGTGGGGCTATTTCCGCGATGAGACATCATGGAAAAGCACTCCTCAGCTTCTTGAACTGCTTATAGAATCGGTAAGCAAGGGAGGCAACCTTCTGCTGAACGTAGGGCCGACAGCAAGGGGAACTTTCGATTACAGGGCCCAGGACAGGCTTAAATCAATGGGCGAATGGATGAAGGTCAACGGACGATCGGTCTATGGATGCACCGACGCTCCCGCAGGATTTACTGCACCTCCCAATACACTGCTGACATATAATCCAGTGACAAACAGGCTTTATATTCACATGCTGGTATATCCCCTGGGCAGGATTACCCTCAAGAATATGGCTGATAAGGTCAAATACATCCAGCTTCTGAATGATGCCTCGGAGATCAGGTATTCAACAGGAAGAGCTGAAACGGCAAATGATCTCACTCTGTCCCTTCCGGTTCAGAAACCGCCTGTGGAGATAGCGGTACTGGAAGTGTTCTTAAAATAATGGACATTTCTCTGTGCACCTCTGTGTCAGCCTGAACGAAGTGAAGGCCTCTGTGTCTCTCGGTGTAAGTTCTTAATTTTTTTGTTACACAGAGTTCCACAGAGAAGCACAGAGCTGCACAGAGAAAGAATTATTATTCTAAACTACTGACCACTTTTTCAACTTCCGTTAGAATCTCACATGACCTGACAAGTTCTCTCATTTTAGTATGATCAGGATAGAGAGGTCTGTCTATATCCAGAAAATCGACATGTTTCCGGATAACATCCTTAGCCTTCTGCACCCCGATACCGAACTTGTATTCATCTTTCCTGAAGTCGAGCGCCTGTGCGGCAGCCATGAATTCGATACCAAGAACACCATAAGCAGCTTCAAGGATCTGGTTATTCTTTATCGCCGTATTCATTCCCATTGATACAAAATCCTCCTGATCGGCAGCTGCTGGTATCGACTGTATTGAAGCCGGCATCGAAAGTATCCTCTGCTCAACTATCAGCATATCAGCGGTATACTGGCTAAGCATCAGTCCTGAGAACATGCCTGCTCCTTTTGTCAGGAAATCCGGGAGGCCGACACTCAGGGCCGGATTATTCAGCCTGTTCATTCTCCTTTCAGACATCACACTAACCATTGTGATGCATGCGCCTGCCATATCCATCGGTACGCAGACGGGTGATCCCTGGAAGTTGGCTCCTGAAAGAGTAAGATTCTTTTCAGGGAAAAAGATCGGATTGTCGCCAACGCCGTTAAGTTCAATCTCCACCTGGCTTCTTGCATAAGCCAGCATATCATGTGCAGAACCTATCACCTGCGGCGTAGATCTCATCGAATAGGCATCCTGAATCTTGGATTTAACCCTTCCTTCCTTAAGGTCGCCACCGGTGACGCATTTATTTATCGCATTAGCGCTTCTTACTGCACCTTTAAAGCCTCTTACTTCGTGAAGCAGGGGAGTATATGGCTTCATATTTGCCTTGAGTGCTTCGAGAGACATTGATGCGGCTATCTCGGCCTGTTTCAGCCAGTTATTTGCATCGACAAGCCAGATGGCGCTCATTGCTGTCAGCACATTCGAACCGTTTATTGTTGCCAGTCCGTCGCGTGCCTGGAGTCCGGGAACAGGGATCCCTGCTTTTTCCAAAGCCACGTTACCCTCGAGAAGTTCACCTTTATAATAAGCCTGACCTTCGCCCATCATCAGCAGGGCAATCTGCGACATGGGAGCGAGGTCGCCCGATGCTCCTACGGAGCCTTTCTGGCAGACAAAGGGAGTGACACCCTTGTTGAGCATCTCAACAAGCGTCTCTGTTATCACCAGACGGTTTCCTGAGTTGCCATGAGCATGAACGTTTATCCTGCCAAGCATTGCGCCTCTGACAGTCTCTATTGAAGCGGGTTCACCTATTCCAGCTGCATGGTTATAGACAAGGTATTTCTGAAAGTCCTTTATCTGGTCGTCGTTCAGTACGATCTCAGAGAACTCTCCGATACCGGTATTAACGCCGTACATTATCTCATGAGCAATTATCTTCTTCTCGAGCATTGCCCGGCATTCGTTTATTCTTTTGCATGCATCGGGGTGAAGTTCAACCTTTTGTCCGTGACGGGCCACATTGACGACATCATAGATTGAAAGGTTGGATCCGGTTATAGTTAGTTTTTCCATAAATATCTGATTAGAAAATTAATACGATAATAAGTAAAAAATGGAGTAAATCCGTTTTATATTGAAGAAAGAAACAAAAAATGAAGGATTATCCCGGATTATCAGCAGAGTCCGGCACGGTTGATCTTGATCTTGTATTCCAGTAGCCAGCTTAGATGCATGGTAAATAATTATAATTCAAATGTATGATATTTTTCGTAATTTTCATTTCGTTAAAACTTATCAGCATGAAATGACTGATTATATTATTATCGCTTTCGGCAGCTCTGAGCAGTCCGATTCTGCTTTCACAGTCAGCCAGCAGGGATACGGACGAGGTCGGATTCGAGGGTGTACCTTTTTACCTCCGTGAAAAAGGCCGTGGCATCCGTCCCGGTCGCAATGAGATTGAATCTGTTAGCCGCCCTGTGAATATAGGTGGTGTACTTGTTTGTCCGGGCGATGTGGCTGTTACTGATGGCGATGGAGTCGTCGTTGTTCCGAGAGATGTAGCCGAACAGGTGGCAAAATTCGCTAACGGGATCCTTAATAAAGACAAAACAGGGAGAAAAGGATTATATGAAAGTTTAGGTAGACCACTTGATAAGACTGTCAAGTAAGAAGAATTCCTCTCAAAAGATGAAGATTGCTTCGTCGTCCCCTAAAACCGGGACTCCTCGCAATGACCATAATCAAACTGAAATTTTATAATGGTATACGGTTGAACGATTACTGACTTTGTTTATCTCCGTGGCAAAAAATAAATATCTTTAATGTCGTAACGCCGTAACTCCGTAACTCCGTAATACCATAATACTTTAATACCTTAATACCATGATAAAAGAAATAACTGTCAGGGAACTGAACACTTCCAGATTCATCGATGAGAAAGTGAATGAGATCAAAGCTACTGTCGGTAACGGGATTGCCATAAATGCTCTCTCCGGTGGGGTAGATTCATCAACGGTAACGATGCTTGGTCACCAGGCGCTGGGAAAACAGCTCAGGACTGTTTTCATTCAGAACGGATTGATGCGCGAGGGAGAACCTGAGAAAGTAGCAGGCTTCTTTGAAAAGCTGGGTATCGATATTGAAATAATCGATGCGGAGAAAGAATTCCTGACAGCTCTGAAGGGCATTACAGACCCGGAGATGAAGCGTGAAGCTATAACACAGACTTTCTATAAGAAGGTATTTGGTCGCCTGGTGAAGGAGAGCGGTGCAAAATTTCTTCTCCAGGGAACGATCCTTACAGATGTCGATGAAACAGTTGCAGGGATAAAACGTCAGCACAATGTGTTTGCACAGCTGGGGATTGATCCACAGGAAGCATTTGGATACCAGATTATTGAACCGCTGATTCAGCTTCGTAAAGATGGTGTCAGGATGACAGGCAAGGCACTCGGATTGCCCGAAGAACTTTTTGCCAGGATACCTTTCCCCGGACCGGCCCTCGCAGCCCGAATCATTGGTGAAGTGACAGCAGAAAAACTCGAAACAGTGCGTAAGGCAACTTCTGTTGTAGAAAAGATGTTATGCGATAAGGGCGCTTTTCAGTACATGGCAATTCTGCATGACGACCGTGTGACAGGCATGAGAGATGGGAAACGCGATTTCGGTCAGCAGATAGAGGTCCGTTGCTGGGACAGCATTGATGCAAGAACTGCAACACCCACAAAACTGCCATTCGAAGTGCTCGAGGAGCTTGCAGCATCAATCCTGAAGGAGGTCCCCGGAGTCGTTAGTGTTACCTATAATATCGCGACAAAACCGCCTTCAACGATTGAAGCAGTCTAAAAAGACCGAAGACCGAAGACCGAAGACCGAAGACCGAAGACCGAAGACCGAAGACCGAAGACCGAAG
>Ga0209450_10001450_pt1 | contig 11873 bp, 7 predicted proteins | sample FrelakmetLWP11LW_FD_187149 | JGI IMG/M metagenome (GOLD analysis project Ga0209450, IMG submission 187149) | Freshwater lake sediment microbial communities from the University of Notre Dame, USA, for methane emissions studies - LWP11 LW (SPAdes)... | ecosystem: Environmental > Aquatic >... | reverse complement strand
AGGCTCCTCATGGTAGCTCTCTATCTCCACCTCCACCGAGTAGGGGATCTCTTTCTGGTAGGTCTCGAATATTTTCCCCCTTATTATCTCCGTCACAAAGAAACGGTCATAGCGGTCGCTTAGCTGATCTTCGGGAAAATAGGGAGGTCCTTCCGGGAGACGTTCAATGATCTCCCTGAGAAGCAGGTCAGTGTTGAATTTTTTTATGGCTGCAACAGGAAGCACCGGCACTCCGGGTGCCATTCCGCTCCATGTCTCTACCAGTCTTTCAAGATCATCCTGGTTTGACAGGTCTATCTTGTTTATCACTATGATCTTCGGTACCGGAGAAGCGAGTATGCGCGTGAGATGTTCCTCGTTCTTTGATATTGTCTCAATAACGTCAGTGACATAAATGATCAGGTCAGCGTCGTCAAGTGCAGACTCGACCGATTTCATCATGGCTGCCTGCAGCTTATACTTGGGATTAAGGATCCCGGGAGTGTCGGAATAGACTATCTGGTAACCTTCCCCCGTGAGGATGCCCATGATCCTGTGGCGGGTCGTCTGGGCCTTCGGTGTAGTGACGGAAAGCTTCTCACCGACAAGAATGTTCATCAGTGTGGATTTTCCTACGTTTGGATTTCCCAGAATATTGACAAAGCCGGATCTGTGCTCCATGGAGATAATAATCTATTTGTAAATACCTCTCTTGAGCATGCTTACCTCCTTATCTGTCAGATGCCTCCAGTGGCCACGCTGAAGGTTCTTCTTTGTCAGGCCGGCGAAGCTGACGCGGTCTAGTTTCCTCACCCGGTATCCCAGCTTCTCGAAGATGCGTCTGACAACCCTGTTCTGTCCGGAGTGTAACTCGAGCCCAACCTGGGTATGGTCTTCGGTGTCAGGGTAGGAGACAGCGTCGGCACTAACCTTTCCGTCATCCAGGGTTACGCCGCTGACGATTGCCTCCATATCATGCCTGGTAATGTCCTTGTCGGTGAAGACGTGGTATATTTTCTTTGCGCCGAAACTGGGGTGTGTCAGTTTCCCAGCCAGGTCACCGTCGTTTGTGAGAAGCAGTACGCCGGTGGTTGACTTGTCAAGCCTTCCTACAGGATATATTCTCTCGCTTGTGGCATCCTTTACCAGGTCGAGCACGGTCAGATCGGCATGCGGATCCTTTACGGTGGTCACGTACCCTTTGGGCTTATTGAGCAGGATGTAGACCTTTTTTCCGGGGATCAGTGCTTTGCCCTTGTATTCAACTGTGTCAGTGGGTTTTACCTTGACACCCATGTCGGTGACTTTTTTACCGTTGACGGCAATATATCCGTTCTTAATTAGCTCATCGGCCTCACGGCGGGCGCAGACGCCGCTGTTGGCTATGTATTTGTTCAGCCTGATAAGCTCCCCTGCAGCCGGTCCGGCAACCGGCCTGGCCGGTCTCTTTCTTCCTCCTGCAGCTGGCCTGGCGGCTGGCCTTGAGGATCTTGTCCTCTCGCCTGGAGTCCTTTCAGCGTCGGGCCTTGCGGATCTTGTTCTCTCGCCTGGAGTCCTTTCAGCAGGGGGCCTTGAGGATCTTGTTCTCTCGCCTGGAGACCTTTCAGCGTCGGGCCTTGAGGATCTTGTTCTCTCGCCTGGAGTCCTTTCAGCAGCCGGTCTGACTGACCTCCTTCTCTCTCCCTCGCCCTTTCCGGCTCCTGGTCTGGCGGAACTCTTTCTTCCTCCTTCAGCCTTGTCGGCACCCGGTCTGACGGGTCTCTTCCCTGGCTGCTTAGCCGGCACATTTTCCATCGTCGTAGTTTTTCAGGGTGCAAATTTACAACTATTTACCGGTTTTCTCCCCGATCTTTTTCGCACCTTTGCAGATAGAGAAAATTATCATGACATGGCTCTTATAAAATCGATATCCGGCATCAGGGGAACCATAGGCGGCAACCCCGGTGAATCACTGACCCCGCCAGACCTTGTAAAATTTGCCTCCGCTTACGGAACATGGCTCAGAAGAAGAGGCAGGGGGCCCCTGAAGGTTGTCACGGGGAGGGATGCCCGCGTGTCGGGTGAGATGGTTGCCTCGCTGGTGAACGCCTCGCTGAGGAGTGTGGGTATTGATGTTATTGACACCGGACTGGTCACCACTCCTACCGTTGAGATGGCTGTTACGGGGCTGAAGGCCGGCGGAGGCATCATCTTCACGGCAAGCCATAACCCCGCCCAGTGGAATGCTCTCAAACTGCTTAATGAGGACGGCGAGTTTCTGAGCGACAGCGACGGCAGGGAGGTGCTCGCCATTGCTGAAGCTACTGATTTTGAATATGTGACTTATGACAGGCTTGGGGGGCTGACAACTGATTACGGGTGGACGGAGAGGCACATACAGTCGGTCATTGAAATGCCGCTGGTTGACAGAGATGCCATACATAAGGCAGGGTTCATCGTGGCTGTTGATGCGGTCAACTCCGTGGGAGGCATTGCAGTACCCGCCCTCCTGAGGGCTCTGGGAGTAATGAAGGTCATAGAGCTCTATTGCGAGCCTACCGGCCTCTTCCCGCATAATCCCGAGCCGCTGCCGGAACATCTTGAAGAAATCTCACGCGTTGTGGTGGACCACGGCGCTGACCTGGGCTTTGTGGTTGACCCTGATGTTGACCGGCTGGCGATAATATGTGAGGACGGATCGATGTTCGGCGAAGAGTATACACTGGTCTCCGTTGCCGATTATGTGCTGGGTCACAGGAAAGGTTCCACTGTGTCAAACTTGTCTTCCACCAAAGCCCTCAGGGATATCACCGAGGGACACGGATGCACATACAGCTCGGCACCCGTGGGAGAAGTCAATGTGGTTGCAGAGATGAAACGGACCGGTGCTGTCATCGGGGGCGAGGGTAATGGCGGTGTCATATACCCGGCACTTCATTACGGCCGCGACGCCCTTGCGGGCATAGCGCTGTTCCTTACGCATCTTGCGAAGAAGAATGTCACCTGCAGCGCTCTGCGGCGTCAGTATCCCGATTACTACATCGCAAAGACCAAGATTGAACTGACAGGCAGCGCTGACATGAATAAACTCTGCACAATGCTTATGAGGGAATACCCGGCAGCGGCTTGCGACACCCGCGACGGAATCAAGCTTGACTTCCCCACAGGCTGGGTGCAGATACGCAAGTCGAACACGGAACCTGTCATCCGCATCTATGCCGAAGAGAGACAAAGGGAAATGGCTGAAAAACTGGCAGCGGATGTGACGGTCATAGTTAAAAAACTATAAAATATCTACCGCAGAGAGGAAATTAACCAATAATTGAACGCTTTTTGCTCAGTTAGACAGCGTTAAGTTAATGAAAGTTAATGTTTCCTTAAGAAGAGCATAGCAAGCCTAAATTTGTAATAATTTCACCGCTTAATTAAAATAAAAAGAAATATCCGCAGATGAAAAGGACTATTATCATTACCGCGATCATTGTTACAGTGGCGATTATTGCCATGATCGTGATCAGTAAACTTTCAGGTAAGGGAGATATGGGTACCCTTATTGCCGAAGTCCGGCAGGGTGATTTTGAAATAGTTGTTACTACAACCGGGGAGTTGCAGGCCGAAGTCTCAACAGACATCAGGGGCCCCGAAGGTCTCGCCAGCAGGAACATGAGGTTCGGGGGAATAAAGATCCAGGATCTTGTTCCCGAGGGCACTGAGGTCAAGGCAGGCGAATACGTGGCCACCCTTGACCGCTCCAGTGTCGACAATTCTCTGAAGGATGAACTTGACAGGCAGGAGTCTCTTGAGACCGATCTTCTCAAGAAGCAGCTTGACACAACCATCTCCCTTGGCAACCTCAGGGATGACCTTGTCAATCTCAGGTTCAATATGGAGGAAGCGCAGATCACGCTCGAGCAGTCAAAATATGAACCGCCCACCACCATAAGGCAGGCAAAGATCTCGCTTGACAAGGCCGAGAGGGCTTATGAGCAGACTCTCAGCAACTATGACCTCAAGGTCCGGCAGGCCAGGGCTGACATCAGGGACACTGAACTCCAGCTGGCAAAGCAGAAGCGAAAAGTTGCCGAGATGCAGGATATAATCCAGAACTTCGTGATCAAGGCCCCATCTGACGGGATGGTGATATATAAGCGGGAATGGAACGGAGCAAAGCGCAAGGTTGGTTCAGAGATCAGTCCCTGGGATCCTGTAGTCGCTACACTCCCCGACCTGTCATCAATGATCTCCAAGACTTATGTGAATGAGATTGATGTAAGCAAGGTAAAGACAGGACAAAAGGTAAGGCTCACCGTTGACGCTTTCCCTGATAAAACATACACGGGCGCTATTATCAGCGTCGCCAACATCGGCGAGCAATTGCCAAACACTGACGCCAAGGTGTTTGAGGTCATAATCAAGGTTGACGGTTCGGATCCCATACTCAGGCCTTCAATGACCACAGGCAACCAGATCATCACAAAGACATTCAGTGATGTGATTTATATCCCTCTTGAAACCGTATTTGCCGCCACCGACAGTGTGCCATTCGTTTATACGAAGAATGGATGGCGTCAGGTTGTGGTTCTTGGAGAATCAAATGAAAATGATGTGATTGTGGAACAGGGCCTCTCCAAGGGTGATAAACTCTATCTCTCCATACCGGAAGATGGTGACAATTTCAAGCTTCACGGTGAAGAGCTCATTGCAGCGATTAAGGAGCGCAAAAAGCAGCAGCTTGAGGAGCAGAAACGCCAGCAGAACGGTGCTCAGCGTGAAGGAATGATTCCTGCGAACATGACCCCGGAGCAGATGCGTGCGTTCATGCAAAATTTGACCCCGGAGCAGCGTGAGGCAATGCGCCAGCAGAGAGGAGCCGGCGGACAGGGCGCCGGACAGGCCAGAACAGGCGGCACCAGAACGGATACAACCGCAACGCAACAGAGGGTGATTATCCGTAACCAGTAGTTTAATCCGGAATTCACACAGGCAATTAACCAAGGAATAATATGTTCAAGAGATACGGCCACGACATACGCATCGCTGTTGAATCAATCCTGTCTAACAAGCTGAAGTCAATTCTAACCGCACTCGGAATTATCTTCGGGGTGGCTGCCGTCATAAGCATGCTGGCGATAGGCAAGGGGGCTCAGCAGGAGATACTTGACCAGATAAAAATGGTCGGTGTCAATAACATCCTTATCAGTCCCATCGTCCAGGACAAGAGCTCAGACAGCCAGGAGGGGGAGATGCAGCTCAACAAGTTCTCAAGGGGCCTCACCCTTCTCGATGTGGAGGCAATCCGCAATACCATACCGGCAGTCAAAAGGATCAGTCCAGAGATATCCTTCAACTCCACCATAGTGCTTAGCGGAATGAGATACAGCGCCAAGCTCGTTGGTGTTTCAAATGACTACTTCGAACTCTATAACCTGCCTCTCGCGCAGGGGGTTTTCTTTAATGAGTACCAGGAGGAACATGGCATACAGGTTTGTATCATAGGCGCAAATATCAGGGCCAAATTCTTCAGCCAGGTTGACCCTATTGGCCAGTACCTGAAGTTTGACAACGTCTGGCTGAAGGTCATCGGTGTGCTTGAGAAGACAAACGTCTCGCTTACAGGGTTTGAAGAGCAGGGAGTGAATGTATACAATGACAATGTGTACATACCAATAAAGACCATGCTGATGAGATATCAGAACAGGGCACTTGTCAATACCAAGCTTGCCTCCGAAGCCACCTCCATGCAGATCTTCGGGGGAGGCATGCACATGTCAAGGGTTGTTGTGAACAGCTCCGATGCATCTACCAGTGAGACCAACTACAACCAGCTTGACAAGATAGTGGTGCAGGTCCAGGAGACCGAGCAGCTTACACCTACGACTGAGGTCCTCAGCAGGATGATGCTGAGAAGGCATTCGGGGGTCAAGGACTTTGAGATCACGGTACCGGAGCTTCTTCTGAAGCAGCAGCAGAGGACCAAGGACATTTTCAATATCGTGCTCGGAGCCATTGCCAGCATCTCGCTGATAGTGGGCGGCATCGGCATCATGAATATTATGTTTGCCTCGGTGATGGAGAGGATCAAGGAGATCGGCACCAGGATGGCTATCGGCGCCAAGAAGATGGACATTGTTGTACAGTTCCTCTCGGAGGCTGTGCTGATAAGTGTCACCGGCGGTTTTATCGGAGTTTTCATCGGGATAATACTCTCTGTAGCCATCCAGGAGATAGCCGGCATAACCACCATTATCTCACTGTTCTCCGTAGTTATAGCCTTCGGGGTATCTGCTGCGGTAGGAGTAATCTTCGGATATTCACCTGCCAAGAGAGCTTCTGAGAGAGATCCGATTGAATCACTTCGCTATGAATAATAATCAGATATGAAAAGCATTAAACCACTGTTTTTGTTTGTTTTGCTGGCATCACTCCTCCTTGTGCCTCTCAGGTCCCAGGACATCAAGCGGCTGACGCTTGACGATGTGGTGATGCTTGCCGCAGAACAGTCGCCTTACGCCCTTATTGCCAAACACCGTTTCCGTGCCAGTTACTGGCAGTACCGGACCTTTGTGGCCGAATACCGTCCGGCATTGACGCTGGCAGGCAACCTGCCCGACTACAGCACGGCGTACAGCAGGGTATGGAACTCGGTGACACAGCAGTATGAATATGCATCCACAAACGTGCTGCAGACATCGGGTACGCTGGCGCTGGCCCAGAATATAGGACTGACGGGCGGGTCAATTTCACTGGCCTCAGACCTGACATATGAAAAGGATTTTGAGCGCAATACTGAAAAGTATATCACCGCACCGCTTAACATAAGACTGACACAACCACTCTTCAGGTACAATGAACTCAGGTGGCAGAAGAAAATAGAGCCGCTCAAGTACGAGGAGGCGCGGAAGAAATACCTGAGTGACGTTGAGAATGTTAATATTATGGCCGTCCAGTATTTTTTCAACCTGGCCCTGGCACAGATCAACAGGGAGATAGCGCAAAATAACATGATGAATGCAGATACCCTGTACCAGATCGCTAAGGGACGCTATAACCTCGGAACGATAGCTGAGGATGAACTGCTTAACCTGGAACTCTCATATCTTAATGCCGGCACCGCTATCAACGAGTCGGAGATTAACCTCCGCGACAGGGAGCTGAAGCTGCGTTCATTCCTGGGATTTAACCAGACCGTCAGGCTTGAGCTTTTCATCCCCGGTGAGATCCCAACGCTGGAGGTTGAGGTAAATGAGGTGCTGAAACTGGCTGAAGCAAATAATCCTGAACTCATAGCACTGGAAAGACAGCTTGTTGAAGCCCGGAGCTCGGTGGCACAGGCAAAGGCTGAGAAGGGTCTGAATGCAAACCTTACCGCATCATACGGTCTGCGCGACCAGGACCCGCTCCTCGAAGAGGCATACAATGACCCAAACCAGCAGCAGATTATCAGGGTTGGCTTTACCCTGCCAATACTCGACTGGGGACAGGGACGCGGCAGGTACAAGATGGCGCAGTCGAGCGAGGAGCTGACACGGGTGCAGGTTGAACAGTCGCGCATCGATTTTGAACAGCAACTTCTGCTTGATGTCCAGCAGTTTAACCTGCAGGATGACCAGGTCAGGATTGCCGCCAAATCTGATACCGTGGCTGCGAAGATGTACGAGGTGACAAAACAGAGATTCCTCATCGGAAGAATCGATGTCCTGGAACTGAATGACGCCGATACAAAGAAAGACCAGAACAAGCGAAGCTATATCCAGGCTCTGAATAATTTCTGGACATATTACTACAACATGAGGGCTCTGACACTTTACGATTTTGTGAACAGAAAACCGCTGGAGACCGACTACGAGAAGCTTGTTGAATAATTGAAAACAGCATAGTTTAAGGCTGCCGGCTCATGCCGGCAGTTTTGCTTTTTTATAATATGCTTTAAGAAAATAAAGTTATATATTTGCGCCTCGTATTATTTAAGCTAATCATACACAACCATTAATTTTAAAAGAGGATACAGATGCAGAATAAAGGATTAATTTCAGCTCTGGCAATTGCCCTGACCCTCGTTTGCGTTTACCAGCTCTCTTTCACCGTGGCATCATTTAAGGTGAAGAAAGAGGCAAGAGAGTATGCCGCAGGCGATCTGAACAAAGAGGTGGCTTATATTGATTCAATCGCCTCGTTGCCTAAGGATCAGTGGGGATTCCTTGGCAATACCTACAAGGAGGTACAGTCAAAGGAGCTCAACCTCGGTCTTGACCTTAAGGGCGGGATGAACGTGGTGCTGGAGATCTCGGTTGATGACATTATCAGGGCTCTTTCCAACTATAGCACGGATAAGACATTAAATGACGCCCTGGCGCTGGCAAAGCAGAAACAGCTGGCGGGAAGCAATGAAGACTTTATCATTTTATTCGTCCGGTCATTCGAGGAGACAGACCCTAATGCCAGGCTGGCGGCAGTCTTTGGTACCGTGGAGCTGAAAGATCGGATCAACTTCAACTCCACCAACGAGGATGTCCAGAAGGTTCTTGAGGATGAGACCAACTCAGCCATTGACAATGCCTTCAACGTTCTGAGGAACAGGATTGACCGTTTTGGAGTGGTTCAGCCTAATATTTCACAGCTGCAGCCCCGCGGCCGTATCCTTGTGGAGTTGCCGGGCGTGAAAGACCCGCAGAGGGTACGTGACCTGCTGCAGGGAACAGCGAACCTCGAGTTCTGGGAGACATATGAAAACTCAGAAGTGATAGGTTACCTGATGCAGGCCAATGATTTTCTGAAGTCGATACAGGTCACCGAGACCGTGGCTGCGGTGACTGATACAGTTGCCGCACAGGGTACAGCAGCCGCACAGGATACAACATCCACCGGCGACAGGTCTCTCCTTGACATGGTCAGCAGTGACACTGCGGCAGCCGCCGAAGCCTCCACGCTCGAGGAGTTCACCCGTCAGAACCCGCTGTTCGGAGTCCTGAGACCTAATGTAGGGCAGGATGGTCAGCCGGTCCCGGGAAGCCTCATCGGCTTCGCTGCCGGGAAAGACACATCGAGGGTAAACGACTACCTGGCAATGAACCAGTTGAAAGCACTCTTCCCGAGGGAACTGAGGTTCTACTGGAGCCAGAACCCTTACAAATACGATGAGACAAACACGCTCTATGAGCTGCATGCCATAAAGATCACAACCCGTGACGGGCGTGCACCCCTCACCGGTGACGTGGTTACCGGTGCCCGGCCCTCAACAGGCGTGACCGGTTCGGACATCAAGGTCGACTTCTCGATGAACGGTGAAGGCGCAAAGACATGGCAGCGTATGACGCGTGACAACATCGGACGGTGTATTGCTGTTGTCCTTGATGACTACGTGAGATCATACCCCCGCGTTCAGAATGAGATCGCCGGCGGTAACACTGAGATAACCGGCGACTTCACCCTGGAGGAGGCAGAAGACCTTGCAAACATCCTCAAGTCAGGAAAGATGCCTGCTCCGGCACGCATCATCCAGGATACGGTTGTCGGCCCGTCGCTTGGTAAAGAGGCTATTAACAATGGTATGAAGTCATTTATTATCGCCTTCATCATAGTTCTGTTTTATATGATGTTCTACTACGGCCGCTCAGCCGGACTTGTGTCAGACCTTGCCCTGGTCGCCAACCTCTTCTTCATGATGGGTGTTCTTGTCTCGCTGAATGCGGTCCTGACACTTCCGGGCATAGCCGGTATCGTTCTTACTATCGGTATGTCAGTCGATGCCAACGTGCTTATATTCGAAAGGATCAAGGAAGAGCTGCGTGGCGGTAAGGGCGTTAAACAGGCCATTGCCGACGGTTACAAAGGCGCTTCCTCAGCTATCATAGACAGTAACCTTACTACCCTGATTACCGGTGTGATACTTTATTATTTCGGTACGGGACCCATCAAGGGCTTCGCATCAACACTGGTTATTGGTATCATCACCTCGCTCTTCTCGGCAGTGCTTATCTCGCGCCTGATATATGAGCGGCTGCTGACGAAGAACTTTAACCTTAAGTTCTCTGCTTCCTATACCCAGAACTTCATGACCAACATGCACATTGACTTCATGGGAATAAGGAAGTATGCATACATCTTTTCCATTGGACTCACGTTACTCAGCATAGTCACGCTTTCAACCAAGGGACTGAGCAGAGGTATTGACTTCACAGGAGGCCGTACATATATTGTCAGGTTTGAACAACCGGTCAACACGGGTGAGATTGCCAACCTGCTCTCAGATGAGCTTGGCAGCGATCCCGTTGTTGTGACTTTCGGTTCTGACAACCAGGTGAAGATCAGTACAAAGTACAAGGTTGAGGACCCAACTGCAACAGCGGAGGTGAACGCACTGATATATAACGGACTGAAGGGTCTTGTCCCGGGGGTAGACCAGACAACATTCATAAATGAGAACATTGTCAGTTCGGAGACGGTTGGACCGACTATTGCAAAAGACCAGGCCTCCAAAGCCATCTGGGCAGTAGTGGTTGCCCTGATAGGTATGTTCCTTTACATCTTCATCAGGTTCCGTAAATGGCAGTATGGTGTTGGCGCGCTGGTAACGCTGGCTCACGACGTGATAATAGTTCTCGGACTTTATTCGATATTGCAGGGCATCTTGCCCTTCTCAATGGATATAGACCAGGCGTTCATTGCGGCGATACTTACTGTAGTGGGTTATTCAATCAACGACACCGTGGTTATCTATGACAGGATCAGGGAGTACCTGCCTCTCTACAGGAAGAGATCGACCAAAGAGGTCTTTAATATGGCTCTCAACAGCACCCTGGCCCGAACCCTGAATACAGGTATGGCAACGATATTCGTGCTGATAGTGATATTCATTTTCGGAGGTGAGGTGATCAGAGGATTTATATTCGCTCTTCTGGTCGGTATTGTCTTCGGTACCTACTCATCACTGTTCGTCTCCACCCCGGTGCTCTATGAGACCACAAAGAGCAAAGGGGCTGACAGCGATACTGCTCCTGCCGAGACAGAAAAGAAAAAGATAGCCGGTTAACGGCATCTGACCTGAGTATGAAAATAAGAAGATAGCCGGTTAACGGCATCTGACCTGAGGCTGCCCCTATAAGGCAGCCTCAGGCATTTATTGCAGCACCCATCTTATTATTTTGGTATTCTTTAGTAACTTTGCCGGACATTATCGAAGAGCAAATGGGCATAAGCGGACAGGAAATAATAATCATACTTATAGTTGTCCTCCTACTCTTTGGTGCCGACAAGCTCCCGGATATTGCCCGTACCGTGGGAAAGGGGATGCGTGAGGTAAGGAAGGCCACTGACGAGATCAAGAAGGAGTTTGATGAGAGCACCCAGGATATCCGCAAAGACATCAACGATGTGACCGATTCCGTCAGGCGAAACATCAACGAGGTGCAGTACGATGTACGAAAGGATATTGAAGATTCCGCATCGCCTCTCACTGATGAGATCAATGACACCGCTCGCGATATAAACAATGATATCAAATGATAAAGGCAACCGGCATTCTCAAGTCATATGGCGATCTGAAGGTTCTCAAGGGCATCGATCTTGAGGTCAGGGAGAAGGAGGTGGTTGCGATAGTGGGCGCCAGCGGGGCGGGCAAGACCACCCTGCTCCAGATCATCGGCACCCTTGACCGGCCGGATGCCGGCACGGTGCTTTACAATAACCAGGATGTGGGAACACTCTCACAGCGAGCGCTGGCCTCATTCAGGAACCGGAACATCGGGTTTGTCTTCCAGTTTCACCAGCTGCTGCCTGAGTTCACCGCTCTTGAGAACGTTTGCATCCCGGCTCTGATAGCCGGTAAATCACGTGCCGAGGCCGGGGTGAAGGCCTCCGAACTGCTGTCATTCCTGGGAATGAGCGACAGGCTTGACCACAAGCCCTCGCAGCTAAGC